>Ga0247779_1001301_pt1 | contig 12277 bp, 8 predicted proteins | sample UWRJL221509R5_FD_179925 | JGI IMG/M metagenome (GOLD analysis project Ga0247779, IMG submission 179925) | Plant litter microbial communities from Arlington Agricultural Research Station in Wisconsin, United States - UWRJ-L221-509R-5 | ecosystem: Environmental > Terrestrial > Plant litter >...
CCAGAAGGGAGAGATGACTGCAAGCACAACAGCAGCAACACCGGCTTTGCTGGAGAAGAATGAGCTGCCGCCGGGAAGGTTCGTAATGGAGGCTATGATGTTTTTCAGTGTTCATCGAGGTGCCATGAGGTATGGTAAAAGATGTATAGAGGAAAGAAATGAAGTTGAAGGGCAGACAAATTGTGGGCTAAAAAAGGAAGGCTCGAAGGTGGCTTGTTTAGACAAACAATTGAACGAGTCTGAACACATACCATGAAACCTCATAATTGCCACATCTTCTCAACAGCTACATCTCCCATTTCTATCAACTTAGTTGTGCGATTGGGAACCCTCTCTAAAAGAGCATCCATTTGTTGCGGTATCACTGCGTCGTCATGGGGGTCGCAGTTGCGCCAGATACGCTATTGCCACATCATCGATTGCTCGGAGCTCCTGTGGTTGCACATGCGCACTTACTTGGTTTCATGTTTTGTGCACGTGAACATTGGAGCTTGAAAGGTAGATTATGAAAAGACGTTGGAGGGAGCTTGGGGTTACACCCAGTAGTCGATACGAACATGAAAAAGACGTAACAAGCAAACTGTCACATCAGATGATGTCTGTCACTTCACGGGCCGAGTTTGAAGGGGCCTTGCTTTTCCTATGTGTCTTCACCGCATTCTCTTTCTCGCGCTAGTGAAAAGAATCTCATTTTTGGTACAAAGCATGTATTTGGATGTTGCATGGACGATTTTCTTCCAGCTAATGAATCAGGCGAGGACTTCACCGCATCGAGTCTCACCTCAGTTCGGACGAGATATATGTTGTAAGAGCTCATCGATCATCGATAGATCATATAGGTCTGATAGTTTTAACAATAAACATTAAGATTCAATACTGGGGGTTCTCGTGAACGAGGGTCTGAGATAGAATAAATCAATGACATCACAATCCATGATCGACATGATTCGTGGATGTAGGGCACATTGATATCTACTTGCGTATGGTGCATATGATACGGAAAGCGCTCATAGTATATCGCAGTGCAGTACGACGTGGTATAGTAATTTGGCTTCGGAGGAAAATCAAACTGCAGTAAGTACAGAAGCAACAATCACGTTGGGAATGGGGCTCTTGAGAATCTGGTTTCTTCTGTTGTTTAGTTTGATCATATCAAACAGAGTCCATATTGCGATTGTACTGTATGATTCCCCATCGATCTGTGATATTTATTTAAGCATATTTTTTCCATGGACTCGAGATGAGCCGGTATGTCATGTATGAGACACTAGGCCTTGTATTGGAGAACAAGAGGTTACACGAGAACTTTGATCGAGATGTTGACTAGTGGTTGTACTGCCCCACCTCTAATGTTGGAATAGGACCATGAAGACCTTTTAAAGACTCTGCGGGTCTTGCGGAGGTTTACAACCCCATTTCTTATCATGTCTTCCCAGGCGGACGACTTTTATCCAATATCATTTCAAAAATCGATTATTAGCGGTAACCTTAACTCCACACTGCTATTTCAGTTTTTATCAGGTCTGTCTTGACCCTATGCGGCTTATGTTACCATTAAAGAAACATTATAGGAGGATATATTGGATTCTCTATCTTTACAGTCTGTCTCTACTGTGAGGAGATTTAAAGTCTGCTGAGAAGAGAGTATTAATTGCATTACACCAGTCAGATCACAGCCCAGGCAAAAGGCTGTTATTGCCACTCTCGCAGGACTTTTCATCATTACCATTGTACAGTTAATTGTACAGTGGTACTACACCTCCACTTGCTTTGTTGGGACACCCGATAATAGACAGGATACCTTCCTATTGAGCTTGGAAAATTCCCTAAGTCCTGTGGTAACGACTGTTTTTTTGATAGCGCAAGGAATAGGCCAAATTTTGGCTGACAGCCTCTTGGTGAATATATTCTACGTCCAAAGCCACAGTCCGGTCAATTGATTAGTCGAATTTAGGTTTGGCGCTGCTGGCGGATTCTATCTCAACAAAGATACATCAAACTCGGATTGGTATGTCTCTATATTATGGAACTGGGCAAGTGGCATATACATCATCAAATTCAATTGCTCACTGTGCACCACAGTATTCATTCTTATAAGTACTTTATTTCAAGGACTTTTCAATTTTGTCCCGGGGGACCACACAAGTCAGTGGGCACAACGGTACAATATCATTCAAGGCATCAGCTTTTGTGTGACAGCTGCAACAAGTGTATTGGCAACATTCATAATTGCTGCCAAAATCCATCGCTCGAACATCAATAATCATGCTCGACGACGGTATCGACATATCATTGAAATAACAATCCAATCTTCCACTTTATACACTCTTTCCACGCTTGGGATCGCAGTGACTGGTCTTATAAATAATGGATATCTGAACCCACAGGGATCAACAGTTCTCGATGCACAACTCTACTTAAACGCGTTAACAGTAATTACAACCGTCAGTTACTCACAAATTAGCATTTTGAATCACTAATAGTGTCCTACTAATATATTAGGCTGTTGCTCCCACATTAATGGTTGCTCGGATCGAATGGGCAAAGAAAAACCCAACCGAGGAGTACTCAACAAATGTGATATCTTATCCGCAGGATGCCGAGATTAGTGCCTTTACGGTAGCTTCACAGCTGCAATATCGGTCTGAAATCCAAGAAGTACCTCGCGAGGGCAGAGCTGGGGAGATTCAGACTAGCGAGGTCTAGCGATAGGTCCAATACAATCATTTCCCATTCGGCAGTTTTTACCACAAGTGGTTCGCTATGCGAGACGACGAAGATTCTGGGTGCGGCAATTCCGCAAGATATGTAGATGGATAGTCATAAATATTGAGCAGTCCAGATTTTTTATTTGTGTACTGGCTATACATACAGATTGATATATTTAATAGTACTCTAGGTAGTATAGTAACCTATTCAATACAATATATATCATTGGACGTGGAGTGAGGTCCCTGAGGATCGTCTTGTCGCAAGCCTATCACCTTTGTCTGAATGAGTGACGCTCGACTGAATTATAACTTCGCGTGGAGGCCGGAGTGCTTCTTACCCACAGGTTCGGTGTCAAACTGCCTTTTATTTTCCATAGGGAAGACAGGAACCTATTCGATCGACCACCCATTTCTCAAGGTTACATTGGCTCCATGCGAGCATCGCAAGGATGTAAAATACGAGCAAGCCACAGCGCCTGTAGCTCATGGAGGCTGTTACCGAAGGATCAGGGCGGCATCATGTTCTTTGAATCACTATTTTCAGGGTGGATGAAAATCAGAAGGAATTAGATGGCCTTGATAGCATGACCATGACTATGAGATCTACTGGCGAGGAATCCAAGAATACGTGCTCAGACTAGACAAGAAAGAGAGGGAAGTGGGCGATGCACGAAGGACGCTGAAACGAAGCAATGAACGGCGACGCGGCGAGTCACCTGACCGGTTACTAAAATACATGTAACCGACGTCAAAGAACCCGGTGTTTTTCGTCCCGTTCTGCTTCCCATTCCCCAACCTCCTTCATGTCCCCGTGTTTTCTTCTTGTTTTCTCCTCTCAACGGCAAATTTACTCCTCAAAATCACTACCTCATTACGCTCCCTGCTATGGGCTGCTGCTAAAGCTAAAGCTGCATCGAAAACACCTTGCACCCTCATTTCCGAGAAGATGCTTTCCGTCCTCCAGCACATTCTCCCTGTTCTCGACATGGTTGGGCAGGCCTCGCGTCCTTTCGTCATCATTGCTGAAGGCATTGATGGTGAGGTTCTCGCTGCCTTCACTCTCAACAAGCTTCACTGTTATCCCCATGTCACCGCTGTCAAGGATCCTGGCTTCGTGCACAACCGCAAGTCTATCCTCGGCGATTTGATCATCTTCACTGGCGGAACATTCTTTACTGACGGCCAGTTGGATATCAAGATCGTGTGTTTTACCGGTGGGATGCTCAGCTCGACCAGTTCAATGTATATCAGCAAGGAGGGTGTTGAACGGCGAAGGGTGCGAAAGAGCAAATCCAGTCCCGCTGTAAGCAAAGCAGCTCTATCATTTTTGACTCACTCATATCTGACTTTGACCGCGCCGAACTCCAGGAACGTCTCGCAAAGCTTTCTGGGGACGTCCATATCAAGGTCGGAGGCTCATTAACCTGCTCTCCGACAATGCTGTCGTCTTTAAATATTGACATTTAGACGCATTTTAACCTCACTCTCGGACTTCCAAGGTGTGTACCAACTGCCTCCTCGCTCTTGACATCCGGAAACTTCTCTTCCTGTCCGTTCCATATTTTAGCTAGGTCTTGTTTACTCAATGTTATGTCGTTGTCTTTTTTGCCGATTACCTTACACCTCGACGCTGTTCCGTTAACCCTACAATGTCTATTATATATGGTCCTTGAAGTCCACGTGTACGTCCATGTGTTGAACGCCAGGCTCGAAGGCATCTTTGGTTAGGTTCACGCTCATCTCAGAAAGCGATTTTGGAGCGCAAATACCTATTTTCTCATTAATGTTCGCAGTACCTTTAGGCATGATATTGTATTTGAACCGGCCGAGATGTCCGGAATGAGTGCAAACTTGTGAATTCTTGATAGCACAAAAACAAGACTGGGTCATCCAAGGGTCGCGACGGCTCCAGGAAGTGCTCAGCTTTAATGCGCACGCGATGAGTTAGAACCAAAGTGGACGGGCAGTGAGTTAATTGGAGGATGTTACAAGGCAACGGACGATGGCTAAGATGCTGAGATATGTCCCAGAAACATCGTATCAGACTCAAAGCTATCGTACTAATTACACCTGGACCTACACAAAGAATCTATCAAATAGAAAGGAAGAGGTACGCCAGGGAGAGGAATTACGAGAGTATTTGCGAAGAATGGATTTGGTAGGACGGGGGACACTTGCAATATGTCGAGGGTTGGTCTAGTAAACAGAATCTTGGACGCTGACGAATGGGACGACAATTCCAGGCTAACTCCAGATGATCTTGCTCCATGCAGACATCTTTCCCCTTTCCAGATTGCGTTCTAGCCCACATACATCATGTCTCTGGATACACTAGGCGGTATGAGCTTTCTCTCATCATATGAGGTCGAAAGGTCCAAACCACCTCAACCGATCTAGCAAAGAGTAACGGTAACAGAGGTACTTATACCATCAGGGAAACACATAGCCAGACTTGGACCAGAAGACATATATCCAGTTACAGGTAGCGCTTGGAGCCAAGGTACGTCGTCAAAGAAGATAAGGGTGGAGAAGAGCAAATCTAAGATGAACAGAAAATACGAGAACCGCGATGAGAAAGCACGTGTAAAAAGTATTAAAAGCAAGCAGTGCGATTGAACGGCGCATAATAAATAGAATAAAATGGACTGTGGCTTTTGGCAAGGAAAATACCACCCTATTAAACGCATAGAAGACGAAGAGAAGCATGTAGGTAAACGTAAGCAGACTAGCGCGCTGAGTTTCACCTGGGCCACAATAAGACGAATGACTTTGAGTATCAGACGAGAGACTCCCTGGACATAAATAAATCACTTAGCATAGCCCATCGAATCAGAACCGCTACGAAATTCTTTGATCCATGAAGAAGTAACCATTTTCCGTGCGAAATATCCCTTGTAACCAGGAACATTCGGCCGATAGAGGACCGGGAAGGAGATACGTAGCTCGAGGTCTCCATGGGTGTAATTCATTTAAAAATTATGTCTAGTAAAAATTGACATGGTGAGAATGGAAAGAGGGCCGGCGAGTCCATCATAGTGGGTAGTCTAAACGAGGCGGGAGAAAGAGGCTGGAAGATCAGTATAGCTCGATCATCGTTAAAGTAGGGGAAAATGAGGCTATCGCGTTCATCAAACTAGGTGTACTCACGACCACCATTTGCATTTCGGCTTCTTTCAAACGGCGCGACATCTATGATTATACTATATGATGGTACAATAACAACATTGAGTTGATAAGTGAAGAGCGTATGAACTTGCCTGAACAAATGAGAAGAGCATATGAGAGTCTGTCTTTGTGACAGATGCTGGGAAGAACGGGAATGGTAAAAATGAAAAGGAGGTGGTGTGTTTAACGCTGAAAACGGAACCCAGCGAGGTTCCGCCGAGCGTTAGGCCATGAATTTAGTCTCTGCGGCAGAGTGGACCTCTGAGCGCCCTGGGTGGAAAAAAAGAAGTGATGGAAGGTGCCGGTGAGGTCAGAATTGAATATTGAATATTGAAGTTGAGAAATGAAAAATAGGGCTGGGACCATTGCTGGCAGCAACAAAAAGCGGAAAATGCAGTAAATCCAACAACAGAGGAGTAAAAATGTAGGAACGTACCACAAAATACCCAGCATCTTACGTTTTCAACGACTCCCAAGCAGTTATTACTCCACGTATTTCCACCCGAATGCAACATTATCAAAAGCTTCGCCCGAAGAAAAGCGCATTTAACTCACTCTTGGATCCGGTCACTTTCCAATCGCGTCAAACACACAATGTCTGGTCATCGGTGGCTCCTGTATTCGAGTTTGCGTACGTCTTCAATCCGATTTGCGTGTCGTTCACTTTGATGGTTGGAGGCAGTTTAGGAACCTAGCTAGTCAGAGAAAACAAGCGGCCAGGTGTAAAAAAACTTGTCACGAAGGAACTGTCACATCAGATGATGCTGGGTAACTGACCGGGCCGAGGCCCTCTCGGGATCACAGAGGAAACATTTTTTTGGGTGATGTACGCTTTGCGCTGGCGGCGTTTTGTGTTGAATTCAAGCTTCATCCATCCTTAGGTCATAACATCTAATCGGTTAATGGGCGTCAGTTATATTTTTTATCTTACATCAGTACATGACTTGTATTCGCGGTTTGAGTCACTCCGACTTGACTCTTTGAAGTATCCTTACCGACGGAAACCCTCCATCAACGGCCGCAATCCATCCATCCTCCTTTACCAAACTCATCATTTGTAATACTCAAAATACTGCGTCACAAAACGTTCAAGAAAAACGCTTTCCTCGCCTTTGTTAAGTCATACCCAGACATCAACACGCGAGGAGGCCGATGCTCCTCTGTTTTCTCTTCGCTTTAACTGAAGTTATTTCTCTTATACTTCCTCTCTGATACCTGTCTAGTCAATGCTATCCATCAGTTGTTTTCCGTTTGCTCTACACTATGACTATGTTGTGGGAACTCTGCAATATGAATTCAATATAATTGATACATCCTCACTCGACGTCCATTAGGATTGATGGGTGTGTCGCCTTTATCTGTTTGGCGCGGGTGGAGAAGAGACAACTACGCAGATGCATCAAGGCAGAAGCTGAGCTGCGCTGCTTCAATACTTCTGTATATATATGTCGGTCTGATAACCGCATTATTGGATTAGATATCAACTCCACAGTAAGAAGGCCCAGAGGCGATTGATTCTTGATCGAAGGTTTGCTTCCATGATTTAGATCTAGACTGAGTCGTATCGATGAGACAGCACTGTATCGTCGAGAAGCATGAACGTCTCAACTTAGATCTGCGATCGGCCTTCTTTAAACATCAATTACATTAGATGTGCCCCAGATCATACGGACGAGTTAGCGAGATCGTGATCTTGATATGGCGAGGAATCAAACTCACAAGAGTTGAGGGTAGGAACTCCATATTCTGTATCCGAACAGGGATAAGCGACTGCTCGATGCAGATCTGTTTTGAATGATCCAAATCATGAGGCGCGATCGAAATAACCATAGAGATGCCTTACAGTTTTTGCTTCGCCAAATTGCGCGTCTCACATCTTGATTGCAGTATTGATATTAAGTATTTTGATGAGGTTTCCTTTAACGTCTTTTGTGAGGATGTGAGGAGAGACAGCCGCGACAATTACCAGAAAGATAAAGCACACAAGGAAGCATTATTTCAGGATCAATCCGCTCCTCAGGTTACGACCGCGCCATCCAAATTAAAGACGATCATTCGATGGTGAAATTTTGCGGAAATCCAAGGCTTCTGCGGCTCATAGACAACGGCTCATGTTATTGAAGGAACACAGGCGTTTTAAAAATGATTTCAAATATGGATACAAATAGAAGGAGATGAGGATGCTAGACCACGACGGTACAACTGGGATCACGACTGGCGATGGATTCCAAAAAGGCGGAAACGCGATCGACATCGCTATGTCAACGTAACACTGGAAGATCGATTAGACATAGGAGGACGAAAGGGATTGAGACGACACCGGAGGTGCATTTGGTTACTTGTGATGTGCAACGATAAGTAGCATGACAGGCAGTGGAAGGCTGACCCGTACTGGACAATAAAAGCTTAACGTTTAACCAGGACCCGGTCGGTCTCAACGGATCTGACAGGTTTGAGCGCTGAGCGAGGATATCCAAACAGTGTTTGCCATCGGCCATAAAAGCGCTATGGGTATAGTTGGTCAATTGAATGACTGTGGTCACTGCATCGATGTATAGAGACGAACCTGATGAATCGCTAGCATAGTAGAAGAATAAATGAGGCGATCAGATGTTCTGGATATAAAGTCGATATCAAAATTTGAGTGAACTGCAAATAAAACGATTGAAGTTGTAACGCGCGATGGGGCTGATGGGTGAGAAAATATGTCTGGTATTGGTATGCGCAGCATATCTGCGACGCAGAAATGGGCCGAAATTTGAAAGGAAGAGGGAACGTTCAAGAAGGGTCAGATGGAGTGTTGGCTGGGTGTTATAACAATACATCCAAAGTCGAGAAGGGAGGAATGGCTGCAGTCAGAACGGAGGGAGCGGCACGGGCTTTGCTGACGCACAATGAGCTGCCACCGGGAATGTTCGTAACGAAGGCTATGATGTTTTGCAGTGATCATCGAACCGCCATAGAGTACGGGAACTAGAGATATAGAGTAAAGAAATGAATTGAAGGGCAGACCAAATTGTCGGCTAAAAAAGGAAGGGTCGAAGGTAGCTTGTTCAGACGAAAAATTGAACGAGTCTGAACACATACCGTGAAACCTCGTAATTCCCACATCTTCCCAGGGGCTACATCTCCCACTTCTATCAACTCAGTTGTGCGGATGGAAACCTTCCTGATAAAGAACATTCATTTGTTGCGAATTCACTGCGTGGTCGGGGGTGTCGCAATCGCGCCAGGTACGTTATTGCCACATCATCGATTGCTCGGAGCTCCTGTGCTTGCGCATGCCTATCGTCTTTCTTTTGTGTTATGTGCGTGCAAACCTTGGAAGCTTGAAAGGTAGACTATGAGAAGACGTCGGAGGGAGCTTGGGGTCCCGGATAATAGTTGGTAAGAAACCAGCAGCGAAACATAAAAAAAAGACGTGACAAGCAAACTGTCACGTCAGATAATATCTGTGACTTCCCGGGCCGAGTTTGAAGGGGCCTCGCTTTTCTTATGCATCTTCTCCGCATTCCCTTTGTCGCGCTAGTGAGAAAGATCTCACTTGTTTTACAAAACGTGTATCTTGATTTTGCATGGACCAAGTCTTTCCATTTGATGCATTAGACGAAGACTTCACTGCATCGAGTCTCACCCCAGTAGGACTATGAACAATCGTACAAGGAGCAGTACAGATGAGATATATGTGATAAGGGCTCAACCCCAGAGAGAAATGCGTCTCACCGGGTATAACCTTGTATAATCATACACAATCATACACGTGTGCTTGATGCGGTTAGACGATCTGGCAGAAATGGCCCTTTTGTTGTACGAGAACACAAACCAGATATAATAGTGTAAAACCATGTATAAAAATTAATCTATTTGCATATTTGTATATCTAATTACAAACCACTATCAAATGTATCTAGCTTCGTACAAACATGTATAATACAGAGTATCGATTCAGACATACAATAGTGGAGCACACCAGAAGAGGGCATCCTGATGGGCCTTTGGGTAACGACCACACGACACGAAATAAAGGCCAACGGCAAGAGAAAGTCTGAGCGACATCATACCAAGACTGTGAATGAAAACTTACTTTGTGCCCGCTCACTCTGACTTTGTTGTTGGCTTCCCCATCTAATCTCTATCCTCACCGGACTCTGTCCCAGAAGGTATCGCTTTGAAAGTACATGCTAGAACATTGTGCCTGTGAAGGACGAATATTACATTGAGAAATAGAAACGTACCTCGGACGTTACTGCCTGTCCGTGTTTGTTATTGCACCATTCACACTAGCGGGCACAGGCAGCACTATGGCTTTCCTCTATAATCCTGCCTCTGAGTTTCGGTCAAGCAAAAAGTAACGAGCACAGTGCACACCTCTTTGCCTGTCGGTGTTCGTGTTCGCAATATCCGTTGACCTCGGTCCCAAGGGGGTATATGCGCATCTATACTTCGGGGGTGTCTTTGGACTTCACTTGAAATGTACCTGCTATAATCTCGCTACGTGCGAGCCCGTATATGCGCCGCTATTCCATGGAAATCCCCACCAAGTCATTTACTCCTATAGTGAAGTTGAAGATAAGTCCTCCTGTGCCGTCTTCATGATAAACCAAGTGATTGAAGCTCAGGGAAGCCGCAGCAGTTCCCTATGGATAGTGGGCATGACAAAAAACTTAGGGAAGGCGAGGATGACGCGGCTAGGGAAGGATGGGGGAAGAAAGAAAGGAGCGATGGAGGCCCCCCAAACCCGTGACTCTGAGTAACACGGCGCATTGTGTCACTGCGGTCGCCGTCACTCAAGAAACCAAATTCGGGAGTCGGGACTCGGGACGTAAGTTATACATCAAAGGAAGCGGGTTTTGACATCGAAGTTGCATATGATTCGAAAATTGGAAGGAACATGAAGTACCCAATTAAAGTGTAGTGTATGAGCCTGCTCATGATCGAATATGACATTAGTTAGATGTAGATAGATATGGTTATCATTGCGCTACACACTTAAATTAATTTCGCGTACATAGTTGGACAGTGTTATATTGTATATGTATAATTATACGTCGTTGGATACAGCGAGATGCATTTCTCACTGGGGCTCAACGATCATTGATAGATCATGGAGCGTCTATGACAAACTCCGCCGATCTGTTTTCTTCTCTTGTTTAATTTAATCATATCAAGCGCAGTCTATTGTGCGATGATACCGTATGATTGGCCATTGAAATTGAGCAGTGGTACTTATTTATGCGGATTTTCGACATGAACTCGAGATGAGCCGGTATGTTATGTATGAGATACTAGGCCTTTCATTGGAGAACAAGAGGTTACACAAGAACTTTGATCGAGATTTAGAACTGGAGTTGTACTCCGCCACGTCTAATTTTGGAAGAAGACCATGAAGACCTTTTAAAGACTCTGCGAACCTTGTGGAGGTTTACAACCCCATTTTTTTATCATGTCTTCCCAGGCGGACGACTTACCTTCAGTATCATTTCAAAAATCGATAATTAGCAGTAACCTTAACTCCACACTGCTATTTCAGTTTCTATCAGGTATGTCTCGACCCTATGTGTCTTATGTTACAAATAAAGATACATTATAGGAGGATATATTGGGTTTTCTATCTTTACATTCCGTCTTTACTGTGAGGAGATTTAAAGTCTGTTGAGAGGAGAGTATTGATTGCATTACACTAGTCAGATCACAGCTCAGGCAAAAGGTTGTTATTACAACTCTCGCTGGACTTTTTATCGCAAGCAATGTACAGTTAATTGTACAGTGGTACTTCACGTCCTCCTGCTTTGTTGGGACACCCGAGAATAGACAGGATACCTTCCTATTGAGCGTGGAAAATGTCCTTAGTCCTGTGGTAACAATTGTTCTCTTGATAGCGCAAGAAATAGGCCAGATTTTGGCTGACAGCCTCTTGGTGAATATATTCTAAGTCCAAAGCCACAGTCCGGTCAATTGATTAGTCGAATTTAGCTTTGGCGCTGTTGGCGGATGCTATCTCAACAAAGATACATCAAACTGGGATTGATATGTTTTTATATTACGGAACTGGGCAAGTGACATATACATCATCAAATTCAATTGCTCATTGTGGACCACAGTATTCATCTTTATAAGTACTTTATTTGCAGTACTTGCAAATTTCGTCCCGGAGGACACCACAGTTCAGTGGGGACGACGGTACAATATAGTTCAAGGCATCAGCTTTTGTACGACTGCTGCAACAAGTGTATTGGCTATGAGTGCCGGATCGCACAAAAATTATTCAACTATGTAACATGTATTATCTACCAACTCAAATATATTATCCACCAACTTTTTGTATTATCCACCAACTTTTTTGTATTATCCACCAACTCGTAAATATTATCCACCAAGTCACATGTATTATCTACCAAAAA
>Ga0247779_1001302_pt1 | contig 12276 bp, 16 predicted proteins | sample UWRJL221509R5_FD_179925 | JGI IMG/M metagenome (GOLD analysis project Ga0247779, IMG submission 179925) | Plant litter microbial communities from Arlington Agricultural Research Station in Wisconsin, United States - UWRJ-L221-509R-5 | ecosystem: Environmental > Terrestrial > Plant litter >...
TTAAAATCAAAATAGCTTCTTCTTTCTGTTGACTTATGCTAACCTTTATTCATTTGTCAGGTCACCTTTTCTTTGCTTCACTTGAGTATCTCTCAACTTGTCGGAATGTGCATGTGGTATGTCAGCTTTTCTCCCTTTTTTTCTCTGCCGTTTGCAGTTGTACATGTACATCCATACTGCGTTCTTATATGAAGAGAGTTTTTACCTTTCAGTTATCCCTGTCTTAATATCTATGTCGAGACTTTGAAATCTGATTCTACCATGCTTTGAAAACTATTCTATCAACTATATGCTGATCCTTTATTTCTAGCTTCCGATTTTGTGCACTATCCCCTGGAAACGTATTCACTATCCAACGTGAGTCTTGCAGTTTCTTTATTCCATCGACTTCCATCGCGGTGGTGGCCAAACGATGAGACACAAATTTTTTCAGTTATCCCTGTCTTAATGCTTTTGTCGAGAAACGAAAATCTGAATTCACTTCTCTTTGGTTGACTCTTTCAAACGATCCTTACTGATTCAGATTAATTCTAGTCCTCAATGTATGGCGAATGCAAATCTCTGTAAGTTGTCTTTTCAAATCTTCCCTCTTCGTTGCATTATCTTTGTCCTATAATATGGTACACCAACTTGAGGAATATAAAGTTTTTACATCATCTCATAATTTTACTCTCGAAACCCTGTTTGGCTTTTAATGTTTAACATCGGAATGCCTTTAGATCATGGAAAATGGTTATAACTGATTTAAATTTGTATCATGATTGGTTTTATCCATTTCAATCTGATTTTATGCACCTTGAGCCTGAAACACTCCCTAAATTCTTGTCTGTCCGACTTGCGATGCACCGAGCGCTCTACCTCACTCTACTACGCGACGCGGCGTGGACATCCTTTGCAACCCATTTACCATTTTAGGAACGCCTGCCCTGAGTAACTCACGTGACTAAGCGAAATTTAGATCTGACAAAAAATTTGAAGAAAGTTCAAGTTATCTCGTTCTTCCATCTTTCCATCTTTTCCATCCAACTTCATTAAAAAAATGGCCCCCATCGGAACTCTCTGGACTGTCCCCGCACAGGCTAAGGGCAAAGTTGTGCGTATTGATATCTGTTCTGGAATATGTCGTTATCTGTTACCGATACATATTTTTGTGGTAATCAGATCAAGGCCGTTGCTGCCCTTGCCAACCTTGAACTTTCAGGTCCTGCAAGCTACGAGCACTTCAAGGACAACAAAGAACCCGCTTTTCTTGCCAAGTTCCCCCACGGAAAGATTCCTTCCTTCGAGAGCGCAGAGGGCTTCAAGTTGTTCGAGGGCTATGCTATTGCTCGTTACGGTGAGTGTCTCTTATCAGTTATCTAATCGATCGGCAGTTTGCAAGGTCATTTGTCTGTCTTTTCGCTTGGTGGTTCGTTTGGGGACACGAATTTCTTTTTACACTGATTTGTCTCGATATTGTTTCTGATAACTTTCCAATTTCAGTCGCTGCATTAGCACCTAACGCTGGTCTCCTTGGTGCTTCTACTGAAGATGCTGCCCTTGTTGACCAGTGGGTCCACCTCGCAGAGGCTGAGGTTGACTCTTTCACCGATCTTATCCGCTCTCTCTGCACTGGAGCATTCCCTTACAACAAACCCGTCAGTCCGATCTTTCCTTCTTATTAATATTTTGATGTCCTGATATTGAGGTATATGTAGACACACACCACTCTCCTCGAACGTCAAGCTCGCACTCTCAACACCCTTGAAGCCCATCTCGTTTCGCAGACCTTCTTCGTCGGTGAACGTATCACTCTTGCTGATCTCTTCGTCGCCTCCATCATCCAAAAGGCTGTTGGATTCACCATCGATGCTCCCCTCCGTGCAAAATACCCCAATCTTATCCGTCACTTGGAGACCATCGTCAACCAGCCCAAACTGAAGGAAATCTTCGGTGAGACTACCTACGTCGAGAAAGCCATTCAGTTCGTTCCCCCTGCTAAGGAGAAGAAGGAACCCAAGGCTGCCCCCGCCGCCGCCGCACCAAAAGCTGAGAAGAAGCCCAAGCCCAAGGCCGACGAGGATGATGATGAACCCTCTGTTCCGGAGGAACCCAAGGCGAAGAACCCCCTCGATGATCTCCCGAAATCTACCTTCAATTTGGAGGACTGGAAACGCGCATACTCCAACAAGGAGACCCGTGGTGCCGGTGGTGCTCTTGAATGGCTATACGAGAAGTAATATTGTCTTTTACAATACCTCAAATTTTGATGGCTTACCATTTTATGCAGCTTCGATTACGATGGTTTCTCCGCATGGCGCGTAGATTTCAAGTACAACGAGGAGCTGACCCAGACCTTCATGTCGTCAAACCAAATCGGCGGATTCTTTAACCGTCTTGAGGCTTCCCGCAAGTACTTGTTCGGTTCCGTTGGTGTCCTCGGCGAGTCAGGAAACTCTGCCATCTCTGGTGCTCTTATCCTCCGTGGCCTAGAGGTTGAGCCCGTCGTCAACGTCGCCCCTGATTGGGAATCTTACACCTACAAGAAGCTCGACATCAAGAACAACGCTGATGACAAGGCCTTCTTTGAGGCTGCCCTTGCTTGGGATTTGGAAATCAATGGCAAGAAGTGGGTTGATGGAAAGAACGTAAGTCCATTTCTTCAACCAAATATTGGGAGCCCCTTGATGCTAATAGCTAATTTTGATTCCTTCCAGTTCAAGTAAACTTCTGGGATCCATGTTTATATATTGATGGGAATAGGAAGAGGATCTAGAAGTTTTCTTTAGTTGTTTTTGTATCGTTACTTTGCTTTTTCCTTTTTTTATGAAAACTAAAGATTAACTTCAAATATAACCTTGATGCTGAAAGAGTAAAATTGAGGATGAAAAATCACGTAGCCGTCAGCGTCACATTGGAGAGCCGTTTCTGTCTATGAGTGGTGTTGAGGTGTAAGATTTTGTGTTCTGCGACAAGTACGTATCATATGTGGACAGCGTAGGTACGGTCAACTTTGAAATTTGGTTTGCGACACGGTATTGGCTGCGACGCGATCGAAATTTCTTCCCGCTTATGTCAGCTTCTATATGTGAATTTAGCACATACCGGACCTGCTATTCTCTCTACCAACCTTCATCTGGGACTCCTCGAGATCTCGTTTGATCAATTCTCTTCTTCCAAACAACCAATTAACCTGAAGCATATATAATTCAATAAAAATGGGCAAAAAAGCGAATAAGGCGACCAAGAAATTCGTCGCAAGCGGTCAGCTAAAGAAAACGATACAAGACCGACGCAAAAAGCAGCAAATTCAAAAGAAATTTGCGAAAAGACGAGGAAATAAAGGAGGAGCAGGAAAAGATGTGGACGAAGATTCTGAGGGAGAGGAAGAAGAAGAAGTAGTAAAAGGGAAGTCAGCTAAAGGGTGCGTTCGTTCATCAGCATTGTAGAAAAGCCAGACATCTAAACAATACTGTTTTTATAGTAAAAAGACGACTGTGGACAGCTTCCTTGCGGGTGACTTTATGGATGAAAGTGACGAAGAAAACCTCGAGGAAGGAGATGAATCGGAAGTAAGTTTTGCTTGTTCTATATCATTGGAAACAAAGCTTAATAACGCGTTCTAGGAAATCATTCAATCTGACGATGAAAACGAAGATGGAGTAGATATGGACGATGACGAAGATTTCGACGACGATCAGTCATTCTCCTCAATAGACGAAATGGATGGTGCGTCAATTTGACTGAAATTTATTTTTGGAACTACCCTGATAGCTTGGTTTTTTTTCATAGATGATGGGAAGGACCATTTACTAGAGCTATCAAAACTGGCTGAGAAGGATCCCGAGTTTTACAAGTACTTGCAAGAAAACGATAAAGAATTGTTAGAATTCAATCCAGATGCATTAGACAATGCCGCGTCCTCGGACGAAGAAGGCGAAGATGTGGAAATGGAAGAGGAGGAAGAAAAGACTCCAAATCTCACAAAAAATCATTTGAAGCAGTGGCAAAAAGGATTACTTCAGGTGTGTACCAGAAATTTTGTCAGGGCACCGTTCTGACTTTTTCGTACTTTTCAGCATCGTTCCCTGCGTTCTCTACGCAAGCTATTAATTGCCTTTCGATCTGCTGTGCATATGAACGAAGACGGTCAAGTCCTTGCTTGGACAATTGATAGTGCTTCTGGTGCGTTTACAAACTACTTTAATTGGCTTATTGCTCACAGTTGTGTAGTATATTCCAAACTCATTGAAACGACTTTACGGTATACGCCGGTTGTTCTCGCTCATCATGTCCCATACAAGACGTTACCCAACGGTAAATTGTAGGTGTTTCATTTCTGTGTTCCCTTATTTTTTGTCCTGATGCTTTTTCAAAAGCAAAGCACCTACCCAAACGCCCAAATTCAAGGCCTTACAGAAAATGATCCTGTCGCACTTTTACAACATTACGAATCTCTTGGGACAGATCACAGATGAAAGCACTTTACGTCTTGCATTAACAGAAAGCGCAAAGCTCTTGCCGTACGTGATTGGAAGCCGGAAGTGCGTGAAAGGCTACATTAAGGTATTTTTCATGAAAAACGTCCATAAAGATGGCTTCTTAACATTTCATGGTCAGAAATGCTTAGATCTCTGGTCAAGCGCTGGTGATCCCATCCGCGTTGTGGCTTTCCTCTCCATCCGCAAATTAGCAGCGTCGGGCGACGAGTCCATTATTGATGGAATCTTGAAGGTACCGAACTTTTTGTGCGAAACTATACATGATTGGTCTTACCTGTCTTTAGTCTACATACTTGACTCTGCTGCGCTGCTCAAAATCTACAAGCCCCTATACCCTACCTTCCATCAATCTCATGAAAAACTCTGCGTCGGATGCCTTCTGCTTGGATCATGCAACAGCTTACCAGCACGCCTTTGGATATATCCGTCAACTTGCCATCCATTTGAGAAATAGCATGAAAATCAAGACAAAGGTTATCTTCTTATTGATTTGCATATACTCGAAGCCGAACTAATGCTCTTGTGGATATCTTAGGAGGCATATAAGCAGGTATATAACTGGCAGTTCGCTCATTCTGTTGACTTTTGGAGTATTGTTCTTGCTCGAGCGTGTGATGTCGAAGCTGAAGCTGCCAGTGGAAAACAGAGTGAGCTCAGACCACTCATTTACCCATTGGTACAGGTGTGCCTTGGTGCCATCAAGTAGGTTTAAGCTACTTGATTTATGTTTAACGAAATTGACGATAAATGTTGTTTTCCAATAGGCTTGTCCCAAATAGTCGGTCGCATCCTTTCCACCTTCAAATCCTTCGCTCGCTCCTTCACCTCACCAAACACACTAACACTTATGTCCCTCTCTCATCTTACCTACTCCCTATCATCCTAACCAACCTTAACCCATCGACAAGACCAAAATCGAGCACGTTAAAACCCTTGGATATGGAGGTAAACATTCGCGTTCCACAGCAATATGTCAAGACCCGCGTCTTGTCTGAGGGTATTTCAGAGGAAGCTGTATACGTTCTTACCGAATGGCTTGCAAGCGCCCCTGTGCACGGTAGCATCGCCTTCCCTGAAATGATTGTCCCTGTCACTGTGACGCTTAGGAAAGGTCTAAAAAGCTCTAACGCGGGTTCGGGTAAAGGAAAGGGAGGAGGAAAAGAACATGCATTAGTAAAGCTGGTGGTTGAGCGGGTAGAGGAGAGTGCGCGTTGGTTAGAAACGAAGAGGAAGAATGTGGATTTCTCTCCGTCTCGACTGGGAGATGTTGTAAACTGGGAGAAGGATATGAAATCGCATTTGGATGAGACACCGCTTGCTAAGTATCTAAAAGTGCTCAGGAAAACCAGGGAGAAACGGAAGAATCTTGTAGAAAAGGTTCGTTGTGTTTATCAGTCTTGGTGACTTTTACGATGTGCTGACCTCTTATTATTAGGCACGACAAGGGGAGGATGAGATCCTAGAAGAGGATTAGTCTTTACACACTTGCAATTGCCACCCCTTCCCACCTTTACTTCGCGAGTCCCAATAGTTGTATGAAAGCATCTAATCCCAGCTTATACATCGATTTGTCCTTCCCACTGTTATTTCGCTATGAAAAGCTTATGTAGTATGGAAGGCGAAAGGCCATTATCTACCGTCAAGATTCCAGAGTTATTGAGAGATACAAGTAAGATTTTCGGAGGTTGCCGGACCTGATACTCTTAAGAGCTCAACGTTATCAGATAACCCCTGAACGTTAAACACTACCTAAAGTACTGTGAAGTCAAATATCGCACGGACGGTCTCACCAGTATTAACCATCATGACCTTCTCTGCATCTTATCCACCATACGACCCAACTGATAAGCGAGGGTGCGTAACAGTATGGCCTCTTTGGAACGCCTGCTGATATTCCACAACCTTTCAGATTTTCGTGAGCCAGCATCCAAAAGTTCTCGACCTACAAGTCTCATTTCAATATTTATAATCAAGCTATGAAACCGTTGTAAAGCGGTGGCCTATCATCCTTACGGGTGTAGTGGATACGATGCACAATTCTTGTCATAAACTATCCTTAGAGCGAAGTCGGTTGCCTGAAGACAACAGCAACGTCGCCATCTTGCAAAAGAAAATAGAAGAAGGGACAGGGATTATAGAAAAACTGAGCAAGCTGAAATATGAGATGGCTAGAGATAAACCCCTAGAGTAAGTTGTCCGGACGCTTCTGCGTATTTCTGTGCTAAATGTTTTCAGCAACATTCCCAATGACGGCGAGGCAAACGTAGAGCTTTACAACTTAGAATTGGCTGGATTAGAGAAAGACAAAAGAAACACTTGGTTCACAGCGCCGTGGCTGTATGCAGAGTAAGTGTTTTCGGATGATGGATCTTGCATTTTCTTTTTTTAAAACCTTCCTTCACAGGTGTTATCTGTGAGGAAGCAAACAATATATTAACTCTTCGCAGCTCCTAACATCTTCCAGTTATCGGCTTCTTCGTTCCTTCTTCAATCAGACGGAACATTGGAAGCAAGAAGATCCATTTCATGATCAAAAGCTCAAAACCTTCCAACAATCCGGGAAGTCTATCTTTCGTACGTTCATTCTTGTTCCTTTGTCATCCGTATATGAACTCGTCGTGTCAGATATCGCCACAACTATGTATGAACTCAAAGCGACCGCTAAAGAAATAAGTTCGGACCCGATCAAGTTAAAAGTCATCTTCAATGAAATGATACAGATGTGTCTTTGGTATCCAAATCCGCCTCGTTTCCGTCAGAACAACTAAACTCGTTATGCTTCTGCACAGGGGTAATGCAACTGTAAGATCATATTATTGAATACAATATTTACTTGCCGCAGAACTTAGTGGAGTTTTCTTAGGACCTATCATTGCTGACTCACCTCACCCAGAATGATATTCATAATCTTCAATCCGTCGGAAAGGATGCTCAAATGGCTAGACAGAGATACATTCTAAAAGATGACGAAGAAAGTGTCTGGAAACATGTGCAAACTTTGAATAATGGTCGCGTGGATTTCGTTTTAGACAACTGTATAACACTTCCTTTTGCTGGAAAAATCTGTAATTTTGCTAATTCTTGCTTTTCTGCAGCTGGTTTCGAGGTATTTGCATGGAATCTCGTTTTACCCATCAGTTATTGACCCGTCCAGCTTTTTACGGACCTTGTTTTCGCGGATTTCCTTGTCACTTACACCCCCTATGTTTCGAGAGTGGTATTCCAGTATGTGATAACATTGTATATATCGACATTGAGACAACTCAAAATTAATACCTTTTACTATAGTCCCAAACTCATTCCTTGGTTCGTGTCGGATGTTACCCCCCCTGACTTCAAAGAAACCTTTGAAATACTATCCGACCCTTCCTTCTTCCCTGACAATGTAGTAAACGAAAATCGTACGGGCGCCGAACATCTTTATGAAATGGTTTCTCGCTGGAGATCGTACCTGGATAAGGGTGTATTCAGCCTCTCGACGCCCGTTGAAACGCCTCTTGGAGGCGATGCTTCTTCCGATCATGCACACTTTTGGACAACTCCTAGGCCTTACTGGAATATGCAAACAGAAGCAGTGGACACGTTTTCGCAATTGGAAAAGAGTGACTTGGTGATATTCAAAGTTAATATTTCTGCTTTCAGTTTTTCGAAACTATTCGCTAAAGGTCTGTTTAGGGCGATCTGAAGTATACCTTTTCATTCGGCTTGGTGCGATAGAGAAACTGATACATTCGAAATCTTATCACTATATTATAGCTACAGGAAGTAAGGGCACAGCTCAACTTCGCTACTCACTGATGTTGACGTGTTACTAAGACTTACAGGGGATATCCGCTGGCCTGCTTGGACGGCCTTCGCAGAAGCGATTGGTCAGTCAAACCCACGACTAAAATGTATTTGCTAACTTCAATATGTTGCGGACACAGGTCCCTTGGCTGGGACATTCCCTTTGTTGAGTCTAAGAACCAACAAAGCTGACGTTGTCGTTGGCGTCGAAGAACAGATAGCTAAGGAACTAGACGCAAGTGATGAAAAATGGAGAGTTGACGGACGGTACGCGACTTATTATTCCTAAACATACTCATCCGGATTGACGCTCTTACGATAGATATGCGCTTATTTCATTTTTGCCTCGGGTTTAAGGATTAATATGTCCAATAAAGAAAGACTTGTATACTACTACTTATGTAATCCGAAGGCATAGCCGGAGGGATGCGACCCTTCCCCAAATTAGAAATTCTCATGCGCCCAAGGATTGTTGATCTGTCAAGGTCAAGAGCACGCATGTCCGCCAATTCTTATCTGCCTTCTAACGGTAGTTGCTCTCATGTGTTAAGATCACCCCCCACCTGAACCTCAAGGCTGTCCCACGGATGTACTGGGGTCCTTTCTGGCCACATATATATCGCGCCAAATGCTTGGAGCATGGCTTTTAATTCCCGGTACTTCAATGGGACGGACTATCCTCTTCTCACTGTTCTTCCTGTGGGGATCGATCTATGGGTGCTGTGCTACGATCACTGACCATCCAAACAATGCAACTACAAAGCGTTACAAGGTCCTTATACTGGGTGGAGGAGTGACTGGAGTCATAGCTGCTCGCACTCTACACGAACGCGGCATTGACGATTTTCTCATAGTCGAGGCTCGTCAGGAGCTGGGAGGACGGATGATGACAACGACATTTGCTAATAGAACTGTTGAACAAGGACCGAATTGGATCCAAGGAACGCAAGAGGGTCAAGGGCCGGCCAATCCTCTATTTGTGTTGGCAAATAAGCATAAAATTAAGACCCAGTTTAATGACTGGTTTGGGAGCGTATGTACGTCGTAAACAAGCGCTGCTATGATATATGTTATCTAACCACATTTTTAGCCACTTACGACGCGACAGGAGCTGTAGACTTCCTAGATGTTTTTGACAAGTCAGGCGATGACTATGGAGATTTGACTGTCTTTGCCGGTACGGTATTTTTTTGCGCAGGAGGAGGTCGTGAATAACAGTGTCTGCCTCTATGCAGGCGGTCGCGTCGACAATAATCTTGTTGACCTTTCCTCGAGAACCGGCTATTCACTCATCAACGTGAAACCGCAGAACGCTCGTGCACGCGCAGCCGAATATTATCAGGTAAATACCCTTCATATCGGACAGTGATGTAAACCCAAGGCTGACTGCCCTAACTTAGTATGACTGGGAATATGCGCAAACACCAGAGCAATCATCTCTGGTAGCTTCATCTTGGGTCAGCGCCTATTCTCTTTTATTTGTGGTTCTTGAATCAAACGAACTGCATTTGATAGGGCAATAACTTCACGTATGATGTCGATCAAGGCGGATTTTCCGATGACAATCGGATGTCAATTGATCAACGCGGTTTCAAAACGTTGATTCAATTAGAAGCAGAAGAGTTTTTACACGCGAGTCAGCAGATGTTTAACGCGACAGTCAGAGATATCTCATACTCGAAAGATGGTGTCACGGTTACTTTAACAACCGGAGAGAAGCTCGCCGCAGACTATGCTCTTTGCACATTTAGCTTGGGCGTTTTGCAGCACAATGACGTTACCTTTACGCCTACATTACCTGGTAAGTTTTTCTCTTTGTGGTTATGCGCTCATCTCAGTTGGTCTCCTACAGACTTCAAACAAGAAGCTATTCAGAGCATGGTTATGGCCACTTACACTAAAATATTTTTGCATTTCTCACATAAATTTTGGTTCGATACGGAGGTGCGTCACATTATATCTTTTGACGACCAAGACTAACGTGGATGTTATTTAGATGGCTCTCTACGCGGACTCAGAGCGAGGGAGATACCCAGTTTGGCAAAGCCTCGACCACAAGAATTTCTTGCCAGGATCTGGAATTGTATTCGTCACTGTTACAGTCAGTAGGCGCCTGTTCTCTTCTCTGCAATTTATCGATATTGATTTACTTCAGGGAGATTATTCGGAGAGAATCGAAGCACTTTCGGACAATCAGGTCAAAACAGAAGTTATGAGCGTTGTGCGCTCAATGTTCTCCAACGTCACTGTGCCCGAACCGTCGGAGTTCTTCTTTCCTCGCTGGCACAGTAATAAACTTTTCCGTGGCTCGTACTCAAACTGGCCGCCCGCATTTACCAGCCAGCACCTAGATAATCTGAGAGCAAATGTCAATAGACTTTACTTTGCCGGTGAAGCTACGAGTCGGAAATACTTTGGTCAGATTTTCTTCATCTCCATTTTCCGAACAAAGTTCCTGAATTATTTGTTATATACGTAGGCTTCTTGCACGGTGCATATTTCGAGGGCCTCGAGATCGCGACGCTTATAGCGGACTGCATCTCAGGGAAGAATAGTACCTGCGCGAGTATGGAACATTTCTCAAACATCAACAATGTTTTACCATTCGAGAATAACTGAAGCAACGCTAAATTAAGAGCGTTACTGTGTATTCCTACATATTGGACTTCTATTCAAGACAACCAAAGATACCATGCGTATGGTCCATCTTATATTAGGTCACGACGCTAGTAATTGTGATGTACGTATGATTCGATTGCTCTCGTCCAAGTCCCTCTGTCGCTGTGGGCTGGCCTCATGCCTAACGCCAGGTTATAAATATTCCGGGCGAAATCAGACCATGGTTCGTATACCAGTTGCATTCGGAAGACCTGCGTTTTCAATAGTGCACTTACGCGCAAGTAAATTTTCTGGACTGAATACTCTTAAATTCTTCCAAAGCTCGCATTATTAGACTCTGAATCGAACACTAAATCTTGTCCGTCTTCAGCCGGTAATTGCCGTTCCCAACACTAGGATGTAATACATATAAGATTCGCCACGGAATACACAGGGAATAGAGGTTCTATGAAAATAACTCGTCACAAAAAGAAAAATCAGCGCCGTAAATGTCTATGTCTTATTCCAAAGTCGATATCGAATTTCTCAATACAAAGCTTGTCTCCTAAGACGACTGCTCTGCAGCAGCTTTCGCTTGGAGTTCTTCATATTGTTTCGGTGTATATGTTTTCTGGTCGAATTTTATATAGCGGCACTAAAACATGGAATAGCGCATCTCGTACCTGAGAGAAAGCGTGCATTTGCGCAATCTGCTCTTTCAGGAGTTCATTGACTAGCAAATCAATGCGGAAACATTAGCGCGACATTCCACAGCGAAAGCAATTGTAAGGCGCACTCATTCTATGTCTCGCTAGAGTGGTCTTCCCTTGGAATACCTTTGTTATGAAGTATATCTTTTGAGTCTTGACATGCCCAACCAAAAAAGGTGAACACTCACCTCGCTCACGAGGATAATGGCGTAATTCTCTCCGCAACCACTTGACTGATCCTCAATTTCGAGGTGAGTGACTGGTATAGCACGTTTAATGGCTTTCTCGAGAGCGACAACATCTATAGGCATCTCGAATATCAAGTAGTATGTGGAAGAGAAGCAGTTTATACAAAGGTGAATACTACCGAGTTACATGCCATCTCATCTGATAAGATGCCTTGCCTGACTAACTACTTATGTGCAGCGATTACGTCATCCTCTGCGAAGCAACCTTACTACATCCAAAGCACACACACTTGAAAATAATTGAATATATATATATACTTAGAGCTTATCACTAAAGGAATTGTGTTCAAATAAAACTGGCTCTCACAACTTTTTAGAGAGGGAACTCTTGATTTTCGCGACGATGACAACCACCAAAGCTCCAAAACTCCCTGCCCTGCACAAATCCGTCTTCTCACAAGCTGCAATAGACAATCATGCACATCCTCTGCTTCGCGAAGAGACTCGTTTCAG
>Ga0247779_1001303_pt1 | contig 12244 bp, 12 predicted proteins | sample UWRJL221509R5_FD_179925 | JGI IMG/M metagenome (GOLD analysis project Ga0247779, IMG submission 179925) | Plant litter microbial communities from Arlington Agricultural Research Station in Wisconsin, United States - UWRJ-L221-509R-5 | ecosystem: Environmental > Terrestrial > Plant litter >...
GAGATGTTGGCAGGAAATTTAGCTTCTATCGGTGTTGGTGCTATCGTGGCTACTGTTTCATCATTGATTGTGAGTGTCTGGTCGACTTTTTTCTACCTAGAAATATTTGACAATTACGCAGTGGCCCGATAATTACGACTTCGAAAGTACGCGTGCTATCAATAGGCCAGCCCCCGCCTCTCTTGAGGTCGACGAAAAGCAAGATGATGAGAGCGATAGGAAAGATTCGAAAGAGAATGATGTCACTGTCAAGGGCTCAGTTGCTGGCGATTCATTTGATCGAACAGAAGAGGACGATGAGTTGGATCCCGTTTCCTTGAACAAGGCTTTCAATTTTGCAGCATGGTCTTCTCTCACTTTGGTATGCTCAATTGGTTTTCGACACCTGCCGAATTCCGAATCCTGATAATCGCTTTCTATAGTTCGTTATTTTGATTCTTGTCATCCCTCTGCCACTCTTCTTCTCCCAACACATTTATACCGTCGCCGGTCTCACAGGATGGGTGTCAGTCGGCATTGCCTGGACATTCTTCTCTGCTATTGCTGTCGTCATCTATCCTCTTTATGAGAGTCGAGAGGCTCTTACCCAAATCTGTGTTGGTGTCTATAAGGTACGGGACATATTCGCCTTCATGAGTATGGATCAATAGTTCTCACGTTTCTGCCACAGGATATCTTCACGAAAACCAGCGGGAAATATGTTCATCCACAGCCTACGAAACAGGCAGCCAGTGTATGAACACGGTTTCCTTCTGTCTCATTATTTTATTCATTAATTCTTGACATGCTCACGACCATCTACTACTCCCGTAATGAGTTGCAACGCCTTATATCAGTACTTACTTATTATGCCCGCTTTTTATTCCTTTTTTTGTTTTGCTTATATCGTGTATAAAATATCTACGAACCACTGTTTGATACCTCCTGTAGGTAACGAAATGTATATGTACTGTCAAAGCCCTTTGATAATATCGCACAAATCGGACTTGCGTGGTGAAGTTCTCTCTATCTGCGTTGATGTCACATGTGCAAAGCTTTCTGCAATCATTGATAAGGACTTGCAAGGCATGCTGTAATGTTCTTGGTTCTTTCCTCTTCCTCCCTACGTTTCTAAACATTCTATACACGAGGCCATCTCGCATAGTCCTTGGCCGTGCGTATTCTACCTGATGCTGGTCACTGGCCGTACTTCGACCTTATTCCAGCCGCCAAGTTCAAGCTCAAGATCTATCTATGTTTGACTACATTCTGAGTCGTGAAGAACCATACTAGGGGCTCCAGAGACCGAGTTGTGGCCAACTACAACTGGCCAGACTATAACACAGACTCGAGTTTTCCGGCGGTTTTTCGAGTGTCTTGACTCTTCGTGCTTCCAAGTTCCAGCAAATGATTGACAACGAAATGAAAATGACAAATTATTGCCCATTTGGCAATGATGACGAATAAGCTTGCCAAGGTTTTGCTGAAGGGCCACGTATCGCAATGTGGGGTATGGCCGGGGTGGCTATGCACAGTTCAGCGCCTCTTAGATATTTGAATTTGTGATTGTTCTCTGAAATTTGCACAGCTGCGGGTACTTCTTTCTACCTTTCCCACATCTTGGACACTTGAAAGTACTCCGCACGTGAGTGCCGCTCTCTGGCATGTCATAGGCAGTTTGGATGGACTCTGGACTCGATGTTGCTGAAGGTGGCTTCGGACTGGGTCCTGACTAGCGAACAACAAAAACAACGAGAAACCCTCGAGAAACCCACACAGTAATGTCGTACATTTTATTCAGATCGTTGTTTGGTCTGCTCTATAAAACATGTCTATGGATACCTATTCGTTCATACAGGCTGGTTCATACGCGCCATACCGACACGCGTCGGCGCGCTAAGGCCCAAATGGGAAATGACCGCCCTATTGCTCGGCAGCCGGACCTTAATATGGAAGTGGAAAGCGGCAGATAACTGAGCGGAGACGCCAAGAATACCAAGTGCAGCGAGCAGGGATATAAAGGACAGGTGCCTTGGCCCTTCACAGCCTTCTGTCTCCCCTTTTTACCCTTGTTTCACACTTCAAAAACAAGCTTCTTGATTACTAGGACGCACCTGAATGGGAGAATCTTTTGCTTTACATGATGCCTCCAACAATGCACTGCCCCAGCCAACACCTACTCTCGTCGCTGAAGATGACGATGAACCCCCTAGTAGTGGGCCGACCAATGATAGGACGTCTCAAATGAATAACGAAAATCAAGCCACACTGAATTCTTATGAAAATTCTGGCATCCGCGAAAAGGATTTCGTCAGAATCGATACACAAGGAAGTCTTCCAACCACCGTCAACTCAGGCGGTTCGCAAGAGACCGATGCTGCAGGCACCGCAATATCGGCTGCAGACCTAGAGAAGCACGAATTCGACACGGTCTCTGTGCGTCGCACTCGAAGGTTTAGGGTTGCGAAGCTTTCGACGGCGGATCGTATCCGCGCTTTGTTCACCTCGCGGCGTCCTGTTGGTCCTCAGCCGACTTACCGCAATTCCGTTGTCGCCATTCTACGATACTCGCCACTCAATCTATTTCTGCTGTTCATCCCGATCTCATGGGCGCTTCACTTCACCCATCAAAGCCCAACTTTAGTATTCATCTTCTCAGGCTTGGCAATGATCCCACTTGCAGCATTGCTTGGATTGGGTACGGAACAGATAGCATTAAGAACAACTCAAAGTGTTGGGGGATTACTTAACGCATCGCTCGGTAATCTCATCGAAATGATTGTTTCTGGAATTGCACTGAAAAAGGTACGTCATCCCATTTTATCTTTATGGCATGGTTGCTAATTATACCGAATGACAGTGCGAGCTTGAAGTTGTGCAAAGTACTCTATTGGGAGGTCTTCTCAGTAATTTGCTCTTAGTGCTAGGATGCGCCTTCATCGGTAAGTCCCTATTGTTTCTGATGAGAACTGCATTCTAATGTCTTGGGTTCACCGTAGTTGGAGGTTTTCGGTTTTCCCAACAACAATTTCAGCCTATGGTTGCGCAACTTAACTCGTCCTTGTTGATTGTGGCTGTTATCTCCTTGACTATTCCAGCAGCCTACGTAAGTCTTGCGCTCTTCTTAATATGACTCTTAACTCACCGTGAATTTTAGCATCAGTACCTCGAAAGTCGTCTTCCAGCAGGCAAAGAACTCAAGATACTCTTGGAATTAAGTCGTGTCAGTGCCATACTCCTAATCTTGATGTAAGCTTTTTATTTCTATTGCACGCTGAAGCGCACTGAGACAAATACCTCTCAAACAGCTACATTGCTTATTTGTTCTTCCAATTCTACTCGCACAATCATCTATTTCTTGACACATTGCAAGAATACACCATATCAACATCCTCAGGTGGATCATCGCGGCGGTCATCGGGCCCGTCTCGTCTATTCTCTCGCAGATTCGCGAGAACCTTGCCCTTTCCTTCTACCTCCCCTGCGCCGCCCTCATCGTCGTCCTCGAGCACTTCGTCATCCTCTTGCGACGAAGAAGAACCAAAACTCAACCTGGTCTCGGCACTCATTCTGTTGACATCAGTCACAGCTCTCGCCTACGTCACCGCTGAATACTTGATTGAGTCGCTAGAAGGTCTCGTCGAAAGCCATCCTGAAGTGTCGAAAGAATGGATCACGCTTATCATCATCCCTATCCTCACAAACGCGGCTGAACACACGACAGCGGTTGTTGTAGCGAGAAAAGGGAAATTCGACTTGGCGATGAGCGTCGCGGTTGGTAGTTGCATTCAGATCGCCCTTTTCGTCATTCCTGTATTGGTCTTGGTCGCATGGGGGATGGGCAAACCCCTTACACTGTTGTTCGATCCGCTCGAAACGGTTGTTTTGTTCTTCTCCGTTCTCTTAGTCAAATTCTCTGTGGAGGATGGAAAGTCCCATTGGATGAGTGGAATTGCGTTAACTGGTATGTCCCACATAATTTTTCACTTTTGTTGGAGTATTTATTGATCGCGACGTCTCTTACTTTCAGGGGTATATATCCTCATTGCAATCGCATTCTGGCACTTCCCGGGCGATACCCTCAGGACAATCCAGGGCACCGCTATTCAATGTTCTTGAAGATCTCGCAGGTTTTATCACCTTGATGGTCGACAAATAACGCTTGAAATGCATTCAAAATTCTGTCTGTCACATTCCTGACGCACTCTTGATGTCTGAAACGTCTTATGCATTTATTTCACGTCGCGATGACTTTCTTCAATTTCTGAATATATTTTATCTATTACCATGCCCTAATGATGACAAATTACAATCCCAGCAACTTTGAGAGGTGCTGACGAATACATGCGTCAAGTTCTAGTCTATTTATAGATTTATCTGATCGCGTTCCGTCGTGCGTATGCGCGCTAGTGTGGACACATAAGTATGTGCGTATCGGTGCCAATGTGGGCTTCTATTATACTTTGACGTTTGGCAGCTTGGTGGTTCAAACGTTCAATGACCAAATATCCCTTCCCTCAACTTAAATTGTGTACCAAATGCTTTTTTAGCATTCTGATCTATCTGTTTTCTTTGCCTTCCGTCTGTATCCGTCGGATGGCCGCGAATAATTAAAACTCGTTTCAACAGATAATTAAATAAAACACGATTGATACATATCTGATGATAGGCGCCCGAACGTAACGTATGGGGTGGATGTTTTCCTAATATCTTTCTTTAGGAAGAATAGCCATATGAGGTGAAAAACTATGATGCCACCGACGGCCATGCTTTATTTGCAGGAATTTCAACCACAAAAAAGTCAATGAGGCTGCCTACTATTACCAAGAGCTGAGGAGAATGAACATCATGTATATCAGGCGTAGTCACTTCACAGACAAATGAAGAAGCGTTGTCATAGTCAGGCTGCCAGTCATCGTTTATGGTTTTATCACCGCGCTAGTAGATAGCCTTACCTACGATTGCTTGTTAAAAAAAAAAGAGGACTGAAGTGGAACTATATGCTTGGAGCCCTTAATGTGGCCTGTTTTCATCAACTGTCGTGAAATCCTAGTCCTTGGTATCTTATCTGCTAATGCAGCTAGGTGGTGAGAACCGGCCAGTTGCTCCAGGTAGCCCGAAGTGGTGTGGTGTTATTTCGACTTCGTGAGCCAATTTGATTGAAGGGAAGTGAGAAAATGAAATGTAAAATGAAATCAATACATCTCTGTGGCTCCGACTTACCTTGGCAGTTAGACATTTCTTCTGGTCTTGAGAGTTCGGAGTGCTGTAAAAAGCCCTGTATTGTGCATAGTAGTCAACTCGGCAGTGCGGACAGCTGGACAGACGTGCGTGAAAATCGCTGTTCGTTCTTGAGGTTTTTTGTCAGGTCATCTCTTCCTAATAACATGGCGTCCTCAACGCGCGAGTAACTTGCCAGCTCATAGCTGGATCAGACTGCGGCGGGTGATAACAGGGATGCTTGGGGCCTTTTTGTCGGGATGTTGTTGAGTATTCGAGCACAACAAGATGTCCTGCAAGGTCCGTAGGCACACAGACAACATATGGATCAAATCTCAAGAAGGCTTTTGGTGCTTGAGATTATGGGTTTAGAGGAAATGAAACGCACACTGCAGCAAACACATATTCAGTAGACATCGCCGGAACCGTATTTCATACAGCGGACTCAGCATTCATAGATTGTTATCGAATCTCCGTGCCTATGCGATAGGGACGCCACACCTTTTTGGTTTCAATTGAAGTCCCTCTTTTTTGTGCACAAATTTCCTTATAGCGCTTAGCTTGTTTTTTCAACGTATCACGTTTCGCTTGTCAGTGTGTGCTGCGATAGCCAAATTGGGTAACTTGTTTATGAATCTTGGGATTACCCAGTCAGTGGGCGCCCTTGATCACCTGGCTTTATATTCAAATATACCCTTAGGTACATAGCTCATGCCGCATGGACAATTACAAAGGCTGTAAAGGTTTCAAGCAAGGTGCTTGCAGACTTTGAAGCCAGGCCGAACGCGTATTTCGGGGAGCCTTCGGACAGAGTGTACGTAGCGACTACGGGTTCGGTAAGATTTGCGCTTCATGTCGACAGAATTTAAGTTAACGTTGCGCTACGCAAGGCACAATCTTAACGCTTCCCAGGACCACAAATATTGATGACTGTGCTCGGCGCCGTATGGCCGTTGAAATACTCAACCCCAGACGACTCTGTGCTGTGGAGTTTGACAAAAAGGCTAACCGGTAGGTCCTGTGATACGGCATAAAGAGTGATGCATTGATACGGTGATATGAATGAACCTGAGAGAACTGGCTATGTCAGGGCTAATGTAACAACCCTTGTAATTAAATAAAATGAGAAAGCGGGATGAAGTCTAATCTGGGCGGTAGTGGGAATGTCAGGAAGCTTTTGGTTACATATGTAAACACGAGGCATCAGAAAAGTGAAAATTTTCAACATAAAAAAAAGATATCATCACCTCGATTGCGATAAACATACCCTTTCCAGTCCGACGTGGGCGTGCGAGAAGCAAGTACATGGTAAGAGGTCTAGGCAAATCATGATGATACGCGCAAGCTTTCACGTCTTCTTCTCATATAGGAATTGATAACGCTTCGAGCAAACGGGTCCGGCCATACCTCGAACGCTTTCTCCGAGCAGGGAAAAGCAGGAGAGACCGAGGCTCTGCCGTGAGCGTTGTGGGGTTGAATACATATCATGGAAAAGTGTCTCCAAATCAGAAAATCTCCAAATCGTCACTTGAACTTCTCTACGCGCTTCTTGATGGACAGGATTTCCGAAACCCCAAGCGGAATTGGATGACGAAGAGGTTCTTGTAGAGCACTAACGGCGCCGCGCAGAGACACATGCTGTCTATCATGCCAGGTTGTGCTTTCCAGCGAGCGTAGGGGCTCGGAATTGTGCGCTGAGACCCAAGGAGTGACATGCATGAAGCGTGGTGATGCGAAAAACGGGGGACTATGGGCGCCAAGTGGGGATTGCGCACATCAGGCGTCTGCACATCAGTTTCTTTTTTGCGCGTTCTTTCGACCCTTTTGGCAGTGAAATTTTTCACAAATGTTGCTAAGGACGATATGTTAACAAGATGATGGAGAAAGGGGATGAGGGATTATTAAAATGTGTATATGCCTATTTTCGGCCAGATTTCGCCTAATTTAGATTAGCCCTACTTCTTTCCCTACTCTCGACATGGCATACCGACAGAAAAGCAAGAAATGCTTTAAGTACCAACTTTCTTTTTTAATTTTCTCCCTCTACTCTCCCCCACCACCCCTCTCCTCGCTGTTTGATACCCCGTAGCCCCTTGCTCGACGCCGTCTGCGATGGCGAGCTCTTCCCTCTATGCCGCCTCCGCCTGTCTTCTCCTCGCCCTTTTCCTCTGGTTTCGAAAGCCTAAAGCTTCCTCGGCATCTCTGCCACCTGGACCGAAGCCTGTCCCGCTCTTGGGCAACGTACGGGATCTCACAGCGAAGGAGCTTTGGCTGCCTGCCTCCCATTGGGCTAAACAGTATGGTCAGTTGTGTTGTTGTCATTGCCGGTGGTTGCTTCAGCGCTGACATCTCTGTCTAGGCGAGGTCGTGTATCTACACGTCCTAGGGATAGGTCTCGTTTTCATCAATAGTCCTGAGGCCGCCTCAGATCTCCTCGACAAGCGTGGGTCAATCTATTCAGATAAACCGTCCCTTGTCATGTCAGGTGAATTGTGCGTACTTTCCCGCCCGTGTCAGTCTTGCTGGAACGGTTCTGATCCTCGTCGCGTCCGACAGATGCGGCTGCAAAAATATGGTGAGACAGTCACGTCTATATTCTTATGCCGGAGAACCTGGATCGCCACTAGCGCAGTTAGCATCCGCTATTACATTCATTCATTTCTCAATGCCCTGTTTCTTCACACCCCATTGCCTTCTTTTCTTCTCCCCCCGGCCAGTAGCTTCTTCCGGATCCTCATCTTCATCCTTACATATACTGTTATTAAGTTCAAAAACTGACGCATTTATTTGCTCAACAGGTGGCATTTACTTGCTACGGAGACCAGTCTAAACGTCAACGCAGGTTGCTTCACAAGGCATTCGGCGTTCCCGTAATTCCCTCCTACCACCCTCTTTTACAAACAGAAACACATAGCTTCCTTCGCCGCCTCATCGCAAACCCCGCAGATCATCAGAAACACGTACGAAGATATGCGGGAGGTTTGACGTTATCGGTGGTCTACGGCTATGAAGTAAAGTCCAACGACGACCATTTCCTTGAGCTGGCTGATGAATGCGTCGGATTGTTGGCGAACCGCATTGCTTCAGGAGGTGGAATCTGGCCAGTGGACGTTTTCCCTTTCTTGAAACACATGCCCCTATGGATGCCTGGGTCTGGTTTCTTGAAGAATGCGAAGATTTGGAAAAAGAAGATGGAAGAGTTCGTGGATTTACCATATGAATATGTTCTCAACAGCATGGTAAGTGAATCAACCTCCTATCGTCCATTTGGTGCGCATATATTTAACTTTTTCCCTTTCCCCACCTCATTTAGAAATCCGGAAACTATAAGAAATCTTTCTGTTCCAATCTCTTAGAAGATGAGAACGTTAAGACCGTGGAGAACTTCGAGTTTGATCTCAAATGGTCCGCCAACTCCATGTACTCCGCTAGTATCGATACTGTGCGTCCATTCCGCGCATATACGCCATCCAAGCATTGTGGACCCGTGCTAACCCATGTATAGACCCTCACTATGGTCGGACAATTCATTCTTGCCATGATTCAACACCCAGAAGCCCAGAAGAAAGCACAAGCAGAGCTAGATGCAGTTGTTGGCTTGGACCGCTTGCCCACTTTTGCAGATCGTCCTTCTTTGCCCTATAGTACGTTGTGGAACAATCCAACGCTTATACCCATTGCTAATTAGTGTGGTACAGTTGAAGCCATTTTCAAGGAAACCCTCCGATGGGGAGTTCCTGTCCCTCTAAGTAAGTTTCCTTCGGCCCCATTTTGTAGCCTAACAATATCGATGGTTATCTTCTTTAGACTTGCCGCATCGTTTGATGGAAGACGACGTTTACAATGGAATGCACATCCCCAAGGGATCTCTAGTATTTGGTAATATCTGGTACGTGTCCCTTGCTCATCTGACTTCGGTCTTTCACTTACCATTCTCAATGTATCAGGGCAATGCTACGCAACGAGACCATGTATCCCGACCCTGAGTCTTTCCGTCCTGAACGCTTCATGGAATCGTCAGGCGACCCCATTCTGGACAAGAAGAGGAATCCCAAGAACTACGTTTTCGGATTTGGAAGGAGGCAATGCCCCGGTCTGAACTTGGTCGATTCCTCAGTGTGGCTGTTGATGGCCTCCATGCTAGCTACTCTTGATATCGGCAAGGCTTCTGATGATTATGGAAACATCTTAGAGCCCGAAATTGTTTATGAGAATCCAATCTTCAGGTATGTGTCTTCTTCTCGAATCTTTACTACTATGTTCTTATTATCCTTCGTCACAGGATACCAAACGCATTCAAGTGCGATATGCGTCCCCGAAGCCAGAAGGCCGTGACTTTGATCCAGCAGTCCGAACTACCCATTGCTTAAAAGACCTTTGTACGCTGGCCTGCGAAACATTTTTCTACCCTCAGGTTCTTCTGCCCTCTCATCTCCCCGAGCCCGAAGAAAGAGCTTTATGGCCTTTCTCTTGTTTTCCTCCTTTTAATACAGGTTATGGCATATAAACTTAAACCGGTACTGTACTCGAAGCATCAAGGGCGCAACACTGCATAGCGTACCCTTTATAACCCCTCACTCTCTTTCCCATTATTGTTACTTTTCCGTGCAGGCATTCCATTCCTTTAGTCGATGTCGTCGCTGTTGTTTTTGCTTTCGTGTAATTCGCTCTCTTTTTTCATTTCTCGTTCTCATACTTGACTCTACACACCAGTAGTATCCCATGTTTCGCATAAAATGAAATTGCAATTATGAAATCTTAATCTTGATGATTGCCTTGAAGAGTGTGGCAGCTGGATTAAATGTTCCTCATGCAGGTCATCAGAGTCTATCGTGAAACACATTTTCTCAAATCTTAGAATGTTAGTATGTTTAGTTTTCTTACTTCGCTTCGACTCGGACGAATGGTTCATTTAAGATTTAATGTATTTATTGGCGAGCCGAGGAAGAGATTTGTGGCAACGTGCTGCAGCATGCAAATAAATTAATCCTCCCGGATAAATCGGTTTATGTAAGTCCATACTGTGATTCAAGTAGGTGCGGTCGAGGTCGAGAAATACTGGTCCTAGAGGCTCGCAAATACGCTTACGGAGAAATAACATATGGAGATTTGTTTGAGATTTGAGACTCTAGGCTAGGTCTGGTAAAGCCTGAAGAACTATCGAGGAGCTCCAACCAACCGACCTATGTTTTGATCATGATATTAATTGCTATTGCTCTGAATCCCACTAGCTTTGGCACCTTTTGGCACGCAACCCCGGTGATAGTTAGCGACGATTGGAAACATATTTAACGGATGGAGATATTACAATGAGATTCAGAGTGCGAGGACAACGGAATTGGAACCTATCTGATAACTGGATTACTGAAGACGATACCACAACTTACAAGAAGCACTAGTTTAGAGCGATGGAGCACCGCAAGCATCCAGGGTCAGACACACCAGCTGCAGTGAAACGAAGGTGGTGTTGGAATGCGCCCTTGTCGTTGAAGTGGTAGGTTATTGTGATTAGGGTCAGAGAAGCAAGAGAAGTCATTGGCTGCTTGTCGTGCCTGCGAGAGCAGGCTCCCAGTTTAATTGGTGGGCTGGCGCCGGTGGTGAAAATTATCGAATTGATACCTTTGTAATTTCCCTAGATGGCATTGACTTCCATGTCGGCATCTGTGTAATTTCTAAGAAAAAGATTAATGAGAAAATAAAATGAATGAGAGAACTCTTCGATGAAAACTGACGATATCAATGTCAAGGCTTTCATACGATTTTAAACATTTTCTCCCCAGCGCCTCCGCGCCACGTGTGTGTCATAGTATTTTCGTCTGATTTTAACCTTATTCTTTCCACCGAAGAGTGTTCTTTCCCAAAAGATATACGACCAGATTGCAGCGCATCAGATAGATGGATGGGTGAGATAAGTATACGCTGTGTATATGCTTCTTTCTCGATAAGTGTATTTTCATCTGTGAGTTTCGGTGCGCACTACGGAGGCTGTTAGGGCCGTCATTGTGAGATTGAAAGGCGAAGAAGCCGGCGGAAAATCAGAGTAGGCTGGTTTCGTAAGTTGCGTGTGTTCGAAAGAGCCTTTCGACCAACTTTCCAGAGAAGAGCGCAAGGATAAAGAAAGGAAAAATCAAAGAGGACTGGGTTCTGAGTAATTCCCCGCAAGGACTCCATACATGTGGGCGATTATGAAGTATTAGAATTCACAGATCGCTGTGTGTCTTCTATGTTTGTCCTCTAGTTCTCGTAAACTGATGAGGGCCAGTTGTGCAGTTACAAGCTAGCATGTCCGAGAGTAACGTCTCTTTTCACCACATGAGCACCGAAGTTTTCCTAAATTCATGTTAACTGCGCAAGGTTTCCACCGTTGCCATGTTCGAATGCCCAGTTAACGGCTTTCGGCAGCGTGGAGATTAGCTTTATTATGCGAATCATGTTTTTTTTCCATGGATATCTATGCGAGAGAGTATACACTGCGCAGCCGAAGCCAGTGAGAGTGTACATTTATGGCTCGACTTTCGATGAAGGAAAAAAAAAGATAAATATGGAATGCCCAAGAGGACAGAAACGAGCAGAGTGTCAAGAGCAGATCAAGAGCAATGTTGGAAGTTCAGAGTTAGCTCCAACCGCTGGGCTAGAACATCATGATCTGGTTTGTTGTTGAACGCTGACTTGAACAATGACATTGCATGGGCGCCCATCGGTGGAAGGATTCAAAGAAGGGAAAAAGACGTACTGAAAACTATTCGTAGATGTTTTCGGCAAATGCCCAATTCGGTACCGCTTCATACTCCGACTAAAACCCTATTTTTTGTTCAGAACGAACCATCATGTGATTTATTTCTTGGTCCGAGGACGAGGACTCGTCACTCAGGATTTGAACTTTGGGCTACTCTCCGCAAATTTTCGTGTCAAGACTTTGAAATGCCACGTTCTGTATCAAATCTCTTCCACTTTTGGTCCTTGTGGATAGGTATTTCCACACGGTGACAGCCACACAGCACAACAACAACATCATCGTCATCACTGGAAAAATCCATCCGATCCG
>Ga0247779_1001304_pt1 | contig 12242 bp, 9 predicted proteins | sample UWRJL221509R5_FD_179925 | JGI IMG/M metagenome (GOLD analysis project Ga0247779, IMG submission 179925) | Plant litter microbial communities from Arlington Agricultural Research Station in Wisconsin, United States - UWRJ-L221-509R-5 | ecosystem: Environmental > Terrestrial > Plant litter >...
GAAATGCCACGTTCTGTATCAAATCTCTTCCACTTTTGGTCCTTGTGGATAGGTATTTCCACACGGTGACAGCCACACAGCACAACAACAACATCATCGTCATCACTGGAAAAATCCATCCGATCCGTCGTGCCCTGGTTCCTGCATTTAGCCTATAAGCCTGGCCGCTGAGATTTCTCCCATCAAGCCCTCACTTGTTTGCCATGCATAATATCCTGTAGCTCGATGATTCCATTGCATAGAAGAACACCTCGGCGTCGATTAAGTGACGTAGACTCTGGCGAAAGGTCACAAACGCTGGCCCCGGATATTTCGAGGCTGCGTAAAATGAAGACAGTCAAGTTTTGGAGGTAAGGACGCCTTCGAAGCCCGCTTCTCCGTTAACATTTAACATTTGTTTCCGAAAGGCATTGAGAAAGGAAAGATTGAATGTCAGATTTCTAGACGTGGAATACTGTATTGACAAGCAGAACATACTTTAAGACCCACTTCTATTCCATGTCGATGCTTTTGGATGTATTACAGCCATTAGTCATGGCAGATGCTCCATCCACAGGCAATGGTGGGAAGCATCGTCCGAATGGAATTCTGATGCCTAAATCTGCCCATTACCTTGCATATCGAATGAACTGGTGAGGGCAACAAATTCTTTTTCGTTGTCGATATCGAATTCTTATTCTCATGAAGTTGTGAACCGACAATCTTCAATAGCCATTTTTACCCTCTGTGCGCGCTTACTAGAGCTTTGGTGAGGATATGCGAAGAATGGAATTTCAATCTTTGCTAAGCCACGGTTTTGTCGGCGATGTCATACTTGCGTCCCGTCCGGTATGGCTTAGGTCCTGCGCTGTATAACGCTCTCAGATTTAGGGTCGGAAGTGTCGTAGGACAGTCAAACACAATTGGAAAGTCTGAAATAGAAACGAATCGAAGACGTACATGGTATGGTTTCTCAGAAGTCTTCTCGAGAACACAAAAGTTTCGGCTTCGGGTGGAAAGACCATTATTAACATGTGAGCCCACGCAACGAAACCCAAGGGATCCCATACTACAAGGGACGGAGGCTTTGGTATCAGCTCCAACAAAAAATTCAAGTGTGGGTTAATTATTCTCGTCGGCATCAATCCAGAGTACTCACTTTACGTGAGTATGCGCAAAAATGGGGAAAACGGAAGTTAATCGGGCATAGCTGCCGTCTGCTGTTTGGGTGCATCGAAGCCTATCGGGGAGCAAAGGGTAGGAAGTGAGATGAGAAAAAAATGTTTCTTCCTTCCATAAATCGACATTCCAGCATTCATCCCTTCTCTTTATAATCTCGCCTGCGGGTAATTCTTTCTTTTCCCCCGTCTCGCCTCCTCGTTATCGACGCGCCTATTCTTGCGGAGCGCGTAGATAGTACTGTCGCTTTTTTGCACTCGCTCCTCTCATTTAAACATTCTGTCTTCTTTCTACGATGTCTACTATGGGATCAGCATTGCCGACAGGGCCAGTTGTCTTACCAAAGTTCGATAGTACATTGGGGTCGCTCTTGATTGGGGGGCTGTTGGCCATGGCGTATGCTCATCTCTTTCTTGCGCCTATTCTTAACGCTGAAAATGGCTTTCGATCCCAAGTCTGTGGGGTGTGACTTGCGTACAGACATACAACTACTACACTAGGATGAACAAAGATCGCGTATATCTAAAGGTTACGGTAGGGTTAATTCTACTGTATTTCAATGACCATTCCGCTGAAGTTGGATTCCGACGAACCAGGTTGGGCTCCTCTGGTGACTTCCGCCTTTCTGTGTTCCGATGATGGGCATTATACTCATCATTTGGGCGCCCAGGCTTCTTGATACGTTCGATTCCGCTTTGAACGCGCATATCTTGTATTTTTACATGGTCTCCAATTACCTGAATCCACTGGCAATTTTCAAACCCGTATGGTAAGTTACCATTTTAATCATAAGTCAACGCTTTAGCTCATGCATGACAACCGTTAGGAGTATCATCGTATGTCGCTTTTAGAGTTTTATCGAAAAGGGGTACAAGTACTTAACACTCTCCTGCGGGAAGATCCACGTTGCAGTTACTGTGCGTATTTCTTCCTCGGATGAAATAAATTATACTTAAATCACTTCTCTAATAATCCAGGCCATCTCCAACTTCATTATTCGCGCATTGTTTACTATTCGTGTCTTTCGGCGTAAGCATTCGTATTATGTACTAGTGCGATGCGAATGCTTACAGAGTCGTTATATCGTCAGTAAGCAAGGGGAATATCTTTTTAACTGGATGGATCGTACGCAAATTTATTTTTTTCTGGTCCAATGCATTGCTGACTGCTTTCCCACCGCCAGATGCTTATATCTTTGGCCGATCTGGGTAAGTCCCATTCTCCATTCCATCTTTGACCCGCTTGACATATTTCCCTTGTAGTCGTTGGAATTAGTGAGTCTATCTTCCTTGCGTTACATCATTGTAAACGGAAAATCTGATAACGTTATTGATATCAGCTATCACTGTCAAAGCGTAAGCTCCTGTCTGTATCTTTAAAACGGAACAGAATTCTCAAAATTCTATATAGATTCAAGATCGAATCGTTCCCTGAATTAGCTACAATAGCTGTATGTTTGTACCTCCCGTTCCTCATAAGCCTAGTGCTCAATAACTGTTCTTGTAGCCTTTGATGTACTTGACTTTCGGAGTAGGGACGGGCAGTGATCTCAGTCTGGCTCTCGCACTCTCATGGCTACTTTATGGCTCTCGGACTGGATTCCGGAGGTAATACGAATGATGCTGATTGTTAGGCAATGACTGACATGTTCTTTCGTCCAGGACGGATTCTCTCATAAAGATTTTGATGATGTACACTGTTAACACGGGAATGATTGTTGCGTGAGTGAAAATAAAAATAGTTGCAGCTGTATTTGACCTTCTTCGGCGTCCTTACTAATTCATTGTTCTTGCTCTTGTAGTATCGATGCCTCGTTGGGATTGATTTTGTACATTATCATGCCGAACAACTTCATCTTCCTAGGTTTCTACCTTCTGTTGAGCAAGCGTGAGTCTCCATCAATGGCTTAACATCGCCCGAAGTTAATCAAGTTGACTATAAACAGTATATGTTAATGCGTACCTTGCAACGTGAGGCCGACGTACATCGTTTCCATTTGCGCTGAAATTAACCACAATATATCTCCAGACTGAACGCTCGCGAAACACTCCTGGACGCCAAAGACGATATGCTCTCGATCCATCTCTCGAGTCTCAGTCAAGGAAGTCGAAGATATGATGTCGAAAACTCGATTCCCACAATGGTGGCCAGCGAGAAGGTGTGTTAAACTGCGTATCTCAATCATGTACTTGTTCTCTGCTGACGTTTCCTTTCAAGACATCGAGGCCTAGCAGGAACGAGAGCCGTGGTAAAGTGGCCATTTCCATTCAAACATTCGTTGATCATAAATCAGAACTTGAGATTGAGGATTCTCCTTCGAGGACGAGCTATCCAACAGGTGTAGCCCATGCGTTGTAGTACATAGACCGCTTACTGTATCATTAGCTTCTTGGTAAAAAAAAAAAAGTCGACTTCAAGTTGATCCAATTCGTTAATATTTTTTTGCTATTCATGTACATCATCAAAGGCATTCATGTAATTCACAAAGTTCCAAACTCTGGGTCAGATGTCTTCGTTATTTGAGATGTTCGAACAGTGGAATCTACATGTTTATTCAGATTTATTATCTTCGACATGTAAACATGTAGATCTAAGGATATATGACGTACTTAATAGTAAAGGGGCGTCACGGAAAATAATCCCTTTCCCAATGATACATTCCACACCTCAAAGGTTCGTAACGCAGTGTGGTATTTCCGGTATTCGCAAATATTTCCAAGAAAAGAAGATGTCGTGCAACTAGTTCCGTTAGATCTTGTTCAACATGCCGTATGAAATCGTTGGCAAAGGGGCCATAGGAATTTCCAGCTAGAAAAAGATGAACTTTTTCTAAGCCAGAAAACGGGCCTCTCTTTGGATGACAGCGAGAGTACACTAGCTGTACAAAATCCGAGGATGTAGTCGTGTCTAGAATAAGATGTCGGCCATCTCTGATCACTATATCCAATGCTAATTCAGATAAAGAGGGCAAAATCTCTATCCGGGTTTCCCTGCTATGGTGGACTGTCAACATCGATATTATCTGATCGTACTCCTTAGTTGATATCTCCAGATTCAAAATCGTCAGGTTTGAGAAATGTTGCAAAAAGTAGAAGACAGGGGAAGGCGACTCAGAACTTGTTAGTCTCCAAGTGCCAAGTAATGTCATTTCTCGTAGCATTGGTAGAGAGGAAACTACTAAATCGATTTTCCCAATTGTCCAGAAATTGGATGAATGTCCTGGTGCTGTTTCCATTGGCAAGCTGATTTGCAATCGCTTCAGGCGGGGAAATCTAACCATCCGCAAAGGATAAAAGATGTCTAGATTCGCTAAAAATCCAAGTGCATGCCCCTGATAATGAAGGGCCAAATCTTCCAAGCTATTGTACTGTGTCATTTGAGGCATCAGCCTTCCCTGATTGCCCAAATCTTTGAAGAAAAAGTAGCCTTTTCGAAGATTGACATATTGCTTCTGCAATGAAGCCATCCAGTGATCTGGGGATTCGACTGGCACATAAAGACAAGTGGAAAAGAGAGGTCCTGTCTTGGAGAGCGGCATGTTCCTGGCAAGATCTATCTGGAAGTCCAGAGATACGTATTTGAGGTTTGGACTTCGGAGTATAAAACATAGAGGTTCAGATATGTAATCAATAGCATCGTCACCATCGTAATAATCAAGTCGAGAGCCACGTAAGGTTAGGTACTTCAACGATTGAAAGGTCACCCTTGTGTTTTTCCACATATAGAAGTTTTGCAAAACTGTCCTGAGGAACGGTGATTGAATGTCGAGGCTGTGGATTCGGTTGACATTTGTGTGTCCCCAGTTGCCTATATGGTCTGAATCGGAACAGACATAATTGACAATGCTGTAGAATAATTCGTGTCGTTCCCGATAAGCATCCTGAGCGTGATCGTCAGGAAAAAGTAGGCGTATATTCATTGGAAGTTCTCGGGAATAGAGTGCGAAGTAATCGAGGTGGTGTTTCACTCGTTCAAAAGAGGGAATGGACTTGTTGAAATAGATGCATACATCTTTCCAAAGGCCTGGCGTCGTCAGGGCAATATTTCTCCAGATAGATGAGACATGGCAAAACAGTGGCAATGGTGGGCTGAAGTGACTGGTAGTCCCTGATGACATTTCGAAATTGCAATAAGAGAGAATTATCGCATGAATTTCAGGAGGAATACGGCGGAAAGGTGATTTGGCCACATCACCAGCAAATAGTAACTTGTGCTTAGATTTGACGATATTATCCAGACCCACCCGTCTCTGCTGCAAGCGTGCAATTTCGGCATCGATTTCAACGATCCGTTCAAGAGTTTCAGGAAGACTTCTTTGAATTTCGCGTTGGTACTCGTTGATCAAGGATAAATCTCTTTCAGATAAACTTGCATTGTGTTTCGTGGCTTCTATAATGAAGTCTGGAAAGTGTACAGATATCTGTAGAAGATTATGTGTATTTACCAAGCCATTCAAAGCACGAAAACAAATGTTGAAATCCTTACATCACTATGATCGTCCTTCCAAGGTACTTTACTGTGCCATGTTTCTTCAAATGTCGTGTTGCTGTTGCTGTCCATCCTGTAGGAAGAGTACAGTAATATCGTTCCAATGTTCAAATAACAAAGGGATTTCGATAACGGGCCTCAAGCGGAGTTGCCGGCCGAGGCCGGAAGATGGAAATTTGTGGTACTTGGGACAGGGCACAAAAGCGCCATTAGCGAGTCATCCGAATATATTTCCTGTACATAACAACAGCATACCATAGCCACAGTAGAATCAAACACGAGAAGAATACGAGGAATATTTTACTCCCACCAAATATAGACAGGCTCGAATGGGGGCATACATAAATCATAATATCTTCCTCATTGCCTCAAAAATCTAAGAAGACACATGTAATCAGAACAAGCCAGCAAGGTCAGCAAAAGGGTCTTTGCTCTGCTGGCTCGTCGTAGAAGCAGGTTGTTGAGCCGGAGGACTGACCACAGGAGTCGTGCTAGGCTGCATGGGTCGTGATAAAGAAGACTGCTTTTGTTGGTAGCCCATAGGTAGCGTCTGCTGTTGTTGAGGGTGTCCTCCAAGCATACTGCCGTTGTAAGGTTGAGCAACACCCATACCCATGTTAGCGGACATGGCCGGATTCATCGACATTCCCATTCCCATGCCATGATTCATGGGGGCTCCCCCGTTGCCGAAGAAGTTATTCGGCATCTGGGGAGGTGTGGGTTGAGGTGTACCAGGTAAAATTATAGATGCAGGAGGGGTAGCAGATTGGGAGTGAGGAGGCGACATGGAAGTTGGTCGCGGGAACGTGTTGTTGTAGAGAGTTTGAGGAGTGGGCGCATGCGGGGTCACTTGTTGCTGTTGAGGCTGTTGTTGGAAAGCTATCGTATTGTTGAAGCCAGGACCCAATCCAAAGGCTTGTTGCTGCTGGGGTTGCTGTGCAGGCTGCTGCATGGAGAAGAGTCCAGAGAGATCGTTAGCTACAGGGCCACTAGAGGTTGATGGAGCAGTGTCATCGAAATCAATTAGCGAAACGCCAGCCGTTGAACTTGAAGCGCCGTTATTTGAGAGTTCCTGGGGTATTGGGTTCGCGGCAAAACTATAATCACCCTTCTTGAAGGCTTCATAACGAGAAAGAACAGTGTTGATTTGGTCATTAATTTGCAGGAAAGTGTCGAGGGATTCTGGATCGTCTGTCTCTGCATCTGATATCCATTTCTGTAGCTTTGGTCTGGCAGTAGTCAAGATTGATGCAACTTGATCATATGCATCGCCAGAGGCAAAACGTTCCCCTCTTTGCACATCCACATTGTCTAGCATTTCATTCAATAGAACGACCTTAGACTCGAGCTTATTGAGCTCTGTGAGCGCCTGCGACCGGTAATCAGGCTTGGCATCTGGGTTGGCACCAGCTAAAGACTTCATCAATTCCTGCGCAGCTGCAAGATCTCTAGGCGTGCCACGTCGGATAAGTTCTTGCAATTTGGCTGACTGAGCAGCACGATCTTCCTCCTCGAGCTCTTCAGCAGTTTTGAGGTTCTGCAGCCATTCATTAGGCGACTGATTAAGTAGAACCAAAGGGACTCACGGCGGTCGCATTAACAGCAGTATTGCGTGCTCTTGTGTTGTCTCTGAATCTATATCCTTTGAATGTCAACAGCCGATGCATATCTCTGATATTGCCTAAGTCTTCCTTCCATCTACTTTCAGTGCAGATACCCTCTTTCCACCCATGTATTAATTCTAGAATTCGTGACATAACCGGGCCAGGGAAAGGGGGAGGGCGTTCGGGAAATCGACGGACGAGTTCATTGAGGAATTCCTTAGTAGATATCTGCAAATGAAATGGGTATCCACAAGACTGCACCAATGTATCTAGTAGAGCCAAAGCAAGAATCGCGATATGAGGATTCCGGTGGTTAGCCAGACGAGCAATCATCATCGCAGCTTCTCGAGGACTAATGGAGGCGGACAATCATGGTAAGATAAGTCACCGATAAAGTAGAACAGGCCCACGACGCACTTATTAGCCTTCTTCTGATTAATGTACTCCGCAACCTCCAGATGCAAAGCATAGTTGGGTTCGTGCAGCGATGGCTCGCAAGCACGAGTGATAAGCACCTCGAGAGGAGATACTCGCATCCAGCTCGAGGGCCCTGTCGGACTGTTCAACATCGTTGGTAACTGCAGCTAGTGAAGAAACTGTCCCTTCAGTTTTGCGTTAAAGATAGTGTGTGGAAAGATGATTGACGAGCTCGGCGTCGTCGACGTTGAGAACCAAACGGGATCGCGTGGCAAATGCCGCCCGTGGCTGTCCATCTTTGTCCATAACCACCATCATATAGGCATAAAACAGTTTGACAAGCTTGAAACTCAAAATATTATGGTTGTGGTTAACCCAATATTATCTTATGCGTACAATGAGGAAGCAAGGAATGCTAAACCACGGTTCGTCCATTAATTACGAAGCGATACATACAGGGGTGAGTTGCTATTTTTGTGTCTTTTCGATTTTTATTTAACGGGGCCAAAATATTTGTTCAGTCCGAACAAGAGATTTCCCGGGAGGGCTCTGGCCGATTATCAGGAGAGGACGATAGGCAACTATTCCTCACTTTAGCCAGGTCATCCATTGACTTTCTTGCCCGGTGATAACCTTCGCTACTTCTCCTGCAAGGACCCTGCCTGATTGTTCACTGGGATGCAACTCGTCAAACCTATGAAAATATCATTAAAATTTGGCCGTATTAACCAAACATCCGGACTTACCAAACGAAACTATCCCTGTCGCTTCCTTGAGCAATGGTGCACTCCCCCGTATCCGAAGTAGGCTCGTTTAATTGGCATACGCAAGACTTAACAGCTCCTGTGGTGTTCAGCGGTGCCGTTCCATTCAAGTACACTGAAGGCCTGTCCAATATGTCGCTAAATAGGCCATATGCGTCAAATATACCTGTCAGAACCTCGTCAATATAAGGATTTACCGTGCTGGAAGCATACTTGCCTAAATGTATGCCGTGCAATGTTGGTAAAAGAGCTCCCAACATAAGCTTCGTCAACTCATTACCGGATGCAACGGTCTCCTTCATCTGGACATTCCAAGACGTTGTGTTTCTCTCTGCAGTCCAGTAATGATTCGTGTACGAAGTGGTTGAATAGAGTGGGGTACGTTGGAGAGGAAGCATCTTATAAGAAAAAGTTTTCTCATTCAGCATATATTTTAGGAACTCAAATCCCTCGAAAAACCCACTCACATTTGTGAACATGAAGTTTCTGCCTCCATTTTGGTAGACTACCTTTACCCAATTGATCATGCAAGTAGTCACGTCCACCAAAGTGACCCCAGGTGCACCATGGCCCGTCAATAGACCGTTGTCTCCGACGTCGTTTGTCCCAATCCAAAGGAAATATAATGCACTATCCTGCCCATGATTCTTCAGGTATCCCAAAGTCCCATTCTGTTTCTCTTGCTCCCATAAAGGCAGTTGGCTTTCGAATACGCTTGGAAATGGACGGTTCGTTATGTTGTTAGAGCACGTCGCACCAGATCGTGCAAAAGGAAATAGCTCTACTGGCAGACCCCTCTCCCTGGTCTTACTTGCATAATCTACAGCGTACACTGGCCATGCCGTGCCACCATTCGAAGGGGAGAATGTGTCAGTGTAGCTGTCTCCAAAAGGCACAAATGCAGTTATCTGCTTGGAGGCAAGAGGGTTATTGGTCGGCGTTGTCCCTAAGGTGGTGCCGATGGCTATAGAAAGGATAGTCAAAGCCAACGTTGCTCTATAGTAATTTTTGATCATGGTGAGCTAAGATCATTAAGCGTTTGCAAAACCATTGCCGACCTTTTCTAGTACGCACGTAGCGATTTATTAATGGGAATCACCATCGCCACGATTAAATATTTTCTCCCGTCCATATCCACACCTTGCATTATCAGTTCAATGGCCCGTATTCCAGTCATGAGATCGCACTTGCGGTCCGTTTCATCCAATTCCACCTTCCGTGCACGGCCCTTGGGTTCATTATTTCCTGGAAAACGGCCGTGCTGGAATCTAGTGGCATTGACATATACCATGTGTTTCCACTCAACTCAATTTTACTTGGCTCCTGGCAAGCATTTATCGTGGCCCAATTCATCATCACTATTTGCAAAATATTCCCTTAATCCAAAAATATCCGCGGAGGAAGTTTTACTTACTTTCTGGCATTTCTCAGTCGGCTGCTCTGCCGAGGCCCTGTTGACGGTCCGACGGAATTTCCTTTGTCGCTTTTCTTCCTACATATAACCTAGCGGATGAATCAGTGAAGTCAGCGACGTGGCACGAAATCTCTTCTTCGGAGGCGTTTGTCACCATGTAGGATGACAATATATCATCTACTATGCGTTCTCGTTAGTTATGAATCTTACCGCGGCACCTAAAGGCTGAACGTGTATGCGTTTATCTAGCCTATCAAGAACTCTATTTTGTAGAGCTAAAGGCCCAGCTATTCGTTCTCTATCACACCAAAGTAGCATCCGTGATGCAAGGGCTTTTGGGCTGACTTCGCACTCTTACTATTACTCTAGAATCATGCTTTGAATCTGAGTATATGCTATGAGTTCAGTGTCTACATGGCGAACCGTGGCGCAAAATGGAACGTTCGTCATATCAGTAGACTCTTAACTTCTCGTTTTGTTTCGATGACCCCTTCGACTCAGTGTATGATTCACGAGAGTTCCATTCTTCCGCACCAGCATCGCCCTCCTCTAGAGTCCTACATGGCGAATCCATTCAAGGACTTCGGGGTAAACTTTCATATCAAAAGGACAACAAGATTCAAGCGTACCTACTCTGATGGTAGAAAGTTTCGTCTCAATTTGCCTCTGACGAAAGGATCCAAGTCAATAATATCATTGGCCATGGTGTCAACACGGGTATCGCAGGTGCCGAGCAAGGTGTGACTCATACTATCATAAAGACCAGCTGTCATTCCTCTGGCTCAAACTCGTTAGCTGACTCTGTCATCCATCCCACAGAATCGATCAATGGACCTCGTTTGCGCGTCTTCTTGTTGATGAAGTGGCCGTCATGAAGCATGTTTGCTCGACAGTCTACGCGGATGAGGATAATTTATAATTGCCCTTAGGAAGTTGGGATCAGTTCGCGAACCGCGGCATATTGAAAAAGTGAGGCGACGGGGCTCGACTCCCTGCAACTCCATGATTTCCCAAACACAGCGCAACTTCAAGCAGGGGAAAATTACCTTTACTGCAAACGAAGCCTCATTCTCGGAATACCATATCTATGTGCATGGCCATAGTTGCACCCTTCTCTTGAGTCCAATTGGCCATTCCACCCAGCTCTAATCGATGCGTTGCGTCTTCCCCCCCTGAAGTCTACCCAGCGTGCTGGTTCCGGAAACTGGATAGCCTCTCACGTTCCTCATGTCACCGACGGATGTGTACTTCGAAAGCGGAAGCATTGCTGTGGGTGGGTATTCCGACGACCTTTGTCTGGCTTGTAACGACACGGAAATAGTAGCAGCAGGCTGCCTATTAAAAAGTCAATTTGTAGTCAGACAGGCGAGCTTGTTCGGAAGGTGTACGCAATCAGAACCTCTTACGGTTGCGCTTATTCGATTCTGTGCTGGATTGAATAAAAAGCCAAAGTTCCTTCGGACTCGGGCAGAGGAACCACATTCCATTCCCTTCTTACCGTCCCACTAGACTTGCGCTGGTCTAAAATTTCCCTCGTCGCCTCGCTTGTCGTCGGGATACTAGGCATTTCGCTCTCACGTCCAAACCTACAGTATAAACTCGATATCACGTCATGTCCCTCCTCCTTATCGCCAGTAACGAACCCACTAGCTCATGGGCGACCTCAACTATAAAAATATGCCTATTGCTTTCGACGGCAATTTCTGTGCACTTTTCCCTATCTCCTCCCAATCCATCAGTCAAGAGTGAAGAATGTTGTTCGGGTGTTGAAGGAACGGACACAATGTTTGAGCGCTTCGTACAGTCTATCACGTATTGCAGCAAGGTAAGTAGCGTGGCATCCATTTACCCAGCAGTCTCACAACGACTGGCCGAACTAAAAAAAATTTCAAGTCCATGGTTTGGATAGGGATGCTGTGCAATACCTTGAACATTCTGATAACCTGCGCCATCCAAGGAGCAACCACCAATGGTCTTTGGGAGACTGACGTTGCCCAGGGCGATGCTACCACAGGTATTGTCAGCAAACAGCTGGTTATAGGCGCAGTTATAACGATAGTAGCCGCATATCTACGTACCTGGTAAATATCTCTACCACCTACCACATTCTGCGCGTCTGAACTATCTAACTATCTTCTTCTCTTTTCCCTTGAATACGTTGATAGGTGTTTCAGGGCCTTAGGACCGTTCTTTACATTCGAAATTACAATTCGACCAAAACACGAGCTCATCACTCATGGTCCATACGCATGGGTCCGCCACCCTAGCTACACAGGCGTCTACCTCACGCTTTGCGGATCAACACTCGTTTTTACTGCACCAGGGACGTGGACTGCCGAACACGCGCTCTGGAACCCTATCGGAGTCGTCGTAGCATCTTTCTGGCTCTTCAAGTGC
>Ga0247779_1001305_pt1 | contig 12225 bp, 9 predicted proteins | sample UWRJL221509R5_FD_179925 | JGI IMG/M metagenome (GOLD analysis project Ga0247779, IMG submission 179925) | Plant litter microbial communities from Arlington Agricultural Research Station in Wisconsin, United States - UWRJ-L221-509R-5 | ecosystem: Environmental > Terrestrial > Plant litter >...
GCAACTCCAAAGCCCCGATTGCCTAACAAACTTAAGCACATAGACGAACGGGTACGTGTTGTGCTGAATATACGTCTGATTTTTTATGCTTATTGTCATATTCAAACACAAATAGCGCTTCGTAAACTGCTTTCCTAGGTTGGACTCACTTAACTATTCAGTTCAATAATTTCTGATCTTCTTGACGACCTCAGATTCAAGTCCGCTCAAGCAGCGCCTAATAGCATAGACACGGACCTCCCAGCCACGGAGGGTAATACTTCTACCTCTCATTCAATGTATACAGCGTCTGCGGGACAGGAGAATGCATACATCCAGCAAAGACCGCTTTACTCGACCAGAATACCTTGTGATCGACAATCAGAACCAAGCAACACTTATCCTCCAGTGGATCCAGGACGTAGCCATATTCCAATGCACGGAGAACTATCTCAGCAAGCTTCATCTTTACTCTATGCACCGTTCCCGGAGCGATTTTCTGAAGAGGGACTATCCCATGCAGAAGATTTGATGTCACCCCCTTTTACTAGTTCTAGCTTGGGACCTCAGGCCTTCGGTCCGAACATGAACCATGACCTCGAAATCGGTCCCCCCACCTTCGACTACGGCGCCAACTTACAAGACACCCAGGATCATGATCAACTTCACCATATACCGATGCAGGCATATGTGTGCCATTTTGACATGTCTGTAGATCCTTATGGTTGGTCAAGCGGCCCTAGCTCTTTTATACCCGATATCGTCGACGGTCAGGGTTTCTTTGATCCATTTCCGTACATGGGACCCCCAGGTCAAACGGGCGCCCAAGCCTATCATCAGGCAACGAACAACAGTCGGAATTTGATGATGGATGATCGCTCTTTCCTTCCTCCAAACCAATATTAGAGCGGTGAGAAATCAAACCCATACATGACTTGTAACGCGTCTTCTAGCGTTCAGAATTCCGATTATTTATGCACCGGCGAGGTTCGTGTTCGTTCTTTCTAATTTATTATCTTGACTCTTGAAAATTGCGCATTAGTGGCTGCAGGTAGTCTATCTCTCAATAAATACTTCAGTCTTATGGTTATTACTTTAGCTTACTTATGGATCATTTTTACCAAAAGTTTACCGGTTTTTGTAATTACGATCTATATTTAGCTATTCTACTTATGTATTTTTTTATAGCTAGTACTGTAATAATTAATTAGTAATTTTTATTTACATATACATAGAGACCAAAAGGTTTTAAGCAACAAACGCAAACATGCGGCGGTTGCACGCGACGCCTGCTCATCGCCGCGAACGATCTGCAATAGTAACCTTCTTTGTCACTGAACTCATCCCTTTCTTTTACAATGCCGGTTCCTTGGGAGGCTCTTATTCCTTTTGGTAGGTGAAACTTTGGTCGCTCTCAAACAGTTATCTGGAAAATACTTCAGGTCTTCTTACTGCCATGTTCGGGACCGCTGGAACTCTTTTCAACATGTCTCAGCGAGCCCAAAATCAAGGAAAAGTCAGTATATCCGTCGTGTGCAAAATACGTTGGATTGATGGCTGTATTACAAAATCTAGCCTCCCCGTTACTCAATAGACAACTGGGATACCATGATGATGGAGCGGGATAAACAGTTAACGGGTCACATACGAGGCCAATCGGTGCGCAGAACCTTTTTTTTACTATTGCGGGACAAGCACATTGACTGAGTTACACCAATTCATCTAGGCAAATGCTACTGTCTCGAAATAATACCAGAGGAAAATACATACCTTTCACGCTTTCGGAGCGCGCATCCTTGGTGCATTACTCACTGAACTCGTGGGCATGATTCAAATTAACTCTAGACATGACAATATCACTCACTTCGGACAATACATGGAACTCTTATGCCAAAGCGGGGTATCTGACACATTCCTAAGCAGCCATGCGAAGTCTTTTGCGGACTCGGGAGCACTCACGTATAATTTCGACCTCTCGGAAATGCGACGACGTCGTGAGATTGAAAGAGATTGAATGGAAAGCAAAAACCATGCCTTGCACAACGCCTCATGTTCTCGGAAATGGTCGAGAGATCATCTCCATAAAAAATCGGTTACCTGCCTACTTTTTCCTTCCTGGGGTTGTTGTCCTGCTTGATCGTAAGGAACCGTGTTGCTGCCTGATGATTTCTCTCACTCTAGCTATCTATCTTTCGTCACATTATTTTCTGTCGCCTGTGTCAAATCCTTTTTATGCGTGGGGATAAAGGGCGGAAAAGAACTCTCATTTGAAGAGCGCTGGCAGCGGTAGCTCCATGTCATGATGACCATGATGCGTGTGTGGGCGAACGAACCACGCAACTCACCTGTTACAGGTGTACTTGTCTGTCACCAGGTTCAACCTTATTACCCTGAATGTGGACTTCCTTCCACGCATCAGAAGGAATTTAAAGTTCGAAACCGGTTCAATGTTCGCTGATTCTGCCCAGAAGTGTTATATTGTCGTCCAAAGGGCGTGGAACATACCACCAATTCAAAAAATCATTCCGGACAGGAGACCGAGTGCTAACTTCTATTTTCGACGCATGTCGTGTATGAAATTTCATTTCTAGGTTTATAACTTTTTCCATCGCCACTTCTGAAGCGCATGGGTGTAGTAGTCCGCGGTAAACATACATACTACCTGCCATTATGTTTCGCTCACTTCTAAGAGAGTTAAAAATTATGTAGGGTCTGGAGGCTGAATGATAACACTTTTCTTTCCTCAGATCCATGTGGATAAGTTCGACCACATTTCTGACTCTCCTTACTCATCGTGTGATGTTCCTGCCTGAAATCACTGAAAAGAAAAGGTACGTTCAGAAGTCTTGATATCTACCAGACTCGTGTCTATCTTAGTCTAATAGGAATCACATAATACTAATGCGCCGCCATTGATTAGACTTGCAATGGTCATACAAAAATCATGGACGACAAGTTTCCTGTTTGGCATAAATCCGACGACCCACTACGATGCCGATCCTTGTCTGTGCCATAGGAGGTTAGGCCCAATGACTGGCCGTTTCTTGACAGAAGAGTGAGAAGAAGCCCGACCTAGCAAGAATAAGTTTATGCTGCGCTCTTGGCACTATTCCCACTTCATGGCCTCCAATGACTGTTGAGCGATCCCCTCAAGGTCCTGACCAATGGACGGTTCATGAGGTCGTCGGAGCATCGATATTATCTGTGTGCTTGTATCCGATAAAGGGTCAGGATCTGAATGCTGGCCTGCGGTGAAGGGGTGGCAATTTCTCTGCCACCTCTTAATTGGTCACTGAACATTCGAAAAGAACCAGAACTTAATGGAAGCCGCCATGTTCTTCAACTTACGTCCAATGATGCGTATGCAAACATGCACGTCAAAGCAATTTATAAAATACCCAATAGAATTGACATAGATGGCGCCCCCGGCGAATCAAGATCATGGTATATTTGTCTTTTCCAATATATAGGAGTGAATATCTCGCACGACCCGAAGAACCATTGGCTGATCAACAATGCCCGACTCCGACTCTTCTTTCTCGCCGATTTCTTCAAGGAATCCATATTTTTTCCCTTGATAATACTTTGGAGCGAACTTGCTCAAAGAAGATATGGTTTCCTTTGTAACATGGGCGTTTGTAATAGTCAAGGCGCAGTCTGATATCAGACCATGTTTTGATTGTATTTGAACGGTCTGAAACGGACCTGTCAGGTGAAAGTTATTTAATAGAGAAAAAAATAACCTACCGCATCACCCCAAGGAAAGGAATGTTGGAGTGTGTGAGTAAAATGAGGAGTTTGACCGTACAGCCAATCCCATGTCTATTAGAGACCGAAATCAAAATCATCACGGAAAGATAATATACGATATTGGCTAACGGTTAATTCGAACATCCCATTTTTGATGTATTCAGTATTTTTTAGATCGTCCGAGTCCGAGACTATGCAGGGCTAGGAGGAGAAAGATGAACAAGGCGTATACATGAAAAGTGGGCATACTCACTTCGGATGTGATACCATACTCTGCCCGAAATTGCTCTATAACAGCAGACGTAAAATCTTCGTGGGTTATACTAGGGTTGTGTCGTTTCAGGTTACACACAGGCGACCTTACAGAATCGACGCCTTTGGTAATTATATTTTCCTATTGGGGGAAAGGGGATTGCAGGTCTGCGCGGTGAGCGAGGAAAAGCATAGATCTGAATGGATCAATAAGACGCACTTTTTGAGGCCGTAGAACAGCTCCTAGGGTGTCAAGTTCTGTGGAAAGCAACATTGTTCCGTGGTGATACGAGCGCTTCGTAACAATTTTGTAAGCAGATCCTGAGACGTAGATATCTAGGGTAAGTTTTTACTTTCATAATCAATGGAAAAGGGGAGAATAAACCACGAGGACACTCCTAAGAAATGCTTCGGGAGAACCACGGTTGTGAATGGTTTAGATGACTTATCTTGTCTGCTCCAACGCATATATCGTTTCTGTCGTTCAGGCGTGCATTGATCCCCAAAGATTGCACAGCGCGTAGAACAAGCCTACCTGTGGCAAATCTATCAAAGGATGTTCGTGGCATATGTATTGAGAAATTTGTGTTTCCCAAGTCCTGGAATGAGTTATAGGTTAGCCACGGTGTTCACGGATTCCAAGGAGGAGAAGAACATGCATGGTACACTGTTCCTCCCCCGCTTCTTCGACGCAGGAATGGAATGCCGACGGCACGTAGCGCAGAGAAGTTAACCTCTGTCCATGGATTTTGATTCCTACCGATGACAACGCAAGGAGAATCTCGATATATGAGCAACAGGGGTGATGAAGTAGAGGAATGTCGAAAAAGCCTGTAGTGAAATAAACCCGTAAGTATGCAGGGGTAAAAATTATGTACATGCCCACATACCAATCTTCAAGAGTAAGATTGAAGTATGGATCCGAGGACGACGATATGTAGATATCATGGTCTGCAGAAGTGATAGATAAGTTCCTGATCGAATTAGTTGTGGAGTACAAGTTCCAGGGTTTAGAGCAAGAAGAATTCAGCCTGGAGACCCTTTTCTGTAGAGGAGATACGCGGCGGAGGATAGTGAACATGTTAAAGAGCCAAAGTTTTGCCTAACGTTCGCATAAGGCAATAATGTCGTTGAAGTTGTCCACAAGACTCTAGCAGGTCACGCGTGATACACGGAAAGTTCTGAGAACTATTACGTCCCAGATCGAAGAGAAAAACGCGTCCAGAACAGGTTTAAATTGTCGTTACAGTCGTCAAACGAGAGTGAGCAAAGAGTGAGTTTGAAAAAGCAGCCACCGGGGAGCCTTGCCTCGCGTACACGAATAAATCTAAGGTTAGGGTCAACTTGCGTTGCGCGGCAGTCCAGATTCCAGTTCTCCAGCTTTCCCCCCATTCTTACTTTTTCGAAATGTCTCTGAGATTGGTCTTGAATGCTGCTATACGGTACACGGCAACCTCTCATACCATTCTGCCAGGTCCCGCAATAAGAATGGTTCACAATCGCGTAGTGCCAGCTCGGAGCCTTCACACAACTCACGTCGTCCAGGATCGTTCCTTTACCAATTTATTAGCAGATGATGATCCTCCGCCAGTGCAGGTGTCTTCCATATCGGATCCTGGAATTCAACTAGCAGATGGGCTTGTCATACCCGGGCCGTCTATTTTTCTAGAAGGCAAAGTCTTTTTGTGGGACGTACCACAACCTGACCTTAAATCAAGAAACAAGGAGGATAGATGGCGCGGCTGGGCAGAAGAGCGCTTCGAACTATTTGAAGTAGTATCACCAAGGCCTGGTATGTTTTAGTGTTTAGATAGTCATTTTACCCAATTTATGCTGTGTTATTAGAAATGCTTATTCTTGGCACGGGCAAGACCTTGGTACAACCTCCGCTGTTCTTGAGTAAATATCTGACTGGGCTAGGTATTCAATTGGAAGTACTGGATACGGTGAAGTAGGTTCTTCTCCGCAAACGAGTAGTTCTAATGATTTCAACAGAGGAATGCATGTTCAACCTATAATATTCTATCTGAAGAAGGGAGGCGCGTCGCAGCAGCACTGCTACCATTCCAACCCCATACGTGGTCTAAATCTTCGATGTCAAAGCGGCCCTGATTTTCTCTTCTGTTTGTGTACGAATAGACCTCCAACTACATTGGATCTCGTGCACTACGGTGGCTTCACTACTGCTACGGGACTCCAGGACACTCAAATATACTATTGCATGATGTCAAATATTAAAAGTGCCGGTGATTGGTTGAGAGCCAATGGGTTACCTCAGGCGAATAAAATGACAACAACAATGGAAATGCGCCCACACAACGCGTAACTTTTATTTCTCAATATAAACTTATCGAAAAGCATCGTTCCAAAAGCTATAATAGAAAAGTTCGTCTTTTATTTCGTTCACTCCGCGACCTTCGATGGTGAAAACTTCGAGCAGAGAATTTCCATTCGTGTTCCTTGGACCAGTAAATCTTCTGACAATCTTGTTCACGAGTGGCGAAGAACTATATTGGCATTTCTTTTGCTTTGGAGATAAATCAAATTTGGTTGGGATTTTTGGAAATCACGGATTGGCAAATATAATCGAACTTGATATTTACTGCTAGAAACGGTTCAGTCATCTTCTGCAGGAGCCTTTCGCTTTCCTTTATTGACTGCTGGTGATTCAAATTCTTCGTCAAAAAGTGGTGGCAGGGTATACGTAATTGGAAGAAGATTCCCTGTAGGAGGAGTTTCGTGTAAGGATAGAAAGAGGCCAAGTGAGTCATTCCGAGGGATTGAGACAACCATACGATAATGTATAGATAAACTGTAGACCGTTTTACATGTGAGATAGATGGTATTTGCTTACCGTTTTCGTCTTTGGGCTGGAGAAATATAGCTTCCCATCCTGAAAGACCGATTTCCCGCAGGGTTTTTGTAGGATCCAAAATCTCATATTCGCCAGTTGGTTTGCCTTTCTCCCTTTTGGTGCGACAGAGTTCAAAATCATTTTCTGTCTCCACCTTAAGATCTGGTGGTGGTTCCATCGCCATAACATCAAGAGCGTCTTCAGCAACAGCTGACTTCAATGCAGACAAGGTTTCCGCTTTCAATTCTTCTATTTTGGTCAAAGGGAGGAGGCTTGTAAGCATGATTGTGAGCTTGTGGGTTTTGACTTGGATATGATAAACTCTGGGAATTCGGGGAGGCTGTAAAGAGCTCCAAATCAGTTATAATCACTCGTACATATTTCAAACTTACCATCTTCTTATATATGTATTAATCCGAGAATGAGGAGGTGGAGGGTATTTGAGAAGGTATTAACCAGATTGTTTAATTATTTAGTCGAAATCAAAACTCCGATTTAATTATTCCCACCTTTGTTCGCTTCCTCCCGACCACTACCGTTCATTGTAATTTGTTATAAGGTCTGTTGCAAGGACACATTATGTATTTTCTACAGAAGAGATGCTGAACGGTTATTCTCAGTTGGTCTTCTCACGGTTGCACCATCGATGTCTACGCAGGCCAGTTTGAAGACACCGCCTATGCCGGCGCACATTCCCCACGTCGACGAGGTTGGCGCGACGAGCGGACCGTTGAAGAGCGCAGCCTTCTTCATTGGAGCCTACTGCAAGGAGTACAATGGTAAGTTCGCGTTCGGACTGTTTATTCGACGTGAGGGGTTGGTTCTAACCCACCATGGTGACTCCAGAGGATTTCATGCTTTGCAAAAACGAAAACCGTCAACCTGAACACTGCTTGAAAGAAGGCAGGAAGGTGACGCGGTGTGCTATAGATTTGTGAGTAGATTCTACCCCTTCTCATACAAATACACTGCTCAAAAAATATGCCTCGTACGTCATGGTAGGATCACCAAGATGCGAGAGAACTGTGGAAAGCAATTCGATGCCCATTGGGAATGTTTAGAGAAGAATAACCAGGTGTGTTGTCAGTTCAAATTTACGGCTTAGGCCGGTCTGCTGCGGTTGTGAAGGAGAATGCATATGCGGTGGTATATTGAATCCTTGGACCAACTATCTTTTTATTGCAGGAATACTTCCTGTGCCGCAAGCCAGAACGAACACTGAACTCCTGCATGTTTGAGAAGCTCGTACGTCCTTCGTTTTATCATTCGTCCCCCGAAAGCCACTATACCACCACTAGTATTGCGTCTGTCTCTGACTGACTGGATACTATCTCTTCACAGGGACTAACGAAAACCATACCCGGTGCACCTGCAGGCGAAACGCCAGTGCATGAAAGGCTAAACCCTATCTACAAGCCTGTCCAGAAATAATTGTGCAGACATACGTATTCTTATATATCTGGATGGGGACTCGCGCAAAACGAACTGGAAGTTTTTTTTAGACGGCCCTTATTGATCTGTACCTTTGCAACAGAAAGAATCTTTCACGAATCCTCGAAATACCGTACGGTGGGCACATATGCGCTCTTAAATACCACGGAGACGTTCTCCTAAAACGAAGACTTCGATCATCGGGCAGACGCTATCTTCTGACTTTAGTGGTGACTTGCACGATTAGTTCTCTTCAGTTGGTCTACACGACGAAACAATTTATAGCAGAAGCGCTTCAATACTCGAACCAGGCTCCAACCACGCGATTTTTATAATCAATTAACTTATTTCTGTACGCAGCAGCTTGATGTGAGACGGTGGCAAACCTGCGAAAGCATTTCCTTGAGAGAACGAAAACTTCAATATTTTAGGGTGCAACAAAATTCAAACGATGCGTCTGATCCAGGGATCCTTTTTTTCTCCACTCACTCATAAAAGATTTATGAATCTGAGCGTTAACTAGCTAAGAAAGGGGCGACTGCTGCCTTATATGGTCTTATCCACGTTTTCTTAGATAAGCATCAGAACCTTTTACCAAGCAGCGTCAATCAAACGGGCCGCAAGTTAGAATTTATTTCTCTCTACTTTCGCCAAACTTTCGCTTTATCGCAAACGCGACTTGTTCTACCTTTACCCTCGAATGCCATGACGAGCTCTACCATAAACGAACCGTTTGTGCTGTCCAGTTTTTCCTCTTCATCTCGTGGAAAAAAGGCACAAAAATACACTCCAGGTGTATATGCCTCTTCCTACCAAAAAGCAAACAGCTCGGACGGATTTGTAACTATTGCAGTTCAAGCTGATGGAGTTCACATTTTCGATGTGAGTTTTGGAATTTTTTTTGGAAGTTTCCTTGTTATTAAAAGTGTACATAGGTTTCGACGCTTCATCCTGTGATTTCTCATACACTTGGCCCATCTACCTCTTTTTCATGTCCACCTTTATCGTACTCTTCGTCAAGCGGTGCCTCAACAACATACGCAGTTATAGCCTCTTCTCCAGAGCTATCATCGACGGAAGACTCTGGCCGAACACTATGGGTTTGGCGCGATGACACACCGACATCTGCGCAAAACAACAAGGAAAGCAAAGTTATAGTGAGTTCCCTCTTGTTCGACGTCTTTCCGGAGTTAACTGACTAGAAGTAAGCTTTCTAAAGGCCAAACGGCTTACGGATTGTACTCATGCGCTGAACTTTCGAAGCGAATTATTGCCCTGTCGACGAATGGAGAAGTATCGATTGTCGATGCCGATTCATTGGATGTGAAAGGCTCCCGCGACGCGCAGACCGGCAATGTCATCTTCGCGAAATTTTTGCCGACAAAAACGACTATGTTTTCTAGCAAATCAAACGGAGCCGTTTTGGCGTTAGTGGAAAGCGGTTCATCGAAATCGACATACCTTCGGATACTAGCTATCGACGAGGCGGACTCAATATTAGAGCAAGAAACAGAGATTCCTGTAGAAAGCCAAGTAAGTCAGAAAAATATTGCATTGCTTATATGAGTATCCTAACAGTCTTCAGAAAATCTCCAGCGTTGCGTGTAGCAACAATGGAACTATCAGTGTCTTGAGTGTGTTTCGGACATTATTTCGCTTTTGAACAAAACACTTATAATTAAAATAGCTACGGACGGTTTATGGCACTCGTACAACATTCCATCCAGCCTTTCATCCACCCTGAATCCATCCGCGCCTCCTCTACATCTTGCGGGACTGTTATTTTTATCGGACACCTCCAGACTCTCTGTTTCCACCCTTGCATTGACCTCATCCCATGTCCTTCTGGCTTCTGTTGCTGCTCATGAAATCACGCTGCTCCTATGGGATCTCCAATTCTCTGTTTTGCTGGCCTCGAATTCTATTTCAATACCTGCCGCATTATCTTCGTCGACGCTTCACATCCGACTACTTCCAGGATCCCAAACACAAACAAAAACGGAAACTCAGGTAGTTGGACAGGCTATCCTTATCTTATCCTCCATCCCAGGGAAAGATTTGACTGATCAGAAAAGCAACTCAGTCGTTTTGGTTGTGCCATACGTTGTGCCAACAACATCCACAGTCTTAGCTGCGATGGGCAAAGGAGATGCCAGCAAAAAATGGCTGCGTGCGCCTGAAGAAAATAGGAAGCCAAGTGCAGAAGAACAAGTCCGAGGTAAATTACTCGCTACCATGCGTACCGCTATGCAAGGTGGCCGGCCTCAAGCTGCAGTGGCTGCTTTCATGAAATGGGCGCCTAAGCCTGAGGAGGTATACATACACTTTATTTTTGTTGTCATGATCTTTTATTTATTTGTTGACGTCATCATAGGCAACGCCAGAAACACTGGATTACAACTTTGTCAAAGATCTCTTGAACATCATTTTATTTATACCCTCAGCGGAGTCAAAAGGTGCTTCAGTGACCGCTTCTTATACACCGGACATCATTCGTTATCTTCTTGAGAGACGACTGATCTGCAGTGCAATGGTACCCAGTCAGGGGGGCTTGTTAGGCTCACTGAGGTCAAGGGATGACTGGGTAAGTTGATTCATGCCTATCGTTACATGGATAATTATTGAATTTTCATGACCGTCAGACATCCATGGAACTCGCGTTCGAAACTGTTCTTGACCTTTCAGAATCTGAGGTAGTTGAATCCTTATTGGCTGTCGTAAGACGGCACAGGTCAACTAAACCTGTTACTGCAACAACAGGAGATGATGCAATGGAGGTCGACCCCCCTGCCGCTGCCAGCAACAGTGTTACTACTTTACCAGTGTTCCTTAACCTCGTGGCTAGTTACCCGACTTCACGTGGACCCCTTCTGCTTGCTTTTAGGAAGTACCTGCAGGATGCTGAAGACCTGACGGCAATCATCCAAGTTTTAGACAGCTGGGTAATGAAAAGGATACATGAAGAGGCCAAGCTTTTACCAGCAAAAAAGGACATTAAAAAGACTGAGCAAGGTGTCTGGGTGGTGGTTGGCAGGAAGAGTGATAAAAAGAAGAAAACCCACATTCCCTCCTTAGAAAAGGTTAGTCTTTTAACCCGGTTCCAAAGCGCTTTGCTTACACATATATTGTCATTTCAGATTGTTGGCCTTCTTCAAGTCATACTCGACTCGTCATTTCTGTCGCTCCTACAACATCCTCCCGCACATAAACTCCTACGCAAGATTCAGAATCAATTAAACCCTGAAATTAGCTTTGGTGCCCTTGCCGAAAACCTTCGAGGTCCATTAGAACCCTTTGTCATCGCACAGGAGAAAACCTTGAAAGAGTCTCTCGTTCCTGCTCAAGAGCGGGAACGTGAAAGGCAAAAAGGAGATTGGAGGCAGAGACGAAAGAACATCAATGCGGCAGTTGATATTGGTCTTTACAAGTTGGAAGAATTAGTGTTGTGATTCTTATGAATAGGTACTTGATCTAATGAGATTTTTTTGGTGTACGTGCATCAAGTAAGTCGATACCATGGAGTCTAACATGAACTGGTCAAAAATCGATCACGTTCTATGCCCTCATAATATTGGTTCATCTTTTGCACAAACTAATTCTTTTCAAAGTTTCATTTTTGATGATATAACTTAATCTTTTTGCGACAGGTGTCTACGTTACCTCAAGATTGCGTAGCGCCTCCGAGGGTATAAAATACACAAGCTATTACAAACGAAATAGCGAGACACAACAGTTGACAATTAAGAAAGGAAATAAAATATATCACATGTGATGAAAATGTGAAGTGGTTGTGAGGTTGGGGGGTACAAGGATGAGATAACGCGTAATCAGATAATTCAGACGAACAGACGCCGGAAAGGATGACGACCGAGGGAAGCCGGAGTAGGCAAGTAAATGAGATATGCGAGTCGTTTTAAGTAACGACAAATGTCCATGACGCGTTGATGATCTACGAGAAA
>Ga0247779_1001306_pt1 | contig 12210 bp, 8 predicted proteins | sample UWRJL221509R5_FD_179925 | JGI IMG/M metagenome (GOLD analysis project Ga0247779, IMG submission 179925) | Plant litter microbial communities from Arlington Agricultural Research Station in Wisconsin, United States - UWRJ-L221-509R-5 | ecosystem: Environmental > Terrestrial > Plant litter >...
TACCCTCATCCACGACCAAGAACACACCTCTTGATTTAAAATTCCTTCGCGGACTAGCTCCAACCATGGACAAGCTCCTACTCAATTGCCTCGCACCGTACTTGAGCAATGCCATGGACTTCACCCTCAATATGGAGACTCCCAGGGCCAGAGATTCACCATTAAAATACGTGGGGGACGTACTCCAGCTTATGACCGAGGTCACCACAATCACTATGAGCGAAAGCTCAGTTCGATGCTATAATCAGATTGAAAGTTCCATGGGGTTGCTCTTCCCAAATTTGAGGAAAGTGAAATGCATTAGTAATTTCTATGGGAGTGAAGTGTATAAGGATCAGTTTCTTCTCTTTTTCCAGAAGCGCGCGAAGGTTGGGCGCGTTTTGCCTTCGATATACACAGGCAATTCGAATAACGATGAAATGATCCATGATCTCAACAGAATATGTGGACCGCGAGTCAGATGGGGGTTAAGCGACAAGTGGTCGAAGGATCCGGAGCTGCAATGTAGATATGTATGATTCGTACTGGTAACTATTGTGACTGCATGTATAGAAGGCATGCGCAGTGTACTTCTCATTTCAGTCCACGACACCTCAAATTTATTATGATGATTATCCCTATTGATACGTATCGGTGTAAAGTCTTCTGATTGTGAGTGCAGCCCCTTCGAGCTTTGTTCAATCGCTGTGCTTCTGCCAACATACAGGATTGATATCGAAGTTGAAGAAACCGCGTGGAAATTAGCGGCACCGTCGTACCAAACCTTAATTAATTAATTGCCGACGGCATTCTGCGGCAACCCGACAGGTCGAGGTTAAACGTTTAACGTTTAACGTTAACGTTTATTATGGGCCTTTGTCGATTTTAAGAGGCTTCGAAATCGCTGCCATCTTAGGTGCCGCTCCGTGCTTAGATAAATATATTAATTTTTCTCCCCCAAGTGACGAGTATTTTCTAAACGCTTCTTATGATACGTACGTCGTGTTCCTCAGTATACACTCATAAATATAATTCGCTGCTATGGAGACTGACTGACTGAGTACTGATGTCTCTCACTAGATGTCTGTTCTGCATATTTTTATTAGGTTATAGAATCAGTTTGAAAATGTTCTTGCGTGAGTCTCGCTTTATCAAGTATGAAATTATTCGACTACTGAGTAGAGTCGTTATTTATTTGAGATGAGGATAGGCATTGCTACTGCTACTAGTATGCCACAAAAATGCGCAGTCAAAAGGAAGAATGGTCTTACTCTGGTCATGTTATATGACTGGATGGCAACTTATGGACATGGACTGATGATGACAGCATAAATGTTGACGTGGAATTATCAGCCGTCATCATGTGCACCCCCGTTCAGGTTAGCGGTCTCGGTGTTGATGACACGCCTGTTCAATATCGACGTTCATGGGATCATAGCATCATCCTATGGTCTACCCAATGCGCAGCGGTTAAGTTACCAGAGCATGGGCATCAGAAAATATACTATCTTTAACGCAGCTATATCCCACCCATTATACTTTGAAACTTGGAAGTCGTAGTTAACGACATTTGCCGACTGATACTACTACGTATCATACCCATTGATAGATGCGTAAAGTCAACGTTACTCGTGCCTGTGGCTTCCGCCATTATCATGACCAGAATAACTACTTAGAGCTAAGTATAAAGCATGTTATAAACCAGTACTATCTGTACAATATCAACGTACCCCCACGTCCCCTAGAGTGACACCAATGCCTTCAGCGGGATACGAAGCAGCATTCGTTAGTGCAAACCTAAACACAATTACTCTACACGCTTTCCTTACTGGTGTGTAGATTATTATCATTCCCGTGCCTGACATTTTAATGCGGTACCAAAGGGATCTATAGTGGGGTGTATGGCATTACTATGTACATTTATGGTAAGCACGCCTGAATGTCAGTCTTTGAATGGAATTGTCTTCTTACTTTTACTTCGCCTTTCCCACAGTTACAAGGAGCCGATCAATTAGAAAGGCCGTAATTGGTAGTTTAACCGTATTATTTCTAGTCAATCCCGCTCAAGCGTTCACCTTGATGTACTATATTCACTTCGCCTTCGTCGTTCGCGGGGATAGCAGACTGTCGCTTTATAATGCAAGTTTTGACAACGATGGCGTCCCTGCTGCTGGTCCCATACTCTGGTGTTTTTTTAATGGCGTGTCCTACTGTATAGCTGATGGACTTATGGTGAGTCTTTTTTGCTTTTCTTGAATGCATTGGACATAAGAGATAATTTTAATGCCTTATACATGGAGATATGGCGATGCTTTCACGTTTACGGGAGGTCGTTACTCTCCATTGCTATACCATTAGTCCTGTACATTTTTGAGATCGGTGAGGCTACCCAATGATGCTCATCGATAGACCCATTATCTCACCCACTGGGAGAAGGTCTTACGGTAGCAAGCGTGACATTCCATTGCATCCAATTTCTCGACCCGGATGCGTACCCATTTGAAATCACAAAGAAGTTCAACGTCGTCGATGGCGGACTTGCAGCTGTCGCATCCGCTACAAGCGTGTTTGCGACTATAATGATTGGGTACCGCATTCACTCGGCGAGGAGAGAAAGTGGCCGACTAACAAGCAGATACAAGCACATTCTGGACATCATTATTCAGTCATCGCTGATATACTCGATATCAGTTTTGCTATTAGATATTGCTGTGTTCGTCAATACAGCGAGTACAGCCCTGTCTCCATATATGGTCATTGTGTCTGATTACCTCGCGACGTTCTCTGGTATTATTACCGTAAGTGTCTTTGTAGCATCCTCATTTCTTATTCTCCTAATTATCTTCTTATAAACTTGTTCTAGGGACTGGCTCCAACCCTCATGGTGGGCCGTATAGTTATCTTAGCAGAAAAAGAGGTAGATTACACAGAGTCAAGTGACTTGGGTAAATCTGCTCCTTGAGGTCCTTAAAAATAAATGAATTTGAACGTTCTGTGATAAACGCGATCACTGGCATGCAAAACTTTTAGGCACGTGAGATGAATTCAACATAGTATTCATCGTGATTTGCTTTGCGTGTTACAAATAGTGCTCCATTCTTTGTCTTAGTACTCTTCTTCGTTTCGCTTAACATGCGACCCCTGATCCTAGTTTCGTGCATCTTCATACGGTTCAAATGATTAGAAAAGATATTGATCTGCACTGCACAGTATAGGCGCTTACTTGAAGAAAGGAACGGCACGGCAACACGTGAGTCCGGATGCGCCTATAGGAATACAAAACGAGTCAGATATGATGTGATGACCTATTATAACCATTGAAGAGGAATTTACAGTCCTGTACATTGATAAATTAATCAGTGTTAAATATGGGCATGCTGGAGTAGAAAACTTACGCTATCACTCGAGCCTGGATAAAGATGCAAATTGATTGTCCGTTAGTATGCCCATCAATGCCGCATATAAGTCATGTATACGTACATTGTGTACCAGATCCGCCACCACCAGGCATAGCGACCGCAACAGCAGCAGAGCTGCTCATCAACAAGATGACGAGAGAAGCGATGTTGAAGATTTTGGCCATTTTAAGTCACCAATTACAAGAATGAATATGAAGAGTACGAGTGAGGCAGCTATACTACTTTACTACAATCAGCCAGTCAGCCTCTTTTATAACTTTTCAAGACCCACTACGAAACTCGGAGTCTCGTGCCCCAAGGAATAACACTCCATTTCACGTTACTTAGAAAAGCTCAGAGATTCCTTTGACCCTCTCGTAATACTGCGTACTCGCTAAGCTGTAACCGAAAGCCCCAAGGATGGTATTGTTTTAGGCTAGTATCGAATTTGTGATGACCTCGGAAGAGATACTCGATTGTGTCAGGGTAGAGTAAGGGAAGGAAAGATTCGTGTCATGTGTTTCTTCTGTGTTTCGTAAGATTCTGTAGACAGAACTGTCTTTCAACGCTAACGTTATGTTAAACACCAGAGAGGATGTGCTGTCGGACATTTGCATTAACATTTAACGTGCGCTATTAACGCACTCTTGGCACCAGCGGCTGTATAATTGTACTCCTTGAAATGAAATGAATATTCCAGATTCCCTTATCTCCGACTTTCCTGAATACGTTCGGAGGAAATGTAATCGCGGACGGTCTTCGACGGGGTATTAACGTTATTGTACGCAAAGTATTCTCTTTAAAAGTCCGACTGGGTGGAGAACTTCAATAAGCTTTCCCCGCATGTCTGTAATCTCAAATGGATATGAGATGTCACTACCATGATCAGCTTTTTATTGGTTTCCTGGGGGTCTACTATGCAAGACGAGCCTATCTCAGTGATCTACTATATCTATTTATCGCTGTATTTGCTGGCAATCACCGCGCACCTATCGGCACAGCATGGCACTTAACGGCATTGTCAGCATGGCAACACTGAGCATCTGCATTTCAGGTAAGTCTAATTCCATCCACCCTCATTAAAAACATCACATAGCGATAGTGTTTTTCTTATTCCGCTTGTTCGGACGTTTCCCATCTTTTGAACTTTTTCTTTCCCTGTTGGGTCTGCACCTATTTGCATTTCCGGGTACGCCTCCTGCAGCACTCTGCTCTCTCAACCTGGCGCGCCATTTCTTTTGCGCAACCCGCTTCTTTTCCCTGCGTAACGCCTTTGAATATCAGCAAAGAAAAGTATCTCTGTTTGATGATCTCTACGATCCGGAGAGGAGTTGACTTTCTGCAATTCACGTACTCAGTCAATGACAGCGACAGCGACTGGCCCGGCTTAGGTTGATAAACGAGCTTAACGGTAGGTGCAGGTATGTAGTATGTACTGGCTACCCCGACGTTTCAAAGCCAGCAGACTCGGCGTGATACAATTGTACAACACAGTATATCCACTGGGTACCTCATCCAAGTATTCCGCTAAATCTTTACTTCGACTTATTCACTATCTCAGTGTATCAACGCGTAGTTCTTTCCCAATCTCCTAGGACTCTTGCCACATGTTTATCGTCTTCGAAGTTCCAACCTCCTTGACGAACAAGTAGTTCTACTGTGCCTAAACCGTCCGCATATTCTATGCTGGCACCCTCACCCTCAGCCTCACCCTCAAACTACCTTCTTCACGTCTGGACTCTGGACGACGAACTTCTGGGGATGCTGTTCACGATAGGCGTTTCTATTGTCTAGATAAACATTTAAAAAGACTTTCATTGCTCTGCATTTCGTTCTTACTCGGTACTTTGAACATGAACTTGCTCTACGCTGGTACTTTTCTCTCGAATCAATGATCTATCCTCGACTCCTTTTTTTTCCTGGTCGCGTCTCCTTACTTTAGAGCACGAAATAGTCATCAGTCATCTCACAAGAGGTGGAAAACGAGGACACGTGCATGTGTGCGACAGATCACGCCAGCGGGCAGGATAGCAGTATAGTACCTTGCACTACTTAAGATTTGCTGGCCTACAAGTTTAGGGAAGATAACGTGCACAATTCTTGGCATACTCCGAGGCTTTTATATGCTCTTCGTCTCTTTCAACAGAGGGCTGAATTGGGCCATTATTTATCTTTGATTTTTAACGGTTATAGTGTACTCGATCAACGCGACGCAGTTGGCAACTCTTCCCCCTCTCTTCAAACCCTGTGTCCGATCCTTCAATATGCGTAATGTGTAGGCGAACATGCCTCCACACTTTAATTAGCACGCTGAGCCCTTGGGTATCTTAACGCATCTTCATGAACGGGACAAACAAAACAGTTGATCAGGGAACCCAGGTAGATGTAACGACAGTTGCTTACTTCGCGAACGGGATTGCACGACAGCATGATAGTCCGTAAGCACCTATACCAATCAAGTTATGAGATCAATAACATGTTCGCGTCATGATTCGAGGGCAATTTACAATCCTGTTTTCATGATTCGTGTCAGTGATTGAATGAGTCGTGACAGAATAGTGAGACTCACGGTATCACTTGCGCCTAAAGGACGTCGACGCAAAATTAAAGGTGCTATGTTAGCGAAGGTTGTAGTCTGCACTACAGTGCTATTTACGTACATTGAGTGCCCGCTAAACCACCTCCAGGTGTTGCCACAGCAATCGCGGCAGTAACGAACAAGAAAACAAGAGAGCTGAAGTTGAAGTTGAAGATTTTTGCCATTTCTTCAGTCTTGGTGATGAATGCGATGGAGAAGGATAATGTACACAGTTAGAGGAATTTGTGTTTGGCAGAGGAGATATATATCAGACGTATAGACACGCTACTTATATACCATTACAGAGTTTGGCTTTCCTCCAATTCGCGCTGTGCAGGGTAAGACTGTCTTCTGGAGATAAAGCTTCTCCAAGGAACAGAACTCCAACATCATTCCATTCTCCACTTTAAATCGGAAATTGCCATGTCCAACTTCATTTAATTCCAAGACCACCCAGGATCCGCGTCCTACGGTAGCAACAGTATCCTGCCAGCCATATGAGAAAATTAAACCCCTATGGAGTTCGTCAAAATTGCATGCCAAGCCTCTCGGAGGCCGTCGAATGTAATTCCGACATGTGAGCTTTTTTAGGGCACATAAGATGAGGAATAGCTTATGCATTACCCTGGGCGGAATGGAGGGAAATTGGTCTAGAGATTTATACCATGTCTTGTGTATGCCAATGCCGGAGGTCTCGTTACCTTTGCGATGCTTATCGACCAGGTACATTATCTAGACCTGTCTAAATATATCCCTGTGTTTCCGCGCACTGACAGAAATATATGATTATTCATGGTCAAGGGCTTTGATCACTGTATCTACAACATACAGTTGGTATGACCGAAAGGCAAAAAATATAGGTTACCTTTTTAGCTATATGTCAGAAATACAATGATCAAAACCGGAAGTGTCCTGGCCCGACTTGTTCGGGCTCTACTCGTGTGCGGCCCAGATGAACCGGATGTGCTGACAGACGTCAGCTGATTGGGCCCAATTTTGAGCTCAGCCTGATCGGACTTGAACTGAGTGTGAAATGTTAGATTTGCAGACCAGAGAAGCATCTCAGCATTGTAGGAGCTACATCACTTCAGAGGATGGACCGAGAGTTACCTAGTGGACTAGCTTACTATTTCACTACTATTATTCGCCAATTTCGTTTACATTGTTATAAATCGAAGTACAGATGCAGATACGGTAGCAGATATTGACAAACTCCCAAAGCCGGAAGTCATCTGGGGCTCCTATGCCAACACCATTTCTCGCGCTTGGGCATACGAAGGTGGTGAACCGTTTCGAAGCGTTTTTTTGGTGGAAATAAGGTGTAACGCTGTTCCGGGTGCGGTATAAATATCGGTAGGAACGGACGTTGTAAACGAGGCGGAAGACGACCCAACAGGTGGATCACTGTCATAATTCGTGTTAAACGAGTGAAATAGAGGTTGAGTGTGATGCGCCGGCCTTTCAACGATATCGTTTGAACCTCGCATTACTATATCTGATGTCTCGACTACCCGAAACGGAGTAGGAGTCAACGCTTCAGAGTCATTTGGTCCTTGAATTGCGTTGACTTAGATTATTATATCAATAAACCACAGTTTTAAGTTTAAACTCACCCGTACGAGGTGCGATTTTTGACCCCACCTGACTGGACTTTCTCATCCTTCTCCATAACAAATAAGATAGAACTAAGACGAGAAAAGCCAGTACTCCGATAACAGAGCCTGCTATGGCCCCCAGATACGAACGGCTGCGTACATCTGACGTCGACGTCGACGATTCAGGCAAAGTAGATACAGAGGACGTGGCAGTCAGGGTTTGTGTCGAGCTCGTAGGGTATATGGGAACATCCCGGTCTGTCTCGAACTCAAATCTATCCAGCAAGAAGAAGGTGTATCCAGTTTGAGGAGAGCCTCGGTTTGTAACCGTAAGTTGATGAAGTGTATCCGGGATAATCGAGGAATTGTAGTACAGTACATTGTACACCGCTGTTCCATTGGAAGTGTGCGATAATGTCGTTTGCTCTCCGCCGTCAATTGATACCTCTACAAGACTGGTACCTGTTCCAGCGGCGTTTGTTCCCCACATCCATACTTGGTATCCTGAGTAGTCGTAATCAGTATTTACTTGAGATTCCCCGTCATCGATGCAGATGATGATGGAATAACTCGAGAACTTAACACCTACCTATAAAACTGAAAGTCGCGCTGGCTCCTGGAGAGTCCGTAGCATGAACCGAGGACTCATATTGCCTTGATGAGCCATTTAACATTGCTTGCCAGTCTCCTTGATATTGGATAAATGTCGTATTCGTATCATCAATGGATGGTTTTGACGGCATTCTACGTAGAATCTGTCTAGGTATGGTCTAATTTCTTTCAATAAACACTCACCTAAGCAAAGTAAGTAAAGGTATCCTGAGAGGAGGGGGACAATAAGGCGAATTTGCTTAGAGACGCTATTTAGAGCCCTGGTAAGACCGGGTCCTCTGCCATATAAACCCTTTTGGTTGAAATATTTTCGAATGAGCTTAGAGGATACTGATATTTCTATAGTGTTGGAGTAGAACCTCAGAGACGGGCGGTACGGAAAAGATGTACTTTTCACGCATGACATCATAGAGTATTAATATATGCCCACTTTTCTTCCGGGTAACAAGGCATAGGACTTCCCTATGAATAGATTTACAATGTCTTTAAGCACTGACATGCAGAGTCTGTACGCTGGACGCGTCTAGATATGGAAAGTCAGATAAGAGCATTTTCATCGGCTATCGCGACGAACATTTGTGGGACGTTGATGAGTTCCATGAACCTTTCAAAGTCTGAGCCCTCAATGATGTTGACTCGAATGTCTCATGAAATTTTCACGCCCAAGACAAATTTATCACCATCTTCAACGCGGACAATAACCACATGAGCATAGCATACATCTCTAATTTTGTCCTCGCATAATTATATGCACCTTCCATATGATCAGAGTCCAATGATCATATCATCAAGGGAGAATCAACAAAGATGATCATGAAATATTTTGCATATGGAGCTTGAAACTGGAAAATCAGACTTCCATAGGTCAATATAGAGCGAATTTATTCATCTCAGACTTGAAGCTCAAAAGCCGGTCTTGCGAAGGCTGAACAGCGGGGCAAGGTGGCGGTGGCAACTACGCCCGGGCCCACCGCGTCGTGTCGTTGTCACAATTTTTATGCGATCTAATCTAATCGTGGTCCTGTTACATATATGACGATGTCAGAATGTGTCAATTGACCGATAATATACTGCTATTTTGAATAATTATAAGACATGTTCATTGCAATGCTATGTCATCAAGTGCATCCCAGTATACGACAGGTCAATGCGGTGCGAATTTGTAGTGCGAGTCCCGACAAAGTTCTCGTAACAGGTCCATAGATACTTCTTACATCACAGTATCAGAATTTGATTTGTATGACGTTATGTGCTCCCATCAAATGTATATACAGAACAGGGTACCAAGAAAGGACCATGATCGTGCACTCATACTTGTAGTTTAAAGAAGAAATCATTGTCACTCTGATTTCCAAATGTCCCACGGTAATGACATCCATCTTATCTTATCAACAAAATTACCGCGTAAGTAACTGAATATTACAAGGTAGACATATCTAAGCTTGCTGTTAAAATGTAACTTGTAGCTGCAAACGTAAGGAATTTGCGGCTATAAATGCATATTTAAGCCTTAGGACCTGAGTACAAAGAGCTAGGTGCGCCTTAATTTTAACTTCTGAATTCAAGGCATACGGCACAAATCTCCCGTGTATATCATAGATAACACTTTGAGTCACCCGGAGTTTCTTACCAGGAGTTAGGCCTTCAGGTCCAGGACTTGTCAGGTCAGTTAACTGTCGTAGTAAGTTTTGGTGCTCGTGGTTGTCCCTCTTTCTCGTAAATTACATGTAGAACATTTGTCCTTCTCTATTGGACCTCAAATCATTATAAGTAAAGACTCATTCCTCTCGCTTGTTAATTTGGCGTTGCGGCACTCACATGTAAGCTAAAAGCGTAGGACCGCTTGTATAGAAGTTCTGATATAGACAAACTCGACACCAGCCTCCTGGGCAGGATGCGCAGCCTGCTTGCTGCAGATGATATTTGAAGAATATGTACCGTATATTTCCCATATAGTAGTAAATTCAATAGTATAGTACATCAGGTTATTCTTTCCCTGTCCCTTTCTATGATACATTCGCATTTTTTAAAGGACTTGAGATCGACTGCAGTGCATCTTCTTCATTAACCTATAGCCTTCGCCTCGCGTGTCTCCTGGATTTGGTCCTTGGACGCTGAGCTTCACATTTTTGTGGATATTTCTTCAATGAAAGATGCTCGGTATACACACAAGAATGCTGTAACTAGACGCCCCTCTGACTGAAGAATAAATAAAAGATAAGCGATTGGATGATAACCCCCTATTCACACCACAACACCGTGCAAACCGACCTTCTTGTCTTGTCGGTTACTCGAGACCTTTTATATTATTAGTTCAACTCAAATACGGTCTTTCACGAACAGAACCAGCGGTATAAGTCATTAAGTCATTCCATGAGCTGTCAAGTCAGTGAATAACCAATGTATATGTATTCAGCCCTTATTTTAGGTGCGTACGATCAATATTCGTCACTGTATCTCATAAGATACTATGGTAAATTTCTGCCAGGCGATCTCCAAGCGGAACATTGAAGCCGGTGCAATGCAGAATAGAACCAGAACTCGCCTTCCTGTCATGGATTACCAAATGTCAGTAAATTTATGCTTAATGTGAATGAATGAGCGGCCTCACTGTACCGTCGTGGCGAAGCACTCAGAGCTCTTTGTTTTATTTTATTTTCGATGCGGTTTGGGTATTTAAACAAAGCAGTAGAGCAAATTACTGCATTCTTTATTCAGAGAATAATTCAGCCTCATCTCTCTCGTACAACCACAAGCTTATATTCCTAGCCACAATGCTTTTCAAAGTCACCGTTTCCGCCGTCGTTGCCAGCCTTGCTATGGTACAGGCTTCTGCTGCCGCCTTGGTTGTCAAATCGAACCTCGACGTCTTCAGTCCTCGTATCATAAGTCCCAACGCAAAGACTGTCTGGACCATTGGCACAGAACAGCTCATACTGTGGTACGAGTTATGTCTTGTATCGACTTAAATAGTCTCATGGTGTGGCAGTGCAGTCTGGCCGACTGCCCGATCCATACAGTAGATTAGATTAGATCACATCCTGTATGACAGCGCGACGCGTCTTAGCCGAATACATCACTCTTGCCCGCAACTGCCATCGTGCGAGGCTGCTCGACGCGTTCCCGAGCCCAGCTATCCCAGTCCTGAGCAGATCGGACTGCTCCAATGGAAATGTAGGGATGCCTCTAACGCCCCCGCTGAGATTACTAGCCCCGGGGAAGTCTTCTTGGACAACCAATGTAAGCAATAAGATTAATATACCTCCAAGAACCCTTAGATTAATTCATCCGGTAGTCGAAGGTCCCCCTCTCGCTTCTGGTTTTGATCTCAGAGCAGGAAATATCACTATCGTCGTTCCAAACATTATTGCAGGCAGACACTTTATTACTTGTAAGTCCGCCGCTCTGGTGTCTACGTACCGCCAAGTCTGTCATCTCATATGGGTACTGCTAGTGTTTGGTGACTCCGGAAACGACAGCCCTCTCTTCAATATCGTCGCAGCTTGAAGTTCGGATCATGTAGCAGGAGTTTGAGTTTCCCGGACAATTGACAATGCTAGCACTATCTATTTCATTGTGTCCTTTTGACCATTATTTGATACATTGTAGGATAGTGCTGATGGACAATTATATTCAGAATATACACAGGAAATATCCTGGTTTTCGACGAGTTCGGGATCGCAAAATTGTTATTTTAAAGGTGGAGGTGAAGGGCCGTAATGCCGAAAATACTCGGCTCGGTCCGCTTTAAAATTTAATTTTTAGTCGGAGCTGTCACGGTTGTGTTCATGTATATCTCACGCTTTTTATGTACACAACACGACCCACAACCGTAGACATTAAAAATTGCAACATCGACTACATATGTCTTCCTCTTTGCTTAATCACACTTCAACATTCAATTTTTGCTTGATCACATACCACTTGACCACATACCAAGGATTCTGGAAAGACGATAAAACACATTCACACCAATAACCTCAATCGTCTTTCGTGATCGACTTTATTCACAAACATGATACTGCAATCTTCCTTGTCTTAGACTTCT
>Ga0247779_1001307_pt1 | contig 12208 bp, 10 predicted proteins | sample UWRJL221509R5_FD_179925 | JGI IMG/M metagenome (GOLD analysis project Ga0247779, IMG submission 179925) | Plant litter microbial communities from Arlington Agricultural Research Station in Wisconsin, United States - UWRJ-L221-509R-5 | ecosystem: Environmental > Terrestrial > Plant litter >...
CCCGGGAGGCCTAAAGCCCGTGTCGGGCATCAGTGCGGTTTGGTTTCATTTCTGATCGTGGCTGGTGAGATCTTCGGCCGTATCGCGAAGGCGTATGGGACTGATGTTTCCGTCCAGACCGATAATCACCGCGGCGGCGCGTAACCGCCCGCAATACTGGAACATTTCCTCCAGCGAATAAGCACCGACATCGAAGATCGAAACGATATCGCCTGGCTGCGTTTGCGGTGCGAGCGGCCTGGTAGCCGGCAGGCGGATGACCTGTGCCTGCAGAATCGCCTTTTGCTCTTCCGTCAGGTCCGGCATTTGCTGCAGGAGAGATTTCAGCAAGTATTCCCCCTCGACATCATAATAGCAGTCTGATGAATCGCAGAGTGGCCCGACCACGCGAAACTCGGCCGTGGTCGTCGCGCCCAGCCGATTGGCGGTTGCCATATGGAAATACCAGCGCGACACAACGGCGTCGAAAATCAAGTTATAGCCCCCGTCGAGGTAGATCCAGGGTTGCTCGCCGCGCTTGCGGATGCTTTCCACCCGGGTCAGAAGCAAGGCGGTGTCGGCGACCAGGGAACGGCCGGGCTCAAACAGGACTTCGACGTCATCGCCAATCCATTGGCGTGCTGCCGACGCAACTTCCTGCACCATATCCGCGGCGGAGCATGTCGCCGCGAAATGGTCGAGCGCGTTGCTGCCGGCCCGTTGTCCCGCCGGACGATGGCTGTAATGTACCGGATAGCCGCCGCCGAGATTGATCTGACGCAACGGCTTGCCGAGGATTTCGGTGAGGCGGCGCTTTTGATCGGCGGCAAATTTCACGCTGGTCAGGAAGGCGTCTGTTTCCGCGACCTGTGATCCGATATGCAGGTGTGTTCCCGTCAGATTGATCGTGTCACCTGCTTGTTGCAGGATGGCGATGGCCTCCTCAAGCTCCTGCTGTGTCATGCCGAATTTGCTGGTCGCCGCGCCGGTCTGGATACCGGCCGCGGCACCACCGGCAATACCCGGTACCAACCGCAAGGCGACATTGGCTACCTTGCCGGTACTGGCTGAAATTTCGGCGATGCGTCGCAGTTCGAAGGCGGAATCGACATTGATGGCGCGAATACCCAACGCGATAGCCTGGCGCAGTTCCTCGACGGATTTGGCAACGCCATTGAAAACAATCTGGTGGGGTGCAAAACCGGCTTCAATCGCCTTATGCAATTCACCGCCCGAATTGATCTCGATGCTGAGACCCTCTTCATGAATGATCTGTAAAACACGGTGATTGGAACAGGCCTTGCTGGCGTAGCAGACGACCGCTTTCGGGTGGCCCTTGCGTGCCGCGCGCAGGAACCCGCCGGCATTGTCCCGCAACCGCCGTTCCGAAAAGACAAAGAGCGGTGTGCCATGACCTTCTGCGAGCTCGACCAGGTCGCAACCTTCCAGAATGAGGTGGCCTGCTTTGCTCTCGAAACCCGGTGGAAGGGCTTGGCGGCTCCTATCTGGGGACGAAGGCATTGTTGCGGTCATGATCTTGTTCCTGTCCGGTGTGATGAATTGATCGAGGTATTGATCTCGATGGCGTCAGACCGACATATCCCGATCGAGCGGGAAAATCGGCCGCGGGACATTCCGATAGGGCAGTTTATCGAGCTGCAAGGTGCAAAGCGCACCGCTGTCGCAAACAATGATCTCGCCGGAAATCGGTGCGAAGGCGGCCCGGAAATGCTGCATAGATTTGAGCGCCACGACGCGCTTGGCCGCTGGATCTATACCGAAGGCCCGGAATTGTTGCAGATCCAGCATCTGCGCCGGCTCCGTGGTCACCAAAATAGTGATGCCCTGGACCTGTAAGACGGCCGATGGTCCGAAGCTCGCGTGCAGGCCACCCATCATCGGTCCGTCACCAGTATAGTCTCCGTCGCTGAGGGAGATCAACTCGCCGCTAAGCCCAAGGGGGCCGCCACCAAAACGCGGATCTGTCTTGCCGCCGAGTTGCACTTTGACGGTTTCTCCGGGCTGATGCTGCCGGAGATGCTTCACTGTCTCAGGGTCTACCATCGGTCCAAAACAGGCGTCGGTGACACCAGCAGCTAACAAGGCGTGTAACAGCTCGGTGGAATCCCCATAGCCGCCACCACCTGGATTGTCGGCGTAGTCGGCGATGATCAGCGGACCATTCCTGGATGGATTGCCGTTCCCCGTCTTGTAGTTCTTGCAGAGGATAGCGGCCTCGTCGACAGGGTAGTAGCGATTGAGAACATCGAAGCGACATTCCCAGATGTCATCGGCAATGGTCTCGGCAAAGGCTTTGTGAGCGCTTGGATCACCTTGATAGGTGACGAGAACGGTCGGACCGACCTCGGCAATATCGGCGTTGCCGAACCCCGCGTTGATGCTGACGGCAAAGACTTCGGGCTTTTCTTCATAAGCCCGGGCCTTGGCGACGCGTTCGATCATGGGTCCCACATCCGTGCGGCCACCATTGATCTCGTCGAGCATGGGGCGGTGCACGCGCAGCGTCTTCGGCTTGATCTCGCCGGACATCGTGCGATGCAGGATATCTCCCGCCTGATGGCCGATTTCACGCATATCGATGTGGGGATAGGTCTTGTAAGAGACGATGATCTGGGCGAGATCGCACATTTTCCGTGTGACATTCGCATGCAAGTCGAGCGTGATGGCGATCGGCAGGTCCGCGCCGACGACGCGACGCAGTCGCTCCAGCAACTCGCCTTCACCATCTTCGCAGAATTCCGTCACCATCGCCCCATGCAGGTTGAGCAGAATGCCACCAAGCTTGTCCTTATGGGTCTTGGCAGCAGCGACGATGGGATCGGTCAAGCGATCGAAGGCGTCGCGTGTCACCGGGCCCGCCGGTTCTGCAGCAGCACTCAGGACATGGTGAATCTGCCAACCATAGGCACGACCGGCATCCAGAAATCCGGCAAGTTCCGTGTTCGCGTCACCACGCTCGCGAATCGCGTCTTCACCGAAGAAACCGTAGCGATCCATGAAGGCATCATAATCGGTGAGATTCCGATTGAAGGTATTCGTCTCATGGGCGAATTCTGCAGTTAGAACGAGAAAGGACATCTGGATCTCCGTCGGTCTTGCTGGGTTCAGCAGGAATGAAATGATCGGCAAAGGAAGGTGGTTGGACGCGGGGTGGGCGAATGTCTCAGGTCAGTGGATGGTGGCAGGCGACGGCATGCCCCGTGGCATGATCTGCTACCAATAAAGGTCGGTCTTTGCGGCATAAGTCGGTCGCCTTTGGGCAGCGAGCGGCGAAAGCGCAACCCGGTGGCGGATCATAGGCGCTGGGAATTTCGCCATTGAGACGGGTGACAACCCTGCGTTGGCTGGGATCCGGTTCGAATGTGCTGTCGAGCAGCGCTTTCGTATACGGATGGCGCGCTGCCGCCTGTGGCTCGGGCAGCAGTTCGACGATACGGCCGAGATACATGACAACGATGCGATCGCAGAAATAGCGGACGAGGCCGAGATCGTGAGAGATAAAAAGATAGGTGAGGCCAAAATCCCGCTGCAATTGTTCCAGAACGGTGATGATCTGCGCCTGGATGGAGACATCGAGGGAGGCGGTAGGCTCGTCCAGCACCAGGAAGTCTGGCCGCAGGGCTAATGCCCGAGCGATGCCGATACGCTGTTTCTGGCCGCCGGAAAGCTGATGCGGATAGGAATTCTCCAGCTGTGTGCTCAAGCCGACCAGGCTGAGTAATTCATGTACCTTATCGGTGGCGGCACGTTGATCCAGTCGAACGCCTTGAATCTGAAGCGGCTCAAGAAGAGCGTCGCGAATGCGATAGCGCGGATCGATGGCGGAATACGGATCCTGAAATACCATCTGCATACGGCGGCGGAGTTGTCGCAGTTCGTAGGCGGAGGCAGCGCGCAGATCCTGTCCATCGAAGGTGATGTCGCCGCTGGTCGGCTCGATGAGCCGAAGGACGAGCCGCGCCAAGGTGGATTTGCCGCAGCCTGATTCACCGACGACGCCAGTCACCTTGCCGCGCGGGATATCCAGCGTCACATCGCTGACGGCATCCAGGACCCGGCGCCGGCGCAGGAAGCCAGCGCCGCTGCTGAAACGCCGGCCGAGATTGTTTAACCGGACCAGCATCTCACCGTCTTTGCCGGGCAGGGCAGGCGGTCCGGCTTCATGGGCGGGCAATGCGTTAGACATGCGGCTGGTCCTGATTGATATCCGCTGGCGTGAAGAGGTGGCAGGCGACGCCCTTCAGGGGCATCAGCGTCTGACCGCCAGATTGCGATGACAGGAAAGGTGGAATCTGGTCATGACACGTCGCCATCGCGCGATTGCATCGGGGGTGATAGCGGCAACCAGTCGGATAATTGACGACGCCGGGGACGGTTCCAGGAATGCCTTGCAAACTGCCGGGTGCGATGCCCCGCCTGGGGATGCAGCTGATTAGGGCGCTGGTATAAGGATGCCTTGGATGATCGAAGATCGCTTGGACAGTATTGCTTTCCGCCAGGCGACCGGCATAGAGCACGACGACCCGGTCGCAAGCCTGGGCGACAACGCCCATGTCATGTGTGATCAACATGAGGGCGAGGTCTCGGCTTTGCACCAGATCCACCAGGATTTGGATGATCTGTGCTTGAATGGTGACATCGAGGGCGGTGGTCGGTTCGTCGGCGATGATCAGGTCGGGGTCGGCCGCCAAGGCCATGGCAATGACGATGCGTTGCTTCATCCCGCCCGATAAGTGATGCGGGTATTGCTGATAGACGGTGGCCGCTTCAGGGATGCGCAGCTGCTGCATCAAGTCGATGCTGTGGCGCTTGGCTTCCGTTGCACCCAGCTTTAGATGCAGTCGCGCAACCTGATCGATCTGCGCGCCGACGCGGATCAAGGGATCAAGCGATGTCATGGGATTCTGGCTGATGAACGCGATCCGTCGCCCGCGCAGCTTGCGATAGCTGGTTTCCGATAGGCGGGTCAGATCCTGACCGTCAAACAGGATGTGTCCACGGTCAATCCGGCCACCGATCAAGGGCAGCAGCCCCATGATCGATAAGGCTGTCAGCGATTTACCGGAACCGGATTCGCCAACGATGCCGAGGATTTCACCCTTATCGAGCGAGAAGGTGATTGCGTCCAGGGGCGCCAGGCGGCCGATGGAAATCGACAAGTCTTGCACGTCGAGCAACGACATCTCAGCTCTCCCGCAGATTGCCGCGAATATCGAGCGCGCGGATGAGGGAATCGCCGAACAGGTTGATGGCGACGACGGTCAGCGCCACGGCCATGCCGGGGAAGATGATGACCCAGGGGGCGATGAAGATCTGTGCCGTGCCGCTGCTCATCATGGCGCCCCAGCTTGGGGTCGGCGGTTGCGCACCGAGGCCGAAGAAGCCCAAGGTCGCTTCAAGGATGATGCCATCGCCGGTCGCCAGCATGCCAGCAACGATCACTGGCGTCATGGCATTGGGCAGCAGGTGGCGAAAGAGGATATGGGCATGGCCGGCGCCGAGATTCACCGTGGCCTCGACATAGGTCTCATTCTTGATCGACATGATCTGCGCCCTGGTCAGCCGGGTAAACTGGGCAAGATAGGCAATGCCGATGGCAACCATGGTACTTTCGAGACCGGGGCCGATGATGGCAACGAAGATCAAGGCGATGAGGATTTCCGGAAACGACCAGCTGAGATCGACCGTGGCGGTAACGACACGATCGAAGGTACCGCCAAAATAGCCTGCTGCGGCACCCAGGCTCATGCCGACGAGCACGGACAGGCTGATGGAAATGACGCTGACCGAGAGGGATGTCCGGGCGCCGTAGATAATACGGGACAGGACATCGCGACCAAACTCATCCGTTCCAAGCCAGTTGCTGGTGGTCGGCGCGAGGTTGGAGACATCGAGATGCTGGATGTCATAGGGGTAGGGGGACACCCAGGGAGCAAAGCAAGCCGAGAAAACCACCACGACAAGAAAGCAGGCGGAAATCGCTCCCCGTGGCGTCTTGACAATGCGGCCTATCGGCGTCGTCCAGAATGTTTTCATCGTACGGAATCTCGGACACGGGGATCCATGGCGGCCTGCAACAGGTCGGCAATCAAGGTGCCCAGCATGACGGCGATCGCCAGCATCAGCAGGCAGCCCTGTACAACGGGATAGTCGCGCTGGTTGAGCGACTTGATCAGCAGCATGCCAAGGCCGGGGCGGGCGAAGACGAACTCCACCGTAACGGCGCCACCCAATACCCAGCCGATGCGCAGGCCGAGAATGGTGATGACCGGCATCAAGGCGTGACGAAGCACATGACGCAATTGGATATGCCAGCGTGATAGACCCTTGGCGTGCAAGAGCATGACGAAGTCACGTTGGCTGATATCGATCATGGCGATGCGCGTGACCCGGGCGACCAGTGCCGTGCCGCCTAATCCGATGGTGAGGACGGGCAACACCAGAGATGTCCAATTCCTGGCGCCGGAAACCGGAAACCAGCCAAGCTCGACGGCAAAGAGCAGGATCATCAACAGGCCGAGCCAGAAACTCGGCAGGGTAGAGCCGATGAGAATCGCGGTCATCATGCCGTGATCGAATTTTGTATCTTTGTAAATGGCGGCGAGAGCGCCGGTAACAATACCGGCCAAGGTCGAGAACAGCAGAGCCAGGGTGCCGAGGCTGAGGCTGTATGGAAGGTTTTGCATAATCAAGCTGGCGACAGGGCGCCGCATGATGATGGCATCGCCGAGATCACCATGCATCAATTTGCTCAGCCAGATCCAATATTGCGTCAGCAAGGATCGATCCAGGCCGTATTTGGCTGTGAGTTCGGCCTTTTGAACCGGCGTCGAGCCAATGCGGATGAGATTGTCGATCGGATCGCCGGGCACCAGGTGAACGATCAGAAAGATAACGATGGAAACTGCGACGAAGACCGGCAGCAGGAGAAGCAGTCTTCTGATAGCGTAAATGAACATGCCGGCCTCGTCGCGTCTTCGCTATATTAGTCCTTGATCTCCATATCGAGGATCGTCTCCGAAGAGATCTGCGTGCCGCGAATCTTGTCCGGCATCGTCAACCGATCCTTGTTGTAGCCAACGTTCTGCACCGGTTGGTAGATCGGTGCGAAGACGAACTGCGACAGGAGATACTCATGATAGGCCGTGAAGTTCGCCACCCGCTCATCCCAGTTCTTGGACTGGGTCATCGCCTTGTCGTGCAGTTCTTCCGACTTCGGATCGTTCCACATCGAGATATTGGGATAACCTAGCCGCTGACCGCTGAAAAACCAGTCGAGAATGTCCGCATTGTTCCATTCGTAGCTGCGGACGGCCAGCTGGTGTTCATTCTTCTTATAGTGATCGCGAATTGAACTGGCATCGAAGGTGGTGATGTCGGCTTGCATGCCGATCGCCTTCAACTGGGCCTGGACAGCTTCAGTCATGCGCTTGAATTCAGTATCGCTCTGGGTCCAGAGCTTGACCTTCAGCGGCTGGCCATCCTTGACGCGGACACCGTCGGCGCCCGGTTTCCAACCAGCTTCATCCAGAAGTGCCTTGGCCTTCGCCGGGTCATAGCTGATCTCGTATTTCGGATCGACTTGAGATTCCTTCAGCGAGCTGATCAGGAAGTTATGCGCCTCGGAACCGATGCCATGATAGAGGTTGTCGAGGATTTCCTTCTGATTGATGGCGAGCGCAGTGGCCTCGCGCACCTTGATATCAGTAAAGGGAGCCGCGGTCGTATTGATCGGCATGTAGAAGACGTCAAGACCTGGCATGGTTTTGACGGCAATCGACTTTTCCGCCTGCAATTTCGGCAGGAAATCCGTCGGGACGCCGAGCAACAAATCGACATCGCCCGTTTTCAACGCGAGAAATGCTGTGGATTCTTCCGGAATTTCCCGGAACGTCAGGGTCTTGATCTTGGCCGGGCCGCGATTGGTCGTCAGATCGGAAGGCCAGGCATAATCGTCATTTCGCGTCAGCACGGTTTCCTGGCCGACGGCGAAGCTCTGTAGCTTGAAGGGACCCGTACCAACGGCGGTTGTGACACCGTAATTGTCGCCGGCAGCCTGGTAGGCCTTGGGACTTGGGACGCCCATGAACACGCTGGAGAGATTATAGAGGAGGTTTGCCTCCGGGTGCTTCATCTCGAACTTGACGGTGTAGTCGTCGATCACGTCGACCTTGTCGATGGCGTCGACCATGTAGTCGTTGTCGGTGCCCTTGAACATCGGGATCCACCAGGCGATGGTCTGGGCGTTGAACGGCTCGCCATCCTGGAATTTCACGCCCTTATGCAGCTTGAAGGTCCAGGTCATGCCATCCGGGCTGTTCTCCCAGGAATCGGCCAGATGTGGATGAAAGCTCTGGTCGGCATCCTGCTCGACAAGGCGATCATAAATGAGGCCAGTCGCGGTGTTCAACACACTCGCCTTGATCGGATTGTAGGTCGGCGCGCCAACTTCGTCGCTGGCGAGAACAAAAGTCGCCTCCTGCGCCCAGGCGGCATGTTGGGCAAGAGTCATGGTAGCACCGGCCGATAGAATGACCGCGCCACAGGCAAGCAGGGTAGAACGCATATATCTCTTCACAGTATCCTCCCAGATGAGTTTCGATTGACTTGTTTTTATGCGAAGTGATCGGCGAGATTTTATGACGTGACGGCCACAACTGTGGCCACAAAGCCGTCCGATCTGTGGACCGCGCCGTCAGGTCTCCGGACCGGTTATGTCGCCGACATATCCGGTAAAACGGCTGTAGAGATTGGCGATTTTATTCATGCGGTCCTCGATCGCCGGACCAAGTTCATTGAAGACGCCGTTGATGAGCAGGCTGCTGAGGCTCGACATTTGCGCCGTCGAATCCCAGAACATGTTGAACTCGGTTTGCACCACGAACATTTCATCGACCAGGCCGTGGCCCCAATCGCAAAACCCGTCGGTGATCAGAGTTGTTGGAACACCCGCTTCCTTGGCCGCCCGGGCCAACAGCATGGCGAGGCGCGAATAACGCCGTGCTTCATAGATCACCAGGCAGCAATCCTTGCTGGTTGACAGCAAAACCTCGGCAAAGTTGCCGCTGGCAACATCGAGAAGCTGTACGCCATCCCGCAGGTACTGCATCTGGTTAACGAATATCTGTGCCATGCCGCGTTCGGTCTGGAAGCCGGCGACAAAAATACGTGGTGCCTTGGCCAGGCGGCGGACCACGCGCTTCCATTCCTTGGTATGGGCCATTTCATAGACCTGGACGAGCCCGGCGATCTCGAGATCCAGGCCGCGTGCCAGTTGATCTTCGCCTTTACGGCTGCGTTTGCGAAAGTCGCGCAGGCGGTCGCCAATCAGCCAGGGCTTTTCACCGATGTCTTCCTTTAGATCACCTTTGAGGTCCTTGAAATGCTGGTAACCCAGTGACCGACAGAAGCGACCGATCATCGGCGCACTTACGCCTGTCTTCTCCGCAAGGGTGGCAGCCGTCTCAAAAGGCAGGCTGCTGAGATTAGCGAGCATATAGCTGGCAATCGCTGTCTCGGCCTTCGTCGCTGTGGCGAGGCTTTTCTGCAGCTTCAATCCAACCGAACTGCTCATGTTTCTCCCTTCGCCTCTTACTGGGCTTGCGAGGCTATTCGTACAGTTTTATAAAATGAGGTCAATAGATTTTCTTTTTCATGCGAAAATGGTTGCATGGCGATGTGTCGACGAAATGGCCAAGCAGGCCAATCTTGAGCATTCATAATCGGAGGAAGACGCGGTGGATCGACTTCATGACCTTGTCCTGCGTGGCGGGACGATCCTGGACGGTAGCGGATCGGCGGGATTTATCGGTGACGTGGCGATCGATGACGATCGGATCAGCGCGATTACGGCAGTCGGCGGGGCCGATGGCCGCCAGGTGATCGATATTTCCGGCCGGTGTCTGGCGCCGGGTTTCATCGATGTCCATACCCATGACGACCGGCTGGTGTTGATTGATCCATTGATGCAGCCGAAAGTAAGTCAAGGTATCTCGACCGTGGTGGTCGGTAATTGCGGCGTCAGCCTGGCGCCGCTCGCACTTGGCGGGCGAAATTTGCCCCAGCCGCTCAATCTCCTGGGCAGCTCGGGCGATTTTCGGTTCGACAGCATGGCCGCCTATCGCGCGGCGGTGGATGCGGCAGCGCCTGCCGTGAATGTCGCCGCTCTGGTCGGTCATTCGTCTTTGCGGGTCGCTGCGATGGACAGCCTGGATCGGCCGGCCGATGATGCCGAGATCGAGCAGATGCGGGGCATTCTGGCACAGGCACTTCAGGACGGGGCGAGCGGTCTTTCAACGGGACTCTATTATCCGCCGGCGAAGGCCGCCGTCATTGATGAGATCGTTCCACTGGCCCGTGAAGTGGCGTTGGCGGACGGGATCTATACGACGCATATGCGTGACGAGGATGATTACGTCCTGGAATCGCTGGAAGAGACCTTCGAGACGGGGCGACGTGGCGGCGTTCCCGTCGTCGTATCGCATCATAAATGCGCTGGCAGTCGTAATTGGGGGCGTAGCCACGCAACGCTGGCCGCGATCGACGCTGCTGCCGCTCATCAGGAGATTGGTGTCGACGTCTATCCTTATGCAGCCTGTTCAACGGTACTGAGCGCTGACGCGGTAGATGAGGCGATCCGGACGATTGTGACCTGGTCTGATGCTCATCCCGAGATGAGCGGACGAGATCTTGCTGATATTGCGGCGGAATGGGGGGTGAGCCAGCGCGAGGCGTGCCACCGTCTCGATCCGGCGGGAGCTGTCTATTTCGACATGCACGAGGATGATGTGCAGCGGATTCTGAAACATCCCCTGGTGATGATCGGCTCGGATGGAATCCCGCATGATACGCATCCGCATCCGCGGCTTTGGGGAACTTTCCCGCGGGTCCTGGGACATTATGCGCGGGATCTCGGATTGTTTTCGCTGGCGGAGGCGGTGCGCAAGATGACGTCGTTGCCGGCCACCAAGTTTCGGCTGCAGGACCGCGGCCGCATTGCCACCGGGTATTTTGCCGACCTTGTGGTTTTCGATCCGGCAACCATTGCCGATCGTGCGACCTTTGACCGGCCGATTGCTGCTGCCGCGGGTATCGATTTGCTGCTCGTCAATGGCGCGGTCGCCTATGACATGGCTTTCAGCCTTGGAATTGAGCGTCGTGGCCGCTTCCTGCAGCGTGCGAAAGGGGATCTCGCTAGCCGGGTATAGGTATCCAGATCATTGCGTGTTGTCGCGGGTTGCGGATTTATAGCCAACCTGCGCGCTGAGAAAGGCGATTATACGCGGCGCGCGTGTGATGATCTCGGCCATTCACGCTTGCGGCTCATACCAAGTGGATCGTCGCATCAACATTGCCGCGTGTCGCACGCGAATATGGGCATGTCTGATGGGCTTCCTCGACAAGCGCCTGCGCGACATCCAATGCAATGCCGGGGAGCGTGATGTTGAGCCTGGCACGCAGGGAATATGCACCGTCGGTCAGGCAAAGATCGACCTCGGCATCGATTGCCGCATCGGGTGGGAGTGCGATCTTGCGTTTGTGCGCGGCGATGCCCATCGCGGCCTCGAAGCAGGCAGACCATCCTGCTGCAAAAAGTTGCTCCGGATTTGTGCCAATACCTTCTGTACCAGGCGTAGAGAGCCGGACATCCAGATGACCGTCGGAACTGCGGGCGACGCCGGCTTCTCGGCCTCCCGTCGTGTGAACCTTGGCGGTGTAAAGGACTTTTGTCTGTTGGCTCATACTGGACCTCAGTTGGACTGGTTGAGTAGGGATGCCTGCCGCCGGGGCGGGACAGATATTTGCCAGAGTTTCACGGCTAATCTATTGGACGATGGTATCGACGATACGTGGGTATCGACTGACGCCTGGGTCGAACGAACTGGGGCATAAACGACATGCTTCCCGCTTGCCGCGCAAGTGCTTCTGATCGCTAGGCCCTGAGAGAGCGAAAGGCTGTGCGAAGCTCGGCGCTCAAGAGCTCGGATAATTTCTGCGTCGTGGCGATTGTACATTGATGTCGGTGATACTTTGGTATCGGGTGGTATCTTCAAAAATCAGTCGTGCCGCTCCTCATTGGCGTCGATAAGTAGCCCAATAGCGTTTCACCGATACCAAAGTATTATGTGTAAACGCGATCCAGGTGGCGCAATGTCGATCGAGGGTGCAGTCGATGGCGGCGTAGCAGTGACGTTACCGCTTAGCTAAT
>Ga0247779_1001308_pt1 | contig 12196 bp, 9 predicted proteins | sample UWRJL221509R5_FD_179925 | JGI IMG/M metagenome (GOLD analysis project Ga0247779, IMG submission 179925) | Plant litter microbial communities from Arlington Agricultural Research Station in Wisconsin, United States - UWRJ-L221-509R-5 | ecosystem: Environmental > Terrestrial > Plant litter >...
GCGCGCCCACGTCAACTCGGGAGCATCCACATGAAGATCGCGATCATCGGCACCGGCGTGCTGGGCACGGGCATCGGGCTGACGCTGCGGCGCAAGGGGCACGACGTGGCCGTCTGGAACCGCACGGCCGCCAACGCCGCCGAGGTGGTGGCGGCCGGCGCCACGCTGCACGACACGCCGCGCGCGGCGGCGCAAGGCGCGAGCCACGTGCTGATCCTGGTGTGGAACGAGGCCGCCCTGCGCCATGTGCTGGACGGACCCGACGGCCTGGTGGCGGGGGCGCGGCCCGGCCAGGTGATCGTCGACATGAGCACGCAGCTGCCGCAGACCGCGCGGCGCACCGCCGCCGAGCTCGCGCCGAGCGGTGCGCTGTTCCTCGACGCGCCGGTGCACGGCAGCAAGGCCGAGGCGCATTCCGGCGGGCTGTGGATCATGGCGGGCGGCAGCCGCGAGGCCTGGGCCGCCGCCGAGCCGGTGCTCGCCGAGATCGGCGCCACGCGTCACTACATGGGCGAGGTGGGCGCCGGCTGCATCGCCAAGCTGTGCGGCAACCACCTGGTGTCGACGATCCTCGCGGCCCTGGCGGAGTCGCTGGCGATGGCGGAGAAATCGGGCATCGACAGCCGCGAGCTGATCAAGCTGTGGGGCGAGTCCGACTTCCGTTCGCCGATCATCGAGGGCGCCGGGATGTCGATGCTGGACCACGACTTTTCGGTATCATTCCACCTCCGCACCATGGTCAAGGACACCGAGCTGATCCGCAATTATTCGGAATCGATCGGCGTGCCGGTGATGCTGTCCAACATGGTCCACGAGTTCAACAAGGTCAGCCAGAACCGCGGCTGGGGCGAGCAGAACGCGACGGCCATCTACCGCCTGTTCGAGGAAATGGCCGGCATCGCGCGCCTCGCCTGACCGATGCCGCGACGCCCCCAGCCCATGTCCGCGCACGACGCCGCCGGGCGTCCCCACTAGAGCCATGTCTTCCACAGTCAAGGGCATCGCCCGGCGCGCCAACGTCTCCGCCGCCACCGTCTCGCTGGTGCTCAACGGCAAGAGCGGCATCTCCGAGGAGACCCGTTCGAAGGTGCTGCAGGCGGCGGCCGACCTGAACTACGCGAAGCGCAACGGCAAGGCCGGCAAGGGCACCCAGCCGCTGACGCTGCGCTTCCTCAAGATCGCGCGGCACGGGCACACGGTCAACCGCGACCACAACGTGTTCCTCGCCGACTACGTCGACGGCCTGTCGTCCGAGGCGAGCGTGCTGGGGCACACGCTGGAGATCGCCAGCTTCGAGGGCGAGCCGGTCGACAACATCGTGCGCTCGCTGCAGGGCGCCGCGGTCGACGGCGCGATCGTGCTGGGCACCGAGCTCGCCGAGGCCGACTTCCGCCTGCTGCGCCAGATCAGCGTGCCCTTCGTCGTGATCGACACGTTCTGCGATTTCACCGAGTGCAACTTCGTCGACATGAACAACCGCGACGCGGTCTTCAAGATCGTCTCGCATCTCGTCGACAACGGATTCCGCGACATCGGCTTCATCGGCAGCAACGTGCAGACGCTCAACTTCCACCTGCGCCGCGCGGCGTTCGTGGAGGTGATGAAGAAGTTCGAGCTGCCCTTCGACGAGCGCGACATCGTCACCGTCGATTCCACTTACGAGGGCGCCTACCAGGACATGCGCGCCAAGCTCGCCGCCGGACTGCAGGTGCCCGACTGCTATTTCTGCACCAACGACATCATCACCTACGGCTGCATCAAGGCGCTGCGCGAGTTCGACATCCGCATCCCGCAGGACCTGTCCATCGTCGGCTTCGACAACCTGCCGCTCAGCGCCACGATGGATCCGCCGCTGACGACGGTCGAGGTCTCGAAGAAGAAGATCGCGACGCTGGCCGTGCGACTGCTCGACGAGCAGATCCAGTCCAGCACCCGGCAGCCGGCCGTCAAGATCCTGGTGGGCGCGGAGCTCGTGCTGCGAAAGAGCGTGCTGCCGCGCATGGTCGCAGCGGCGGAGGAGGGTCGCTGAGCCGACGCCGATCCATGCTATAGTCCGTGGCTTCGCGGCTGTAGCTCAGCTGGATAGAGTACTTGGCTACGAACCAAGGGGTCGTGGGTTCGATTCCTGCCAGCCGCACCAGAATTTCGGTTCTAGAAAACGGGTTAGATGCTTTTGCATCTAGCCCGTTTTTCTTTCCTTGAAGACTTTTGGGGGACTCGCATCCGTTGCGGCGTCTGCCTTCCTTCGCGCCGTCCGCCAAGCAGGCTTCGTGGGCGAAAACGCGCGGCTGCTGTGCCTCTCCGCCTTCGAGGTTCCGCAACTCTCGCAAGAGGAAGCGAGCCGAGCATGGCTGGTTTCGGTGTCGCCGCATCCGCGATCGCCGGATCCCAAGCCTGGTCATCGCCTGGAGTACTGCTCATCAATTGGCGATTCGACTTCGGGAGTGCGTCGCAGGCGCCGGTTACAACATCCGCAGCGCATGCGCGGGTTAGTCCTGTGAGCCGGCCTCCCGGTCCGTACTATATTTCACTGCAGTATTTGAAAGCGCTTTCATAAGAAGCGGTTTCAAACCTGGCGCCAGATTCGGAGAACCTGGCCTCAGTCGGGCTTGCGCCGCCGATGCTCGTCCGATGCCGGCGTTCCGTGACGATGATCGCTGAATGGTCGCGTACGCCCCGCGTCGAAATCAACCTCGGCCAGTACCGTCGGTTGATCGTCGCGAAATTATGTCCGGGGAAATATCAGAGGGGCGCCTGGTAATACAGCGACGACCCGCGCACAAGCTCGCGCCACACGGCAGCCGCAGAGCTGTCGACCATATTCTTCCAGCCAAGAAAGATATAGGAGACGACATGTCCATCGACCATTATTCTGGAAAGTCCATGCTGATCCGAACCGCGGCCGTGAGCCTGCTGCTGGCGTGTGCCGCGCAGGCGAGCGCCAGCGTCACCAACCCGACCATCGGGGCTCTGTTGTGGTCCGAGGAGTTCAACGGCACGACGCTGGATACCAACGTATGGACGCCGTACAACGGCGACGGTTGCCAGATCGGCCTGTGCGGCTACGGCAATGCCGAGCTCGAATCGTACAGCCCGAACAACCTGTCGATCGTCAGCGTGCCGTTCGAGCCCGGCACCCGCGCCCTGGCCATCCAGGCCCGCCGGGAAGTTGCCGGCAACAGCCAGTTCACCTCGGGCAAGATCGACTCCTACAACAAGGTGCAGGTGCAGTACGGGATGATCGAAATCCGCATGGCCGCGCCGAACGTGCAGACCGGCCTGTGGCCGGCCGCATGGCTTCTGGGCACCACCGCGCAGTCCTGGCCGACGAAGGGCGAGATCGATGTCATGGAGCAGGGCCACAAGCAAGCCTCGTGGTCGGCAGCCGGAGCCGCCTCGCCCAACAGTTTCGTCGGCTCGAACGTGATCACCTACCAGCCGGCGGCTTGCGTACCGGGCAACGAGTCGTGCGCCGCTTCGACCGCGTGGCAGACCAAGAGCTACTACGTGGCGCCGTCGTCGCTCGCGAACCGTTTCGTCACGTATCGCCTGTACTGGACCGATACCCAGATGCGTTTCACGATCGTCGACAACGGCGTCGAGCACGACATGTACGACGCCCCGCTGCCGGTCAATTCGACGGCGCTGCAGGCCCCGTTCTACTTGCTGCTGAACCTGGCCGTCGGCGGCAATTTCACGGACGCCGCGACGCCTGCCCAGGTGACCGCGCCGCTGCCGGGCACGTTGTACGTCGACTATGTGCGCGTCTATCAGCTCGACGGAAAGGGCACCGTCAAGCTGGGCAACCAGATCGTTCCCGAAACCGGCAAGTTCGGCGTCTTCACCGACAACACCCCGGTGACCAACAAGCTGGTGGCCGGAACGAGTTCCGACATCTACATGTGGAACACCGCGTCGATGGCGGCGGGCAACATTCCTGCGTACGAGGGCAGCAATGACATCGCGTGGGCGTACACGGCCCCCGGCCAGTGGTTCGGCGGCGGCATCCAGTCGCGCGACATCAAGGACATGTCGAACTTTCGGGCCAACGGCAAGGTGACCTTCAGGATCAAGATCCCGGCAAACGTCGCCTTCAAGGTCGGCATCGGCGACACCTACACCAACCAGAACTGGGTGAGCTTCCCGGCCAACACGACCGCCTACGGTCTGGTGCGCAACGGAGACTGGGCGCAGGCCACGATTCCGGTCAGCACGATGGCCGGCTCCCTGGTCGCGCTGCAATCCTTGCACGACATCTTCATGATCGCGAACGACTCGCCCGTTCCCGGCGCCGCGTTCCAGTTCGCGATCGACGACATCGTCTGGGATTCGGGCACGACGGCGCCGACCCAGCCGAGCGGTCCGACGTCCATCACGCAGACCTCCGCCACCACGCTGCAGCTCAACACGACGACCGGCGGCTGGGCCGACGTGCACTACAGCGTGAACAACGGGCCCCAGATGAACGTGCGCATGACCCTCAGCGGCAGCACCAACACCTACCTGATCAACGGGCTGAAGACGCGTGACGTCGTGACCTACAGCTTCACCTACTGGGACACCACGAAGAACTACGCCGTCGACACCGCATTGCAAAGCTACACGATGCAGTAGTCCTCCTCCTCCGCGCGAGCCGCCGGCGGCACCGTGAACGAGGTATCTCAGCGGCCCAGGTAGAAGCCCATCGGAATGAGCTCGACGGCCCATCCGCCTTCCTCGCCAAGGGTGGCGGCCGGGTGCATCGAGGCGAGGCGCAGTGCCTCGTCTTCGCTATCCGCCTCGATGATGAACAGCCCGCCGACCACTTCCTTCGACTCGGTGTAGGGCCCGTCCGTGACCTGCGTCCTGCCGCTGCGCGGACGAAGCGTCTTCCACTTCTCCAGATCGCCGAGCGACGCGGAAACCAGCACCTTGCCGGTGGCGCGCATCTTCTCGTCCAGCGGCGGGCACTGGCTGACCAATGCCTTGACGGCGTCGCGATCCATGGCGGCGAATTTCTCGGGTGTGAAGTAGGCGAGGCCGAGGTATTTCATGAGCGGTTCCTTTTTTGGAGAGGGTATGCACTGACGACGAAGACGGAGACCGGAAATCGACAAACGGCCGAAAAAATCGCACGCCACCTCGTCCGTCCGCCCCTGCCTGCCGGCCGCACCAGAATGTCGGTTCTGGAAACACCGCCCGGGAACGCAGGTTTCCGGGCGGTTCTTCTTTCTACCTCAGCGGGCCTCGGGCGCCGCCAGGCCCAGGCGTGCGATGACGCTGTGGCGGCTGCGCGCCAGGATCCGGTCCGACTGTGCCTTGTCCGCCACGGCACGCGACAAGGCGAGCGCGCCCACCAGCTCCGCGACGACGGAGCTCGCCGCCGCGTCGGCGTCCGCGTGCGCCAGTTCGCGCAGGCGAAGCGCGAGCCGCTCGGTGAGCGCGGCGACGCTGTCTCCGTAGCGCTTCTGCGCGGACGTCCCGAGCCGCGACACCTCCGCGGCGATCCAGGGCAGCGGGCACGAGGTCTGGACGGCGTCCCGGTGCCGCGCGGACAGGTAGAAATCGACGTAGGCGCGCAGCGCGTCCGCGGGGCCGAGGTCGGCGGTGACGGCGTCGAACTTGCCGCGCGCCAGCAGCGCCATCTCCTTGATCGTCTCGTCGATCAGCGCGTCCTTGGATTCGAAGTGGGCGTAGAACGCGCCGTGCGTCAGGCCGGCCTTGGCCATCACGGCCGCGACGCCCATGCCCTGCACGCCCTCGGCGCGCATCGTCTTGGCGGCCTCGGCCAGGACCTTCTGCCGCGTCTTGGCCTTGTAGTCGGGTTCGTATCGCATTCGTCTCTCCAGTCCGGCCGGATTGTCCGGCAAACGACGCCGTCAGCGGGTGGCCACCGCCGTGGGCGCGGGCAGCGTCCAGCCGCCACCGAGCGCCCGGAACGCGGCCACCGCGGATCGCGCGTCGTCGGTGCGCACGCTGGCGAGCAGGTCCTGCGCCGCGAGCAGCTGGCGGTCCTCGTCCAGCACCTCGACGAGGCTCACCGCGCCGCCGCGGTACGCGTCCTGCGCGGCGTCGCGCGCCTGCAGGTGCGCGTCGACCTCCTTGACGAGCAGCGCGTGCTGGCGCTCCAGCTCGGTCAGGCCGACGATCGCGTCCTCGACGTCCTCCGTCGCGCGCAGCATGGACTGGCGATAGCGCAGCAACGCCTCGCGCTCGGCGCCGCGCGCCTGCGCGACCTCGGCGTCGACGCGACCGAAGTCGAACAGCCGCCAGTGCAGGCCGACCAGCGCCGCGGGCTGGAAGGCCGCGGCGCTCACGAGCCGGCCCGTGTCGAGCGACTCGAAGCCGAGCACGCCGGACAGCGAGAACGACGGGTAGTAGCCGGCGATCGCGACGCCGATGCGCGCACTGCTCGCGGCGAGCCGGCGCTCGGCGGCGATCACGTCGGGCCGGCGCCGCAGCAGTTCGGCCGGGCCGCCGGCGGTGTCGATCGCGGGCACCTTGAACGCCACCGGCGCGGCGGTCACCTCGGCCTCGGACGTGCCCGGCGCGACGCCGGTCAGCACGTCGAGGCGGAACAACTGCGCCGCCATCTCGCGCCGCAGCGGTGGCACGCTGGCCTGCGCCTGCAGCAGCACGCCCCGCGCCTGCGCGACCTCGCGCGCCGTGCCCAGGCCCTTGTCCAAGCGCAGCTCCACGAGGTCGACCAGCTGCGCCTCGTCGTCGATTTGGCGCTGCGCGATCGCGAGCCGCGCCTGCGCGCCGCGCACCCGCAGGTACGCGTCGGCGGCCTCGGCGGCGAGCGACACGCTCACGCCGGCATGCTCGGCCTGGGCGACCTCCAGCTCGGCGTCGGCCGCCTCCTCGCCGCGGCGCAGGCCGCCGGCGATGTCGGCCTCCCAGCTCGCGCCGAGGCCCAGGTCGGCCAGCGTCTGCGTGCGCTCGTAGCCGGGCAGGTGGCTCGCGACCTCGCCGAGCGGGCTGCGCAGCGACTGGCGCTCGCGGGCCGCGCCGGCGTCGACGCTCGCCTCGGGCAGGCGCGCGGCGCTGGCGCGCGCGGCCGCGGCGCGCGCCTGCGTCACGCGCGCCTGCGAGGCCGCGATGTCGAGGTTCTGCGCGATCGTGCGTTCGACGATGCGCGCGAGCTCGGGATCGTCGAAGCCGCGCCACCACGTGGCGAGCGCCGGGGCGGGCGCCTCGCCCTCGCGGGCCGCGAGCGCCGTCGCGCCGTGATAGGCGGACGAGGCCTGGACGTCGGGCGCCCGGTAGTGCGGGCCCACGACGCAGCCGGTCAGATCGGCAAGCGCGAGCGCGGCGGCGGCGATGGGCCACAGGCGGAAGGGAAGATCAGTGCGCATCGGGGGACGCTCCTTTGGGCGGCACCACCTTGCGCATCAGCGGCACCAGGACGGTGGCGATGGCGAAGCAGGCCAGGATGGAAACGAAGGCGTCGCTGTAGGTCAGCACCTGCGCCTCGCGGAAGGTGAGCTGCCACAGCGAGCGCAGCGCGGACGCTTGCACGGCCGGATCGTCGGAGCCGGCGGTCGCGTTGGCCAGCAGCGAGTTCATCGCCTCGTTGGCCGGCGTCAGGTGCTCGGCGAGCCGGTAGAAGTGCAGGTTGGTGCGGGCGGTCAGGATCGTCGCGCACGCGGCGATGCCCATCGCGCCGCCGAGGTTGCGCATCAGGTTGAACAGCCCCGACGCCTGCTTGAGGCGGTTCGGCGCGAGGCCGCCCAGCGACAGCATCACCGTCGGGGGCACCGCCAGCTGCTGGCCGATGCCGCGCAGCGCCTGAGGCAGCAGCAGCTCGCGCGCCGACCAGTCGTGCGTGATCGGCATGTACTCGATCATCGACACGCCGAACAGCGCGAGCCCCGACATCAGGATCCAGCGCGGGTCGACGTGCGCCGACAGCTTCGAGTACACGGGAATGGTCAGGATCTGGAACACGCCCGTCGAGAACACCGCCTGGCCGATCTGCAGCGCGCTGTAGCCCTCGACGCGGCCGAGGAACAGCGGCGTCAGGTAGATCGACGAGAACAGCCCGATGCCGGTGACGAACGAGAACAGGCAGCCGAGCGCGAAGTTGCGGTCCTTGAGCGCGCGCAGGTCCACCACGGGCAGCGCCGCCGTGAGCCCGCGCCACACGAACAGCACGCCCGAGATCGCCGTGATCCAGGCGGTGGTGCGGATCGTCGCGTCCTGCATCCAGTTCCAGCGCGGGCCTTCCTCCAGCGTGTATTCGAGGCAGCCGAGGAACGTGGCGATCAGCGCGATGCCGACGTAGTCGCCCGTGCGCAGCAGCGCGAGGTTGGGCTGGTCGATCTTCACCAGCACCGGCACCACGAACATCACGTACAGGCCCGGCACGACGTTGATGAAGAACAGCCAGTGCCACGAATAGTGGTCGGTGATCCAGCCCCCGAGCGTCGGGCCCAGCGTGGGCGCGAGCGACGCGATGGCGCCGATGGTCGCGGCCGCCACCACGCGCTTCTTGCCGTCGAAGAACACGAACGCGCTGGTGAACACCATCGGGATCATCGACCCGCCGACGAAGCCCTGCAGCGCGCGAAAGAAGATCATGCTCTGGATGTTCCACGCGAGCCCGCACAGCAGGCTCGCCAGCGTGAAGCCGGCGGCCGAGGCGGCGAACAGCCAGCGCGTGGAAAAGACCTGGCTCAGCCAGCCCGACAGAGGGATGACGACGATCTCGGCGATCAGGTAGCTGGTCTGGATCCAAGCGGTGTCGTCGGCGCCGGCCGACAGCCCGCCGCCGATGTCGCGCAGCGACGCCGAGACGATCTGGATGTCCAGCAGCGCGATGAACATGCCCACGCACATGCTGCCGAAGGCCAGGATCTTCTGGGCCTGCGTCAGGCCGGCGAGATTCGAGCTCATGGGGCAGTCCTCCGCCTTGCAGCTGCGAGGCGCGCCGCTTCGGGCGGCCGGGCGGTGTCCTGGACGACTCTCCGCCTCACGGCTGCGAAGCGAGCCCCTTCGGGCGGCCGGGCGGCGTCCGTCACGACTCTCCGCCTCACGGCTGCGAAGCGAGCCCCTTCGGGCGGCCGGGCGGTGTCCTTGACGACTCTCCGCCTCACGGCTGCGACGCGAGCCCCTTCGGGCGGCCGGGCGGTGCTCATGACGCCTTGGTGTCGATCGACGCCTTCACCGACAGCCCCGGCCGCAGCAGGTCGAGGTCGCCGTCCTTGCCGTCGAGCGCGATGCGCACCGGCACGCGCTGCACGATCTTGGTGAAGTTGCCCGTGGCGTTCTCGGGCGGCAGCACGCTGAACTGCGCCCCGGTGGCTGGCGCGAGGCTCACGACGTGGCCCTTGAACGCGTGGCCCGGCTCGACGTCGGCCGTGACGTCCACGGCCTGGCCGACGCGCAGGCGCTGCAGCTGGTCTTCCTTGAAGTTGGCGTCGATCCACAGGCCGTGCGACGGCACGACCACCAGCAGCTGGCTGGCCGACGTCGCATAGGCGCCGGCACGCGCGCGGCGGTTGCCGATCACGCCGTCGACCGGCGCGCGCAGCTCGGTGTACGACAGGTTCAGCCGCGCCGCGTCGAGCTCGGCGTTGGCCTGCGCCAGCGCGGCCTCGGCCTGCTGGCGCTGGCTGGCGATGACCTCGAGCTGGCGCTGCGACGCCTGCCGTGCGGCCTCCGCGCGATCCTTGCCGGCCTGCGCGGTCTGCGCCGCGGCCTGGGCGCGCTGGGCGCTCTCGGTCGACACCGCGGCGCGGCTGGCGAGATCGCGGTAGCGCGAGTCGTCGAGCCGGGCGCGCGTGGCCTCGGCGTCCGCGGCGGCCACGCCGGCCGTCGCCTGCGCGATCACGCTGCGCTGCAGCTGGCTGGTGGCGTCGAGGTTGACCAGCAGCGCACGCGCGGCGGCGACGGCCGCCTCGGCCCGGGCGACCGCGGCGCGGTAGTCGCGGTCGTCGATCTTCACGAGCAGGTCGCCGCGGTGCACGGCCTGGTTGTCGGCGACGGCGACCGTCTGCACGTAGCCGGCCACCTTCGAGGCGATCACGGTGACGTCGCCGCCGACGTAGGCGTCGTCGGTGTCCTCGACGAAGCGGCCCCTGGTCCACCAGTGCGCGCCCCACGCGGCGACCGCGACGAGCAGCACCAACGGGATAGCGATCCTGGCAAGGCGGCGGCGCGGCCTGGGCGGGGCGGTTTCCAGGGGAGCAGTGGTCACGGGGGGGCCCTCTTCGACGTTGGTATGACATCAATAATATTATGACTGTAATACCAATACGCGTCGCTCGGCCTTGCGCGGGCAGCTCGCCGATCAGGTCGACCGGGCGCGGCGACAGGTCCAGCGCCCCATCCGGACGGTGCCGGCCGAGGGCCGCGTGGACGGGACGGCGCGCGGCCGCCCGCGATCGGCCGGTCGTCGATCACGGGACTTGCGCGGGCAGCAGCCCGCGCGGCGGCCGCGATCAGCCGCCGTTGATCACGCGCCGCATGGACTTCTCGATCTCGCCGCCGCAATAGCTGTCGCCGAACTGCTCGCGCGACACCGCGGCCAGGTTGGCCATCGACGGCTCGGCCATCAGCCGCTTCACGAGGCCGGCGACGGCCGGCGCCTGCGCGTCGAGCAGCTTGCCGATCGGCGGGAAGCGCTCGCCGACCGTGCCCCACAACGTGGCGGTGACGATGTCGGCGACGCCCGCCTTGCCGCCCAGGAGGTGCCCGGCCGCGGCCGTCAGCCCGTGGCGCCGGCCGGTCTCCTCCCAGATCGCCATCCAGCGCTTCAGCCGCGCCTGGTACGCCTTCCAGCGCTGCGGCGTCCACATCTGCTTGCCGCCGTCCAGCGACAGCTCGTCGATGACGTCGTTGGCGTCGTTGACCACCTTCAGCGACAACGCCTTGCCCGCGACCGTCGCCGGCAACAGGTCCAGCGTCTCCCCGAGGTAGTAGGCGATCGCCGGCATCTCGGCGATCGCGAAGCCGTTGTGCCTGTCGATCAACATCGGCGGCCCCTTGAACGGGATCGCCTGCTCCGCGACATCCGCGCTCATCGCCTTCTCGACGGCGCCGTCGTCGTGCTCGTCCCAGCGCTTGCCGGCCCAGGCGAGGAGGGCGCGGATGAACTGGCCGCGGAACGGCATCTGCCAGTAGGTGAGGTCGTAGTCGGACATGGCGGCGCGTCTCGGCGGGTTGCGGAAACGCGCCGGCGGCAATCGACGCGCCTCCCTCGCGCGTCGCGCACGAGCGGGCTCAGGCGTGCGCGGCGGCCTCGGGCGGCGGGATCCAGTCGGCGCGCGGCTCGGCGAGCGCGCCGTCGCCGAAGGTGGCGACGTAGAGCACGGAGATGCCGCCGCGCGGTCCCTCGTGCGGCGTGCGCGGCGCCGGCGGCTCCTCGGCCGTCTTGTTCGACAGCGCCCACTCGAGCGCCTGGCGGCCGACGCTGTCGACGCTGGCGATCAGCTCGTCGACGTAGGCCTCGAAGCTCTGCTCGCGGTCGATGGTGGACGTCAGCTTGGCGTTGACTTCCACCGACAGGAACGACTGGACGGCCGCCAGCGCCGCGCGCCGCCGCGGCAGGTCCACGCCGCCGACGCGCTGCACCTGGTGCTCGAACGGGATCGAGCGCTCCAGCAGGCGCTGGACAAGGTGGGACCAGTGGTCGCGCCGGCCGGGATCGGCGTGCCACGGCCGGCCGTGCGCGCCGTCGACGAAGCCGGCCAGCGCCGCGGCCAGGCTCAGCGTGCCGCGCGACTCGCGGCCCTGCCCCGGCTGCGCCGGCGCGGCGCCGCCCACGGCCCAGGGGCAGTTGTCCGGGAACTTCTGGCCCTTGCACGAGCGCTGGCTGGAGACGATGCCGTAGATCGCCGTGGGCAGCCGCGGCGGGGCCCCGGCGTCGAGGATCCAGCGGTCGCCGTCGGGCGGCGGGCCGACGTCGCCGTTCGGGAACGCGAAGGGCGTCGTCCAGTCGGCGTGCAGGTCGAACCGGTGTGCGTCGCGGCCGGTCAGGCGGCCGGTGCGCGGCGTGGTCGACGCCCGCGCCTGCAGCAGCAGCGCGCGGCCCTGCGGCCGTGTCTGCCCCGTCTGGAAATGGTGGCGCACCAGGAGCAGGTCGGCCAGCTCGACCTGCGACGCGCTCTTTCCGAAGCGCACCTTCGGAGGCTGCGGATGGAACACGCCCGACACCAGCGGGCTGCCCTTGGCGAGCTCGGGCGGCAGCGCGGACTGGATGGCCCGGGCCAGG
>Ga0247779_1001309_pt1 | contig 12194 bp, 7 predicted proteins | sample UWRJL221509R5_FD_179925 | JGI IMG/M metagenome (GOLD analysis project Ga0247779, IMG submission 179925) | Plant litter microbial communities from Arlington Agricultural Research Station in Wisconsin, United States - UWRJ-L221-509R-5 | ecosystem: Environmental > Terrestrial > Plant litter >...
TGTCCCACTTCAAAGTTCACTACTACTGTCTAAAGCTCTTATTCGTTTCGTACGAGGACCGACTCTACAGCTGAAAGGGTGCAAGACATTGACGGTCAAAAGAAATGACCTCTGCCCCCCATCATCTGATCGACGTACCACCATTCCAACTCCAAAAGCTAATTACAGATGTCATAGAACCACAAAGTAAGCTTTGCTAGTTATTCGCTCAAGAAGAGACTATTTAATTGAGAACAGTTTCTGAAATTTCTTCCGGAAGGGTTCAGCTTAAATGCGCACAAGCCATGGGTGAGTTTGCCCTGTTTCTCTGCATAAAGACTTGGTCCTGAAGATATTGAACTTTAGTTTTCAAATAGGGTCCGAAATCTATGCTGGGTGTTCCAACGGAGAGCTCATTCGCTTTGCGCTCCAGGCAGATGGTATCAATAAAGTGAGTAAACTGAGATAATATCAAGATTTCTCATTGACAAATGGATCCGGCAGCTTGAATCGTACCAGGTACTTTCGAGACAAACCCTTCCTGGAGGAAAGCCCATCGACGAAATCGTGCTTTTACTAAGTTTATCGCGCGTGCTCGTGTTATCAGGTCTGCGCCTCCAATACCGTCGCACTAATCCCCGTTGAATTTTTTTTCATTTTTCTAGACCACCAAATTCACTTCTATACCATCCCGTCCCTTGACCCGTATACATTAAAGCCTATTCGAAATGCCATCACTATGGCTGTTGATGAACAACAACTAAGACGACCTTTCCCCTCTCTGTCGGCTACAGGGGTTCCTTTGCCACCAGAGGCTGTGGATTTCTGTGTAATCAAGCGGAATGGAATTGCTTTATTCACGCTGAAGGAGCGGTTGACGTACACGAAGGTCCACGTTTTGGTTTTTTGATACCGAAACATATACTGATTTTTCCAGTAGGAAGTGCCAATTGCACAAGGGAATATAGCCCTTGCACGACGAAGTGGGAAGACGCTTTGTCTCGCTGATAAGACACATTACAACATGCTTGACCTCGAGGCCTTTTCGATCTTCCAAGTCCTGCCCATCTCGCAGGCGTACGATCCTACACCAACGCCTGTCAAGCCATCGATAACAGTCATTGGCCCCAACGAATTTCTTATCCTTTCGTGGACAGGTGCTAGCACACTAGGGCTTTTCATCACGGGAGACGGCGACCCTGTTCGAGGCACTCTTGAGTGGCCAAGTCACCCTGAATCCATCTGTACGTGTTTCAATCTTTTTTTGTGCTGCTTTATTTTTCCAACGGTGATCTCAGGTCTTGATTATCCCTACATCACCTCTCTTCTCCCCAACAACACGATTGAGATACATAGTGTCGAAACACAGGCCATTGTCCAGGTCGTGGGTGCGCCAGCAAGAGCAATGTCTCCTGACCCTTCTTCACCCCCAGGTTCAGCAAGTTCGGGTTCTCATCGCCGATCGGCGTCGAGCTCTTCCGCCCGAGGCGTTGACCCCTTGCAACGCTTAGAACTAGTGTCCAGCATAGGAGGATATTTGGTTCCATCCACACAAAGGTCGGACAAGCTTCGCACGGTTCCATTCAAGCTTCTGCGGACGTAGTTCCTAGTAACTAATGCCTTGCATATATTCTGGTTGCTCCGCCACCTGCCTGCCCTGTTGTGTTGTGTTAATGATTTACAGAACTGAACGCGGGTTTTCCTCAGTTGTTGTGACCATGTTGCAGGGGGACAAGTTTTGTCTTTCCGTCTTTATCATCCTGTTCAAGCTGTTGCCAAGTTCTTCTCAAGATAAATTTGAAGAAAACCCTTAGAAGCATTCATCTCACCTTTCCTATGCTTGCGCAAAGAGCGGAATACACCGCGGCAGGTTCTGTTTATGGAACCTATTATAGGGTGCCGTCTGTAGATTTCGCTCGCCCTCGTCACTATCGACATTGGTCAACGTTCGCAACAGCATCAGAGTTACTATGGAAAACATACAGGTTCATAGCATCGTTTGACGCGTGACAAGGATACTGCATGAAACTTGCATGAGTTTGGATAACAAAATTCCAGATGTGGCCAAATGTATTTTTCTTATTGGATACATGGTTGCTGATTGTTGTTCGAATCTTCTCTGATATAAAACCAGGCATATTAAGTGGGAAGTTATCATGCGCTCGGCTCTATTTCTTGCTTCTCTATGGGGTGCGATGACTGGATTGAGAAACATGAATCATGTCACGCGAAGAGCGGGATCCAAGTCCTGGAGTAAAGAAAATTGCACCGTCAGAATCAGCATATAGACTGTCATAGGACATCCTCCATTTCTGTGTACTAGGAGTGCCAGATCTAAGGTCTCCACCATGAAAATATACCCCATCCAGTCGTGATTCTAAAAAGTTGCCATTACTTCGCTGTGCTCCCAACGGCTCCTTCACAAGAATAGGTCCTCTTCAAACATGAAAAAATTGGACATTCTGTTGGTCAAGGATGTTCGAGGACATCTCGAGATACATGGTATTTATTATTTTGAACTGCTCTCTACCCACATACGCACCCAACATGTCTATAATTGATGACTGCGGGAGCTACAAACATCCTCTTTGTACTAGTAGGGAGACGGAGCCATAGCATGAAGCATGTAGTATTTTGTGACTTACATGCGTCCACAAAGTAGTGCAAGCAATACATAATTTCGAGGTGTTAGTGCCTCCTAGTTACTCTGACGGGGACGTCCTTGATCCCTAGTGTAAGTATCACCTTTCCATCTAAAACCCTGTCCTTCCACTGCTGCTTGGTCTCTCCGGGATTCATAAGCGGCTCGACTTTGAAGTCTCTCAAAATCAGCGCAAGGAAACATACGGACTCTACAGTAGCGAACTTCCGGCCAATGCAAGCGCGTGGACCTATACCCGGTTTCAAAAAGGCAATATAACGACTGCTCTCTGCCGACTTACCTATGCTAAATGCGGAGAAAGCCTCTGATTCGTTCGACAGCCCATGCCAGCGTGATGGGCGATACTCTTCCGGTCGGTCAAAGTACCTTGGATTGTATTCTCGTAACGATGAAACCAATAAGCTTCCCTATTTCAAGAGGTAGAGGGATCTAGACTCACGGACACCAATCATGTCCACCACAACCTAGAATAAACCCCCACTAAGTCATATAAACAAGAAAGAAATCCCGATGGCCGACTAACCTGCATACCCTTTTGAATAGGGACGGTAAAGGTACCTTCTTCTCCGACGGGTTTGGGAATTTGGAGGACTGTGTCTTCAAAAGCATCGCGGATTAGAATATGCCCAGCAGCTGCACGATTTTTTTTCTATCATCAATGTTCTGATGAAAGCAAAGCAATGTAGACTTACGGAATAGCCTCAGAGCCTCGTAAAAAGCGGCAAGTACCTTGTCTAGCTTAGGATAATCCTCCATAGTCTATGAACAAGTGATTAATAATGAGTATGTGCTTAATTAAAAACTGAAGCTTACAGGGTCCCGCTCCAGACCCACGACATCCACAATTTGCTTGTATATCTCGTCTTGCAAGTGGTCATACATAGCCAGGAATCCCAGAGTTGCGGCGAGGGTATGTGCTGTCGTCTCTAAATGCAGAAAATTACTACCCCCGTCAAGAAATTAAAAGCTAATCCATACCATGTCCAGCGAAGAGCATCACAAATACGTTGCCAATCTATAACAAAATCAGCACAAGCTTAAGGGCGTGTTTAATTTGAACATACCAGTTCGTTATCGTCGAGCTTATATTTCCCACCTTCATCCTCGTTCGCTTTGACGAGCATGGTGAATGCGTCGGTCCTGGCACCGGTCCCAGCACTGAGTTCAAGCTTCCTCTCCGCCACCTGGGACTCCATGAAGACCATCAGTTTATCGTGAGCCTCCCGCATTTCTTTCATCCTGTAATGCTGATCAAAGAATATTCATTCGAATAAACGTAAACATGCCTACTTCTTGATCGGCAGATTCTGAACCCATTTTGGTGTCATCGTAGCAAGCATGTAGGAGTCGGCTACAACTCGTAGCGCTTCTTGGATGGACATACTGCCATCATCTGATCTTGGAGGGTCGAACCAGTTGAATGCGAAGCCAAATCCGCATTTGCCAATGATTAACAAAGCCAGCTACGAGAAAGTAAGATTCAAGGCTCCAATAGTAGGCAGATACCATCCTACCTGGAATGTTAATTTCTGAATCACAGGAATTTCGATTTCTTTCTTTTCGTTCCATCCTTCTGCCAAGTTCATCTCTTTATATGTCTTCATGGTTTCAGACCAGACCATATCGTACCTGGAAGTCGTTCAATGTCGTCACAAAATGAAAACGAGAAACACAGACAAGGTATTGTTGAACGCAGGACCCATAACGCGCCTGTGCTTCCTCCAAGTATCACCATCAGCAGCAACGAGGTTCATGCCCCACAACCTAGCTCAAAAATTAGATTGTATACCTAAAGCGTTGATGTAAAGGCCTCACAAGAAAGCCCGGCTGGAGTTCTCGTGCTTGAAGAAGCTAGATTTGTGCGCTCCAGATATAACTTGACGAGCCACGTCCAGATTAGATGTATAGAATCCTGTTGGTCCCGTGAAGAAAGGTACGACTGAGATCGTATCATTTCCGTACTGTTTGTACGCTGCAGCATAATTAATTGATATTTCTGTCGTACTAGAGCAATACCCAATACCACACACTTGAGTAACGCCAGTACCACGGGAAAAGATATCCTGGATTCCACCAAGTCGTAGGAATAAGAACACCAGGTAGACCAAGCGGATAAAATGGGATTCGGAATCCAGGAAGGTTGCTAACACTCTATGAAGGCATAAAATCATATAAGCATCGATTACAGTTGGAAATCCAGGAGGAATCGCGCACCTGAAGCCCTCTGCGGTACTTCATCGTCTTAGATACTAGAAAAACGACCAAAAAAGCTACCGCAATGCCCATTGGTGTAATTCCATTACGTTCTTGATAGCGTTGAACATGACTCGATATCGTTGAGAAGAGCTGCGATGCAGCCTCAAACATTGCTTCTGAATTCAATGTGGCAGTCAGAGAACAAGAAACTGAAGAAAACCATTGTAGAGGCCTGAGAGACTACTTCCTCGATGCACGTCGCTCGTCTCGGAGACCGGGAAGTGATCGTCATGGTGCTGAGTAACTTGGCACAACATATATATTTATAGGTTCCTGGGAAAGTTCCGGGTAAAATATTGATAGGGGCTAGTAAGATTCAAACAGAAGTCTTTGAGAAGTCTAGAGATTGTAGTAAACCTGAAGATGAGGCAGGAAGGTGAATAAAGCGATGATACATAGTATACTGTAGTAAACATGCTGTGAAGATAATGATAGCAGACAGACTAAAGCTAAGGGGAAGAAAAAACATAGATTAGTATAAATGCCCCAATTTCAGCCACTCGCGCGGGTCAGGCTTCTTGATGGTAATGGACACGTCGAAACAAACTTCTCTCTTTTCTCTTTTGGTGGAAGATTTACCGTTGGGCGGCACATAGGGAACCACTACTTCTCTTTGGGATGTTTACCACTGACTTTTTGTTTTGCTAGGGCCGGAAGACCCTTATATCGAACAAACCTAGTAACCTCACACCGAGACGGTTATGTGTTGGTACTGGAATGTAAAAGACTGAGTAAGTAAGTTAGGGTATCAACTACTGTGTATAATAGTGAATAATGATGGCGGTATAGGACTATGAAAATAAGTAGGTTAATCACAGTAATGGTCCTAAAAAGAGGATAGAGACGCATCTGTGTAAATGACTTCTCGCAATCTGGCCGGGTGCAAATATACGGGCTAGTAAGATACTCAAAAATGAATATTAGCATTGATAGGTAATCTTTATAATGATTCACCGTCGCTTAGCATGAACAGTGTTTATGTGGGCATTAACTTTGCCGCGCTCCCCATCCATCCCGAAAAGTCCGTTAACTTCCCATAAGAATTACACTTCCATTCGGTTAGTGTTTTGAACTGGGCAGGAACAGTACCGATGTTCTCTTGGGTGCTTTGGCTCCTTCACTACGCTGTATATGTCACATTCCCAACCCATTCCAAAGGAATGACGGTAAGAGTTGAATCCCTAAGGGTTTGATAGGTCGCTTTTTTACCCCAAAATTGGATGGTAAATGCAAGGTAAACGACAAGAAACTTTACCGGAGGATAAGGGTGTGACAATAGAAGCCGTCGGCGAGTGCGATTAAGCGCTGGGGTAGGCGCCCGCATCGTGGGAACTTATACATCTACATATGTCACATGAGTGTCTTCTGTGCGATACAATCCCAAATTACAGCCTCAAAAACTATGCTATTGTGTCAAACGGACTCGGACTGTGCCTGTAGTTCTGGTAGGAATCCGAATTGGGAAGGCAGTGCCGTATTGCACCTGCTGTCTGCTACTTCACGAAGGTTTAAAACCATGCGGCATCCAAGTACTGGTGTCATTGCAACAGAAAAACCGGCTGGAATGTCGATGTATACGTCCTTGACCTAGAAAAGCTTATACATCAGTAATTTTCCTTGAGGCACATGAATGTCATTGTGGTATATAGCCAGGAGCACTAATAGTAACAGGCCCTTACCGTATCGACACACGTCAGCAACACAAGAAGGCAAGCCAGATATAGAGTTCCGAGACTAATCGCAGATTTCAGTAAGCATGCAAATAAATATCAATGAAAAGAATTAAGAGACGACTGACACCATGAATATCATCAGTGAATCGCGCACCAGCATTCCTATCAAGGTCCAATTTCGGCTTGGATAAAATATTTCTACCAATGCATTGTACTCGCGCACTATTACCATTGCACAAAGGATCCCTTCGAATATTACTATCGGAATCCAGAAGTAGTATGCATGCGTAGAAAGCCTCGGAAATGTGCAGATTTTGGTGTTGTCAATGACTGCCACAAATGCTTAGTACCAGATAGTCTTTTAGCCAGTATAGCAACATCAGTAAGAGAGGTTATTACTTACAAGAAGCATCCATAAAGTTTACGGCTGTAAACCATGACCCAAAGCCGATGGTTAATGTGAAGCAGGAAACCATAAATATCCTGACTCTCGGGCTTCTGTGGTATATTGCATCGATGCGTAGCTGTAGAATTACTGTTTTTGACAAATAAAATATTAAAAAATAGGGAAAAAATTAACCATCAATGCAGAGTTAAGGTCGGGGGATATATTGACATACCTTCTGCCAGAATGGCGACGAAGAATGTCGTGACTATCTCCCAGCGAACGTAGAACTGACCTTGAGCAATAATACGATCAAAACAACGAAAGGATTCCAGCCACAAAAATGAAAACATACATCTAAAACATCATGGAGATATAGTAATTACTAGGTATAGCTCTTATAGGTATAGAGGTTTAATGAACAACTTACAGCTACGGTTCACGATGACACAACAATATGCACGGGGAATTTGGTGAGGAACTAATGCGTACCGTATTAGTAAGTGAACCAGTAGAAAGCAAGACTGAATATGATATATAATTCGCTCAAGTAAGAATTCTAAATTCGTATCTGGAGTGCATTTTCTTACCATAATTTCCGAATCTAGATAAAAATAAGTAAACATATATTTTTGACACGTTAAAGCCTACTTACACAGCAACGGCCAGGGAGTAGTATCGTATCTAGGCCCAGAAATCTGTGAGACATAGCGAGAAGACGTGGGCAGGATATCTTACAACTAGAAAAATAAAGCTCGGGAAGGAACATCCCCCCTGTGAATTATCGTAAGTAGTTCACCCTTTTTCGCTGATAAACGTACCTTTCCAAAGATTTCTCTTGTCCATACAAAGCTTATCTGTTGCGAAAAGTAAGAAAATTGAAACGAAATATTGGTCTTGGCCTGGTATTACCTCTCGATCTATTGTGAGGACTGCTCAATACAGACGGTAAGTATCCGCCTAATATAGCTAAATGGATTTGTTAACTCACGATAGTCATAGAAAATGATTGTAGTAGCAATGACTGTCCATGGAAAAGTAACCAGGAATTATACAGTGTAGGCAATAGGACCAATTCTATGTCAGCAGAAATGGATGGAGATAGGTTAGAGACGTACGCCTTGTATAGGTCAAAGTATCGATCTGCTCGACTGTTTGAGCAATAGAGAGGTAATTAGAGAATGGATGGTCTGGCATCGAGCCTTGAATAATACAAAGAATGTGGGTGACCAGCAATTAGAAAAAGGAGGCTCAATGGGAAGCCGACTTCAAACAGAAGAGCTTATATATTGTCCAAAAATATATGATCAGCGTTGATATAGGAAGATAACATTGTAGCATCGATACTAGATAGACATGATGGAATAGTGCCCTTGATTTTTCCACACGGAACTTCTAATTTCGCGAGCGTATAATCTATTAATAGATTGCACATTCAAGGTCGCGCGTCGTCTATTATTCCTCAGCAGTAATTAAACGGGACCGGGTCAGATAATCTGTACCAGTGATAGTGCATAGTAGCTCAAAGCTGCATATTCCAGAATCCAGACACTTGTACGCCTCTTATACATGATGCATCTTCCTCGAGGTGAAACACTTGGCATAAAGTACGAAATCTGTATCACTGCGGCATCAATTTTGTTCACGTTCAGTAGTGAGGCAACGTGCATCTTCGTACATTCGGGGTGGATTTTTTCTACTATGTTTGCAATAGGGACTCCCACAAACATCATGAAACTAGGTCAGCTGGTTGGAGAGTGGGTGAAAATAAGAAAAAAAATGGGAAGAGATGGCCCTGTTTTGACCTCAGCGATCAAGATGAACGGCCATGGTTGGATCCAGTAACGTAAGTTCTGTTGATGAGACAAGGAAACCTACACTGATAAAAACCATGTTCTGCTAACCCGTGGTCATCTCTTCATGTACGCAGATTGGATCAGAATATGCTTGCATAAACACGCGAAACTTGCGACAACAATACGTCTTGGTCTGCGCTCTAGCAATTCTATTTGATTGGCAAGGAAATCTGGGTTTACGTTAGGTAAGAATAAATAGAGGAACTCGTTGTTGGAAGTAGTATAAGCTAGCTCCATCGTCAACAATTCGAAACAATTTACCTCGCCAGCCAGTCGGGTTCCTGAACCTAGAATCTCTTGGGACGCTGACGACCATCCAGAGTGTTCGATACAAACGTTGCGAACCATCGAATAGAATCACTGAGAGTGCGGCTGTAATACCACCGCATAATTGAAGCCAATACAACTCGAATGAGACGATTTCCGGTGCAGCAAGACTTCGATATCAAATCAGGTCGAAGAAAAGAATGAAAATGAAGACAGAAGGAAAATCGGATATTTCAGGAAGGCCCAAGAAATGCCTCTTGACGTTAGAAGCCTCGAGCAGCTGTCGTAAAGACTGCGCGAGAGCTCCCCGAATGAGAATAAGAATCATAGACTGTTGTGATACAAGTAACGTCTTTCATGATGGATGTCGTGTAACAGCAAGTTTGCACAACTGAGAATTTGGCCGCGTTGCGATACCCGTCCAGGGCTATACAGAGCTTGTAGCCTGGACAGTACGAAGTAGGCGCAGATCCTGGAACGATGCCATACCTCCAAGAGCAAAAAAACTAGGCTGTATTTGTTGAACCCGTCAAAATTGATCGGACGATGAATGAGTGATGGTCAAAGTTCAGGATTCGGAATGCGATTGGAACTTGGATTCAGGCATGCCAGTGGGCTTGAATCAGGTTTGTTTACATAAAAGCACCCTGAATCACAAAAGTACTATGTCGGTCAATCAGAATCAGAATTCAAGCTTGATCAAACTTTTGTTTTTGGTGGGTAAATCAAGCCCGAATCTGACATCAAATCGTCTCATGAATCGAGTCCGAAGCCCGTGGTTTGATCGTCACTATTTTTTAAAATGTCATTTGAAATCCACGGCACCAGAGATTCGGGAGTTGGTTGGCGTACTTTTTATGGCCCGTTGAACACCAATCGAACGATGTATTATCCTTGTGAAGATGTTCCATCGAATCCGAGCTTTCAAACTAGCGGAAAAAGAATATACTACCTCAGCAAAAAAATGTTGAAAAGAGAGAAAAGAAGAAAGAACATACTTTGACTCGTGGCATCGGGGTATAACGCAGCCATACATATCGGCATCTATCTCGTCATTGAGATAGCTAACGAAGTTGGCGTCCAATGCTTAGTAGAGTCTAATTCGCAAAATGTGAGATGCGAATCATTTCTAGGAACGAAAAAAGGTACTAACATTTACGCTGAACCCGGGATGCTTGCGCCCTTTCGAGGCGCTATCCTCTACCGAGATTCAAATTTGATATTCATGAGTTTGGGGAAGCTGCCCGACTGGAGAACGGACAGGCAAACCTCAATTCACTGCTGTCAAAAGTGCGTGAGGAATTGTGATATTATCAATCAGGTAAGCTAGCTACTTGCGATGTCCAATTTCCGCTTCTCGAAATCAAGCATAAAGATCACTGAGCGTGAAGAAGATGCGCGATGATTTTACACGTAGGACACTTTGAACCGAGGTCGACAGTGCCAGTATTCAGCATATAGTTTTGATTTTCGATAATTTGAGTGCTGAGCAGATTGCGAGCTTGAGGGTTTATTTCTCGATACTTGCTCGAGGAAAAGTGCAGTCTGAGTGCGATAGATGAGTTGTACGTGGGCACAAGAGAAAGGATGATACGTGTAATACAGCTGGGCTTGAGTTCACGTGGCGGGCCCCAGAAAGCGTTGTCAGACTGACACTTGGAGAGTAATAAATGGATCTCGCATCATCCAGAAGTAGGGCCAAGTTCAACACGACTGCAAAAAAGAAAACAAATGTTACGGCGGATTCAGAGTCTGAGCAAGCTCCATGCCAGGTTCCGGTGTGTCGAGGAGACCAAAGTGGTTGTATGATGTTGTATAGTGAAATTAGGTACCACAGAATTTAACCACATGAGGTCTGAAAGATTTGACGGTGACGTTGCATACCCGACTTGACAAAAGATTCGAGACTCCAGCTAGCTCCGCTGCACCATTTTGTGTCAAGAATCTAAGTCCAACATTCGGAAAGTAGCAACTACCCGATCTAGTCTGAGCAGCATGACGAGAGGAAATGGAGGCGGATGACAAAGAGGATTGCAAAAAAAGCGCGACAGACCGACATTAGCTGGGACGCGTCGGTCGGACAAATCCGAATTCGCCAAATTTGCTTCCTGTCCAGTGTCCACCGCCATCAACGACGGTCATTCTCCCCAATTCTCGACGCCAAACTCTCGTGCTTTGATACACACTGTCCTCAGCTTGTCATAGAATAGCCATCTGATCACCATAAACGATGCCAGGACTCCCCCACAAAATCTCAACATGAGATGAGGATTACTTCCTCTGTTCATCTCGACCATGTCCTCTTTGAAGCTGTCTTTGATGTCCCTTCCTTCATTCCTTCAACTGACTTCGGAATGCACGCCTTCAAGCTGAGAATAACTATCTGACGACTTTTCAATGTCATTATTGACCGCCTCTGAGTTCTATTTCTGTTGTAAAGTACCTCCGATTTGCCCATTTCCTTATGTCTCAGTTTTCTCATTGCATTCATGATATTTCAAATAAGACCGTCGACCGTACGTCAACGTCTCGAAATTGCGACCCGCGTCGTAACCCGCGTTTTGGCTCTACTTCGATATCATCCTTCGTGTCGTAACCCTCGTGCTTTCAACGCACGATGGCGCCAGGATTCTCAGACTGGCACGATTTTGCTTCAACCTTCAGGTCATGGGCTGTAGAGGTGCGTGGCTGCTTCTGACCATATGCTATCTTTTTTGAGGCTAATAACTTCATAGCATATTCGCAGGTTCACCCTAATCCGACGCTGAACCGCGACGTATAATTGCAAAAACACATTAGCGTACCGTAATATCGTTTGGCCACCGTATATCTTTGGTGCATTGAATTCCGACCTCTTTCATTCTTACCACAATACACCGTCCTCAATGACGATGAAATCGACTGTCTTCCTGGATTTCCACAAGGCGCATACAGACGCATCTCGCGCATTTGATTTTTGGAATGCATATACACGCCACAAAATACATTTGCTAACTGAAACTGCTGGAGCAATGGAGATAAAGCGTGATAAGGGAACCTATAATTGCGTAAATCTTCATCTCGTTCTTGTCGTATTTTTGTTTTTGATCGTTTATCGTTTGATAGAATTCGGACCC
>Ga0247779_1001310_pt1 | contig 12179 bp, 10 predicted proteins | sample UWRJL221509R5_FD_179925 | JGI IMG/M metagenome (GOLD analysis project Ga0247779, IMG submission 179925) | Plant litter microbial communities from Arlington Agricultural Research Station in Wisconsin, United States - UWRJ-L221-509R-5 | ecosystem: Environmental > Terrestrial > Plant litter >...
CCGAGTAACGGCGCTGCCAACACCGCCGCAACGACGACGGATATCGGCCGAATGTCGGGAACGAACTTCTCGAACACCACGAAGCTGCTGGAGCCGGCCATCTGCCACAGTCGTGAGATCAGCTCCCAAAGCGAGGACGGAACAAACCTGAGTTGCACCAACGCCTGCTTCGGCGCGTATTCCGAATCGAACAGGTTGTTGAAGAGGGGAAAGAAAGGGTTGCCGAAATCCGACCACAGCCACCACATCCAAGGGCCGGCGAAGACGGCGAAGGACACCGTCAGCCCGGCACCGAACAACCACAAGCGTCGGAGATCCGCCTGGCCCAGCCGCCATCGCAGAAGCCAGAGCAGACAAAGCAAGATCGCAAAGAGCAGGTTGCTGAGCTTGACGGCAGTCGCTAGCCCTGCCAGCACCCCGGAGGTGCCAGCGCGGCGTCCGCCACCCATGCCTTGTCCTGCCCCGCAGCACGACTCCAACGTCAGCGCAGTCGCCCAGATCAGCATGAGATTGGTGACGGGGTCGGAGGCCGTCGTTCCGTTGAGGATCAAGAAGATCGGCGCGACGCAGCACAGCGCAAGGGCCAGCGTTCGATGCCACGCATCGCTTGCATCGTGGCCCGGCCAGACGAGGCGACAGATCCGATCGAGCGGCCACACGATCAGCGCACCCACCGCTGCGAGGACGATTCCGATGAGCCACGATGGCAAGCCTGCTCGAATCAGGCCGTAGACCGGAAAGTATCCGATCGGATTCTGGTAACTCTGCGCGCCGGCTCCGAACAGGTCCGTGCGAAAGCGACCGCTCAGCCAGGAAAACGGTAGATAGAGGTGATGATTGACGACGTCCCAGCTGACATCCTTGCCCGCGATCAGTGACCACGCTATCAGCGCGATGAAGAAGCCCCCGCGAGCGACCTTGCCGGATCGAAGATGAGATGTCATCGAAATTCTGTGTCTCGTCTAGACCCGTCGGGGTATCAGATGTCACTCGCAATCGAGGCCCAAAGGCGTTCGCCGGACGCTTTTCAACATGTGGCTACTGCGGCGTTCGATATTCGATCTTTGGACACTCGATAGGCCTGCGACGGGCCAACACGTCGTCGACGCTACCGTAGTAGGTGCCGGGGAACATGCGGAAATGCGTGAAGTTCACGCCTTCGGTCGTTGACACCGTCAATTGCGCCTCAGTGTTTAGATAGTTCCGCTGCCAGACGCCGGTGCCGTGTTCGGAAGCCATGGGACTGGGCGAGAAAGCACGCGCGCACGCCGCTTCCAGGATCGCGAACACCTTGTTGGCCTTGGCAAGCTCCGCGTCGGCCACGGGATCCCGTTCAGTGAGATAGACGACGGCGCAACTGAGCAGGTCTCGCTTGACGCCACCGGTCTTCGCCGGATCGACCCAAGGACGCCACTCGCTTCGGCTCGGAAGCGGCTGGATGGCCTCGCAGTCGGACCAGTCGACGTCCACCCCGAGGCGATAGACCAGCGCGGCCACCTCCTTGCGTGCATGGGCCACGTCAGCCGGCGCCCGGGCCAGAGGCGCGGCAAACAGCAGCCGCGTGCGGCCATGCCACTTGGTCATCAACGACTCCAGACGCTCGCCCAGCGGCCCGTCCGTCGGGAGAGAAAAGGAGCCGATGGGATTCGCGAGCGCGCCGCCGGGCGCGAGAAACAAGGCGACGGAGGCGTTGGTCTGCGTGCCGACCGACAGGTGCAGGAAAGGTTGTTCCTGCAGCCTAAGGGGGACGCGATAGTCCATGTAGGGACCGGCGTCCCAACTCACGCCGGCAAATCGGTACGCGCCCAGCGCGAGGTAGTTCGCGCCCTGGATCAGCAAGGCCGTGAGGAGCAGGATCTTGGCTGCGGAAAATGGCAGCGCACGTTGGGTGGCGTGAACGAGAACGATGCCCGTCATGAGGAACAGCGGCAGCGCGTAGCGCGCGTTTCCGGAAGAGCGGATCCACAGGACGTACATCAACACCATCAGACATGCCAGTTGCACGCCGGGCTCGCGCCAGGTGGCAGCCGCGGCGATCCGGCGGTAGCCGCCGCGCAGGCCGATGACAAGCAAGGCGGCCACGCCGGCGAGCGCAGCGACCAGAGGGCGGATGTCGGGAAGAAACTCCTCGAAGGCCACGAAGCTGCTGTACTGGGCCATCTCCCAGAGACGAGTCACCATCCCCCAGGGTGTGCCCGGCACGAACCGCAATGCCGTCATCGCGGTTGGCGGCGCCTCGGGGGAACGGAAGAGGTTGTTGAAGAGAGGGAAGATCGGGTTACCAAAGTCCTGCCAGAGCCACCACATCCACGCACCAGCCCCTGCCACGAAAGCCACCGCCATTCCGCCCAGGAACGCGAAGAGGCGAGTAAGGTCGACCTGGCGAAGCGCCCACTTAAGGAGCCACAAGCCGCACAACGCGACCGCGAAAATGGCATTGCTGAGTTTCACCGCGGCCGCCAGTCCCAGCAGGCCGCCGGCAGTGACTGCGCCGAGAGTGGTTCGAGAACGCGAGCTTGTCGCCGGTGACGACTCGAGCGACAGGGCGACCGACCACAACACCATCAGGCTCGTGATCGGATCCGTGGAGGTCGTGCCGTCGTGGATCAGGAAGATCGGCGCGACGCAGCAGAAAGCCAGGGAGAGCACGCGGTACCAAAACTCCTGGTCGGCTTCGCCGGGCCAAAACAGGCGAGCGATGCGGTCCAGCGGCCACACCACCAACGCATGGGTGGCGCTCAGAATCAATCCGATGCTCCAGGCCGGCATGCCGAGGCGGACCAACGCGTAGATTGGGAAATATCCCAGCGGATTCTGATAGCTCTGCGCGCCGGCGCCGAAGAGATCCGAGCGATAGCGTCCGGTCACCCAGGAAAACGGCAGGTACAGGTGGTGATTGATGACGTCCCAGCTGACGTCCTTGCCGGTGACCATGGCCCACAGGATCAACGAAGCAAAGAAGCCGAACCGGACGGCCCTGCCGGAAGGCAAGCCCGGGCTCGCTGGTTGAATCAAATTCATCTTCTGGAGCGCCCTCGGAAGCGCGGAGTTTGTCGTGTGGCCAACAGGCTTGGCGGGCCTTTGTTCGTCGCGAGCTTGAAGGATGCAAGACCCTCATTGTGATCAGCCAATGAAAAAGAGACGCCAAGGCGTCTCTTCTTGATCAGCGCACGGCTGGATTAGCCGCCCTTGCACGAACCCGGCAGGTACTTCGGCAGGGTGGTGCTGGCCGTGGTCGCACCGCAGCTCCAGCGGAAGACCTGCGTCGAACCGATCTTGTTTGCTTGAGCCTTCGTGGTCGCGTCCGTGTAAGGAATCAGTTGCAGCGACTGGTTGGAAGCGCCTTGCAGTTCGGGCAGCGTAGCCAGCAGCACGGTGATGACGCCGTCGGCATCTGTCGTGACGGTCGAAACATACTTGCTCGACGAGCCCGCCACCGTCTGCTCGCAACCCCAGCCATTGATACCGGGAGGCGCCGACGAGCTACCGGTCTGGTAGACCTCGGAGACGGTCGTGCGGCACTGCGAGGCAGCCAGCAGCGCTTCCGAAACCTTCGCCTTGACGGTATAGGTCTGGTACGCCGGCAGAGCCACGGCGGCGAGGATACCGATGATCGCGACGACGATCATCAGTTCGATCAGGGTGAAACCCTGTTGGACGGTGCGCTTCATTTGAAACTCCTGGGAAAGGGACTAGGGACGACTGTGTATCGAGAGAGACATTCGCGGACTGTCTGTATGCGAATGCCATGCCAGCTTTGTCGGCAGACTTTTCGGCACATCGGACCGTGACTTATGCACGTCCGATGACGCGCCTCGTCAATTCGGCCGGCCCGGGCTGGCGTCGCCGGATCGGTGAGGTGACATTTCTTGTCATGCGGACCAAAAGTGTCACCCGAATTCTGCGGGGCGACGGCCGAAGCCGATCGTTCGAAAAGGGCTGGGGTGACGCCGGTATTCGGCACAGCGGCCGCCGCGACGATGATCTGCAGGCCGCCTCGCACGGTGGCGATCAGTGCAGCTCGAACGTGTCGCCCTTGAGCAGCTCCATCAGCGGCCGCGCCTGGTTCAGCGCCCGCAGCCCGGCCATCACGGCGTCGATCTCGCCCGGCTTGATGTGCGTGATGTAGATGCGCGCATCCGGCGGCGCGGTGGCCAGCTCGGCGGCGAGAGAGCTCGGGCAGTGGTGGCCGCTGGACTTGGCGAGCCGGCACTCCGGCTCGCTGAACGCCGTCTCGATGACGACGTGCGCCACCTTGAACTGCGCGATGCGCTCCCAGAACGGCGGGTTGGGGCCGGTGTCGCCGCTGAACACCCAGGCGCCCCCGCCGCCCGCCGGGCCGTGGACGGCGAAGCCCACCGCGGGCACCGAGTGGCGCGCGCTGAGCACCTCGACCTGGCGGCCGCCGAGTTCCAGCACCTGGCCCACGTCGAAGGGGACGAAGCGCAGCACCGGATATTCGGCGGTGGGCAGGCGCGTGAAATCTGGCCACAGCCGGTTGTTGAACAGGTGCTCGCGCAGCACGGCCAGCGTCTCGGGCAGCGCGTGCACCTCGATCGGTGCGGCGCCGCGCGCCTGGCGCCGGCGCAGCACGCTGTCGGCCAGCAACGGAACGCCCAGCACGTGGTCCAGGTGCGAGTGCGTGAGCAGGATGTGGTCGATGCGTTCCAGCGCGTCGAGCGACAGATCGCCGACGCCGGTGCCGGCATCGATCAGCACGTCCTGGTCGAGCAGGAAGCTGGTGGTGCGGCAGTCGCGCGCGATCGACCCGGAGCAGCCGAGGACCTGGATTTTCATGCGGGGTGACGCGGAGCGTGACTCGGGAGGAGAACGCTGGGATCAGCGTGGAAGTTCTTGTTCTTGGGCTTCTTCTGCTGCCAGGCTGGCCAGCCGGTGGGCTGCCAGCGCCTGCAACTGCGGCGAGGCCGGCCGGGCAGCGAGCAGCCCGGTCGATCGCGCATGAGCGGCGGCGCGCGCGGCCGGCGACGTCACCGCCCGCGTGCCGTTGCCATGGTGCCCGCGCAGCGTATCGCGTGCAAGGCGCCAAGGGCCAAGTTGTTCATGAATCGCCGTGATTTCCTGCGCGCTTTCGGAGGCCGCGCTCGACAACGCGGCCTCTGTGATCGGCAGCGGCACGTGGAGCGCCGCGCGCTGGCCGGCGGCCCTTGACGGCCACTTCGTCGACCTCCCCCCGATCCGCAGCCGGGCAACTCGACGGCGGCGGCGTGCGCGTGGTGTCGGCGTCCAGCGGCGCCTCGTCGTGCGTCTAGGCGGGCTTTCGATGCGCGCGGCCGGGTTCATGCCGTCGCCCGCTGCAGCAGCTGCGCCTCGAAGCCGGCGACCAATCGGGGCGCACGCTGAGGTCGTTGTCAGCCAGGCCGGCCCCCTCGGCGCCGAGCTTCCCAGCAGCAGGGCACAGCCGCCCAGCTCGCGCACGCCTGCTCGATGCGCGGCACGTCGGCGCGCCTCCAGCGTGCCTTGCCAGCTCGCGCAATCGACAGGCGTACCCACGGATCGGCGTGGAGCTCGGCGCGATGTGCGGCCGCGAGGGACGCCCGCGTCGGCGCGTGCCTCCGGTCGGGCGGGGTTCACGCCGCGAGCGGCGCGAACGCGGCCGCGGCCGCGGGATCAGTTCTGCACGAACTGCATCTGCGTGCCGGCGAGATCGATGATGTCGCCGTGCTTCAGCGAGATCGATTCCTCGCCGACGGGCTGGCCGTTGACGCTGGGACGGCGCGAGCCTTCGACATGCGACAGCACGTAGCCGCCCGGCCGCTTGGTGACCGAGGCCACCTGCACGCCCGGCTTGCCGACCGTGGTGACGACCTTGGTGAGCAGCACCTCGCGGCCCGCGGCGCCGCCGTTGAGCACCTTGATCGACGCCGGACCGGCCGTCGCCGTCGCCGGCGTGGCCGCGGGCGCCGCACCGGCCGCACCCGGCGCGCGCCCGAACGCGCCCGGCCGCAGGATCATCGTCTTTTCGTAGTCCTCGGCGTCCTCGGCGAGGAACTTGATGCGGTACTTGCCCACCTCGACGACGTCGTTGTTGGACAGCAGCTGCTTCTTCACCGCCTTGCCGTTGATGTAGGTGCCGTTGGTGCTGTTCAGGTCTTCGATGAACACGTCGGACTGCGCCGCGGTCAGCACCGCGTGCTCGCCGCTGACGGCGAGGTTGTCGATCACGATGTCGTTGTACGGCCGGCGGCCGAGCGTGGTGCGCTCCTTCGTGATCTGGAATTCCTTGATCACGACGTTGTCGAGCGAGACGACGAGTTTGCCCATTGAAAACCTCAGTTTCTCCGCGGCCTCAGGGCCGCTTGTCGGAAACGCCGCAGCGCTCTTCGTAATTCATCGTCCGGTGTCTGGAAGACAGACTCGATCAACGCCAGAACGACCACCAGGACTTGGCGGAATCCCGACTGCCCGGCTTGGCGCGCGCCAGTATCACCGCAATATTATCTCGCCCGCCGGCCGCGTTGGCGGCCTGAACAAGCATCGTCCCCGCCGTTGGAAGGCTGTCGTTGGTGCGCAACAGCTGCTCGATCTGCTCGTCGGTGAGCATGTCGGACAGGCCGTCCGAGCACATCAACAGCAGGTCACCGGGCTCGACCGGGTAGTCGTGGATCTCGAGGTCGACGAGTTCGTCGACGCCCACCGCCCGCGTCACCAGGTTCTTGTGCATCGAGTAGGCGGCCTGCTCCGCGGTGATCAGGCCGGCGTCGATCTGCTCCTGCAGCAGCGAGTGGTCGCGCGTGAGCTGCTCGAGGTGTCCGTTGCGGAACCGGTAGCCGCGCGAATCGCCGATGTGGCCGAGCCACAGGCGGTCGCCGCGATAGACGGCCACGACCAGCGTGGTGCCCATGCCGGCGTACTCGGGGTGCGACATGGCGGCGTCGAACACCTCGCGATTGGCGCTGTCGACGGCGTCGAGGAGCGCCGTCTTGATCTCCGCCTCGTTGGGCGTCGCGCCGAGCGTCTTCAGTCGCTGGCCGAGCTCGCCCTTGACGCGCTCCGAGGCCATGCCGCTCGCCACTTCGCCCGCGTTGTAGCCGCCCATGCCGTCGGCCAGCACCGCGATGCGCCCGGCTTCGTCGAGCGCCACGGAGTCTTCGTTGTTGCGGCGGGCTCGGCCGGTATCGGTAACGCTGAAGAACTCAAGGATCATGAGGACGGCAAGATGCTGCAAAGCACCGGGTTCGCGCGTGTTAGCTGGCGATTGTGCCTCGGAATGGCGGGGATGCCGTCGGGTCGCGCAGGGGATCGTATCCGGGCGCCGTGTCCGGCCAATCCGCGGCGGCGCTGCCGGGCTCGGCGGCCGCGCACTGCTGGCGCGCGAGCCGCAGTTCGAGGGCGACCTGGTGAGCGCTTTCCTGCCGCAGGCCCGGCGCCTTGGCGAGCAGGCGCGCGACGATGTCGTCGAGCAGCGGCGGCAGCTCGGGACGCAGCGTGCGCACGCGAGCGGGCACCTGGTGCGCGATGCGCGCGAGCAGGTCGCCCATCGAGTCCGCCTCGAAGGGCCGGCGGCCGATCAGCAGCTCGAACAGCAGCACGCCCAGCGCGTACAGATCGCACTGCGCCGTGGCGTCGGCGCCGGCGAGCTGCTCGGGCGCCATGTAGGCCGGCGTGCCCAGCATCACGCCGCTGCGCGTGGCGGCGGTGTCGGCCACGCGGGCGGAGCCGAAGTCGGTGACCTTGACCGTGCCGGTGGTCGGGTCGAACAGGATGTTGGACGGCTTGATGTCGCGATGGACGATGCCCGAGCGGTGCGCGAGATCCAGCGCCAGCGCCACGCGCTGGCAGATGCCGACGACGACGCCTTCGGGCAGCAGGCGGTTGGCGCACGCGTAGCGCGACATGTCGGTGCCGTGCACCCATTCCATCGCCAGCCAGCCGGTGGTGGCATCGCCCTCGCCCTGCACCCCGCCCGCGTGCACGGCGACGATGTAGTCGTGCTTCAGCCGCGCGGCGGCCGCGGCCTCGCGCAGGAAGCGCTCGCGCCACAGGCCGCGGTCGGTGCCGCCCGTGTTGCCGATGCGCACAGTCTTCAACGCGATCAGGCGGCCGGTGGCGCGCTCGCTGGCCTGGTAGATCGTGGCGCGGTCGTTGCGCGCGATCACGTGGCGCAGCTCGTAGTCGGTGATGCGCGGCATCGGCGCGTCGGGGCCGCCCTTGGCGGCCTTGCCGTGCCAGCCCGGGGGCGGCGTGGCTCGGCTCTCGGCCGCCAGTCCGAACATGCGTTTCAAGCGGAACCATGCCAACGGCGCCGTCGATGAGGACGGCGCGGGCTTTGGGAGCGAGGAACGCGGCATTCTCCTAGAGTGTCCGCTGTCGGCGCCGCCGTCAACCCGGCGGCCGTCGCAGGCGGCGTCCGTGCGGCATTCGTCACGCCCGGTCGAGCCCGCGCAGCGTCAGGCGCGGCGTCTGGCGCGACTTTGAAGCAGCTTGCCGACGATGACGACCAGGGCCGCGCCGGCCGCGCCGGCGATGCGCACGGCCGGCTCCGGGAACTCGGCGAACCAGCGATGCAGCGCCGGATCGGTCAGCATCATCTCGCCCGCCAGCCAGCCCAGCAGTGCGGCCCCGGCGGTGATGATGATCGGGAAGCGCTCCATCACCTTGAGGATCAGCGTGCTGCCGAACACGATCAGCGGGATGCTGACGGCCAGGCCGATGACCAGCAGCGGCGTGTTGCCCTGCGCGGCCGCGGCGACCGCCAGCACGTTGTCCAGGCTCATCACCAGGTCGGCCAGCAGGATCGTCCGCACCGCCGCGCCGATCCCCACGGGCTTGGCCTCGCCGTCGTGCTCCTGCTCCTCGTCGGACATCAGGTTGGCGCCGATCCACAGGAGCGCCAGGCCGCCGACCAGCTTGAGCCACGGCAGCCCGAGCATGCGCACCGCGATCAGCGTCAGCACGATGCGCATCACGATCGCCGCGCCGCTGCCGAACACGATCGCCTTCTTCTGCTGGCTGGCCGGCAGGCCGCGCGCGGCCATCGCGATGACCACGGCGTTGTCGCCCGACAGCAGCACGTTGGCCAGGATGATGGAGCCGAGGGCGGCCCAGAAGGCGGGGGTGAGGAGGATGTCCACGAGCGCACGGGTGACGCCGCAATTCAACGGCGGGAAAAAGAAAAGGAGCCCGAAGGCTCCTCGTCGTGCCGGCATGCAGTCTAACTGCACCCCGCAAGCTTGCGTTCAGTTTGACGGCGCGCGGCCGCGAAACCTGCCGTGCGGAATCAGAGCAGGCCCTTGAGCAGCTTGCCCATTTCCGACGGGTTGCGCGTGACCGTGAAGCCGCAGGCCTCCATGATCTCGAGCTTCGCGTCGGCCGTGTCGGCACCGCCGGAGATCAGCGCGCCGGCGTGGCCCATGCGCTTGCCGGCCGGCGCCGTGACGCCCGCGATGAAGCCCACGATCGGCTTCCTCATGTTGTCCTTGCACCAGCGCGCCGCGTCGGCCTCGTCCGGGCCGCCGATCTCGCCGATCATGATGACGGCGTCGGTGTCCGGATCGTCGTTGAACGCCTTCATCACGTCGATGTGCTTCAGGCCGTTGATCGGGTCGCCGCCGATGCCCACGGCCGACGACTGGCCCAGGCCGATCTCGGTCAGCTGCGCCACGGCTTCGTACGTCAGCGTGCCGGAGCGGCTGACGACGCCGATGCGGCCCTTGCGATGGATGTGGCCCGGCATGATGCCGATCTTGATTTCGTCGGGCGTGATCAGGCCCGGGCAGTTGGGGCCCAGCAGCAGCGTCTTCTTGCCGCCGGCGGCTTCCTTGGCCTTCATCCGGTTGCGCACCATCAGCATGTCGCGGACGGGGATGCCTTCGGTGATCGCCACGACCAGGTCCAGGTCGGCCTCGACGGCTTCCCAGATCGCCGCGGCGGCGCCCGCGGGCGGCACGTAGATCACGGACACGGTGGCGCCCGTCTCGGCCTTGGCTTCCTTGACCGAGGCGTAGATGGGGATGTCCGAGAACTTCTCGCCCGCCTTCTTCGGGTTGACGCCGGCGACGAACGCGTTCTTGCCGTTGGCGTAGGCCTGGCAGCCCAGCGTGTGGTACTGGCCGGTCTTGCCCGTGATGCCCTGGGTGATGACCTTGGTGTCTTTGTTGATGAAGATCGACATGACTGGAATCCTTTAATTCGGAGGAGTCGGGCCAGCGCTCGGCCGCTCCGGAGCGGCCCGCCGCCCCCTCGGGGGGCAGCGAGCGAAGTGAGCGTGGCGGCGCTTAGGCCACAGCGGCGACGATCTTGGTCGCGGCTTCGGCCATGGTGTCTGCGGCGATGATGGGCAGGCCGGATTCGGCCAGCATCTTCTTGCCCAGGTCTTCGTTCGTGCCCTTCATGCGCACGACCAGCGGCACCTGCAGGTTCACGGCCTTGCAGGCGGTGATGACGCCTTCGGCGATGGTGTCGCACTTCATGATGCCGCCGAAGATGTTGACGAGGATGCCCTTCACGTGCGGGTTCTTCAGCATGATCTTGAAGGCCTCGGTGACCTTCTCCGCGGTGGCGCCGCCGCCGACGTCCAGGAAGTTGGCCGGCTCGCCGCCGAACAGCTTGATGGTGTCCATCGTGGCCATCGCGAGGCCGGCGCCGTTGACCAGGCAGCCGATATTGCCGTCCAGGCTGATGTAGGCCAGGTCGAACTTCGAGGCCTCGATCTCGGCCGGGTCTTCCTCGTCGAGGTCGCGGTAGGCCACGATCTCGGGGTGGCGGAACAGCGCGTTGGCGTCGAAGTTGAACTTGGCGTCCAGCGCCACCAGGTTGCCCTTGCTGTCGCAGTTCAGCGGGTTGATCTCGACCAGCGAGGCGTCGGTGTCCATGTAGCACTGGTAGAGCTTCTGGAACAGGTCGACGGCCTGGGCATGCGAGCCTTCCGGCAGGCCGATGGACGCCGCGATCTTCTTCGCCTGCTCGGCGCCCAGGCCGGTCAGCGGGTCGATGAAGTCGGTGATGATCTTCTCGGGCGTGGAGTGGGCCACTTCCTCGATGTCCATGCCGCCTTCGCTCGACGCGATGAAGGCGACCTTCTGCGTGGCGCGATCGGTGACCAGCGACACGTAGTATTCCTTCTTGATGTCGGCGCCTTCCTCGATGTACAGGCGACGCACCTTCTGGCCTTCGGGGCCGGTCTGGTGCGTCTTCAGCTGCATGCCGAGGATCTCGCCGGCCAGCTTCTTCAGGTCGTCCATCGAGCGCGCGAGCTTGACGCCGCCGCCCTTGCCGCGGCCGCCCGCGTGGATCTGGGCCTTGACGACCCAGACGCTGCCGCCGAGTTTCTGAGCGGCTTCCACCGCCTCCTGCACCGTGAACGCGGGATAGCCGCGCGGCACGGGCACGCCGAACTGGCGCAGGAGTTCCTTGCCTTGGTATTCGTGGATCTTCATGGAAGCGTCTTCTTGAAGTGGTCGACTAAAGGGAGTGTCCGGGGAGCTGCGGGACGCGACACCTGTTCAGGCAGGCGGCGAAACGACAGGAGAGCGGCGGACGGGATTCACGCAAGCGGGGGATTTTGCGATGGATTGCAACAGCCGGGGGGATATCCGCAGGGCGCGGACGCTCTGAAACCCGGTGTAACTCGGACTTTATCATGGTGCACCGCACCATGCAGCTGCTGGCCCGGGGGGCGAGGGGCGAGGGGCGAGGGGCGAGGGGCGAGGGGCGAGGCGGGAGGCGCAAGGCGTGAGGCGCGCGCCGCGGGGACACCTGCGCACCGCGATGATCGAGTGCACCTCGATGCGCGACTGCCTGCCGGTGCCGCGCTGACGCCGCCGCGCATCGCGTGACAGCCATCAGCTCGTCGGTTCAGGCCCGGGGCACACCCCGGTCAGAACTCCTCTTCGCCGCCCACCACCCTTCGCACGACGTCCGCCGCGAACCCGCGCGCCGCCAGGAAGCGCGCCTGCTTCGCGCGCAGCCGGGCGTCGGGCGCGACCTCGCCGAACTTGCGCTGCCACAACGCCTGGGCGCGAGCGAACTCCGTCTCGCGCAGCGCGGTGGCCTGCTCGGGCTCCAGCGCGAGCCCGTGACGCGAGAGCTCCAGCTTGATTCGCAGCGTGCCCTGCTGGCGCGAACGCGCGTTGACGCGACTCTCGACGAAGCGCGTCTCGCTGAGGTAGTTGTTGGCGGCGAGCCAGTCGAGAAGCTGGTCGACGGCGGCTTCGGGGTCG
>Ga0247779_1001311_pt1 | contig 12163 bp, 12 predicted proteins | sample UWRJL221509R5_FD_179925 | JGI IMG/M metagenome (GOLD analysis project Ga0247779, IMG submission 179925) | Plant litter microbial communities from Arlington Agricultural Research Station in Wisconsin, United States - UWRJ-L221-509R-5 | ecosystem: Environmental > Terrestrial > Plant litter >...
CCTTCATTCATTCAATTTCTTCATCCTACGTACTTTTTAAACCTTTCAAATCCGGTTAACTTACATTATCACTCACCATTACTCATCTTGGCTTGCACCGACCGATGTTTATTGTTCATTTTCATCTCTTGGAATCGCTTGTCGGTGGTCTTTGCCATCTTACTTTGATCATTGCTACTACCACCTACCCACTCTACCACCCTATCTTCTCTCTAATCTTTTTTGGTCTTATTTTCATCTGAATGTTTCTCTTTTTTCCTTCCCTTCTGCCCTCCCTCAACTTAACTTACAGAAAAAACTATTTCAAACATCGCGTGCAATATCTTTTTTTTGGAATTCTAGGCTAGGCTCGCGATAGTCACTTATATATAGTAGTTAATCCTGTCGTCGTCCATATTGTTGTTGTTGTTGTAGTGTCTTGGAATCTCTCTCTGGTCCATTCTTTGTCTCCTTTTCTTCTTGCGCGTTCTGTCGTGGATGCGGACGCTCGAGTGTCCTTTTACTCATCATCATCATCCTCATATTTATGTTGTTTACCTTGTAGATCTTTTCTCTCGATGCTCTTCTCCTCAATCTTGGCTGTAGCTTGTATTTATTTCCCAGCGTAATTGCTGATACTTTTTTGGTATATTTATTCCAATTTCCGTCCCAATGCGGGCTTTTGGATGTATATCTATTCATTGAATATACATGCATTCCCAAGGTGATGGAGTCGAGAACAACCATCTGAATAACAATTTTCCATACTTTTCGAACATCCCGGATAGATTATGCAAGTACAGATTACGAGGAAAAAGTATCATACAGTAGGGTAAATATCTAAGGCTACATACACGTGAAGAGAGTTTTAGAACAAAGCAGCATTAATTAAGTTTCCAAGCCTCAATAATTTCGTTTAAAGAGCGCACACTCCATCCTGACCCAAGCGCCGTTGTCATCCTATTTCCTGTTGCATGGAGTACTTCTCTGATGCCCAAATCCAAGGCTCGAGCGTCGGAGGTTCCTTCCGGAGGAGGCACATTCAGACACTGGTTGTGCGCATCTCTAGCAAGTTGGCAGAGAACAGACAAAAGTGTGGATACTGGGACGCCGTTGCGTAACAGGTACCAAGCCAAATAACTTTCCATGGCTTCAGAATCGGTATCAGTTTCTGTTCCCATACCAGACTCCAAACTGGGAGATGAGAACGACCCCCGGACATATCGTGCCATATATTCCAAAAATCTAGGCGAAGCCCTGATTTCATCCAGTTTGACGTCAAGAGCGTGCAGAGCTCCTTGAACCGTTGTATCCCTAATTAAGGACGTACGTGGGTTGTTCTCCGTCCTACCACTGAATCGGCGTTCGTAAACCTTGGCGTAAAAGTCGGCAGCAAACCGTAGGTCCTGTAGACGCAAATGGAAATAGCGAGATTGAGGTGACATATTGCGGTAGAGATATAACGTCAAATGCGATTGTAGTGTCTGCGGTTTGTCTTGAAGGATGCTGTCCAGCAGTGCAGCGTGACAATATGCGTGGAATATACGCTCTTCGTGTGTCTCGCCTTCTTTCGCTCGAGAAAAATGATCAGCAAAGGAAAGGAAAAGGACATTATTAGAGAATGAGCTGATGAACTCGCTTAAATCTCCCGCAGGGTGGGTCTTTGTATCAGTCAGATGTGGGAAGTCCAAGGTCGCCGCATCACCAGTGGAGGACCCTGAACGAACAAAAAGACTACGGCTACCCCTGGGATCTTCCGTATAACTTAAAAACGCTGTGCGCCGCTTCACGTATAGGGTCTGGCTTTGTAGGAGTGCTTCCTTGTGGCGTGGATGGGCCGACGTATCGAGATAGAAAGGCCAATAACGAGGTGTGTCAACACGAATTGACACAAGTTTATCCATGTCTGGTATCAGAGTCGGGGATATTAGTTGTGTATGTTCAACTTCGTCGCCTTCCTTCATGGTTATCTTGACTGGAAGATATACAACTTCGCCGGTGTCTACGTCTCGTGCAATCAAGCAACGGGGTTCTACAGCCAAGACCCACATATGTCGCAGAGCTTGCAGGAAACTTCTATTGTCCGAGGAGACATGGTTGAATCTTGGGAAGAACGCTGTGACCATACATGCGATTGCAGCATCAGAGGTGCCTAGAGTGTAACGTCCCCCACCAAGGAATAATAAGCCCAAGGACATATGTGTGGAGACATGTACGCCATATTTGAAGCCATGGTGATACATCATTTGCTGTGACATTCCGTACGCGTAACGAAGTCTCCTCAGGCAGGTCAATTCCCCAGTACCCGCCATAACCATGCAGAGAGATATAGATATCAGATTGAGGCCATCTCGTATAGCTGATCGTTTAATCTTGTGGTCAAAGGCAGGACCTGACATTCATTAGTACGCGTAGACACACACTATAGAAGAGCAATAGCTTACCGCTTCCGTATGCCATCCTCGAAAAATTGTCGAAATGTTTAATGATCATTTGATAGGCTTCTTGACGAGCGGTGCCAGCATACTTCAACCCAACCACAAAGCATCCTCCAGCAATTATGTTATAGTAAGCTAGTTCCATGGCATCGTCTATATTCTTCCCAGTCCTGGCTCGAATCTCGATAGCATCCAATATCGATTTAGGTATCTGTTTAATCAGCCAATCGTTACTGGGAATAACTGTATCCCACATGATAAGGGCTCTAGCAATCGTCCGAATAAGTAAGAATTGCGGCTGAATAGCATTCAACGAAACGACGGTATCAGGTATGGTCATAACGTCCGCGACGTCCTGGCGACCGGTCCTCAAATACATGAGACCTAAAGCAATAGAGGCGGCAGGCGAAGTCAGATTGACATCGAATGAACTTTTTGGATGTTTGCCTGTAAGTGCATTAGCATCCCCGTGTACCAAGATACTGAGGCGTTTCAGGATAACAAGGTCTGCTGGTATGGTCGACCCTCTACCTAGCATGATCATTCCAAAAGAAAGAGCACTGGCAAGTGTATAGGCTTCACGGTGTTCGTTGCTTAAGTCTGGTTGGACAAGATCACGTCGACTAATTTGACTCAAACAAACTTCCGCCATTCGCCGATTTTTTGTGCCAAGATATACGAGACCAACGCCAAAGATGCCTGCGGCCTGAGTCATTAGAGAGACATTGAGGTCCACGTTTGGCGTTGGAAGAAGAGCTGGAGAGTGAACAGCAAGCAATTTCGTTACATGTTGGTTACCAGTTCCAATATTTGCAGCAGCCATCCCGAGTAATACACCGATGGACGTGAGATCATGCTTGGGAGTGAGATATGAGAAGGTAGCCCATGTCATCATCTCCTTCAGGTGCCCAGTAAGCCCTAGAGCAAGAAGAAAACCTGCATGTTCGGGCGAAAGCTCGATAGGTTTGTTAAAGGCTATCCAGGAACTGTCTACTCCAGCAGCGGAGGGAGAGATGCGGAGGCCAGCAGCCACCCCATTATGGAATTCACCCCAGCAGATAGATTCTGGCGATAATTTACTAGGCTCAGGTGTAACAAGGATGTTCAATGGCTGGAAACGAACACCGTACTCCAGCCTGGGGATAGCATAAGCCTCGCGAGTGACAACAGGAATAGAACCAAAAGTGAACATGGCTCGACCATACGGCAGAGCAAAGGTGCGCTCTGCAACACGGACAACTTGGTTTTGGTGTTCCTTTGTTTGATCATGTTCACTGAGAATTTCAAGTTCAGCGTAAAAGTAAACACATACTTGCAGCTTATAGACACTTACTTTAATTCCGGGCGATCCAAACTTTTAACGGAAGGAATTGAAGAAGAACAGAGCATGCGTGCTACTTCTTCCAGGCGTCGGTCCAAACCAAATCGGATAGCTGTGAACTCTTTCAAATTCAGGTCAACACCCGAAGCAGCATCAAGTTCCCCGGCTAATGTTTTAGCTTCCGCAGCTATCTGGCCAATAGTTTCTCGAGGTGCAGTAGGATGAATATACTCTTTTCTGGATTTATATCCATCACTGATGAATACATCGGGGTTCTGTTTCGAAGAAGCTGCCAGATCGTTGCGGCCAATGGCTCTGTAAGCCTCCAATGGCCAATTTCCAGGAGGAGCCAATTGACATGTTCTTGCAGCTTCCCTCAGAGGTGCTGCAATTCCTAGAGGAAGCGAAGAAGAAACGTCTTGGCCACCGTTCTGTGTTATCATTTGATAGATTACATTTTCCGCTCTTTTCTGACTATCCTTTATCTTGCCATCAGAAAGCGTGTTATATAACAAGCTCAACTCATGCAATTCTTGAAGTGGATCACAAAGTCCATACTCAAGGGACGGCGTTATTGAGAAACGTGTCACAATATGCTGGACATCATGCCATGGGACCTTCCAATCCGGAGTGCTCACTCGTCCGTATAGAATTGCGGATAAGTCAGGTGGCCATACTGGTATCCGGTCGTCTAGATATTCAGAGTCTGTAATGGTGACAAGTTAGCAGTTGCTTGAATCTATGACGAAGTACCTACTTGCTGATAATGCTGATGGCCAGGACTTCATGGTGGTGGGTATCAATCGTTTCCAATAATCGGCCCACTCTGGACGCACAGCAACAGCTATTCGACAAACAATGGGAGCAAATTTGAGAAGATCCTGTTGCCGCGGAATGAGAAGACGGAGATGCTCGGCCAACGTATGCAGACCGTACAAAAGAGGGGCAAGTAACGGATGAGGGGGTGCACGATTGGCAGCAGCTCGCGCCAGAGGGATGTTGGGAGGGCCACGAAGTAATCGGAAGACAGGATCTTCTGCAAAATGATCGTGAGATTTAGACGCCGAAAGGCGCAACCAAGGATCATCCGGTTCAGGTTGGTGCTCGAAATCGAGTCCAAATACGGCGTATAAGGACGACGAAAAACACTCAAATTCCACGTTCTCCGTGGTTGCCCATGCTTGAGCTGACCATTTTTGTAGGAAAAGGTGGTGCAAGTTGAAAGTAATTTCTGAGGGAAGAATGAGGGCAATCAATTGGAAGCACTCGATCACCAGTTTATCTTGAGGGAAATTATCAAAAGTGACTTGATTCTTATAACCATTTTCATGTACCAGCGTGACTGTGCCCCATTGTGAGTCTTGTAAACTAACGACTGCACCGTGTTTCTCCGGTTTAAATATGACTGTTTGACTGTAGTCCACTTCAACGGGTATTTCACGAAGGCCGTGGGTGAAAAGTGACAATTTTCCAAATGGTTTCACGACGAGCAGGTCCCACACATTTCCTCGAGTCGCGCGAAGAGAAACCGCAGAAAGAGCGTGCATCTCAGTCACTGGTGTAACTTCAGTGGTCCTATCTGGCATTTGCGCAATGGAATATATCAGGAGATTTTTGGACTTGGGAAGACAAATAGAAATCAAGCAACGGGACTGTTTGCCGTCAAAACGATCATCGAACAAAGATACTGAAATATCCTTCCAGGCATGGACACTAGGTATTCATACTCTTAGTGATGCAAAGGTGGGGGTACCAAAAACACTTACTCTTCCTCCGAAATTTGATGGGTTAGCATATTTTGCATCCAGAAGGCAGCTTTCATTCTTCCATGCTCAATGGGTGCAAGCGTTACATCAGAGTCAAGTCGACCACCTAACACCATTCTATCCATTGTAGTACTCAGATCGTTTCGGGAAAGTGAGTTGCGTTTTGCTTTGACAGGCGCGGGTCGTTGGGAAGCAACACCTCCGGAAACAAGCGATGCCATTGTTGTGGTCGTTGAAAGGGATGGTGCCATTCCGGGCAGTGAAGAAAACGGTGGCATATCTGGAAGTTCAAAGACCTCTGGTGCAAGAATGGGTTCATGGCCCCGAGGGTTAGGAGACATTTGGTGAAGGCGGTCATGACGATCGGGTATCCCATCGAACATGGCAGACGTCCTGCGACCACCAATACCCGACATCGATTGACGCTTTGACGCCCGAGCAGGAGCAGAAGCTTTCCTCTTTTTCGTCTGAGTGAGAGGCACTGGTGTGTCTTTGGGTTTGATGTATGCGTACTGCCAGATTGTTAACAGGCTCTTCTCAACGTTCACCGTAACCACGACACGAACATCTGCCACAATACCACAGTGCGAGACCCAAACAACCATCTCGGTCGGAGGTATTGACTTCAACGGTTTGCTCGAATGCTCATCTTCGTCTTTCAACGAAGGGTGCGTATTGTGAGTAGCGCCAAGAATGCCTGATGTCAGTCCAACCGCTGCTGCTTCGGCCAAAGCGCTTGTTATTGAGAATACAGTGGGAAGTACATCATCGCCCGTTGCGTGGGCTTCTGCCAGTTCAGAGGGCTCAAGGACACGCTGAACCATCACCCCGTGGGGTGAAATTGGCCATGCTCTTCTAACGATGAACGGTAAAGAAAATGTGTAGTCAACTCCGTTGTTAAGATATACCTTGCCAATACTCCTCAGAAAGATGAAAACCGCAGGGATAGTCTCAGGATCTCCGTGTCCAAACTTGTGTGTGCTCCTTGCGCGGGTGAATGGCCCAAAACTTTCTCGTCCGTCAGGGAGAGGTGGCGGAGGAGAACTGTTCGCATTGGCGTAGCTAGCTGCACTAGCAGAAGATGAGGGGTTCTTTTGAATAACTTGCTCTATTTCTCCTAGGCAAGCCCACTGGATCGATTCACCCTCCTGCTCGAAGTTCCATCTCTTGACCATTACAGCGCCATAGCTCAGAATGGCCATATGCCTGTCCCACGATAACTCTGGCTCCTGCACGGTGGATCCCGTGAAATGTGTCGCAGTGTGGATAGAAAAAATTTCGTCGGCCCCTGGGCCACGAAGGGCGGTTTTAATCGCTTTCAAAAGAGGGCTATCATTTGTGTCCGGTGTCTGAGGTGCAGCGCGTTGAGAGAGAAATGATATAGCAGAGGAAGCCGGAGGTCCTTGAGCAGCAACGATTATTGGTGGCATTCAAGTTAGTTTTGCATGAAGACCAAGGATGGAGCAAGCAGAAGAGAGTAGAGGAAGCTGTCACAATGAGGCCAAAGTTTGGCCAAAGTCGACCTCACACAAGTGAGCTAAGCGTGTTAGTGTAATTGTGATGATCATAACTTTACGCGTTGTTTACAGTCATTTACATTCTTCGGAGTTTTTTGAGAATATTGGATAAGTTGCACCAAAGTTGCACTTGATCAAAATCTCTAACGAAGGGCTCCAATTGCAACTGGCATCCATAGTGCCTAGGGCCCAGGAGCCCTTTTTTTCATTCAACAGCTTTCATTTTATCCTCAAAGGAATACAACAAGATATCGATGGGTAGTGTGAGATGAATGAGCGCAGCAAAGTGACAGAGCGTACACAGATGGGAATGGGAAGAAGACGCGGAAGAAAAAGATAACCAAAGTTGATTGATCACGCGTGAAAGTAGATCTACCAATCAACGACAGAGGAAGAGAAATTCGTGGAGAAGCGCAAAACAAAAGAATATCTGACAACCAAAAACATGTACAGAATTGATTATTAGTGCGCGGAGGTTAAGACGTAACGGTCATGGCTACCTGTACTGATGAAATGTTTGCTAAGACTAATTTAACAATCTAGTAGAAATATCGCTCACATATAATGAGAAAGTTTAGTTGCCCTTGGGAGCCTCCTTGAAGGAGATGGCCTACAAAAAAGTATAAGCAAAAAGTCAGAAAGCGAGACGTTCAAGACCATACCTGCTCCTCTCCCATAGCGCTGATGATTGTGACCAAAAGATCCTTGCCTTCATCGAAATTGGATTGGATCTGGGATCCAAGCTCACCCTCGGGGAGCTTGACATCGTCCTTAGGAGTACCGTCTTGGGTCATCAAGTTGAGGAAACCTTCATCAATGTTGACCTATATTTGTACCAGTATGAGAACGAGAACTGCAGAGTCTTTGCAAAGCGGCGTACAAGCTGGAATTCGTTACGGTTAACGTTAGGGACATCCATATTGTGAGTGGATGGGGAGATATCTTCCTGTTAATGAAGAGCGATAAGTAAAAAATGTTACACCATTTCCTGGATGTCCGATACGAACCAACTTCTTTCCAGTGAAGATCTAAGAAGCCAATGAAGATAAATTGAGTAAACCTTTATAAACGCCGCATTTAAAAAATGGCGCACATCGATGGCAACAAGGTGGACCTTGGCGTGACCGTGCTTGCCAGTCTTGGAGGTGGACATGTCGACGATCTTGCAGGGACGGCCTGGAAATGATATTTTAGTACTGCAATAAAAAAACGGAAATACCCAAACGCACCTTTAATAACAACATGTCCATTCTTGCGCAGAGCAGAGCACTGCATAGGGAAAGTCAAAGAAGCGCCAGAGCCTGCCTACGAGGGAGATTGCGATGAGAAATATCATCGATAAGATTGGAGATCGCGACAAACCTGCTCAAAGGTTTGATTGTGTTGCTCATCGTCGGACATTTTTAGGTAATTAAAAAGAGGGAGAGATACGAGAAAGAAGTTTTCTAGGAGAGGGCTGGGCGTAAGACGAAAGAGAGACGAAAGGGCGAGAAACACAGATGATTTCGTCCAAAAATTTCACTCGCCCTTTTTTAATCTCCGACCTTTAAGTAGATTACGTAAGAAACATCAATCACCAATGAAGAAATGACGCTGTGCAATCCTACCAGGTTACTTACTTTCACCTTTAACCCATCATCGTCCTAATGCATCCCTTTGGAGGAACTCCCATATGTCCTAGATGCTCAAAGGCAGTATATCTAGCAGAACAGGTATGCAGATAAGTTTTATCCTAGAGTCACCGCAACTCATCTCTATACGTCATTCAGGCCATGGGCCCTGCTCGCAAGGTTCGTCTTGGAAGAATCTACACCTGAAAATACGTTTCTGACACGAAAATTTCACTTAACCAGCTTTATCACAAGGTTAGTGCAATAAACCTTCAACTTTTGTTTGGATCGGTGTCTAACAGAGCATCTTACAGCCATGTCTTGCCTGCACAATCTGCAATAAGAGATTAGATTCTTACAATCTCCTTGAGCATGACGAACAGGTATGTAGTTGGTGCTCTCTTCTCTTTATGCTTGTATTGAAAACATCTCTGGTTTAGCCTTATTGGTGTGTCTAATCTATATTGTCCTTATGAGGCATTTCGTCTAAAAATATACCCCACAGCAAATCATGTCATCTCAAGAACTTTGGAACTCGCGATTTGCGGCATGCTAACCTTCCTTATGCCCAACCTCCCGAAGATAGGTCGTCTTCTCCAGTATCCTTACCTCCTCCTTCCAGAGCTGTGTTCCCACCTGCAGCACTGATACGACCCTTAAGCACCGGAAATGGCAGCTCGAATCAAGGATCGTCTATTCCAAAGCTGAGACCGAATAGATCACTAGCCACTAGTCCCATTTCTCCAACATTTCCCAGAAGACAGAGCCCACCTTCCTTTCAAATCCCTGCCGATGGACAGCCTTCGAATGACGCGCCCGCAAAGGAAGTTTCAACATCTGAGGAAGAAACAGAGGTTGATAATGCGCTCAATACAGACAAGGGCGGCGAGGAGGAAGAGGAAGTAACTGGCGAGGAGAACGACACCTTTCCAGAACTTCCTGAGCACACAACTCTTTCTTATCCATCAAATATTGGTCGCCCGGGAATTGGTACCATACCACGAACGATTCCACTATCCCTAAACAGTGGTACTCCAGGACGCACTCAATATCGACATCATATATCGCAAAGTGTCGGATCTATACCTTCTACTAGCACTTCTCCTATTGCTCTGAATTTAAGTAAAGAAGCTGAAGACGTTCCCAATACCAGCCATGACTCCTTTTCATCTGCATCCCCGATTCTTGATGGGTTCAGCCGGTCACCTATGGGTCAAGGGCGCTCATTTCCACCCATCAGTCCATTAGGACCTACGATGACTGGTAGTAGATACGGTATTGCGCTTGGTGGCAGTGTTGCGGGAGGAGAGGGCGTCGCCGTGAATCTGACAGGAGCACGCAAGTGGGGCACCGGGACGCCCACCTGTCCGCGATGCATGAAGAGTGTCTATTTTGCAGAACAGGCACGTTTTTTTTTCTTCGCTCTAAATTCGTCTTTCTTTCGTTAACAAATTATTCTGCATGTAGGTCAAGGCAGTTGGGAAGACGTTCCATAAGGGTTGCCTAAGATGTATGGAATGCAACTCCACTCTTGATTCGAATAGACTACGAGATCATGATGGCGAGCCTTTCTGCGTCCGCTGTTACGGCAAGGTATATTTCTCTGTTCTGCCTTCGCTTTGTTGGAATCTGCTCTGACATCGTTTTTTGCTTGCAGCTTCATGGTCCGCAGGGAGGTGGCTATGCCCTGCTAGGCAAAGCTGGTGGTTGAATTTCATGTCTATTTTGGACTCTTTCTTCTCCGTTTATCTTAACGCCGATACCCTCTCGACTTCCTCTAACATCTCATTCGGACAATATATTTATAAGATTATTAAACTGTATGTAACTTTTAGTTATATCAACATCTAATGTCCATTGTAATATTACGAATAACGTACATACATTTGCAATGTAGTCCCTTGTGAAGGAAGTCTTTGCTCTCTGAGTATATGCCCATGTCTGGTACTTGAATCCGCAGCAAGACACAAAAGTTAAGGAAAGCAACATCAAAGAAAGATGGATACTGTGTCCGTCCCGATTTTCCACTCGGCGTCAGTATTATCGACCTGGAAATCTCGCTGTCTCTTGAGTTGTAACATCCGTGTTGTTTCGACTTCTTTCCTCTTCTCTTGATCTGATAATTTAGTGGCTGCAAACAAGCCGCTGACTCTTGAAGCAATCTCTGCGTCTGAGATGTCAAGGTCAATGTCCAAAGTGCGACGGTTCGGGACTGCAAGGGTAATTCTGCGTGCTTCCACGTCAAGCGTAGAACTCTTGATTACGGCTGGTGTCTGTCAATGCAAATGAGAAAAATAGGAATTTGAGAAAAAGACTGGAGCGAAGGCTCACCAAACCTGGAACGTGCACGTCAATCCGCAACCTTCCCAACTCCTCTTTGGACCACGACCATTCAAGTGGGATATCATCTAATTGGCCGACATTGCTTGTGGGCGATCCCGTCCCGTTTACGGCTGGGTTTGAGGAAGTAGAAACAGCAGACTTCTTTAAAATGCCCCTGAGGCCAGGTAATAACGAATCTGAGGAGGATGATCCGCTTGCCTTCGAAGTGGAAGGTGTAGAGTTGATTTCTTGGATAAGTGGTTTGGATAGTGAGTTTGAAATGGGATCGTCAGCATCTTCTGGGCCTGGAATCAAATTTTTTGGGATCTGGACAGTACGGGGCAAAAGTTTTCCTTTGCTCGCGAGATTTGGTGTACCAATGGACCTGGAGAGCACCAAACCAGATTGATCTTCTATTCGCTGGAGTGCAAGTTCTATTATATCATAAGATATAAATGAGATATTCCATAGGCGAACAAAGAGATCATACCATTGATAAACGTTCTGAAGTCTGGGTTAATAAGGATACGCGATTTGATAGAGGTATGGCAGACACAATCGAACACCAGAGAGGGGTTTCCGGCTAGGGGTTTAATGTAGATTATCTTGGTAAATCCTTCATAGTTTATCTAGTGCGTACCTTTGTCTTTGTCCGGTCTGCCATTCGATACAATCATTGGGACGAACCACCCAGAAGAGTTATTCTGGTCGACCTCTTCACCCTCCATCGCACGTTTAATAGCATCTTCACTTCCCTCGGGCGGCGGTGGCACTTTTGACTCCCAAGCAATGTTGATAAAGACCTTTAGGCCCTTTGGAAGGGGTGTCGGATCAGGTGTAGGTTCGAGGAAGTTTGCAGCATTTGATTTTGGGGATGGACGCGGTGGTGGTAGTAAGCCCGGTGTCAAGAGGGTAGTTTTTATGCAGTACCCTGCAATGGGGTTTAATTCAACAGAGACGAGCTTGGGAGCAGAGGTTGAAGACATTAGACGGAATGAGTTGTATGAGACTGGTCACTAGATGGCGGCAAGCACGTGAGTGTGGTGACATCTTTAATTTTCAGTAAGCGCTCCTTTATCGCCGTTACGAGACCTTATGTAATATGGTGTCGTTTTTACCTGGTGAGAGGAATGTGTGAAATTCTATGGTTCATTACCCGGTTTGTTTGTCGTTATGATGGCAAAGGCGGCTATAAAAATGTCCGTACCGG
>Ga0247779_1001312_pt1 | contig 12162 bp, 13 predicted proteins | sample UWRJL221509R5_FD_179925 | JGI IMG/M metagenome (GOLD analysis project Ga0247779, IMG submission 179925) | Plant litter microbial communities from Arlington Agricultural Research Station in Wisconsin, United States - UWRJ-L221-509R-5 | ecosystem: Environmental > Terrestrial > Plant litter >...
AAGTCTTCGAAGGGTCAATTGCCGACATTGCTGCAGGCTCCTTGCTCTTCTTGGTGGCCGACGCACCAGGTCGTTGACCAAGTTACTGACGTGGCACCCAAGTTAGAATGTGCGAAAGGATGAATGAGAGGACCTATATGTATAGGATTGGAATAGACTGTAAGAAAAGGAGGTGAAATAATAGGGACGAAGGTAAGCGATCATGCCAAGTGGATCCCATGCGGCTAGGACTGCAATGTGCCCCAAAGCACCATTGACACGGGAACGCAACGCATAAGCCAACCTACATCACGATAGCTGTAAATACGTATGTAAACTGGAGCAGAGCCAATCACTATATATTTTAATACTCACGTACATAAATACTCCCCCTCCTTTTAATTCGGACGCAGATCATGCTGCATGTTACTTGGCGTCATCATCATTTTCATAACTACCTTACATGTCCGGCAGTTTTCACTTCAAAAGGGGCATCCTCATTAATAATAATATATAGTGGGTATCAACAAACCAGTTTTAAATGGAAATATCATAGGATATCATCAGCTCTCAAGCCTTTCCACCGGCCTTTTTCTGTTCTTTAAGCATAGCAATCCGCTGAGGCCCCAAGGATCAGTACTGAGCGGCAGCAATGAAGCGGGTTACGTACCTGTTTGCGTTCTTCTTTTCTTCTTGCCATTTCTAGAGCCTTGTCTTCCTTGGACAACACGGCCGCGGGAGACGTGGTAACATGTTTAGCCTTGCTAGGTACATTCAAGGACGGCTCATCTTCGGCATCCCAGCCTGCTGACGAATCCCAACCTGATTCGTTAGTGGGAGACTTCGGATTGGAAGATTGGGAGGATAGAGGTCGCGAAATTGGTGACTGAGCCCTTTGAATTGCTGGCGCTAATTTGGATTCAGGTGTACGTAGTATCTTCCTTCCGTTAGAGTCAGTATTTCTCAAAGATTGTGAAAACGCATCCAGTCCTGATAATGTAGAATTGATGGTGTTAAAGCTAGGAGTTTGAGGCATCGTCGGGATTTGAGGTGTGGGTGCAGTCTCAAACGCACCTTTAATGGTGAAGAATCGATCAGCAACAAGAAAACCGAGTACAAAATTTCAAACTTACTCCAGTCATCATCGTCGGCATTCACGTCAATGAGATCAGCTCCCCATGGATTTCCTTCTATTGAAGCTGAGGCAGATTCTTCTTCGGCAATTTCATCCGCAAGAGCACCATAAGATATACTGGCAGGAATTTTATTGGCACCAAGTTGCAATGCTTTAGTTTTTGACTGAGAAGATATAATATGTTGAGAATGTGAAGATATCGAGATAGGCCGACTAAGTTCTCCGATGTGGCTCTTCAATGAAGAAGCATCGGGAGCAGACGTTGAACGCCCAATTTCAGAAGCAGATGCCGAGTTGATTGGTGCTTGCATATCTGCTGCTGCAATCTAGAGGCCTTTTAAGTTGATAGGTTCCAGTTTACCATACAAGTGACAAATAAGTTACCCTTTTGCCAATGGATGATATTGCCCAACCCGCCAATGAGCCTGCTGCCCCAGCCGCACTATTCACCAATGTTGAAGGGATTGCTGCGGGCGCAGCTACGGAGGCGGCGGTAGCTTCACCATCGTTAACGATGGCTGTTTCCGGCTGATAGGTGTGCTCGATTTAATGGGTAAGCAGATGATAAACATATTACAGACCATTTTAGATGCATGTTCCTCCAATTTTTTAACAAATAGTTCCAAAGCTTTAAAGGCCTGATCACGAACCAACCTGGCAGTGAATGAATGAGTTCTCACACACAACGGGAAAGAAACAATTTACTTTTCTTCGTCAACAAGGGTAAAGGCCATGCTAGGAATGACTTTCGAAGCTAATTCCGAAACTTCGTAACAATCGATTGTAGCCATGAATGCCATTAGACCAGCTACTCGGCAATGGACGAACGAGTCCTTTAAAGCCCTTGAAAAGGCAGGAACAAGGACCTTGCGCTTCGTGTTATAACCCAATGATGGCCCTAGCCTACCAATGAGAATACATGTATTAGTTCTGATTGACGGCTCTGTATCCATCTGCGTCTTCGCAAGAAGGCGCAAAAGTTCGTTATTCATAATCCGGTCGGTGAACTGGAAAGCCATTCAAGATAAATTTCATTCAGATAACGAGTCAACTGGGGCCCAACCTTAGGTGATAGAAGAATGATAGACTTCACTGTAGCTTCTCGAATAACAGCAACAGTATCAGAGAAGCCGAGTTGCTAGAACAATTGATCAGCGACGTCTACAAACCATACGAGTAAACAGTCTCACTAAATGAGGAAAGATCTTCTCGCTAACTGTTTTCTTATCCAACTTATCCACATATTGAGACAGGTGTTCCAGCAAAGCCATTCGCGTACCACGGTCAGGGCTTGCAAAAAGTTTAATGATTGGTGTTAAAATAACTTTAGGGTACTCTTCTGGGGAGGTGTTGGCACCAAAATGAAGAACCAAAGGTAGGATCGTGGCTGCGGTCGCTCCGCCAAATTCTAGAGCTGAAAGCAAAGAAGGTAGCACACGATAGGAAGCAAACTCGGGAGGGAATGAAGATGCAGATTCTTTTAATGTTCTTGATTTCATAGGATGATTAGATCAGCTTTGTTAAGCAATCGCTATGATATACTCACTTCAGCAACATATTTTTTTCCGCTTCACTCGACAAAGCAAAATTATCCAATCCTCCGCACACTTTTACAAGACGATTATTTGAGAAGAAGCCTGTTTCAGCCATACCAATTTCTAAGAAAGCTTTGGCACTCAATCGTCCTTTGGGGTTGGGGTTCAGAAGCTTCTTAAAAGCTGGGAAGACAGAAGTTGGTATTGCGCCACGCGAGGAAGGGGCCGGAGGAGGATGAGGTGGTTCAGCCGTAGGTGGAGGGGGTTGGTTAGGATTGAAGACAGAATGTAGAAGTAAGCCCAGTGCATATGCATCTGCGGCTGCTACATCTGCTCTACGAAACATGTAAGCTGTTGGCTTTGTATTTTAAGTCCTAAAACGTACTCCTTGAGCGCAGACCAGCCGCTTTTCTTTACCTCTGGAGGTGCCCATGAAGATGAGCCTGGCAGTAGTCCACCCATTGTCTGTACGCTAGTCAGAGGCAAGAAAGTTGTATATATAATAGGTATGTTCACTGACATATAAAATGGCATTTTCCTCCCTTGGATTGCTAAGGACTTCAAGTCCTCCGAGTTTCCACTCTCCAGACGGCGAAAGAAAAATTGCGTTTGGACATATCTTCCCGTGAGTCGACATACACTGATCATTTAAAAAGGTCAATGCTACCTGATTTAAATAGAGGCATTAGTCGATTAACGCCTCATTGCCATCGCCATCGACAGCATACCGATATCCGATGTAGCCCCCACAGAATCCAATCTTCGCGTTCTTGAGCGGTTTTTGATGAATACTGAGGTAAAGCAGTTGACAGAGGCCGTACACGCTCTGTCATAATGAGGATGCTAGACTCTGATTCGACCACGTCCATGAATTTCAGAATATCTGGATGTCGTGTTGTTCTCAATTTACGCAGTGAGTTCTGTGCGAATGGTTTGGCGTTCTTCCGAGAAGATTCGCTGAAGTCATATTCGAAGACAGAAACTGGAGATCCATCGTCCTATGGAAGATAAGGTGCTGGAAGGTATATCAATTAATGAGATAAATACCCGTTTAGTGGCATCGTATATTGTATAGTATCCTTCAACCTGAGCAAGCTTTGGTCCAAGGGAAAAAGGAAGGTTCAAGCCGGATTTTTGCACTAAAGTTGATACGGCGGCAGAACCCAAAGTTCGAAGATAATCCATAATGATATACTCGGCGCGTAAGTGTTGATCCAAAAGGAACGGGGAAGGTGGCTTGACCAAGGCTTGACAGTGGTTAGTTATAAGATGAACTGTTCTCTACACGTCCCGCTAGAAATGTCGAGACGAGAGATGACTCGGTCGTGGCCGCAGTAGGCACTTAAGTAAAAGCGAGATGGACTCCAGTGACCCCAATTGCAGTTACAGATCACGTGTTCTACAAGGTGTAGGTGTATGACATTGAAACACCTAATTTCGTTACTCTTTCTTGTTTTGGTTTCGCCCATTATCACTTTAAATTCTATTTTCCCCTTGCACATTCCTTTTCTTCTTCCTTTCCCGACTGAAAAGATCTGACCAACTTGCACCTGTCTTTTAACTGTTGATGCCACGAAGCCTAGGCATCAGTCACTTAACATAAAGATATGGACCAAAACAATATGACCGTAGACTTCCAACCTTCGACTTCAATGGTCATGCCACACAATCTAGGAGAATCCATGGAACCTACCGTGGAAGAGCTGGAAAGTGAACTTCCGGTCGTATATGATGGTCAAATCCCGTTGGGGGAACTACTTTCGCGTGTTGTTCAGTCAATCTACGCAGAATTATCAGAATTGGCAGAAACGTATGTCGTCCTAGATTAATTCTGAAAATTTTGCCACATAGATGTCCTTTTCTAGTATGCCGAACATGTCGGACACTGCTCGCAAAAGAACTCTAGCAGACTGGGTGGTAAAAACGAAGAAACAAGTCGTGAAACTCTACGCTGTCGCCAAGTGGTCTCGAGATGCGGAAACAGTGCAGAAGTGCATGGCAAGTCAAAATGAATTACAACTTCGTAACTCTTCATCTGTAATTAAACGATACCCTTTAGAATATCACCGCTTTTCTTCTTAACCAAAATCGTCAATTTGAAGATACGGTTAAAGGATTAAACTACGCGAAAGAGTCATTGGATCCTGCAAGGTACCTTGTTTGATTTATTATTGTACTTCTCATCACAGCTATCCAAAAGACTTCGAAACCATGATCTCCTTACATCACTGGATGTCCTCACTAAAGGGTCGTATTTGAGACTTCCGACATGCATTAAGGTTTGTCTTCAACACATCCAAGGCACTAAAGATCTGACGGTTCTTCCTTAGAAAATGGCAATTCCGCAAACTCCCTTAACGGACGAAGAAGTTAGGCGAACGCTTACAGATATGGAGGACATAATTCGTTATCGTCTTCGGATGACTGAGATCATCCCTGTAGAAATGTCAAATTACAGGATCGGTAAAGCCTGCCTTATTGTCCTCTTATAATTGACACTCATGAGGGTTAACGTTCAGCCGATGGCCGCGTCCACTTCACTGTCCCGAAATTGTTTAGTACTTCCATTTGTCTTCAAGGTGGAAAAAAAGAATCGGGATGGTTCTGCGTCGATGTGGAGTTCTTGATCAGTGTTGGAGGAGATTTGACGGGACTGCAAGGTAATAAAGACTGACATGCTCTTCTGTATCTTGGATGACATCAGATATATGTAGAATTTCCTCGAAAACCTACAGGCATCATAAACCGGCATATCATAGACGAAGCTGATGCGCGCCTTGGTTTCTATCTTCCACTACCTGAACCGATTCCGGAGGCACCTCCCCGTCCAGAATTACCTCCAGGGATAGTGGATTCACCTCTGGTTAGATTGTACAATTTCTTACGTGCGTCTTGATTTCTTTCAGCGGCCTGTTTTCATTAATTAACGTTCTTTTGTGATCTTCAGAAATGATGTCACTGTCATATCAACTCGAGATTTTGTGGTATCAAGTAAGATAGTTCTAAGGCTGGCTAATCCTCCCTATCACGCATATTTACTCTTATATAGGCTGAACGGATGAGATCGCTCGGTTGGGCAGACTATCTGACGGTTCAAATGTCACCTGATAGAAAGACCTTGCGTGCGTCGTATTGGATGTATGCTTATTTTATTTTTATTTGCGATCTTCGGTACTGATATGACACTTCAAGACGCCCCTCTCTGCCCGCCGTTCAAGGGCGACCTCGTTCCCAGTTACCGTTGGTCGGCGGTGCACTGACCATATCTATAACGGAAGTTCAAGGCCCACCGCAGGCTGGAGTAGGTCCTGCCCGCACTTCTCGTCAGCGAGTAATCGCTCGCTTACAACAAAAATCAAAACTCGGTGGTAACAAAGCATCAGATGAAGTCGAAGGTCTCAGATTCATTGTGACGTGGGAACCAACAAAAGGGGTCTTTGGAATGTCCACTGCTGCAGACGACATGGTTCTGCCTGAAGGGGTACTGCAAGTGGTATGTGTGTTACATGTGTTCGTGGTTTCTGTTTATTGACCAGGGGAAAGGATGCCGATAGTATCGATTTTGAGCACCTACTTCGCCTAGTAATTCAGAGGCATACAAAGGCCCTTCTCACAAGCTACCGGAATCAGTTACAACATGGATCTACTAGAGTTTTCTCTTCCCCGGGAGCAGTTACGTTCATTCATGACGGTGAGTGTGGAGTTTAAGGATATTATATGTAAATGTCTGACCCCAGTATTAGGCGATGTACAAGCTCTACGAGTTCTTTTGTGTTCTGACGAAATTGTGATAGTCACAATCGACGCAAGAACGGGAAGGTTGACGCTCCGAGATACTGGCGATCTCGCATCTGCCAGCCGTGCCCCAAGGTTCTCTGTTATTTCCGAAAAACTAAACGAAAACCCGACAGTTTTATTCGAGGCGCTATACCGGTTGCGAGTTAATGTTGGTATTCTTTCATCTTCCCTGTGTCTGTCGTTAACCTCTTTTCTACAGACTATTATTGATCTGGCAGAGCAGAAGGCTCATTATCTCGGCCTTCAGAGTTATCGTAGACGTAACATACGGATAGAAGGTCTCATTACTTTTGTCTTTCCTTTCTCGCGAAGTCATACTAAATATCATTCCTGCAGATATGAAGAAGTCGGGTCTTGACCCCAATGGCACAACACTCTTCATCCAGCTCTTGAATTTTCCAGATCATTATCTAGTACTTCTTGTTGCCGATGACCAATTTCGCTATGCTTTGATCACCACAAAAGCCATTCCGACTGCATCTTTTCCGACAATGGCCCTAGAGGATATTGCTTGGCTCGATTTCGACCGAATACGGGGTGAATCGATGACTAGCAATCTGGAAGAACGTCTTGTTGGAAACGACGGAGTGGCAAAATCTTCAGGGTGGGTATCAAAAACTCGTTGATTCTATTTTTTTGATCTCATAAAGCATAAAAGTTTTAACCTTGATACTCAAGGTTTACGGGAGTTGTATAGCTATTGCTGGTATTTTTTAAATCCTTACTTGGGAATCATTATTGTTGTTGACACGTGCATTAAGCGCTCGAGTTGCGTTCATTAACGTTGAAAGACAATTCAAGCTTCGCGGCATACCTTTCTCACACGTGAACGCAACAAGTAAAGCACCTGATTCTCTCGACTCTCCCCGAATACAGTCTTCCTTAGCTCGTTCGGTCCCTTCTCTATGCGTACAATCCAAGCATATTTTATCTGGCGCCCCAGCTGCTGAGGCAGCGATGCCCAACATCAGGGTCATACCTCTCAATTGGTGGTCTAATGAGAAGGCTCAGGTACCTTTTGTACTGCGTCTCATTTTTCTCTGTACTAACGTTCAGTGTAGGTCGTGACATGTGTCAAATTAAAATATGTTCAACAACCTATGGGTAAAAAAGCCAGCGGCCGTGCAGTCATTCGCCCATCTAAGCGCATAATTTACGATACTACGGAAGCCGTGGTATCATTTCTCTCTGAAAACGTGAACACTTGTGTCGACGAATTCTTGGAAGAATGGGCGAGGGTTTCAAAGATGGTTGTCATTGCAAGAGAAGGCAGGTGTCTATGAGATTCTTCCAGGCATCAGGGCTGATCATCCATCGATACAGTTGCACAAATGGCTAAACTTCCGAAATGGCAAGGTGTAAAATTGTTATCTTTTGACTTGAAAACAGTGGAATTCGCTTATGCTATGGCATGTCAAATATTACTTTACTTGTCTGTGAATTGAGGCTAATCATTGTGTAGGATTATACCATTGCAATCAGGTGTGAGGATCAATTATCACCTGGAGGGGGAAACTTCGACTTGGAGTTCTCGCGAGTGAGACCCGACGACGCAATGGAGTCTGATGATGATGTCGATTTCAATCCTCATGAAGACGCCGAACCTTTTCTACGTGATCTTCTAAGGCATGCCCATGGAAACCTGGCTCCATCTTTACATTCCTTGGTTATGCTTCTTAGGGAGACGTTGCCCATTGTTATCGAACTTGAGGCAATCCGAGAAGATAGCAAAAGTAAAGGCAGCAATGTCGAAATTTTTGCCAAGGCAGCAGGCTGGTACCGTCTTATGTACAGCGATTTGAAGTGTGTCCCTTTGATTTGACTATCTTTGGTTATATACTCATGCTGTTCACCAGACACGCCCTGGATTTCCGACTGCTGACTGATCAGAGGATTGCTATCATTGACGCATCACATTCATTATTTGACGTGCACCCTCCAGGGAAACCGATCTTAAAGGATTCAACGGATCGTGAACTAGGTCTACAACCAATTCCACAATTCCGCGAAATTGTAGCGACTACCGTCCAAGAAGGCTATGCTTCAGGGAAGTTGATGACAGGGAAGGTTGCTGCCATAGATGTTGGAGTTGTGTGCAATAGTGGAGGGGCGGAGGTCCTCGCGAAAGCGATACATACCCGGGTGTTAGAACAGCTAAAGTAAAAATGGTTTCTTACACCCTAAAACCTTCTTATACCGGCATCTTTCGATGAATATCTGTCGTGTCATTTACTTATCGTTACAAATCGTGTACACTATACATCAATGTAATTATATACTAAATAAGATAGTCACATATAGTCAGGAAACAAGGGGTCAAAATACAATGTATGGGGTATATCATGCATACACGCTAATCCGAGAGCTCTATGATTTCAGGAGCACGCTTGAGAAGTCTACTAATAGGAAGCACATTTAACCGGTTTGATAAATACAATTTGGACATAGCAAGATCGAGGTCTCCGTCTTCATTAGGCCGCACATTCAAAGAACCAGATCTGACTTGTTCCCTGGCAAAATTGGCGCCTTGGGAACTGGGTAAGGTTTCCTTAAGAAGTGGATGAACCGGGTTCACCCCCTGGGCGGGCCGGTGCCTGGTTCCAACTTCGTCGCTCCTGTCGAAGTAAAACGGCTCACCCAAGTTTCCAGATAGGATAGGGTTTGAGAATGGCACGGTCGTAGTGTGATAACCCTTTTTCTGTTGTACTTGGGCTTTTAATGGCTTGGGAGGAGACAGGGCCAAGTTTTTTGGTGGCCGACCGGGCTTTCTTTTGGCAGGGGTTACAGCATTACTGTCGTCTGAACTTGAAACAATGTCGTCAAAGTTGAAATATTCCCCTTCACTGCTTGACGAAATTGTCTTGGTCTTTCCTTTGCGATTGTTTTGTTTTGTCACCACGGATTTCAAGGTTTTGGGTGCACCTCTGATTCCGGAAGGCACCGTCGAGGATTTCACAGGAAATAATGACGTCGATGACAGTGATGTAATCTCGTCTACAGGAAACGGCAATCCTGCTACATCCTGATTTTTTCGGGGTCTTCCAACCTTCCGTGCCGCCTTGACACTGCCGCTGCTTTCCGAACTTGAAGCGATGTTCTCCAAATTAATGACTTCGTCTTCGCTGCTCGATGTCAACTTCCGAGAAGCTGCCTTCTTGAGCGTCTTTGGAGCAGGGTTTACTTTTGAAGCTATTAGTTCATTAGGCTTATTTCTCTTTGTCACCTTGGGTGATGAAGAGGGGGACGAAGAAGAACCAACTGAGGTCGTTCGTTGTTTTCTTGATTTTATTTTCGTGGAAGTACTGCTTTCGGATTCTGTCGCTGAGGGAGAATCGGACGTCGGTACTCTGACGGTTCGAGGTCTTCCGCGCCTCCTTTTTGTAGGCGTGATATCTTGATTGTCATCGCTAATGTGATTTTCAATGGCTAGTATAGTGTTGATAGTTTTGGCCTTAGCCTTCCCTTTAACAATCCTGCTGTCTTTCAGGGAAGGAGAAGGAGTCCTTGACCTAGGCTTAGTCGCCGCAGGAGTTGCCAGTGGACGTCCTGGTCGCCGCTTGACTGGAGTCACCTTTGTCTCGCTGTCCGAGCTAGAAACTATATTCGCAAAATCAAATGATTCGCCTTCACTACTCTCGGTTGATTTCTTCGCCTTGGTACTTCGCCCCGATGCTCTGCTAGATTTAGATAAAGCACGCCGACTTGATGCTCTCTTTTTCTTTACTGGCGTAGCTTCGTCGTCGTCATCAGAGGCATAGAGATCGTCCGCCGTAATATTCGGATCCAGGCCACTCTTGTCGATCGGTGGTAGCCTGCGGTAGCAGCCACGTATTAAGTCTCCCCACAGTGTATAATTTCCGCATGATTTACAGTGACCACCTCTGGGAATCATTGTTGCAATCTCGGGTTGCTCTTTCATAAAATGTTGAGCCAGGCAATGAAGGTGCGAAACAGCGGTACAATTAGGGGAGGTGCATAGGGTATTATTTAAAGGCTCCTGAAAGAAGGCGCCTATGAAAAGATTGTGTCAAAAATATCATAGGACGTACCGTTGTGTATTTTTCAATCGGTTGGTTACAAACGGAACAGTTCAGGCTACGGCCCGACGACAAAAGTGCTGTATTTTTGGATAAAATAGCAGAGGTAAAGTCGGCTTACAAGATGCCCGATAGTATAGCGTGAGCTACAAGAGCAATTGAGCATGCACAAAGGACTCACCATCATCAACGCTTATTGGACCTTTACGTCCGGAGCCTGAGTGACCCGACATGCCATCTACTCCCTCCAACTCAACGGAACAAGTAAATCCAGGTGGGAGTGGAGGACTATTTTTCATCTTGCCAGCAGCTTCCCAGCCATTGACAGCGTCCTCTGTGAACAACTTGACGTGTAAGGGCCAAGTATCGAAGGGAGTTTTGCAGAGCATAGTACGGACAATCCTGCAAGAAGTTATGCCACATTGAATACCGGCAGGATACCTCAAAATTAAGATCTTGACACGTACAAGATGTTCTTTTTCAGCACTTTGGATCCGCGAGGGAATATAAGACCGTTCTCGTCGCGCATAAAACGAGATTTATGAGGATGTTGCCAGGCCCATTCAAATTTCAGAGCGGCCTTGGAGAGACGGATTCACGGATTCAAACAAGCATAAGACATAGAACTTGGACATACCAGCCGCGAGGGGAATCCGTGAACTATCATTTGCATCACCCATGGTCTTTTTGATTTTGTCCTCCTTGCACCTGCTACAATTTCACCATTGTGTTGCCTGTGGTATACTATAGATTAGATGACAATTTTATAAGGCGGAAAGTATCGGTTACCTGATCCTACGCGGAGGAGACGGTGTGCTTCCTATATAGACACTTAACGCGCATTTCAACGTTTCTTTCGAAGAGGAAAATATAATGGAGGCTCACGCCGTTGAGTCTGGTGTTTGTATAGATTTGAGTAAGTAACAAGCATAAAAAGTAGGGAACGTGTGGTGTAGTAAGGAGGATCTGGGACCTAAAGGCCTCATAGACGACATGGCGAGGCTGCTGCACTTGGAAATGGGTATCGATGTTCGCAACTTTGGTGGTGATAAAAGCTTGGAGTCAACCTTGGTCCTTGTCGTTTGAACGACGCGAGCTGTCACACCAACGCGCCGAGCACGTGACTCAATTAAGAGCCTTCGACTTTTTCCGACGCGTCTAATTCCATGAAACGGAACTTGGCATACGTAGATTGAAAAAAACCAGCATAAGATCCATATGGTACCTATTTACATTGATATATCCCCATTGCTATATATACAAGTACGACTACAAATTTACTATTCAAAAATAACTTTAATTCTGCTGCGCGCCCAACGGACGATTATAAGATGCCTACAACGAGATACGCATCGCGCGAACCAGAAGAGAGTGTCCGATAGAGATTCTTGATGACGTCGGAGAAAATGACCATACCGATGCGTTTGTAGAATAGAAGAGCCTGGGTATTAGAAGTGGAGACGTTGGCGTAAATGAGCATGCCATCCAATGAATTCGTGGCACACGACGATGCCCGGAAGCTATCAACCAAAAAATGAACGAGTCTGCGGGCCAGACCGTATTTCTGGAAGGAGGGAAGAACGCCTAGGGTGAGGATTTCGATGGGATAATTGTTGAGATGAACGATGGATTCACTGTCTCGAAATTTGGAAGGAACAAGAGGGAGATTCTCGGAAGG
>Ga0247779_1001313_pt1 | contig 12160 bp, 24 predicted proteins | sample UWRJL221509R5_FD_179925 | JGI IMG/M metagenome (GOLD analysis project Ga0247779, IMG submission 179925) | Plant litter microbial communities from Arlington Agricultural Research Station in Wisconsin, United States - UWRJ-L221-509R-5 | ecosystem: Environmental > Terrestrial > Plant litter >...
GGTCTTGCCGCTTCGGTTATGATTCTCGCCCGCGTCTTGCGCAAAGCTGTGCCGGATAATTGGCAGACTGGCATTCTGGGTCGCCTGTTGGCCCACACAGCCCTTGAGGTCAACCCTCAGCTTACGCCAACGCCGCCAAACGTTGCAAAGCCCTCAGTCGAATTAAAAGATGTTTCCACGGGAGCCAAGGTTGAGCCGGTGGAAGTTCCTGAAAACAAACCTCCTGCGGTATAAAATAAAAACATGTCAATCGGCTTATTGTTCTGGATTATCATGATTATCGGACTCTTGTTCGGAATCTACACCAATCGCGCCAACGCTCTTACATGGGCTGGAAACTCACTTGTCATCTGGATTTTGATGGCCTTGCTGGGTTGGGCGGTATTCGGCCCTGCAATTCACCGCTAAAAATATGAAAAAACTCATCCAATCCTTGTTAATCACCGCCTTTGTAACCACCCTCCTTTGTGGTGCAAGTTGCAAGGTTGAGAATGTGACCTACAAAACCACGGATGCGGTTGGCAATGCCGTGGACAAGGCGATGCAGGGTTTGGCTCAATACGAAGTGGCTAAAGCCCAGAATGCCCTAGGAGCGTTCGCAACCCAATCCCAGTTGTCCGAATGGGTATCGGCTGACAAAACGTGGCAGCAGGCCAGCCAGAAGCATGCGCAGTACCTTCAAGCGTACAATGCTTGGTGTGCAGCCAATGCTGCTATCGTGGCTGCTGGAACCAATGCATCAGCGGTCGGAACATCCGAGTTTCAGACGCGGGCCATCAGTGCTGCAACCGACCTGACCTCGTTCGTCGCCCAATTCGTGACCTCAACCGCAATCGTACGATAAAAATATTATGATACCTCCTGCACTTTGGGTAATGCTCATCCAAGCAGCTATTCCGATTGGAACTGAACTTGTAACCGACATCGTTGCGCTCATCAAGAAAGAGGCGACTGCACCGCTGACTCCTGCTGATTGGGATGCTCTGGCCGATAAATGGGGCAAGAAAACAGCAGCCAACTATCTGGCTGATGCAGTTTCAAAGTCTGGTGTGCCCGCTTAATCTTACCCCAAACCTCACCCCTCAACTCCCGTCGAAAGATGGGAGTATTTTTGTTTACTCATTCAATTTCGATGGTGCGGGCGGCGTTTAAAATCCGTCAAACTCCCGCAAGTTCTCAAAAATCTCGCGATGCATTTTTACCTTCGTTATCGTGGGCAACAGTTCGCCGTTATCCTCCGGCTCGCCTGCCGTGTCTTTGGCGGCCTCTTCGGTTTCGACATAGCAAGCACAACCATCAAGTTCCACCTTCCAAACATCCATCAAGCTGTCATTGAAATGTTCACAGTTTGGATGATGCAGTGGCACCAACGGATTACCTGCCGAGTCGCGCAACTTTGTGTTTGTGTCAAAGCTTCGTGCCCAGTGAAGGCATTTGCAGGGCTGCTCGTTTGCTTGTGTTGTTGTTTTCATAAATCAATCGTCGTTCGGTTTATCAAAACGGAACATCAAAGGACTCTGGAGGCCCGTCACCCTCAACTGGAATGGGTGGAGCAGCACTCTGTCTTGCGGGACGCGGTTCTTGACGGCCCGATTCGCCCTCAGATTTTCCGCCAAGGAACTGGACACTTTCAGCAACCACTCCTAGCTTTGAACGTTTATGCCCTGTTGCCTTGTCGTCCCATTGGTCGAGCTTCAAACGGCCCTCAACCATCATAGAGCTACCCTTGCGCATGTACTGCCCCACGTTCTCGGCGGTTCGTCCAAAGATGTCGATGTCGATAAAGGTGACTTCCTCTTTCTTCTCCCAAGCCTCGGTTGTCCACACTCGGTTGACGGCCATGCCAACTTTGCAGATGGCAGAGCCTTTGGGTGTGAATCTCAATTCTGGGTCACGGGTTAAGTTGCCCATGATTATTACTTTGTTAAACGATGCCATAATTTATTTCCGTTTCTTTTTTGGGTTTAGTCCGCGTCTCGCCAAATCCATGACGAATTTTATTTCTTTCCGCCATGCCAAAGTGTAACCGTTCTTTTTCGCAATCCAGTCTGCCCATTCTGCGACATCCTCAACCGCTTGTTTGCGTGTCCAGCGTTTCACAAATTGAGCTTGGCTAAGTTTTCCATGGATGTTCGGTACATAGTCCACATTGAATAGCTGTACCATTTTTCAATTGCGGTGGCATGATTAACAATCCATGCACCTTTCTCCCATGAGATTCGCTTGGCTCGTCTAAATCCATTTGCACGACCAATGACAGTTCCGGTGGCATCAACAATGATATACCGAATTGAATTAAAGTGGTTTGTTATTGAGCCAACCCATCCAATTGCCCAGCCGTCTTTAGGGTCGCCATCATTGTATTTCGTGGCTAGGACATAATCACCAATGGCAATGGGTTTCGTTTTCATTTCTTTAACATCCTCAGTGAGTGCGATTCGGTGTTTACCTCGCAAAATATGTTCGGCGCACGTATGGCCCTGTCAGCAATGCGCGGGTCAATCGCCCCCAGTTGCTCAAGGTTTAGATTGCTGGTGATGACCGTCCATCGCCCTATCCGGCAACCAAGCAGCGTGTTAAGCTGTTCTGCGGAGAATCCCGACGTGTCCCGCTCGGCCCCGATGTCGTCCAGCATGAGCAGCGGCCAACGCTGCATCTCCTCAAGCTGTTCGTATCCTGACTTTGACCTTAATTTGGACACAAATTGAGGCCAGTAAACCGGCTTATGGATAAAGTTCATGTTGTGCCATTTGAACTTCCCATTAAACGCATTCCAGAGCCGCGTACCGCAATGCGTCTTGCCCGTGCCGGTGACGCCCATAAGCGTTATCCAGCGCGGCGACTGGTTTTCTTTGATTGCCAGCGCGAAACGGGCGCAGCGATTAACCATCTTAACAAGACTCTCGTCGCCGTGCGTGTCCAATTTAAGCCAATCAGCCCAAATTTGCGTATTTACTGGCGAGTCCTGCGTTCGTTGTGCCTTCGCTTCGGTCAACGCGCTGGCTACTAGGTTTTTGGTTGTTTGCATTTTGGCTTATCCATGTTGAAGGGTCATCGTTATACCGCTCTTGATTGAACCAAGTTGACGGGTGGGGCATAAAAGCCAAGTCCCCGTCACGCGCCTTTGCGTAATCCATGGTTAATTGCAGTAGCTTTTCCGGTTTAATTTTTCGCATGGCCTTCTTGATTGCCAGCAAAGCCTTTGGTTTTGCCACCTTAAGCGGAAACTCTTTATAAATCATTTCCGCCGTAACCGCCGAACCGCCAGCCGAAAGATAATCCTGAATGGCTTGAACTGTTCCGAATAGCTCTTTGGTTGTCATGGTTTTTCTTTAGCAATCATCTTGGCCGAACAAACCAGCAGATTACCGGACTCCATAAAGATAGCATTATCCGAATAACTAAACGTCGATTTTTCTTCTTTGATGGCTTTTAAGCAGCGGGCAAAGTTCTGGCAATGGATGCCCAATTTAAAATCCGAAAACTTGCCTTCAAAGGTGTTTTCAATCTGGGTCGAGCCATATGTGAATCCAAGCCACAGACCATTTTCAGAAAATACCAACTGAGCATTAGCCGACAAGTCGCCATTGGCAACCGCCAAACATGCCTCCACTGTGTCTAGGATTGGTTTTAAGGCGACTTCGCCAAGCACCTGACGCTTTGCCCTCAAAAATCCTGCGGTGTTAGGATAGGGGTAATTTGAATCCAACAACTTGCAGACGTACAGGCCAGCATCATGCTTAATCATTATGGTTCTTTCGCTCAAATGAAATTCGGCGCCATTGCGGGTTAGTTGTGAGGCAACCTCTGTCAAAACGTCTATGGTTGCCACGGCGTCGAAAGTCGCTCCAATTATCGGCTCGCATACCGCAGCCGCACACCGTCCATTTGTCCCTTCGACATAAAGCTCTTTGGGCTTTGAAACAATATGGATACAAGTGCGCGTGATATTTTCGTTTTTTGCATCTGGCGCAAACTTAACTTTCTGAATCGCGTCGGCCAATATCTCAACATTAACGCCTTGCACTTTGTATTTGGCGTCAGGCAATGCCGGAAAATCGTCAGTTGAAATAGGTAGTTTCATCATGGATAAACCATGCTTGACGATGGCGAAACCACCCTCCCTCACAATCTCTACTTGTTCACCGCCTGCGGATGATTCAAGATGCTTAAAATTCAAGCACATCGGCTCGACAATTTCAGAGCATTCAATCTTTTCCGTCATCCATGAATCCGAGTCAGACGCGGTTATTGACAAGTTACTGCCATCTGATTCAAGTTTTACATGCTTCAAAATGGGCATCGTCGTGCGTCCGCTGGCAATACCAGCCATTCGTGTTAGTGCCGACTTAAGTTGTTTGGTGTTAATAATCATATTATTCAATGGATGCGGGATTGAGTTGGTATGCCGTATGGCGCACTTTTCCAACGTATTTATCAGACACTTTCACGACGTTGTGACCAGCAGCGCGAAGGCGCGAAATCTCGCGGCTGAATGACGCACACCAGCCGTCTTTGTTGCCAGACCCAATGCGGGACAGTTCCGGCATGGCGATGGGAACAAGTGATTGCTCAAGTGCGGCGAGGATGCGCTTGGCCTTGGCTGACATACCGCCGCCATTGGTTTCTTTTTTAGGACATTCTTTGCGGGCGTAGGTAGTTGTCACCTTGTCGCCATCCATTTCGGTAGCGATTGGATAAATCACAATCCTGTCTGCACCCAGTTGCAGGATGCGCGTGATTTTGAAAGGCTTTGGTCGGCGATTGTGCGCGGCCAAAGATGATTCATTGTGTGGTGTTAGTCGGTTTTCAGTTTTCATAATTGAGATGCCACGCCCCAACAGGTGAGAAACCGACGGAGTCTGCTGGAACGTGGCTAAAGGATGTTTTCATTTTGTCGTTTCGCGCTTCTCACGGCGCGGTCATTGCTGACGCTTGGATTAAATCAAAACCTGTTTAATCTGCCAAGGGATTATTCAAAATTTCCGTGCCGGTCTTTGTATTCTTTGGTTGTTGTGTCGATTGTTGAAGGAGAAAGAAATAAATAGTCAACTAACATGAATAGCTCTATAGTTGCCCATGTGAAGAAGTTCCATAGCATATTAGTCGAGTGATGATGGTGCTCTATTCTTGTCCTCACTCTGAATGCTAGAGAGAGCCTCGGTGATTGCTGACGTAATAAGTTGAATCACTGGCTTTTGATATTCTGGCGTATCACCGCACCATTTCTTGGCGTACTTTTCAGCAATCTCCCCAATAACCTTTTCGTCTGGTGGAGTGGTGGGTTGAGGGCGGGATTGCCACTGCTTGATATGTTCAATCAATCTTTTGTTGTCTTGACGTGATACAGTTGTGTATCTGCTGTTGCCTAGATGCCATTTGTCCAAAAATTCCTCTAAGGTTTCAGGACACGGCAACAAATCAGTTTCGTTGTTTGGGTTCATGGTGGGTTATTTCTTACTTTTAAATGCTGCACGTTTTAACTGCTTAATATCAGACAACATCTCCTGCGCCTTGGTGTGTGCCCACATTGGAGTTAGTGCCTCGATGAACAAATCCAAGTCCTCCTCTGTGGCTAGAATCGCCACACGGGATTTGTCGTCCAATGCTGTCAGAAGTTGATTCTCTATAACCTGATGTGGAACATTTTCTTCGGTGCATTTCATATCATTCCTTCGGTGGTTGTGGGAGTGTAGTTATTCTTTCCGGTATGCCGCCTTGTATTGGTCAACCCTGCCTTCGCAGGCGACAAGCGGGCCGGATGGATCGTTTTTATTTTCCACAAGCTCTTTGCATGTGAAAGTCATTGCGACAATCGTATTGGCCTCAAGCTGCATATCGCCGCCGCATTCTGGACATTTGGGGTAGGTCATATCATTCCTTCGTTAGTTTAAATCATGTTTTCTATATGCCCAGTATAATTAGTCGGGCCTTGGTAGGTGGGGGAGTGTTTTTGAAATGGTGGTTTGGGGAGTGGTTGCCAGTGGGTTGGGTTTTGCATAGATGTTGACCTTGGCTTATCCATTGTTTTCCACTTGAACATGGTGCCTCTTGAAATCCAACCAAACTGGTCACTATATTTATTGAAATCTCCAAGCAAGATATACTCATGCAATGGCGCACTCGCAATCGGCTGCCATTGGGGTTGGGCGTCTTGTTGGATGGCTTTATATGCAGATGCGTTAACAAGTATATATGTTTTAGGGTCATCACCTCCGCTTTCTTTTACAAATGCTTCCCACGTTTTCATATCACTTTCCTTTTGGATTTGGTGGTTAAATAAACCTCTCCGGCCACTTACTGTTATAGATTCGGTGCTAACACAGCTAGCCCATTCTATGTGCATCAATAAATTTCTCATCCTATCCCGCTCCTCCAACAACGCCTTGGCGGATTCAGGTATAGAGCTAAAGATTTTATCGAAAATCAGAGAGTTCGTCATGTTTTGGGGTGTCGTTTTCTTGTAAATCTTTATGACACGCTTCAAGCAATTCAGACATCATTGCCATTGTAGCAAGCAATTCCTTGGCGGATGCGGGGGAGTTGGCGAGGGCGTTCGGTAAACCACATGTACATTCATCGAACTTTCCATTTTTAAAGAATAGGCATTTTGGATTATGCAGCCAATGAATTCTCAACGCCTCATCCTTCACCGCAATCTGCGCGTTGACTATGGTGAGTTGTGCCTGAAAGTCAAGATTTACTTCACACATTTCTTGGTGTGCGGCATCAGCCTTCTCCAGCTTTTCGGTGAGGGATTTGGCAGCTTTGCTTTCTATTTTTAGTTGCTGCACACATTCAGCATAAGAATGCTCCAACTCATTCACCCTGCGTTCGAGGGTTAGGGCGAACTCTAAAAGTTGGTCAAATTCGTATTCGTGAAACTCGGAACGCGACCTTGTTTGAGTCTTTTCGTAGTTTTCGCGCAACTCATTGACCTTGGCTTCCGTCAACGGTGTATCGGATTGTGGGGTTGGAGTCATATTAGTGGTGTTTAAAAGCCAAGTAAAAGCCGGAAAGAGGCCAGTAATTATATTGAGGCCCATGCAAAGAAACAACCCGCGCATAAAAAAAAACGTCTAAAACATTAACAATCAAACAGACGAATAGCACAATGTGAAATTTTTTCATAAATCAAATCCACCGTAGTTTTCTAGCCTCAGCTAGACGTTTAGACCGGCGCTCTGATTCAGCCTTTGAAATCTTCTTTTTCTTGCCCTTAGCCATCCGGCCTAGCTGTTGCGCATATACGTTTTTCATTTAACAGTTCTTTTTTATCAGCAAAGCGATTTAGTGTCAACTAAAAATTTATTCCTTATCCACAAAATCAATAAACTCAGAAATAGACCGGACAACCGCATACCTCTGTCCCAAAGCATTAAGCAAATGCCCCACCGCCAGTTGTTCAGTCGATAGCTTGCCCGTCTTTGTCTTGGCCTCGATAAAGAACACTCGGCCATCCGGTGCGGCTATCACGTAGTCCGGCTCTCCAATCGTGCGCCTAGACCTGTGCGCCATTGAACCGTGAAACGCCAGCCAGCGACGACGTTTACATTCATCGTTGATTTCCGCATGCAACTTGCTCTCATTCGTAGCCTGCTCATTATCGGTCAAGACAACGGTTTTCCTCCCCCGATTAACCCTCTGCTCCATCATCAAAAGTTCTGCGTTTGAGATTGGCATATTATTTCGCAAACAGCTTCTTGGCAAACAGGCAGATGGCGAGGGGAAGGGTTTGGGCTTCTCCATTTGGGTCAACCATGCACCGGTCATGTGTGACGTGATAAACCAATGGCCCGTCCAAATCTTCGCCTTTATGCCATTTGATTATTTCAATTCCGGCATCCCGTGAATGAAGATAATCCAAACACTTATTCAAAACCTCAAAAGCATCGGCGGGATTGGTGGTGAAATTTCGAGGACAACGCTTGTCAGCATCCCATGAAATGCCTCCATCAAAATCACCCCAAGACACGTCTTTGCGTCCAAAAATTTGTTTTTCAATCCAGCAATCAAGTTCTCATTTTTCGAGTTCGGTTGGGTCAGGCATAAGGTTTATTTGGATTTGGATATTTCTCGCGCGTATCGAGTGGCAACCGCTGCCAATCCAGTTTTGGTGTACCTTTTTGGAAATTGGCGAACATGGACAATGCCGTTGTGTGCAAAACGCAGCGTGCTGATATGTATATTCTTGGCATCCCCCTGAGCATATATGGAAACAATCCCATGGCGCGTTTCAACATGTCCAGAATCCCAATCTGAATTCCCGCATTTGTGGTTGTTGATTGAGCCACGGGAGCTATTTCTGACAGAATATGTCCAGTTTTGTGTTTTCATAAATTCTCAAAGTCCATCATTTTATTATTCAATGCAGTTGGTTATATCTCGGTCACATTCCAAACAGTATTTTCGCTTTCCGCCTCTTCCGTGGACATTTTCACTTGCGTCCATTGGCCTCCCGTCTGGGTAGAAATACTGAGTGTATGAAACCTGCAATCTCTCGCCCCATCCATTAAGGGTGCCGCAGCTTGGGCATTCTTTTATTTGCTGTGGCATAAATCACAATCCATCATTCGCAATTTCTCTCTGCCGGTCGTCCTCTTCCGCCTGCCTGTCCCCAAAAGACTCGTTGTATTCAGGCGGGTCAATGTCCTCGTCAGAGCATCCATCCGGCAAATTAAAATTCCTCGGTATCATTTCGCATCCATTTCAATCAAACTATCCTCAGGTTTGCCGATGAAGTCTGGTGTTTCTCCAGCCTCTAAGGAGCGATATGCGCCGCAATTCTGCTCCCAATAACCACCCTTATTCCAAATCGGCTTTAATTCAAATACATACCAGTTGCCAGTTGTTTTATCCATCGCCTGCCACTTGAACTCAGGCCAGAATTTAGCAATGGGTTTTTCTACCCATTCGGAAACAATATCGCATGGATTTTCAAAGGATGCGCATTTACCGCTTACGCCCCATGTGACAACATCTCCAGTATCGACTAGTGTGCCGTGTATCGGATATATGGGATGCTTTGTATTGTCTGCATATATAAACACCTTCTTTTCGCACCTCGTCCGATAAAACTTACCCGCTTCGATTTTAATTGCGCTCATAAATCCCTTTCATTGCTTTAAATGTTTCAGTTTGGTTTTTGATTGTCGCATTGAGAACATCAAGTGTCATAATTTGATTGCTGTTGACGTTTTCAAATCCACTGTTTACCACCCGCATCAAATCAGTTTCGGATTTCAGCCGCTCCATTATCTCCTTGTGAACCATGTCATGCGTTATGGAAAAAGAAATCAGGCAGGAGAATAAGGCGGTGAATATGTATGGGATTATTTTCATGGAATTAAGTCGATTGATTCGGTTTCTTGCTTTTCGATTTTGAATGGCACCAGCCCGCGTGTGCGCTGGTCTGGTTCGCCGCCGTTGATTTCAACCAGTTTAGCCATGGCCGCATCAAACTTCTGGTTAAACTCGCCCAAGGCTTGCGCCAGCGATTCCTGAAACTTGTCGTCCCGCTGGATGACCAGATGCAATGCCGGAAGGTTGCGGCGATAGCTCAGGAAGTGCCACGTCTGACAGCCGGTGATGTGCATTGAGAATTGAACCTGAGCCACGTAATCGGTGGGCAGCTTTCCGGCCAACAGATATTTGATATGCGTGTCCAGATTTGGACATTTGATTTCAATGCCACTTTCGCCGCCAGACAGCTTATACGGCGTCGGGGCTGTCTTGCTGAACTTGGACGCATCAAACCCAATCAAACCGTCTGGCGAGCATCCTGTGCGCCCGCAATCAGTGCTTACGAAGCCCACTTGCTGAATGTCCAAGCCGTACTCGAATGCGGCGAAGGGAATTGCCTGTTCCTCTACTATATTTCCCTGCTCCATGGCAAAGCTACCGCTGAATGCGGATGGTAATTGACCCCCAATCCACCGCTCGGCCAATTTCTTGCATAGATAAGACTCAACCCCTTCGCCGGTTCGGATTTTTCCGATTGGTGAAATGAGCGAGTCAGCCTCGGACGCGGTTACGATTCCGACGCGGGCAAGCTGCCACTCTAAAGTGGGGTCGCCGCCGTTCTTCTGTTTGAAATGTGCGTGAATTTTCATTTCCCCTCTTTGCGTTTAAGTGAGGCGTCCAGCATCGCCCATTTGCTTGCCGGAATGTTGGCGTATTTGTCGGCACCGGCATAATCAAGAAAGGCCTTTTCGTTTGATTTCGTGTCAATGACCCGCTTGATAAAGTCGTCAACTTGCGCCTGCGTGATTTTCTCGTTCGGGTCACCTTCAATCGCCGCGTCGTTTTCCTGGGTCAAGCAGTCTTGTCGAATTATGACATTTAAGGCGTTTAAGAGCGCATTACGCTTGGCTGTGGTTGCGGCCTTGCAGTCGGCTTGCGTCTCGCTGTCGGCCTTGCCAGAGCGCACAGCGAACGAATTAGAGCGCGTGAAGCCGCCATGCGTCAGGTGGCAGGTTTCAAGAATGCGATTTTCCTTAAAATCCATGGAAAACGACACCGTAAACCCGTGCTTGGTCAGGAACGGCTGGATTTGACGCATAACATCCTCAAACTTCTCGTATTTGCCACGGTTCGGGATGGTTGAGGTTGCGACAATGGTTGGCAGGTCTTTCTGCAAGGCCACGAATGCCGATGCAAACTTTTGCTCTGCGGCCATGGCAAGCAGTTCCTTCATAACCGCGATATTCTCAGGTGATACATTCTTTTCGATGACCGCCTGAAAGACTTGCTCGATGGACAGTCCTGCCGATGTTTGAACCTGCAACGCACCGGCTGGTGATGCCGGAACAAGTTCCGTGCTTTGATTGGCTGATTTCATAAATTCTTAAATCTGCGGTGTTGGTTTAGGGGTCAATGACAATGCCGGCCACAATGGCGGCATTCGTCCTCGTCTTCTTCGTCATTTCCACTGGTGTTCAAGGTGTAGTTTCCAAAAGAAATATCCCCTCCTGATTGAGAGATTCCAGCCAATGCTGTTAACTCAATCCAGACGCCGCCGAAGTCTTTAAGAACAGTGCGATTCTTTTCAGATTTCCAACGCTTAAGCAGCGCGGCGGGAACAACAGAAAGCATTCCAGCGTCAACTGGACATTGCCCAATCGTGTCACCGTTTAGCCTAAGTTCGTACTCGCCATCGCCGTGCGCCGTTCCAGCCACGAAGAATTTAATTCCATTTTCTACATATACGTTTCCATGCCCACCCATCATGACGTTGCAGAAATCGCTCCAATTGTCGTTTGGGAAAACGTAGCACGGGTCACCAACCCAATACTTTCCAGCGGCCAAAACCAAGTCCTCATCCATCCTTGCGAGTTTAATTTTCATAATTTATATTCTCCTTCTCTCACGAATTTATTTCTTCTCCAGCCGTTCAATTTGTTTAAGGTGCCAGTCGCACTTGATGACGTGATACTGGTATTGCGTGTGCCAAATGCTTCCCGCATAGCTTTTTACAGAATCATGGAAAACGGCGCGGCGGCGATGCCACCAGATAAGCAGTTTTTTCATGCCCAAACAACCTCGCTTTCCTTGGCCTGAGCTTTCGCCTTAACCTCGGCCAAATGCTTGTAGCGGTAGGCATTCATCAGAGCCATGCAAATGGTAGCGCATGAATCATAGTCGTTTAGCTGCTTGGCCGATTCAAGCAACGTCAGGTTGACGCTTATTTCGTGGTCTAGTTTTGATTGCATAAATTATTTCAGCTTCAATTCTTCTTCCGCGCAACGCTCGATGTCTTTCATAGCAACTTCGTTCGATTCGTAAAACCGAACGGGTGAAACCTTGATGGGAGACGATTTTGAGTAAATCGCCATGGCCGCAAACTCATAAGATGTTTTCTCCTCCAGTTTATTTCCAGCCTCTCCAGCGAGAAGAATCACATGCCCACCACGGCAATGAGTCATTCCACAAGCGGTTTGAGTGTGCCATCCACCCATGTCAAATTTTCCTTCTTCTTTGACTGCGGCCAAAACCTTTGAGTGAATGTTTGCGACTTCTGGAATGACAATGCCGCCACTTTCATTTTCGGCTACCGGACGCGCATTTTCCAATTCTTCGCAGCCTGAGCAGTCTGAGCAGCGTGAGCAGTCTGAGCAGCGTGAGCAGCCTGAGCAGTCTGAGCAGTCTGAGCAGCCTGAGC
>Ga0247779_1001314_pt1 | contig 12159 bp, 13 predicted proteins | sample UWRJL221509R5_FD_179925 | JGI IMG/M metagenome (GOLD analysis project Ga0247779, IMG submission 179925) | Plant litter microbial communities from Arlington Agricultural Research Station in Wisconsin, United States - UWRJ-L221-509R-5 | ecosystem: Environmental > Terrestrial > Plant litter >...
TAGAAGCCTTCAGGATTGCACTTCTTCCGCACCAGGAATGGCAAGTGGCAACTCGTAGCAATCAATGTCCAGATTTTCGCGGTCCCTAAACCGAGCGCAAGGTGTTACGATCAGAAAAGGTTGAATTGTTCCAGTACACACTCTCAGCAAAAAGAAAAAGGTTGATGATCGCATAGTGAATGCTTAGCGCTTAGCGTTTAACGTTTAGGAGGCATCTTCACGGGTGGCTTTGAAATCGTGAAAGAAAGTCGGGGAACCTGAGTCTAAAAAAAAGTTGTCAGGCTCGACTCGGGTTACTATGTGTTTATCACAATAGCCAAATATGCGCATACAATCTGTGCACGCGTCGCGCCGCGTTGATACCTGGTCTGTCTCGTAGACAGACCACGATTTCCATGACAATTATTCTTGGACATTCTTTGTAGGAACATGAAAAGGGAATTTACACTATTATCTATCGAACCATGCTTTCTTCCTCTGGCCCTTTACTTATGCTTGAGAAATTGTACACTGGTATCCGTTAGATCATTGAGTTCGACTGACCGGGGGTAATTACTCACAATACTGAGAAAGTAAGATTTAATCTGTGCATTAATTTATTATCCCAAACCAATTGGCTTTAGGCTCTGGTACATAAAAGAATGTTTAAATGAGGTATACTAAATTAGTCGAAAATATGAGGAATATTGTATACATCATGATATTTCAATGCTTTTGTCCGATTGGTTATAAACCAGACAAATCACATCGGAAGGGAGTACAAAGCCGCCATTAATGTGAGGCCCCAGGATGCTACTAGATACACAAAACCAGGATGTGACTTCGAAGCTGCACTTCTGCCCGGACTACCCGGACTTTCCGTACTCGGACTTGGAGTCGGACGGGTTGCCCCTTGAACAGCGTTTTTGATATCATCTGGGACGGTTGTTGCTTGAATAAGCTGCGAGTAATCGACGTTTGTTGGCAACTGGCCATTTGCAGAGAAATAGGATTGAATTTTGGATACATCAAACGAAGGTACCGCAGATGCTGCGGCCATGAGCGTACCAGTTGGTGCTGCAGTTAAAATGGACGGGGATGTAGCATTTGTGCCCGTAACAGCATCATTTACAACAACAAGGCACTGTGAGATGGTACCATTTTGGCCGGTCCTGTTGAAGAGTGGAAAGTTTCCATGAGGGAATTCTTCATCCCAGGGAGGAAAGAGATCGGCTAAGTCTCCCAAAAGACCGACATGCGTCGCAAAGGTCATGTCCCCTGATAGTTGAAAGGCTATGGCGAATGACTCAAAGTCATTGTCGGTAATTGGCTCGCAGTTACGATTGACATTTTCTGTCATGTTTGCCGAGATATTTATGGTGGGTGCGTTTTGCGAGACACGACCTTCTATTAGAGGTTGATCGTCGAATGGGAGTGTAATACCAAGGCCAATGAACGGAGAAACATTCATGGTTAAGGTTGAATTAAGGTTTCCACCCAGAAGCCTCAATGGAATCGATTCGAATTTTGTGCTATCCCTAAAGTGATGACCGTTAAGAATAAACGCCCGCAATAATTTAAAAATATCTTGGCGTACCATCCCTCATCGCTTTCCGTTTGATTCAGAAAATCGAATGATGCCCACGTTCCTGGATCAATCTAACAAAGCTTCAGAAACTTGAATGATTGAGGAAGAGCGTATATCACAAACCGTTGCTCTAGCGCCCATAGTGAAATTCATTTCTCCAGTCAAGTTGAGCTCAAGTCCAGCCGAAACTCCAACTTCAGGACCAATGCTTATTAGGTCTCTGATCTATAATATTAATTATTGAGTTTTTTTTTTGAAAGCGATAGTCATCTAGTGCTGGTTTTACTCACCGCAAGAGGAGTTAATGGGAAATTGAATAAGTCACGATCGTGAGAAAATGAGAGCCCAGTTGCGCCAACCGAAAAGCCGAGAAGGATCGTCTGATTGAAATTATTGACTGTTGCAGTGATAGACATTGCAGTAACGTGCAGAAGTGACACTGTTATGTTCACATCCACAGTAAAATTAAAGTCGACGCTACACTCGAGACAAAGAATATTAAGATTTGCGCTCTCCAACTCGCTAAATTTCAGACCGTCAGTCTCTCGGGGTATCTAAGTGTAATAAATGAGACATACTCTTGCAAACTTGAAGGCAACGATGTTGTATTCGCAGAAATGATCTCTACGCCGCTGAAATCATTGCTGTATGATGGATTAAAGATTTCCCTTCGTGTAAGGTTACTCCGAGTGAACTCGGGCTGCCATTCCCCGCTCATTCCGTGTCCGAGGAGGAGAACATTATATGTTCCAAGCTGGTTCAAAGCAATGGGCTCTGCAACAAGCTTAATGCGAGGAGCCGCCATGTCGGTCTCGATCTCATGAATTCTAACGTTGCCTTTTTTAGCTAGTTAGAGACATGATAATACATTAATAGACTAACCTCCAAGCGCCGAAGTTGTTGTCGACGTTGCATCCCGTATGCGAGGTCAAAAAATTAACGCGATTAAACGACCCCCAGGCCCCTGATGCTTCGTTGGCACTTTCCTGCGAGTCAAGCATAATAGATATAGTCGAGAATGTTCCGGGAATAAGGGTCGGCGTGCATTCTATAGATTTCAAAAAACTATCAAATGCCCTTGCCACCACGATTGGAGTGTCTGAAGTGTCGAACGAGACTATGGCATTAGTAGGCCTGTTTTCTGCTTTGATGAAAAATAATTCGTCACACAATCGTCGGTAACAGGTTAAAGTAAATTGAAGCGAACCGTCTCCGTATTCAATCACAGCAGACTTCCGAGGGTAAAATACATTTCCATCAACAAGATCCCGTCGATAAAACGACTGGGTCTCGCGAGGGGTAAGAAATCTTGTCACTGCTGGCGGGGTGGGTAAAGGAAGGGATATTTCGGAAGCTGAGGCAGACAAATTCGGTTGAAAATTTAGGACTAGGAAAGTAAGAGTTTGGAGTAAGGACAGCTTCTTGGAGACTCGGTACATGGTCAACTGGTCAAGCTTCAAGAGTAGTATAGGTATAAAGAAACAGCAATACTACGCGAGTGCATATATATACAAGTGGCTCGTCGGGCGCCTCATTATGACGCCCAAGAAACAAACTCATTTATAGATTTTCTGACAGGTATACTCCCATCAAAATCACATCTAGTTTCTGTCATTGTCAAAGTTTCCATGAAACAATGGTTCATGAACACATTCTATGTCCCCCAGTCTACAGTAAATTCCAAATTTTATCAAGTAATGTCGTTAAGACAAGAAATATTACCCACATCGCAGATCGCTATAACGTCAGTCCGACTCAGTGATATCAAAAAGGGAGACGACTTCAAAGGAAAAACACTGGATTGCCGCTCTCGATTTTCAAGATCCATTTTTCTCAGGTATCCGTGTATTAAGCTTATGTACACGTCGCTGAATATTTGCTTGCTTTCCTCTGCTCCACGAGCAAAAAAAGCTTTTATCCTTTTCAGGATCGACCACCCCGTAAAACGCCAATTATTTTGATATTTCTAAAATTATATTTCTTTGTAACCACGCCCTGTAGGCCAGGCCCCGGCGGAGCCCGGCGGTCGTTCTTCCCTGGATTGGCGCCCACGATAATGTCCACTGCCGCTGATGGCATCAAACGGCAAACGGCACCGCGTCAGAAGCTACACGCGGGTTGCCGTTTGCGCTTTAAAGTTGAGCAATCCTCCATAAATACATAGCTTATAGTACGAGGCCTTTTACTGTTCTCATCGTTCTAACGTGTTTCCGTTTTAATGCAAGATAGTTGGTATCTATAGAATGGCAGAAATAGAACAGTCTAATAACAGACTGTATAGAAGGGAACAGCCTCGAACAATTTAAAGTTCAGTTTCCTCAAACATCGATTTCCACAAATTGTTATCGAGAAGTACGAAGTGTGCCGAAAGGCTGGACAATGTCTTTATGGTCAGTAGTAATTAGTATTTCGACACCTTTTCTAGTATGTATGCGGAGATTTTGGATAACTTCTGGCTTTACATTGCCGAAGCACACACGCCCTTGAACTTCCTCAAATCTTCCAGGCTCTGTCAGCCTTACATTTTTTTCTGCTACGGGATCCGTTCTGATGGACTTCTCTCTTCCAATAATCTATACTACCCCAGAAACATACCCCAACTTTGAATTTTTACATATTCCCTTCTTTATTCCCTTCTGAACGTCTAAAACGAGATATTTCCCCAGACAGTTTTAATTTCATCGAGAGGATTTCCATAATATAGCATTTCCTTTAGCTGAAATTTTGGTGCTGATCTTCGAAAATGGATGCGACGTAGCGAGTCTCTTTCGAACACAAGCAAATATTAAGCACAGCCGGAGCAGCCTTTTGGCGAATGAAAAACTCTTCTCCCCTTCTTACCGCAAGGTTGATGACTTGAAATAAGTCCGAAAACTGCTCTCGCGGAGGACTTGATGACACTGTGTCCGAACCTCTTGGAGGTATACCTCCCCGACTATTTTCTTGTTACGTGGTCCTAAGACCAGTCGAGCGAAACAATGAAACCTTTGAAATGATTGATTCCTTAGATATCCTTCAGCAGCGTCGTATTCCAATTCACATCCACCATTTTTACGTTCGATTGATTGTCTCGAGACACATGGAGGAGATTCAAATTAGATCACGGACCTACGCAGGGAATTGGGACAGAGAAGCTTTTTGGCGATTCGTGCCTCTGGACCACCCTATACTGTGAACCGAATGGGAATGAATAATGGAAGTTAACACTCACAAATGACACCGCTGTAAATGAAAGTATCGACTCTGATCGGACCAGATTCATCGCAACTTCCAGATTCTTCTTGTTCTGCAAGTTGGGCGACATGAGATCAGGAGCTGCTGCCATTGACGTAACAAAATAAGGAAAGAAACGAGACGTTCGAAGGACGTTCAAATAATCTTGCTGAAAAAGTTGACTTGAAGCGAACTTGAAGAGACTTGAAAGCAGTTTGAATGAGCCTAGAGGTTTAAAATTATCAATTAAAATGTGATTACGAATGTTCGTGTGCTGTGGATCTATTTATGTACCCAAAAAGTCCAATATTCTAATCCTCATCCACAATTTCGATAGCGACACACCAAAATATCCTACCCCACGGCTCAGTCTGCCGCCTTTCGTCGATCGTGACATCATTGACCCGTTCACAGCACACGAAACGGACGGGCTGTCCGTCCCAATATTTCATAAGATCGAATGACAGGCCACCTGGTAGCTGCAATGAAAGTGACGGAGCGAAGTTGATAAACCCGTAGCAGAAGTCAGTGGTGATAAGATCCTGGAAGCATTGCGTTAGCTATATTCACAGTTATGGTATAAGATGCAATTACATCTGGCCCGAATATGACTTCAGAGCGTTTATCTTTGCGAGAGAAGTAAGATCTACGTTGTGTTGACCCCTCCAGAGACTGTAATTCTTTTTCCTTCGCCTGCCGTGCTTCCATGGCTGAGCGCGACTTTCGCCGCTTTACCCTTCGGATAGTGTCCTTAATTTTAGATCCGCTTGAACTCTTGGAATGTATGGAGGTATGGGAAGAACCAGATGAAAGAGACCCGGAGGACGCTCCAGAAGAAGTCGATGATGACGATGACCCCGAAGACGGCGGTCTAAGGAGCCCAGGGCTAGAGGGAAAACATGCTTCGTCCGCGAGGGTTAGATAGAGTTGAGGTGTCGAATCGCTTATTGTGGTCGGAAAAGGCTGTTGTTTTTGAGATTCGGTCTGAGATAAATGTTTGTGCATCAAATGTGGCATCGTGGAGATTAGAGGTGATAGTGCCCATGGTTTAGTCGGAGACTGAAGGTCGTGCTCCAGTGTTGGATCTATGTAGCTGTGTTACTATCAGTAACGCGGGACAGGTGTGGCGAAGGGGTTGATACACACTGCATGAATTTCAAGACCGCACTTGTGCCCCATGGTAGTTTGAGCGGTCGATCAAATGTATTTCCGAAAAGAATGTCGTCTGCTGAGCGAGGTACCAGGAACCTGCCTAGTAGAATGATATTAAATAAAGAATTATGACGAGTGTTAATGGCGCGCACCTTGTACTTGAATGCTCCATGTTATGCCTGCTTTATCTTCTCTCGAGAAATACTCAGATTCCCTCACTCTACCATGCTCGTCCGTCAAGCCCTTGATGTGAGCCACAATCTGTCCTTCAAAAAGGTCGGATGAAAAGGAGTAAGGTTTTGAGGTATTGACTAAGCCTGTGATAGGGGCCATAGTTTCGGGTGATGTCCCTGCAAGAACACGGAGACGAGGAGCCATGTCGTTAATTCGTGGAAAGTTATCGAGTGGGAAGAAACAGCTATGTCTCGCGCAATAAGAGTGGTTTTAATAGCTCGCCCTTATTGTTGTTTGTGGTACGACAATGAGGAGTGAAACGCGCAGCACCACGAACGGGAAGCTCTGCCCAGCAGCACCAGTCCAACTTGAACTAATCCGTCGCTAATCTCCCAAGCCCAGTTGGGTGTATGAATGACGACTATGTGGGTGTGGGTAACTTGCAAAGCACGCTTGTCCGCTTATGCTATTCGGTTTCCCAGTCTAATGCTGCGCGGATGCTAATAATAAATCAACCAAATCTGCTTCTGGAATTGTAAGGAAAGCTGACCTCTAAGAATAATCGTTTAAACCTTTCAGTGGCCACATAAATTCAATGATTCTGCAGGACTTGAAAGGTGTTTATAAGAGAACCACGGCTTGTACAAGCCTGTAATTCTCCGTACACGTCATGGAGTCGCATGGTTACTCGATTTTTACAATAATGGACGTACGACGTCACGACGACGGTTGCCGATCCATATGCAGTGGCACACTTCTCGTCTCAAGTTTCAACTCGTTCAGGAAGTGTGTAGAGGCGTATCAGATGCTGATTCTTGACTAAATCAAAGGATAAAAAAATTTCGTAGGAGAACACCATACCGGAATTGTCACGTTAAATAGATGCTTTCAAAGTATGTCTAGCATTTTGGTTTTTTGATGTTGCCCGAGCGGTGTTGAGGTTAACATTGTTAGCCCATGACCGAAATAAATGACATCGAAAGAAACAGATATCCTGGGTAAGGTAGTCGTGGACCCAAGCAAGGTTAGACATTTTGCATTGGAGCGACCGACGGCTCGGGGGGATCAATCGGAGTTTCAATATCGCCATTGACAAAGACGCTGAACTTCGCCTGCTGATATTCAGGAAATTCAATCATTTCCGAGTCGGAGTCATGATAGGCTCAAGATCAACAGAATCATATGGATGAAGAATTCTCCACATGTCCTTACTCTAAATCTCAACAACGACGGAGAGAGCGAACGACAAAGACGCTGAACTTTCGCCGAACAACCAACTCTGAACCCTCCAAGGACTCAGGACTATGTTTTACTTCATGAATCTTTTTGTTTACGCGGAAGTCGGCCAGAAAATCCCGAAAGCATGACGTCTGTTTAAAATCCATCCTGCTTTTCAACGATGTTTATCGTTATATCTTCTGACCTACCTGCATGAGGTGAGCTATTTCTGAACAAAAATTAATTAAAATGGCTCATCTCTCCGATGTGGGCAGAATATGCCCGCTCAACCCATAAAAATCATGACCGAACAATCCTATCTGTTGACTCAGAAACACTCTTAGTGGATCGATATCAGCGGCATGACATCTTTCCGACAACATAAATGAAGATTGGTATGCAGTCTATCGATCTTTGTCAGGGTGACGGAACCTTGAAAGTTGTAGAGAGTTCAGGTCGTCAAACATTTTCATCGCAAGGTAAGTTATTTTCGAATAGTAATGACGATAGTGGCTTAACAAATCCCATTGAACTATGAGCCAGGTGCTTCCCAGATTCTAATTCCGCATAACCTAGAAGATGTGCGTTCTTTCTGACCTCAAGTCTATCAAAATTATTCCTGGCTCATTTTTCCGCTTCTCCACGCCTCAACGGTGTTCTGCTTATCCCGGATTTTGGCGCATGCGACCCCAACGGGTTCAAGATCAACTTTCCTCAACATATGAATCAAGAATAGGAGCGCAGAGGAATACAAGGCTGGGATGAGCTGCATTGACGATTGGAATAGTGTCATTATGCAGTTTTATCAGGATCCGAAGGACTATTTAGGTCCAAATATGGGGATCCCTGTCGTTCCAGAGATTGATGGTTCGGGATAATCGCAAGGTTGACACTACAATCATGATTATTCTTCAAATAACTGACCTCAAGATCTAACAGTAAGGATTGTCCCAGAGCAAGTTACCAAAAGATCACGAATATGTGCACTTTCTTGTCTCGGCTTTTGCAAATGGGGCAAAGCCTTTAGCGCCGACAGAACATGAGGCTCGCAGAGTCGCATTCGTAATTCACCTCAATTAGGCCAAGTTTCTGTCTGGGGATTAGACTATTATCAAGGCACTGTGCATTATTTCGTAAAGCCTCGCTGATGTCCTCTTCAATTGCGCAACATGGGCGGCCTTGACTGTTATGCGCATAACTCGGAGGCGACGATGACATCAAAATGGTCAGGCTCAATATAACCCGTCAATTGGCAGACATATGGTTGTCGAGAACAAAGCGACGAACAACTCTTGCCGGAATGTTTTCTGTTAACCCCAATCGAATTCTTGATTCACGAGTGCTATTATCACCCCATGGCCGAGTATAAAGAGGCTAACTTCACGCCTCTTTACTTCACCTTTATCGCCATACAAATCTGCAATGTATCTTAGCAGGTCCATACTGGTGCTGTGCTCTGCCTTGATCCAGCATGCCTATGCCTCCAATCACAGCTTTTCTCCCCTCGATGCTCGGGCTTTTGTCTCCGGCTCGTGGTCACTAGCTCAGCAAGGGTGAACACAGATACTCTTTGCATTGACGAAACACCCTTCTCATTCGATTTATTCTTAGGACTACTGGGGTCAGTGCCATGCAGCTCGCAGTGGTGTCAGAAACGACAGCAATCATTTTTGATAAAGTGTATGCTCATTCCGTCTTGATACGTCAAAATGTTAGAGTTGCGATAATAATACATGCACTGCAGAGAACACAACCCTCTTACTGTGGCTGGCCATGTCGCTTGGTCTGTCGAGCTGAACCTCAACACGCAGACTGTAAGGCCACTGAATCCATTGAGTAACACCTGGTGCGCGACTGGAAGCTTCCTCGGAAACGGCACTCTTGTTAGCTCTGGAGGCAACCCTATCGTAATCACCGGTAATTTTCTTTCAATTCCAACCTTTTACACATTATCTAAAGTCAAAATTGCCATGTAGGTCAGAATGGATTGCAGGGTGTTCGCCTTTTCACTCCATGCTCTAGTGGCACATGCGATATATTTGAGAATCCTGCACGAGTCCACTTGACGTCGAACAGATGGTATCCTTCATCGGTAAATATCCTCCATCGAAGTGATGATGATGTCTAATGCAATGCATACTAATTTTTATATCACTAGGTTCGGATCGAAGATGGTTCTGTTTTGATTTTCGGGTAAGGATACTCGCGCGAAAATATTAAATGCATCACTGATTAGGTCATTCATTTTTAAATTATAGTGGTTCAGTTTCTGGAGGGTGAGCTTCATCGTCTTAAAAACCACATTAGCATGCCCATCATTATGCTAGATTCATCAACGGTCCATCTGTGAATAATCCTTCATATGAGTTCTATCCTCCTAAGAATATAAATGGTAACGAAACTCTTCTGGCATCTCAGCCGATAACTGATGCCATGATTCATAACAGGATTCAACGGCGTTAAAATCCCCAGTAAATTTTTGGCAGATACGCTCAACAGCAACCACTTCCCCATCATGACATATCTGCCTGACGGTACTATCTTTGTGGCTGCCAATCAGCAAGCGATGATTTTCAACTGGAGAACCAATACCGAAACTCGGCTTCCTGGTATTCCCAACGGTGTCCGTGTTAGGTAAGGACCGAAAAAACATTCTTGAGAGAAGAACGATTCTGACTCGGACTGTAGCTCTCCTTTCTCCGCTGGTGCTGTTTTGTTACCGTTAACCCCAGAAAACAACTATACTCCTGAAGTTATGATATGCGGAGGTTCTACGGTATCAGATAGTGTCAGCCCGACCACATTTACAGCGCAGACACCAACTTCGGCCCAGTGCTCTCGTCTTGTACTAACTTCTGCTGGTATCGCTGCAGGATGGAAAGTCGAGTCCATGCCACAGCCTCGTATCATGCCCGAATTGATTCAACTTCCGGATATGCGTATTTTGATAGTGAATGGTGCCATGACTGGGGTGGCAGGCTACGGCAACGTAAGCTATCTATATCTGTATTCGAATTTGTCTCCAACTGATCTTTATCTCACAGGTTCAAGGCCAAATCGGTGCAAGTAATGCAGATAATCCTGCACTCCAACCTGTCATTTACGATCCTGCTGCACCTGCTGGTAGCCGATTCTCTTCTGCTGGTATACCAGCTTCCACCATCCCCAGAATGTATCATTCAACTGCTAGTTTGACTCCGAACGGGACTGTCATGCTTGGTATGCAGTATTCAACTACCCCATATGTGTTGATTTCCCGTGACTTATAATGTATAACTTCAGCTGGCTCTAATCCAAACGATGATGTTTCGACAAAGAAATACGCGACAGAGTATAGGTGCGTCTTTCTACATATTCTCGCGCCTAAAAAAGCTAGAGCAAATGTATGCCTTTAGGCTTGAGTTCTATTCTCCCCCTTACATGACGCAGCCTCGTCCCACGTACACTGGACTTCCGAGTACCGTTAATTATAATGCTAAATTTACGCTCAACGTTCAGCTTCCTTCAGGGGTGACCTCAGTGAATGGTAGGCATCACTGCTAAGTTAGCCACGTCGACTTGACCTCATTGAATATTTAGTGCTTATCATGGACCTTGGCTTCGCAACACATGGCGTACATATGGATCAGCGAGTAGTCAAGCTTGTATCAACCCTTTCGAGCGATAATCGTACTCTCACAATCACTGGTCCCCCTTCGGCAAAACACTACCCTCCTGGACCTGCCTTTCTATATGTTGTCACTAACGCAGGTGTCCCTAGTTTCGGGCACAAAACGTTGATTGGCACAGGCGCATCCCCTCCTGTGGATCAGGGTGCTATTGCGAAGTAAGCCCTTAAACACTTATTGATGCAAATCGGACCCGTACTAATTTCCAGTAGTCTGCTTCGGTCGTCGTCAGCGTCCGCTGCTGCGTTTGGTCCTCTTTCAGTACCTTCTCCGACGTCGGGAGAAGGAAGCAACCTACCCACGGCCATTATTCCTGCCTAGATCCTTTTTATTTGAATTATTGATGTCAAGAACACTAAATACTTATTACTTAAATATGATTTGTTTTGAAAACTTGAAGCCGGGCGCATTGAGGAATTTGAATGGGTATGATCCAATCCACAACCTACTATAATTCAAACATCATATACAGGTAACAATTCATCACGAGCAAAATGGATACCACTGTTTCATAGTCTCAGGGCAACTTCAGGGTTGCTAATGTGCCATACTTAACTGTCATTTAGCACGTTGAAAGAATATGTACCTTTCCGACCTACCATAACATCCATTCTCAAACTCTGATAGTACAAGACAAGCTTCGACATGGACGTGGAAATTATCCTAGAGGTTTTGTCCCAGAAACGACTCTTGTCGACCATGTGGGGTACGCAGCCAAATTTCAATGCTTTCTATTTGCTCACCGTAATCACTTGTTTTCTTTGCTATTCAGCCTCGGCAACCGTGTTTCTGTTATGTGACACGCTGTCGGGCTTCTCTTCCGAGGTTTGTTAAAAGTTCGTCAGCGGCTATCTCGCTGACTTCTTTGCTGAATTAATGACAGATTATCTATGTCTGGAGGTCTGTCATAAGAGTCAATGTACAATCGACGCCGTGTGGGCTGATTTAGTCACGTAGTTCGAGATGGTCGATACCGAAAGCTATCTATTTGTTGCTGAGGTATTACGGGTTATTTTGTATGATGTGAGTCGTCACGCTTTGGTACCACAGCGCCGCTCAATCTCTATGTTGACACTCCCAAGACTTCAGTCTATAGGCCAGTCCAAGCTGCTCAGATCCTGAAGGATTTCATCTTATTTTAAGCATACTAACAGTTTTTTCCATAGC
>Ga0247779_1001315_pt1 | contig 12155 bp, 10 predicted proteins | sample UWRJL221509R5_FD_179925 | JGI IMG/M metagenome (GOLD analysis project Ga0247779, IMG submission 179925) | Plant litter microbial communities from Arlington Agricultural Research Station in Wisconsin, United States - UWRJ-L221-509R-5 | ecosystem: Environmental > Terrestrial > Plant litter >...
TGGATGGTGGTCGATCATCGAGAGTTGGGACATTCTTGCCCATCCGGCTTCGGTGTAAGGATCGTGTATCCAGTACCATAACATGAACGTCTGCCAAAGTAATATGACGTAGCCCACCGTCAACACGGTCAAAATGACTCGCTTATTCCTCGCAGGCTTCGAACCTAGACGTGAAAATCTTAGATCGTCGTTTCGTGGCATATCACGGCTTACTGAGGTTAGGAATACGTACAATAAATGTACATGGTGGCGCTATACACTCCTGTATATATTCCTGTAGGTTATGGCTAAGTCAACCTTCGAAGTAAAAATCAGTTCCTAACACATACCCATAACGAACAGAAACATCAAAGTGGGATTGAGTACTGTGCTGATATCGACTTTCTCCCTAACCGCTAGCCTGGTACGAGGTGACGAGCCCATTTCGGGTCGTCGGTGTGGAAAGGAGATTTTTTGCGAACAACAGCGTCGCTCATAATGCTTAGATTTATAGCTGGCGCTGGCGGACTACGTACGTTATTAGCATCAATCGTAACCAAGGCTTTTTTCACCAAGACTCAACTGATTAGAACGGATGGTGCAGCCGTGACCATTTAATAGCCAGATCCATTACACATCATTTCAACAGACAAGAGGACCCTGACGTTTCATGACAGTATGATAGGTAAATTTTCAACTTGGCCTTCCTACGCTCAATCTTAGTATTCTCCGAAAAGAAATGATGCCGAACAAATTGTAAAACAGCTTACTGCGTCGAGTCACGGTTTGCCTACAGAACGATGAAAGAACAGACCAACAGAGGATCAGGTCGAATGTTAGCTTACAGTTGACTTGCAGCTTTTTTCATATTGTTAGGCCGAATAGCTAAATATATACATCCTGGCGGGTGTCGCAATTTCACTGAACGACAAGGGCTCAGAGCTCAGGGGATGGCTTATGTTATCTTTATTATTTGCGTTCGGCATTCCCACCAACTCTTAATTTTGGGGACTACCTGTACTTATGGAAATTCTTTAGTGCGATGGAGTATCGATATTAAAACAGCTGTGGAATCAAGGTTCCGCATTTTGAATTTTAGTATTTTGAGTTTTAACCACACACATCAGCTACAGCCATACCTGTCTTATCCCCTAGCTTTCGGTGGACGTCTCAGGTTATAGCTTTATGGAGGTTATAAGGTTCAGCAGCATATCTAAAAATAGTTTCCAAAAACTCGACTAATCTTGGATATTCCTCTGTCATTTCTCTGCACTTGCTCCTAGACGCCTTATTTATAGATACCTTCAGACACCTCATAATACTTTAATGCCAATTTTAAAGGTTTGGAAATTTACTTTTGCTTCGTTGTTGATTACATCATCAATTGAAGCCATTATGTCGAACTTGAAGGTTTCTTTTATGCCGAGTAGCCAGACGTAAAATATTTACCCCAAAAATTACAAGCTAAACCTAAATAAGAAGTTGTGCATATGGGTTTGTTTCCGAAAGAGCTGAAGGTTAATGTTTTAGACAGAGTTATGGGTTTCAGGTCGAAGTTCCCCGGCCACAAAATCGGTGGACAAAAATTCTGTGGGATGCTGGAGGTTATGGGTTTATACGGTTATAGGATAATGCAGGTTCGACTGTACTTATGTACAGTAAGCCAGTGCGGCTGCATCAGCGCACCGCCTGTTGTTGTACGAGCTCAGTCACGGAATGGTTGACTAAGTATATTTCGTAGCTACTTGTTGTTGTATGAAACTATATAGAATATAATACAGGTAAATAAAAAAATATGAAGAAGCACTAACCTCAGTCACGGAATAATTGACTGAGGAAAGTGGGCGTGTACAATATGGTTAGGTATTAGGGTAGTGAAGCTTATGTCAAAGAGTAGAAATAAAAGTTTATCCCGCTCGCCCCGAAAGATAATGGACGAGCGGCTAGTTTGTGCACGTGTCTAACGCGTCCTCGACGCGAGTGCTTTTGTGGGCGGCGTGATAGCCTTGATGCCAAGGTGCTTGCGCATCAATCTCCAACACCGCCACATCAGACTGATCAATTTAACATACTGAATGCTCGTTTTATACGACTCGCTTGCTGGAATTATGTTCCTCAATAGATAATTAATTTTCTTCTCAAAGAGGGCTAAGCGTACGTAAGCGTGGTATATGCTCATTACTCACGCGTAAGCAGTATGCTATGTGTCCACTTAGGACACTTTTGCCGACTTCATCAGAAAAGCTCGAATATAATTTGATGTATAAACGTCCACCACTGCCATTCAATTTTATTTTATTTATTGGATTCAGCTACTATATGCATTACAGGGTGAGTAAAATCCGCCTCCGCCTCTCCATCATTTCTATTTATCGCACAGTGTTCTTTGGAACAGTCAGTCTTCTCAGTTTCTTCGTTTGGGGATGAAGACCGCCGTCCCTCATCCTCCATGGTTCCATGAGGAGTCACATCCAAATAATTCAGACTCTCATCGTCCGCTTGCTGCGCGTCCTCCCGGAGCTGAAATGTGGCTGAAGACGTTTCGAGCCGGGCGATCATAACCGTTGTTGCGAAAATCTGGATCAGAACAAATTAGCTTTTTTGCTTAACCAAATCTGAATTTCTGGCGTAAGAGTAGCATAACAGACTGACAGGTAATATGTGAGAGATTCGACCTAAATAGTATTCCATCATGGTCACTATGCCTGTGTGATTAGGATCATCACCGGTGTCGATGAAATCCAAAATCGCATTCGCGGTCGCCACTAGGGAATAGATTGCTGCTGACTGTACGAGGATCTCTATTATGTGCTTATATCGCGCCAATTTTTTGTTCTTGAGCATCCAATTAGTTTTCCCTGTTGCCAGCCAGATCCGTCGAATGATCACAATCGTCGTAATCAGACTTGTTACTGCGACGACTACACTCATTATACCGTCGGAGAGGCCGGCCATCTCGTCCAATTTGTCCGTGGGTTTGTATACCCACATTGCAAAGAAAATGTTGGCGACTACGGTAGCGCCTGTAAAATTTTGGGTTATTCTTCCAGTCTTTATCCGCGTTTTCAACTGCCTCGTGCGCACCAATTTCAATGAAGTATAATCCCAATGGTAGCTATATCCCTAAAAATGACCGCCCAGACATATAAAAGCATCTCCATATCTTTCACAGAGGATTAGGCGATCACTGAAAAGCGAAAGAAGGACGTACCATTAGCCCATCCGCAAGTACATAACTAACAGTATACATCATGTACCGCATCACAAGCAGAGTTCCAGGGATGCCCGGATGGTGGTCAATCATTGAAAGCTCAGACAGTCTTTCCCATCCAGCTTCGGTGTAAGGATCGCGTATCCAGTACCATAAAATGAAAGTGTGCCAAAGTAAAATGATGTAGCCCACTGTCAACACGGTCGCGATGATTCGACTATGCTTAGCCAGCTTCGAACCTGTACGTGTATATCTCAGATGTGTATCATAGCATATCATAGTTTAAGGACGAGTTGAAGATACATACAATATATACACATGGTCGCGCCATACACTCCTGTATATATTCCTGCATTTCATGGCTAGGTTAGCCTTCTCGACGTAGAAATCCATCCATAACCCATACCCATAAAGAATAAAAACATTAACGTGGGATTGAGTACTGTGCTGATATTGACTCTTTCCTGAGCGGTGAGTCTGGTACGAGGTGACGCCCGCATTCCTGGTTGAGGGTGGGGAAAGAGAACTACGCGAACAGCGCCGTTGTTTGTGATATTGAAATATAAAGCCTACTCTGGCAGACTACGTACGTTATATTTATCGTAAGCAAGACTACTCTTGCCAATATCTTTCTGATTAAAATGAATCCAACCATTCAATTACTAGATGCTCAGTCTAGATCCATTACACATTGTTTCAACAGAGAAGAGGACCCTGAAGTTTCATGACGGTATGAAAGGTCACCGGTCAATTTTCGACCTGGCCCTCAATTTTAGTGTTCTCCGAAAAGCAATGATGCTAAGCAACTTGCAAAGCAGCCTACTGTTTGCTTCCCTGCCAAAAATCTACAGAACAGGACTCGACAAAGGACCAGGACGAGTATTACATCAGTTAATTTGGCGTTCGGCATTTTGAGTTTTAGCCACACGCACCAATTACAACATACTTAGTCAGGGGCCCGAAACAAGCCCAAGATGGTGGTGTATTCGCTTAAAGCGCATTACAGCTATCGAAATACCTGATCTAATCAGTAGCCGCAGAATGGGGAATGGTTATATTATGTCATACATATTATACTGTAAACGTATCAAATATTACTTCTCCTCTCGAAAACGACTTGGTGGTGGTCATCCAAGACAATGTCTTCATTATGTATAGATGATTCACCATTCGTCATGTCTTGACTCACATCAAGATATTGAAGGTTAGAGCTGTCGTAAGTTGGATAGGCCTCTGATTCCAGAGAGGAAGTTAGTTCTAATCGACCGACCATCAAAGTTGTTGCCAATGTCTGCCAAATATTAAAGGTATTAGATGCAATCCTCAGTACATCGTACGGCATAGGTGCGATAACTCCACATAACTCACAGGTATTATATCCGCAAGCCGAGAAAAGTAATAGCTGAATACAAACGCTACAGTCGAAGCAGGACTGATTTGAACGAAGTCCAAGACGGCTTTAATGCACGCCAAGAGAGAATACGCAGCCGCCGATTGAATCAAGATTTCCACAATATATCTGTATCGCCCAAAGGTCTCCTTGGCCCCTCCAGTCGGTAAGCGGCGATTTGATGTTGCTGAATAAATCCTCCGGATAATAACACAGGTCGCAAGTAAGCTGGTGAGAGCTACCGCCACACTCATTACGCCATCTGAGATGTCTCCCATCGTATTTAGTTTATCGCTATCTGTATACATTCCAATCGCAGAGAACGTGTTACTGCAAATCATGGCACCTATACATATTAGCACTTTGACTTGGATAAAGGTGGGGCCATGGCACTTATACTCACCAATTTCGATTAGATAAAATAGCAGTGGTCCAATGATTGCACGAAACGATCGCCCGCACGTGTGGAAACATCGCCATATCTCCACGGTTAAAGAAAGCGCCCAGGAGAAAAGTCATAAAGATGTAGCAGAAGATGTAAGGACAAGTTGTATCATATTAATCAAGAGTAGGACACGCACCATAAGCCAATCCGCCAAGGCATATCCAATTGCATAGAATATCGTCCTGAACACAAACACTAGATCTGGTACAGTCGAATCATCTAGAATCAACGATGCCTGAGACTTTCTAGTCGCCCCGCCTGAAAGGACGAGGAGTTCCAAGGTCAAGTACCATTTAATGGCCGACTGTCCGACGAGGGTAAGGTATCCGGCGGTAAGGACAACCACGATGGTACGCTTATGCGAGGTGGCGTTAAAGACTGCCATGATGTTCAATGACGGTGATTTCAGCAAATGCGAAATTTAAAACGTACAGTATACGAGCATAGTAGCCAGATACACCCCACTATACATCCCTATGTATGTAAGGAATTAGTAAATGTCAATGAGTTTTTCATACATATAACTCGGGCGTACCCATTAGAAAGAAGTACATCAATGTTGAATTTAACGATGTGCTGATATACAGCTTTTGGAGTTCGACATCGAGCGACAGGTCAGAGGAAGTCATCCCGCCTGAAAAGGGGAACTAATTCTATAGCCTCGTTCAAGATATATCCTGCAGCAGGCCTCGCCCGGGTTCGCGCTATACTCAGTGAATTATACATTATGACACGGTTACCAGGGTTTAGAACGTTTAGATTTGAACGCGTTGTCCGCTTATCCGCCTAATCCAATTACACCGAGTCTCGCAGCACATTATTTACGCACGCTTTCAATGAATTGTATAACTATGGCGTCAAAGAACCAAGAGTGGTCAGGCACTAATGCAGGATGCCGACGGTTCAACATATGCATTTCCCAGGATATGTTAAGTGTGTAATCTTCTATATGTAACCGCGGCTGTTTATATGCAGCATTAAGCTTAACGCAGTTATGTTGTCATGTAATACAATTTCGGTGCTCAATTTCTATGTAAATATGGCCTGCCGCCCGCTTATAATGTGAACAGTGATTTTTTGGCCCCGATAGACGGATTTCACAATTCTAGGCCACGGTCGTTTCAACTGTCGCGTCTGGCCGAGAGTACTTGAGGGACACATAAATCGAACATATTAATATTAAAGCTAACATACATAATTAATTGGAGCGTATAATATTCTTCAAGCTCTGTGAGACGCAAGACGTAGTACTTTTAAGACAGGTGGATTTACCCTGAATGTGGGACCTGAAATCCAAATGATGGAGAGGTATCATAGCCCATCGTAGTAAAGGGGATGTGACTTTGTCCTTCAGAGGTTCTGTGTACACCCCGTAAATTGAGGACCATGCGATTAGATATTACGCACGGGAACGCAATGGCGAATCCCAAAGGCGTCTCCGTGAGCGCTCGCTATTTTAAATTTTTTTTATCAGGGATCATGTCGATGCCAGAAAGATAGTAGAAGCTAGACTCACATCACCGAACATCCAGGTTAGCATACACGTCAGATATGTTAGACTAATTCTGGAGACCGAAGAGCGGATACACGCATTAGTCAAAATGAATTATCCACATCTGTGAGATCATAGAAATAAACGCACGCAAGGAAGTAGACGACTGAATCCCGAAATAGTACATCCACGAGCTGCTCTCCACTTTGACGAAATGTTGAAAGGCCTCCGAGTGATTTCCGTAAACCGAACGATTTGTAGGTAGCAAGCGCCGACAGAAATGCGTCGAACAGCAATCCTGGGACCCAGAATCGGTACTGCGTGTGAATGCTTTTGGGAGAGTCATATAAACAAAATTCGCCAAGTTCCAGAATGGGTAGGGAGATTCCTGAAAAGCATGTCCTGAAATCGAAGAGACACATGGAACGCGTCATTGACGTACCTTTGAGTCCCCAAAGGCCTGTTGCCATAAACACTGCGGCTGACGAGAGAGAGCAGATGAAAAGGAGTAGCATCACAGTCAACACGGTCTTATTCTTTGCGTAGAGTGCGTAGATGCGCAGCTGTAGAATTCCTGGCATTGTCAATGAGTAATGCATAACGGTAAGGAGGTTAGTGAATAAAGCCTCCCTACCTTGTGCTATCACGGTAATGACTAAGCTTGTCCATCCTTGCCATTGGTAGAAGTGCGTGCCTAGGATTTAGCCTCGTTAGATTGGAGAATTGTAAGAAAGAAAGCAAAATGCTCACAGCTAGGTATATACATCGATACAAAAACAAAACCGCATACCTAACCCACACTCACAACTTTGTCGATTGAAATCAGTGGACAATTCGCGAACTCTTGGGATATATAACGCTTACCATGTTAGATTTCGTGGACGAGAAAAAACCTGTGACAGAGATTAAAGATGCATCAGCGAGTGTGTTGTGCTGGTCAGGCTTATATACACGAACCATATAAATCAAAGCTGGAAAAAGAAAAAAAAAAGAGAGGAAGTTGGGTTAAGTCTTCGAGCAATGAACGGCATATAAGTCCGACGGCACTGACAATGTGGCTGCCAAGGCATAGTACCGGCTCTTTTGGAGTATTATGAGTGAGAATCTGCCGGTCAACAAAACAACATTCTTACAAGTAGAAATAGGGCTTTGCCTATCGACAGAGAACCTGGCTTTATTTATATTTTGAATCCACTGTCGTCGTTAGGCTTGTTGGCTATGAGCTTACCCATATTAAAGATACCTGTGTTGTGTCAGGCCGATACATAAACAGAAATTTGCGACTACAGGACATCGCCTTACCTCCTGATCGAAAGTAGCGACTAATGGGTATGGTGTTATTATTTGATCGTTCTTTATTTTGAAAAAAATGAGACGTACGATGATCCCAAATGATGATGCAACCAGCCGACACTACGTTAATGCGTTAAAGTTAACGTTAAATCATGGATGGGCATTCACGTTCGAATTTTGTCGTACTGATACGTACAATGGGCGTACCGGGATCCTTGAATGCCATAGAAAAGCTTCATGGGCGCAGTCGCAGAAGAAAAGACACTTGGTAACATAATATGGTCGAGGCTACTTACCAGAAAACGTCATTCCACGCCGTTTATTATATGTACGATCGCTACCCTCGACATATTCACAAGGTTGCCTTGAGGCTTGATTGTTGAAACATCTCGGGTGACTCCGTTGCTCGACGATTGGTCTAAATCGAGCAAACGTGTACAGCATTTACCTAAATAGCTTCTTAAGTATGAGATAGACGCTTGATTTCGTGAAATTGGCCTCCCGATCGTGGGTTTTTGTATGATGAAATTCTTATTTGAGTGCAGAGCTAAGGAACTATTTTCACTCCGAGATGATTCTGACGCTATATTCGATGATAATCTAATAAATCAGAATCCAGTGTGACAGGCGTTAATTTAGAATGATTTACGAAGGTTTGCAGGTGGTTGCTGACCGGTCAATGATTGACCGGTTGAATGGAATACAGAATAACTGTTGTGACTGTTGAGCTGAGATGAAAAATGCTTTTCAAGATCGCCGTGGGTGTACTATGTCGACTAGAATCACAACTAAATTATGATCTTGTTTCAAGCCGAGTGATGTTTGGAATAGACAAGCATCGCCAAAGACAAATTGCTGACTAATTTAGATTGTTTGTATCGGAAGTCTTCGGGTTTCGGTGCTCTCATTTCTGCAGGTAACTGCTTAATCCGACAAAAACACTTTTGGCCAACCTTCAAACAGCTATCATATTTATTGGTTCAAAAGTTCTATTTGTTCGTTTTGTCATCGAAGTTCATAATTTCCAGAATTTCTGCTCTGCTACACTGTCTCTTCTCCCAGCATGAAGTCCCTTTTGTTGTATCTCCAGTGAAGTCATTCAGTTCCCTCGCCAATCAATGTGCGAGGACAGCCCGAGGACAGCGTTAAATAGGGAGTTCCAACTTCCAGTCAGCCGGAAGCATTCCACGTCATAAATATCAAGAAATAGTGGTGTGGATAGACGTTGAATGGTGACAACGTTTTGACGACTAGTGATGGTGGATAACTTAGTGTGGTGTTGGTGAGAAAGTTTACTCCTTCACTGCGACCGATCTAGTGACTTATTAAACCTTCCCGACAGGAAGGTTTTTATTCTTTCAAGAATCCTGTCACGAAGGACGCATAGATGATTCATCGAGCATGTCGACTGAGTGGGTTGTTGATGTGGTATGGATAGGGAGAACACGATACTCTGCTTCGTTCTTCAGCCAATAGCAGGGGTAGTGTGGAGGACCCAGACATCAGGCTCGGTCCTGGAAGGTGCGAGTCCCACCCATTGCGTGCATGAGCGCATCGAAGATTGGACGTCCATGCTGATTTGGTCGCCTCCCTGCGCAGTGGACATACCATGGCGACGAGAAGGGTTTGATGATGGCGATGACCCATATCTCGCTTTTTGCACTTCACTCCGCACGCCATGATATATGGCGAACAAGACATCTCCGACAGTCAAGACACCCCGTGTGGTCGGGGGCACGACAATCATTGTCCTCAAGGGCTCGATCCGAATGGACATTGGGCCGTTGCTGCTTGGTTCCGTAGCTGGCATAGCCTGCCACCCTTGGCCATATACCGGAGCTGCGACGGCAAGCTCTGCTCGCTCATGGATCATCCAACGCATCATCTTTGAGTTCGCAGCAAGGATCACGTTGATAGGATACATCGGAGGCAGGGGAATCGCAGCGTAAGGAGAAAGATGGTGGATCAGAGGTGGTGGGCCTTCCGACCACTGTGGTTCACACAGACCGTAGCCTGTGGTAACTGTCCTGAAGGGATATGGGACGGTGTATGACTCGCCGCCGGCGACGCGACGCGAGGTATGTTCTGGCATGCCGTATGTTCCTCTATACATCGAATCATGTTTGCTCATAGAGTATTTAGGCTCGTCTTCCTCGGACGCGATTTGCAGTACGCGCCCTGGCATCTTGGAGTACTTTTCAATTCGATAAAGCCTGCTTGGGGTTAGACCGAGATGTCAAGGAGCGTTCTTTCTGTGCTCACTAGGAATACGTCGTATGTTGTGCCCGATCCAGTATGTCGAGCTTCAGTGGATGGAATGTCGTGAGCAGAGGCTTCTCAGTGGAAGATGTGTGCGGTTAGATTAGGGGTAGACAACCCCGCAGTCATAGATAACTCGTTTATGTACTTTTCCCGCTGCCGACAGCTTGACGCACAAAGGCCATGTCTTGTCCGTAGTCATACATCTCGGAGCCGCAGCAACGCGTGTCAGTCACAGTCACACATCGTGACCGCCCTTCAGTAGGAAGGTTAGAAATATTAGTCGAGTGCCCACCCCTCGTTATATTGTATTTTTCAACAAGGATGTTATTTGGTAGTTATCTGTTGGTTTCATACATGTGGATAAGTATTGGTACTCAGTGACTCTATTCTAAAATAGCCTTGCGGTAATGTGGCAAAGACTAGTCTGTAAAACAGCCTCGAAATTTCCGTTGATAACCCTCTCGCTTTACATTTCGTGTAAATAATGGTGTGCGTCGCGTCGTTTCCGTAATCGCGAGTAATTCAAAATAAACTCAACTGTGGTGTACATTGAACCTCTTCTCTATAATTTAACTCACTTTGTCCAAGCGGCGGGCATTCGGGCCAAGCACATGTATAATATACTACTAGTATGGGTCCGCAGCGAAAGCCCAGTTCTCCGAGGTCTATATCCTAATGGAAACGCAGTGACAAAGTACATTCATTGAAATGAAAAGTAATTACAGCCAAGAAGTCGTATGATAATCAAACTTATGACAATTCATGATACGGTGTATCAAACTACTTGCTCGTACTAGTAGGTACCCCGAGTCTGCGCAACGAGCCGATCGCAGTATGGGGTGACATTCTCCAAGGACTCAGCTCTCCGTTCTTCTTCCGAAGAGGCCAAGGATATCCGTGTCTAACGTAGGAAGCCAAGCCTTTGGGTTTACGCAAGAATCATATTCCATAAGGGGACATTTCTCAGTAATAAGCGCCGGGGCTATGCACGGAGTGCATTGGTAAACAGTCAACGTTTGAGCCCTTTTTACACTTTAAACAGCAAAAAATAAGATTCTGCTAGTTCTCTGTTACCTTACTGTATCTGTTGCTCAAATCATAACTAAAGTGGCCGCGATCGGACCTGAAAAGCTCGTACTTTAGTATACGATCTGAACTTGCTAGGTGTTGTTTCTGCACTACTTTGTTTTCCATCCGTATAACCTGTTGAGAGTAAGTACATGCAACTTAATACTATTACGAGGAGAATATACTCCTAAGAGGTATCAACATTTCAGTCTAAAGTGACTGAGCGCATGTGCAATTGACGGGCGCTAAACATCAAATCAACCCTTTAGATCTTACGCAGCACCGTGTTAAGTGTCGACAAATGCGATTACACCATCTCTTCGTCAAGTCTTGATATAATGAGGTGGTCAAATAATCCTGCTCATCTAATATGCAGACCTTGTTTGGTTGTTGGGCGATTATGATTGTTCGGTGCCGTGAACTTCGACACTGAGATGTTTAACCCCGGACGGGATGGTTTCGGCTGCGTATGGCCTTTCGTTCATGCATAATAGAGTGCCTGTCGTAGTTGAACTCCGCAAATGTTAGTGCCCATAGAAAATTACGCATCCTCCTCTTGTCTTACTTTTTTCCTTCCTTGCGGAAGGTGCTTACTTGATCCCTCTCTGATTCATCCGACGTTTTTCCAGCACCTGCCATGGTTATTTATCTAATCTTATCACCCCTGTGTTATACACACGTTTCTCTCTTTCCCATGAGGGCTATTCTTGGACGCGAAAGGTAACCATTGCCGTTCACCTGATAATAATATAGGAGAAGAACTTCGTACTCAGGTCACCTGCACTCGTCTCCTGGTACATCACTTTACCAATGTCTAATAACAGATACTAGGTAGCCATTACATAGTTACTGCAGTTTTCTCCTCTTAGCCATCGCATTCGTGGAACCTGCGACCAAAGAGATTCTGCCATTCGGATCGCATAAGGATTCTGATGATAGGGACTGTCACATTCATGATCATTCTTCGACATCGTCGACAGCGATACAGGATGCACTGAACATTATTGTGGTCGCC
>Ga0247779_1001316_pt1 | contig 12151 bp, 8 predicted proteins | sample UWRJL221509R5_FD_179925 | JGI IMG/M metagenome (GOLD analysis project Ga0247779, IMG submission 179925) | Plant litter microbial communities from Arlington Agricultural Research Station in Wisconsin, United States - UWRJ-L221-509R-5 | ecosystem: Environmental > Terrestrial > Plant litter >...
GTATACATGTGTGGGTGAGCAGTGTGTGAATCAGATAAACATAAACTTACCATGACAAGGACTTCGTGATATTGTCTTGACAGCGCCCGTTGATCTGGGCGAGGTTGTAATAATCCGATAGACTGAACAAGAGGAGTATCAGTAAAAGGGTCTAACGTAGCTCACTAGCACTCGGGGTCGGGTGGTGTATCATAGCATCCGAGTCATATAAGCCAAATGCGGTATGTAATAGTAATGTACAATAGACGGAAACGGTCCGAAATGGAAATAATGATTGACTCAAGGGAGGCAGGCGCCACACATGTGCGTTTCTGGATGTTTTTTATCCATTTACGGTATTTTATTTCATCTAGGCCGGCCAAGAGTATGTAGTCAAGGCCATATCTTGGTGCCCTCGAGGCCAAGCCGAGTTCTTGCAGATGTTCTGTAATACTTTGTATCCCAGAAAGATCAGGTAGCAGAGATACATAACACTTTATAAATTCGAATGAGTATTATAGTATGTATGTACAAAAGATACTGACATAGTTGAGTCCATGAGGTATAATACACTCCCAAGGGATAATACAGCACTCCAATAATAAAACATCACATCACAAGCAAAAAAAAACCAAGACCAACCATCAACCCAATCTATCAATTAAATAATCAATCGTCCCATCCATTCAACTCCTTCGCCCACTTCATCTTCCTCATCTCCCTCCTCTCATCATCCCCCATCGCCGCCCACGCATCCACGCCACCAACATCTTCAATCATCTCTTCCTCCCACTTCTCCTCCATTTCCAGCTCCTTCTTGCTCTTCTTCCTCGGTGGTGGGGGAGGTGGCGGCGGCGGCGGAGTCCGTCTATTCGGATGCAGAGGCGCGATCTTCGACAGCAGACTGCGCTGCGACTTCAGCATCGGGTTGTACGCTGTAGACGTCGGCGTGCGGAAGAGGAGGGGTTTGATTTTCGTTGCAGATGATGTACTGGTGGTGGCGGTGGGGAAGGGCGAGGGGAAGGGAGAACCAGGGAGCGAGTTGACGTGTCGGATGAGTTCAGACATTGGTCTGCCACTCTTGCGCGGCGCGATGGTGTAGTTGGCGTATATGGGTGTCGAGCTGCGGCGGTTTAAGCTACCAGCGGCGGTTGTGGTTGATGGTCTTGGAGCAGGAGTAGCGTAGACCGGGTTGGGTGTGGCATAAGTTGGTCTGGAAACGGCTGGTGTCATGTTTTCCTGAAGGAATGGTATGTTATAGTATTTATCAAATAAATGGACGAGTGAGCTCACTTTCGCAAAAACTGGCGTTTCTTCAGGAGTCGATTTCTTCGGTTGTGCCTCGTTCTTTTCGACGTCTTCATCCTGATCCTCTTCATCGTCAACTCTACTGGTTGATGATGATTTAGAACCCTTGGACGAAGATTCCTTCTCCTTGCCTTTTCCTTTCGCTTTGTTCACCGGGACCGGAGCGTCTTCTTGGTTTTCTTCCACCACATAGGAATCAATCCCTCCAGAAGAATCATACTCCTCGTCAGACAAGATGATCTGCTTCGCTTTTCCTTTACCCTTCAATTTCTCCTTGGACTTTAAAGATTTTTCGACAGTCTTGTCCTCGTCGGTCTTTCTCTTCTTCTTCTTCGACTTCGTCACATGAAGAACACCAATGTCGCCGTCCATATGTTCTTCCCCTTTACCTGCCCCTTTGGCCGCAAATTCATCATCCTCCTCATCGGAGTCCACAATCGTCTTGCGCTTGACGCCACTAGCTCGCCTCTTAGATGATGATACATCAAAAGTCGAATTTTGTGTAGATACGGGCATAGCGACGGGATCCGTATCGATAGAATGTCGCGTCTCTGCAGGTTTAGCGACCGATTTTGATTTTGATTTCTGCAATGTCGGGGTCTCTGGAACACCAGCATGAGGAGGGGCCCCTGGCATGTCAATAGCCAGTTCATCGTCCGAGTCTTCAATGAACTCGCGGCTCTTGAAGACTTCCTTGTCTTTGTCTTGATCCTTTGCTTTGCCTTTCTCCTTTGTTTTCTCTTTCTTCTTACTGGATGGAGGTTTAGCAGTGATAACGACTTCAACTTGGGGTCTTCCACCAGATGCAGGAGTTGCAATGCTAGTCGCAATCACAGGACCATCAGCGTTAGCTGGAACAGCGGATGCAATGGTACCATCAGCCTTCTCCTTCCCATTCTCTTTCTTTTTCCTCTCCTTCTTCTCCTTCGGCTTCTTCTCCTTCACCGCTTTTGCCTTTCCTTTTCCTTTCTTTGCTCCACCATATCCAGAAGGGTCAAAATCATCGTCTGCATCGTCCTCGTCTAGAATAACCATGGGCGCTGCGTCAAAGGCATCATCGAAGGCATCATCATGAACGATTTTAGCTTTCTTCTTCTTTGTTGCCGTGGCGGTGTTTGTAGTAGTTAATTTCTTGATCTTCAGTGTGAGCTTCTCGCTGCTTGCAGTGGGATCCATAGTAGGAGGAAGCTTTGTTAGGTCCACGAAATCTGGATTGCCACCTCTCGAGTCATTGTCGTTATCATTTCCACCGCTAAATGACGATGAAGACCCAGCAAAGAACGTTGGAGGTGGAGGGAGCATTTTCTTTGAATGGCTTGATGGTACGAGTTGGTCCATCTCTTCTTCTTCTTCAGGTTCTGGGTGACGGGAAACAGGCCTTTTCCTCTTCCTCAAGTGAGAGGTAAACGAGTCATGTTCGCTAAATAGACTGTCTGGAGATGACGGAACCTGCCTGTCACTTGTTAAGGGATCTTGAAGGGTCTCGATAGGCGGGATCCTCATTGCTGCCCCAGTATATGCTGTGTAAGTAGTTGATAATGTCAGTGTAGGAGGGTCAGAAGGAGGTAGATCGATAATGGGGGGAAATGTGGACGGGGAAGTGGCAATCGGGAGTTCGGGTCCATGTGGAGGCGTCAACGGAGGCAAAATGGCGTCAATGCCCTTGTAAAGTGCTGCAATATCCTGTTCAACGGTATCTGTTGTCCTTGGAGGTTTTTTCTTTGGACGCGGGCGTGGGCGTGGATTTGGAGCCATCGAGGTTGATGTTGAGGCGGCAGAATCTCCAATTGCTACATTAGGATCCTCTAGCATCTTTCCGTCTGGTTTTTCGTTCAAGGTTTCCTGATCTGTGGATTTCTTGGCTTTTGGCTTTGGCTTTGGTCTCGGTTTTTCCTTCCCCTTCTCCTTTGCCTTTGATTTCGACTTTGAGGTCGAAGGTTTGAGACTCAGTTCATCATCATCATCATCGGAAGTGAGCTCAATAATATCCTCCGGGTCGAATATGATTTGTTTCTTCTGCGTCCGCTGACGCATCTTGGCCCGGTCAGCAATGTTCGTGGACAGTGTATTTGAAATCTGGTCAAAGGCTGCGGGGAGACCAGAGACAGAAGCAGAAAAGGATTCGATGGACGTGTCGCCTTTAGCAGCTCCAGTAATAGCTGTTGTATATGTTGAAATAGCAGAGTGTTGAATTCCTTGCACTTTTTGCTGTTGAGCCGCGACGTCTGTAAATGCAGATACTGAAGACGTTCTTTGGAGACCAGCAGTGGAGTTGATATCCGCTGTGGTTTGAAAGAAAACTAAATGAGAAGATTTAAGTACAGTAGTCTTCTCAATAGCCAGAAGTAAGCGTACGGTCGAATTCCTCTCTTTCCCTTTCCCCTTTATTTCCTCCCTCCTCCTCACTATCTGCTATGACTTCATCGTCGTCAATGATTCTCGGGCTAGGTATAATTTCTTCGTCGTCCATACAGTTTATATCTTGAAGGATAAAAGAGCGATTTGATGACTTAATGTAAGTGGTAGAGAAGGCTAACGGTAAAAACTCAAATGGACTGTCGACAGGCAGCAGCTACGGGAAAGGCACCGAACGCGATCAACGAAGTTGTGACTCAGAGTCATTGTGATTCGACGCGTTCGTGACTCATGCACGTGCTCGTGCGTAGAATTGACGTCATATATCCTGAGGTCGGACGACGATCACCCAGGGTCACCCCGAACTTGATCATCAAATGTAAGTTTCTTGTTTCATCCGAGCAAGCTATAGCAAGGCAACAAGGAGCGACGAAATATTGAAAACTATTGGCTTATGGCTTCCACAAATCTGCAATCATCGTGATGTGCATTTCTATCATCCCTGCCTAAATATTGCAGATGCAGTGCTGATGCTGAAGAACATCGATTCACGCAATACAATTTCTTACAGTTTGTTCATACCTTTCGTATTCCTTAGCGTGCGCTACGGCAGTCAAGTGGTGCAAAAGTTATCTCTCAAGTACTGCCACAGAAACATGACACTCATATTGAAACCTAATTAACATTAAACACTAATCGTAAAGCACTTAGTCGAGCTCGTCGGCCTCGAATTCACGACTGTAGACGCAAATGATTAGACTCCCTGCTCATTCTAAGAATTGAAAGGAACTTACGACATCATCTCTTCAACATCATCGGCATCGAAGCTGCGATGGTGGCGGAACAACTTCTTGAAGCCACCAGCCTTGGTGCACTGAGGGCGAGCAGCGGTGGTGGTAACTTTCACGGTAACGGTACCGTGGTGGGTGACGGTGTGAAGGGAGATTTTACCAGCAACGGCCTTCAATTGAGTAGGAGCCGGAGTGATGGTTGAGTGCGACGCGGTGGTAGAAGTGGCATGGGAGGAAGTAGCAGAGGCTGAGTGGGAAGTGGTGGTCGTAGGAACAATGAGACCATATTTCTTCGCGATCTTAGCCTTGAAATCCGCGTCCTTCTTGGCTTTCTTAGCAGCCTTCTCGTCAGCGATCTTCTTTTTCTTAGCAGCTTCCTTGGCCTTCTTTGCGTCCTTTTCGTGTTGCTGGTTTTCCTTCTTGTTGCAAGTAGTGGGGAGAGGTGTGTGGGTGTGGGTGTGGGTCACGGTCGCGGTAGGAGTGTGGTGGTGATGGTGGTGGAATGCGCGAGCGTCGAGAACCTCATACTCAAAGTCACGAGCTTCGAAATCTTCGAAGTCGTAGAGTTCGCGGGCGTCAATGTCATAATTGTCATATTCACGCTCCATCAAATCAGCAGTCCTGGGAGCAAAATTGTTAATTGCAATGCAATAGAGAGGCAATATTTTTACTTACTCAGCATAGGGCATAGCAAGAGTGGAAATGGCATTGAAGGCGACAGCGGCAAAAACAACAGCGGAAACAGCGTAGACCATTTTGATTAATGTGGCGAAGGTGAAAAGGGGTTAATTAGGTTTGCGTGAAGTAAATGTGAGAGAAGAGTTTCTTTGAGGCGACTAAGTGACCAGCACGAAGTGGATGCGATGAATGAGCACAGCTGGGGAATACAGATGAATCCCCCCCCGCCTTTATAGTCAGTCGGACCATGGTTGATAGCGGCAAATGAGAGGGAAAATCAGTGAAAATTCAATTGATATCCAAGCGGTCGTCACGGTCAAGCTTCTGCATCAATGTGTCATGATGCGCTATGTTTGATTGTTATATTGAAGTCGCACTTAGCGCTAGATCCTTGTAGGGATGTTGACCGCCTAAAAATACATATCACCCTCAGATAGATCATAGGGAAAGATGAAAACATGACGGTGTTTCGTCTTTTCTAAGTTTCCTTCATCATGAAGTTTATCCTTGGGTGATATCGATATTAACCGACCTAGCAAGATATATTGACGAATGGCTTGATGATATGTTGCACCGGTATGCCAGCAGCTCTAGGAAAATACACAAAATATCAACATAGGTGTATTGACTTCGTGTGTGAACGAAACTGACAGGGCGCTGTGCCATCATGATCCCAGAGTGATTCTGTTTGGGCCTGCCGCTGTATCACAGGGCTGTGCAACGAACGAGACGAACATATCGTGGTTATGAAAGTTCGATGACGACCACGCAGGTCCAGAAAGCGACTGGACTGTAGCCTAGTGAATGTACAAGATGCCATCTGATGCCCTTTGCCATCGAATGTCCAATGTCGTCGTCTGTATCCATCCACAAACTTCTGACGCACCCTAGAAGTTGGGGCCAGGTATGCATGTGAGACTGTGTGTCCGCGCGACGGGAAAACGGTTTGTCGCAATGTATACATGGCAATCGTAAATACCTATGTGCACCACGCCCTATTCTATTCAATTGTTCGCCCTAAGATTTGCACAAAGGTCCGGGAAACAGGTACAGGGTTGGCTTGCTTCGTCGGAACACGCACAGGTGGTGGCGGTTTCCTGATTTATTATGCCGACCTCGGGGTGTTACTGCGCGGAGTCCCATCGATACAGTACAACCGCGACGTACAATGGGTAGTTTCATTTACTCGAGTCTCGAGAATATTTTCGGAGTCGGAAGTAAGTGGACTATAACATTAATCTGGACTTGGTCCTCTCGCGATACGATGAGACTTTCGGCGTTGTGATCATCGTCTGCACGGCTCCATTGAGTAAGGCGGAGAATCCGGAGAAGCCAGTACTCTTTACACGGCAGTGAAGTTCGGGCACTTCTCATTCCTCAGTTCCAGCGCTCGAGCAGGAGTACGATCAGAATGACTACGAGTTGAAGGTGTGCAATCTTTTTATTCATAGCATATTAGGATAATATCCATGGGCCACATGGAGTTCAAGTTCGTCAACATACAATCTGGAAGCTTCAGCTGCAATGCTGGCTTGGTCGTTCCATCAGTAGGGATCCCATGTGTATTATCGGCATTTTGCCAGGTCCTACGATCGGTCTGGAGGCAAGGACACGATTTCCCCTCGGAACGACGTAAATACCATTTTCTGAAGGGACAACGAAGAATGGGAATGCAGATACAACGATGTCGTCGCAGACGTGTTGCTTAATATTGTGAATTGGAGGGCGCATTCGTAGTGTTTGCGAATCCCGGGGTCCAGCTGAGGAAGAGAATGAAGTTCCTCGTGTCTCAAAGGTCATTATTACCATCCGGTCCTGTATGATAGTTCGCCTGTTCTTGGTACACAATTACATTATCAGTAACACATCACTTGCGCGACTTCTGGGTTGGCAGCCAAACGAAGAAAAGCTCATAAACCCGATGCTAAACTCTCATGCACGCCATAAAAAGGGTAATCGCCATATGAGCTGTTTCCGTATCGTTGATGAATCTACTTGGGTAAAGATCATATTATGTTCATGGATGTAAGGGAAAATTCACATGGTATGATTAGTAGAAAGGCTTTCTCTGTTGTTTTCATCTTTGATGAAGACACGGGTGTTGGCGCCCAGATACCGTCCGAGTAGGGAATTAACGACAGCTCCATCATTGAAGGTCAAAGAAACTTCAGAGGCACCAGTATAATCCTCATTCAAGACTCGAGACACGGAGATGAGACCTTTCGTCGTGAACGTAAGTAGCGGCACAGTTCCCAGTCTAAAACGGCATGTACAATGAAAGATTGTGACAGGATCAATGAAAAGGCAGTGAGATCCACTATTTTCGAAGGCTTTCATGGTTTGCATAACCCAACTTCTGCAGTAAGGAGGCGCCGGTATAAGTCGATAAATCACGACAGTATAGTGGAAAGGCGAATTATTTGCGTGGCTTAGAGCCCGACTAAGTTCCGACGTCGTGAGCGGTGATGTAGTGGTTCTTGCCATTGGCCATTGGCCAAAGTATGTGTTGAGTACACCGTTGACAACTGACCGCCGGCGGTAAAGGAAAGGGGACTGGTCACATGTGACAAATAACAGCATACTTCCCTTTTTGGAGGGCTGCCGGCATGTGTAAGTGAGAAAGAGCGGACTGGGCTGACCTTCAAGTCTCCTTTGTCATACGTCGCCATCATCGATGTGCTGGCTTGTTTGGAACACATACCGAACATAAATGTGTTAGACTTGCACAAGTGACTAGTGACACCTTGTTTCCCCTTTCCTTCTTTCTTTCTGTACCCCATATACCAAATTCTTAACGACCACTTCTCAAATATTTGAACGTATAACAAAAGTCCAAACTTATCGGCGGAATTCAAGAACTAGCAATTACGACCACTCATAAGACGGAAATGGATATTATTGATAGTAGCAGCTCGAGTATTGGAATAACAAGACGAGATATTCCTCAAATCAACGGTTCTTCGTCCGGTATGATTCTCACCCTAATCCGAACCCTCCATATGTTGGCTAATTTATTTTATTTTATAGCCTTCATAGCCGTTATTGTTATTTTGGTTCTTATTATCCTCGCCTCATGCACGGCAGTCGTTTACATATTGCGTCAAGATCTGGCTGATGGTGATGATTCGTTGACCCGGTCGGAACGAGGTCGATACCAGGGCCAACGTAAATATCCCAGATCACCCAAGAACTGGTTTACGGGCATCTTCCACAATGATAACCCTCGAATTAAAATCTCGAAAGCTCAGTTAGATAAACCTAGGAATCTCTCCGGACGGGGCTGGTTTCGAACAGGGAGCGGAAACGATTGGGAACCTGCCTCTGTTGTGGACGATTCACCTTCTCAAACACCTCAACGAAACACTTTCTCTAACATGAGGATGATGGACTCGGATGGGTCCCATGTTATGCCACGCTTCTCAGATGTAGGGTCATATCCTCACTTACCATCGTCTATGTCAGATGCAGCGTCAAGCATTCGGTCCGAACCTCATGGTGTTCGTGGTCTCTCTTACACGGAGCAATCAGCATTCTCGGCCCAGGGAATGATTCCTAGCCTACAATCGCAGTTTTACTCAGCTTCCCCTTCCCCATCCCCTTCATTATCACCCGTTATGACTCCTAACGAATCCAGTCCGACCGCTCTAGCATCTCGAGGGTTATTACACATGGAACCTTCCCAATCAAATATTTCCGTGACAGACGTAGTTGGTGGCGGACCATTCTCAGAATCTCAACCAACGTTTCGGAGATTCGAAGGAGGCACCAAGTTCATTGAAGGTCTATGACTGTAAAATTAATGATTTTTCTTCTTTTTTGTTGAGGTTTATTTATTCTTTTCGGATGTAATATTTTTTTGACGAACTTTTGCTATCACTCATACCATGGGTTGTATGTACCAATGTACTTTATACAGATGTACGATCCTGTTAATGTTGCTTGTTGACTCAGACACCAGTTTGGGACACAGAACTTGGTTAGATAAGGTATGGACTATATTGTTAAAAGAACATAGAACATTTGCTTGGACAATGGACATGTAATTATTCACTAAATTCTATGCACGACTTTATGATCGAACCCTTGGGACTTCTAACCTGAGAGCTTGGAGGCCCTAATTGACCGCGTTCAGACGACGGATCAAAGACTATGTTGATCACTGTTTGAGAATAGGCTAGAATAGGCCCGGGGACGCGTGGTCTGACCTCATTCTCCTATTCATACCTTGAGCATCGTTGCGTAAAAATATGAAGAATTCATGAAATATATCCAAGCTGAACATGCCACCATTTTTAACTCCCAAGATTGTGATATCTGGGCTGAAGGAGAGGTTTGAGTCTCTGACTATTCAAGGTGAGGCTCATCGCGATGCTGTTGTATTCATCATTAATCCAGCGTTCGTAGCGGACAGATTGTATCTAGGAAGCTCGACAGGAAACTTGCATATCTATGGTCTTAGTGAGATTTATGACCTTGCTATAGATGCTGAGGTTTATTACAATCCCTAGGTGAAGAAACAGGAGCGATTGAGCCCGTCGAAGTCAAGAAAGCGTTGGTCAAGAAGGCGATAGAGCAATTAGGATTCATCAAAGATGTGAATTCACTTGTAGTACTGTCTGGTCGGTCATATGAACTACTTTCTGTACGATTTCTGATGTTTTCAAAAGATATGACTGTTACCTTATTCCCACTACCGTCATTTTCACCTCCAACACCCCTCCTGAAGGCCAAGGCCGCGTTTTCTTTTGCCATTTACTCTGTCGTCGAGAAACAGAACCTACATACCTCCAAAGAGCATGAGTTTGAGCGTCCTCAACCTATCCCCACATTGATTACACAATTGCTTGTGGGATGCAGGCGGAAAGCTGTTCTTTATACTTGGAAGGACGGAGAAGCCCAAGACGTTAAGGTAAAGAACAATAAGCTGTCTCCAAACCGGAAACTACTGAAAAAATCATTAGGAAGCTCTTTTGCCGCATTCTGCGCGAACCATTGTCTTTCTCGATAAAAATACAGCATGTTTTGCCTATTCACCCACAGAATATGCGATTTTTTCCATTCCGACGATGACAGCAGTCGATGTTATTTCCCCATTGCCTATAACCTCATCTGGGACAGCTATGAATGCTCTTACCGGTCTGACTGGCTATATGACTCTCGGTCTTGGAGCAAAGGCCAAACCAGCAGTAGTCAAAGTTGGCTCGTCTGAGGTGCTCATTGCAAAAGATGGTATGTTCTGTATCTTGTTCTCTGGACATGCATCCAAATACTAGTTCTCCTCAGGCGAAGGCATATTTATTGGAGCAGATGGCAAAGCCGCACGTCCCTCCACGATACCATGGCCAATACCTCCAGAAGAAATCTGTGCGTTAGTCTCGCTAGTACTTTCGGACCATTTTCCCTTAAACACAGTTTACAGCTTTCGTCAAACCATACATATTCTCTGTACATCCTGCGGGAACAATCCCGACCCAAGCACAATCAGCGACAGTACTTGGATTACAAGCGCAGCCATCCTCTAATACTACTTCAGTCATTCAAATCCGATCTTCAATATCCATGCAGATTTCACAGTGTCTTTCATTCCCATTCAATACCGAAGAATCCACGGCTGTACAGAACGCATATATACGCCTTCTAACCCCCTCACCATCCTCAAATTCACCTCTTTTTGCCATGACCACACCTGTTGATAAGACTGCAGCGGTAGCTGAGGGAAGTTCAATATGGCGATTTGATATGAAATCATGGCCTGAGCAAATCGATGAATTAGTCCTTGCTGGGAAATATTCGGATGCCCTTGCATATCTCAACACATTGGACGATGAACAGCTTGTAGACAAGGTAAGAGAATAGAGCTGCCATTGGGCAAATTTCTAAAACAAGTTTCTAATCAGATATGTTACTAGGAACAAAGGCGGATACGCATCAGGGCACTGAACGCAGTTTCATTGTTCCGAGCCTCTAAGTTTGATGCAGCCATCGATGAATTCATTGAGCTCGACTTCAACCCTGCAAAAGTCGTGGCACTATATCCAGAATCTGTGGCCGGCCGATTATCTGTGCCTCAAGATGGATGGATACCTCTGTATGGTGGCCCTGTGTCCGTAGAAGAAGAGCCTTTACCGTCAGAGGGTTTACATGATACAGATACAGATAACGCGTCACTTATGAGCAGCCACGAAAGGACGGCCACCGAGCTGTTTGATAGCATAATTCCTAGCGGTGGCTCCATAGGTGGCCGCTTACGTAGGGGAATACTCCTGCCAGGTGTTCATAAAGATGCTGACACCGCTTCTATAACTTCCAAACGGAAAGTAGGCTCCCAAGGTGCGTCTACGTCAAGATCCCTATTGTTATACAACATTTAAATCCTCCTCTCTGAATAAACCTATTACTAGACGATACCCAACGTTCTGTCGAAACCCTATTTCGATATCTCAGTGACCGACGTCCTAAGCTTCGTGCCGCACTCGAACATGTGCACATCACACCAGAGACACAAAACCAGTTTGCAGTGCCTCTATCGGAAGTGCCCGTGGAGGAGCTCTTTGCATTGCCTAATGCACCTCTCACGGCTCTAACACCTGAACAATTGCTCCGATTCGCCCAAATTGTGGATACCGCTCTTTACAAATCCTACTTGATCAAGAGGCCAACATTGCTGGGTTCCTTATGCCGCGTTCCGAATTGGTGCGAAGTCTCCGAAGTCGAAGAAGACCTAAGAGCTCGTAAGGTTCGTGATTCCTGCCCCGTCGTGTGTATGTGAGTATTGAGTTTGGTTGCAGAAATACGCAGAGCTACGAGACCTTTATCAAGGCAAGAAAATGCACTCAAAAGCTCTTGAATTACTCAAAGAGTATGTTTTTATGTGGGATTGTATAACGTCGAACTAATAGACCATAGATTGAGTGCCAACGAAGAGGACATGGAAGATAAATTATGGCCCTCAATTCAATACCTACAGAAACTAGGTTCAGAATACACGGACCTCGTCTTTAACTACTCCAAATGGATGTTTGATGTTGACAGCGAGATGG
>Ga0247779_1001317_pt1 | contig 12151 bp, 13 predicted proteins | sample UWRJL221509R5_FD_179925 | JGI IMG/M metagenome (GOLD analysis project Ga0247779, IMG submission 179925) | Plant litter microbial communities from Arlington Agricultural Research Station in Wisconsin, United States - UWRJ-L221-509R-5 | ecosystem: Environmental > Terrestrial > Plant litter >...
ATCGTCGGTCTCGATGTCCGGACCCTCGGCGATCGAGAAGCCCATGTCGGCGAAGATCGCGGTCAATTCATCCATCACCTGGCTGATCGGATGAATGCGCCCCTGTTCGGTGGGCGTATCGCGCGTTGGCAGCGTGACGTCGATGGTCTCGGAGGCGAGACGGGCATCGAGCGCAGCATTCTTGAGAATGTCGCGGCGCGCGGTCAGGGCCTGCGAGATTTTGTCCTTGGCGGCATTGATGGCCGCACCTTCAGTCTTGCGTTCCTCGGGCGACATTTTGCCCAAGGTGGCCAGCAGAGCGGAGATCGAGCCCTTCTTGCCAAGCGCGCCAACGCGAACCGCTTCAAGCGCGGCTTCATCGGCTGCGGCTGCAATCGCGGACAGGAGTTCGTTTTCGAGAGTGGAAAGATCGGACATGCAAAATCCCCAACGGGAACGGTTTGAGCAAACCGCCCGGCGGGGATCAAATTGCCCAGCCGAACGGGACGGGGTGTTGTTACACCCCGGTCGTGTCGGCCTCGTGCAAGAGGGGCAAGCTTACGCCGCGAGTGCGGCTTTGGCCTTTTCAGCGATCGCCTGGAAGGCCACCGGCTCGTTGATGGCGAGATCCGACAACACCTTCCGGTCGACAACAACGCCCGACTTGGCGAGGCCGTCGATAAATCGGCTGTAGGTCATGCCGAGCGGACGCACAGCAGCGTTGATGCGCTGGATCCAGAGAGCGCGGAAGTTGCGCTTCTTCAGCTTGCGGCCAACGAATGCGTATTGCTGGGCCTTGTCGGTCGCAGCCTTGGCGGCGCGGATGGTGTTCTTGCGGCGGCCGTAGAAACCCTTGGCGGCCTTGTAGACTTTCTTGTGCTTGGCGTGAGCCGTCACACCGCGTTTAACGCGAGCCATGACTGATCTCCTTCATCTGAAAAATACAATGGTGACAGAGAGCCGCGCGCAGGCGCGGCAGGCGATCAGGCGTTCGGCAAGAAATACTTCTTGATGTTGTCGCCGTCGGTCTTGAACAAGATGCGCGTGCCGCGCAGCTGACGAATTTGCTTCTTCGTCCGCTTGATCATGCCGTGGCGCTTACCAGCATGGGCAGAAACCACTTTGCCGGTTCCGGTCACTTTGAAGCGCTTTTTAGCGCCCGATTTGGTCTTCAGCTTGGGCATTTTGCTCTCCTCTTGCACGGCGAGACCGCGCCAAAAGCGCGGTGCCGGCTGAAAATGCTCGTTAGAGCGTTGAAAATGCTCGACTTATTCCCGAGTGGAAGATGGTCGGCACGATCATCGCCACGGCAGCCCTTAATCAGCCGGGCGATGAAGGCTGGGCTTATTGCAGAGAAAGGCCGAATTGGCAACGATTAACGTCGATTTTGCCAAGTCTCACCGGCAAGGGTGGGTGCGGTGGCGAGCCGCAATACTGGCAAGGGCGCCGGGGTGCTCCTATATCCTCAACAACGGTAAATCGTCCCACCATCATCTCCACGCAAAAATTCACGAGGACCTGCCTGATGGCAAGAAAAGCCAAAGCCAAAACTATTGCCGTTTCCCAGAGCGCTATTTCCCCGGCAATCCTTCGTTGGCTGTTTGCGGCGCTCGCATTGGCTGCAGCGATCGCGCTAGCCGGCGGAGCCAAGGCAGGGGCTGCGTTCGATGGCGCCTGGAAAGTGACCATCATCACCCAGTCCGGCAATTGCGATCCCGCCTATAGCTATCCGGTGAAAGTGGTCGACGGCCACATCAGCTATTCCGGCGACGGCAGCTTCGAAATCTCCGGTCGCGTTGGCGAGGCGGGTGCTGTGAGTGTTGCCATCGGGCGCGGCGATCAGAAGGCGAGCGCGAGCGGCAGACTTTCCGGCAATTCCGGTTCCGGGCAATGGAGCGGCAGGTCGGCGAGCACGGCGTGTTCCGGGCGCTGGGAAGCCACCCGAAGCCTCTAACTGTCGAGGCAGGAATATCAAATGGCGCCGCGGTTTCGCGACGCCATTTTTTATAGCCAAACGAAAACAGCCCGCCGGTTTGGCGGGCTGTTTCTGTAATCTTTAAAATGCCTTGGCGATCAGCGAGGCGCCAGAACCATGACGACCTGGCGGCCTTCGAACTTGGCGTCCTGCTCGACCTTGGCTACTTCAGCGACCTCGGACTTCACGCGGTCCAGAAGCTTGGTCCCGATTTCCTGGTGAGCCATTTCACGGCCGCGATAGCGCAGCGTGATTTTGACCTTGTCGCCTTCCTCGAAGAACCGGAGCATCGCGCGCATTTTCACGTCGTAGTCGTGATCGTCGATCATCGGCCGGAGCTTGATCTCCTTGATTTCGACGGTTTTCTGCCTCTTGCGAGCTTCAGCAGCCTTCTTCTGGGCCTGAAACTTGTATTTCCCGTAATCCATGACCTTGCATACGGGAGGATCGTTATTCGGCGAGATCTCGACAAGATCCATACCGGCGTCCATTGCCATTTTCACTGCGACCGATGTCTCGACGGTGCCGAGATTTTCACCATGCTGGTCGATCAGCTGGATTTGGACATTTCGAATTTCATCGTTGATGCGCGGTCCGTCTTTGGCGACGGCAACCGGGGCTCTGTTCGGACGGCGAATGGGTAGTTCTCCAATGCTGTTAGTGAAGGGCTTAGTTTGAATGAATACGGTGCTGCGGGCAAGCGCGGCGATGGTTCAGATCGTATTTTCCGACGAAATGGAGCGGAAAAGGCATGAGTCACGAAACCATCAAATAAGCGGCAAACCGTTCAAGCGGGACGTCTTACATTTGGTTCAAATAAAGGCGTGGCATTTGGTGCGCAAGCATTGTGGCGCAATCTCGCGCGCAAAATCCCAATGCCTGTCGACCAATTTTTAACCTTGTGGTTCCCTGCTGTTCGCCGCGCGCGCAGCCAATTGACGCATCAATGGCGGCATATCAATAACAGTCAGTCGGACGAATAGGTTCACATGAGCTCAACAGACGGTTCCGCCGGATCTGACCCGGTTTTTATCAATGTCGGCGGCACTGCCGTGCGTCGGATTGCTGTCCGAGCGCGCACGGGCGGCGCGCCGGGGTTGTTCTGGCTTGGCGGATTCAAGTCGGACATGAAGGGGACCAAGGCCCAGGCGCTTGATGAATGGGCAGGCGAGAATCGCAGGGCTTGTGTTCGCTTTGACTATTCGGGGCACGGCGAGTCCGGCGGAGACTTCGTGGACGGGACGATCGGGCAGTGGCTTGAGGAGAGCCTTGCGGTGTTCGAGGCGTGCTGCGAAGGACCACAGGTCGCCATCGGCTCTTCCATGGGTGGCTGGATGGGGCTGCTGCTGGCGCGGGCACTCGCAAAGCGCAAAGGCGCGTCCCGTGCAACGCTGGCCGGGTTGGTGCTGATCGCACCGGCACCGGATTTTACTGAAGAGTTGATGTGGAAAAACTTTTCGCGGGAGATCCGCGATGAGATCGCGACCAAAGGCGTGTGGTACCGGCCATCTGAATACGGCGATCCCTATCCGATCACCCGTAACCTCATTGAAGAGGGCCGCAATCATTTGCTGCTTGGTGGCGCGATCAATGTCGGATGTCCGGTTCGTATCCTGCAGGGCGCGCAGGATCCCGATGTTCCCTGGCAGCATGCCTTTGCGCTGACGCACTGCCTGCCCAGTGACGACGTGGTTCTCACATTGATTCAGGACGGTGACCATCGGCTGTCACGGCCGCAGGACATTGCGCGCATCCTGGCGGCAGTCGACGAATTGTCGGCTGGTTGACGCGACGAACCCTTCCGGCACAATCGAGCTCCTAGCCGGAAGGTGATGCATGCAGCCAGACGCACTGCTTCAAGAGTTTTGCCGTGCCGTTGAACAGCGCGATGGTCGCGCTTTCGCTGCCTTGTTTACGGAAGATGGCATCTACCATGATGTCTTCTACGGCGCATTTGCCGGCCGAGCGAAGATCGTGCAAATGATCGATGACTGGTTCTATCGAACCGCCACTGATTTCCGCTGGGACATGCACGATCCGGTCAGCAACGGGCGAATGGTCTATGCGCGCTATACCTTCAGCTACCGGTCACTGCTTCCAGAGGCTGAGGGCGCACGTGCCATGTTCGAAGGCGTCGCCATCATGACGCTTCGCGATGGCTTGATCGCGGAATATGCCGAGGTGGCAAATGTCGCGACCGGCTTCGTCGATATGAAATTTACTCCCGAGCGCATGGCCAAGATCTTCTCGAGGCAGGGCGCTGCGTTGAAGGCGAAGCCCGAGATGCGGCGGCATCTCGCGAATTAGGTTGGTTGTCAGGCCATCGTCGCTTCGCAGGCTTGCCACTCGCTGCGAACCATCTCATCCGCATCATTTGAATGAGTGGCAAGTTCTGTAAATTCGGCCGATGGCAACAGACGTGACAGCGCCCAAACCGCGGCGCCCCGCACCAGAGGATTCGCATCGTCAAGCAGCTGCCTGGCATTTTCGGCGAGTGTCGCGTCGCTGGAGTTGCCGATGGCGATGAGGACGTTGCGAATGAAGCGGTCTCGCCCGATCCGCTTGATCGGAGATTTCGTGAAAAGCGCGCGGAACGCTGCGTCGTCGAGTTGCGAAAGTTCTGCCAGCGACGGTGCGCGCAATTCCTCGCGCGCTTTCAGTTTCGCCTCGTGTCCTGCCTGGGCGAACTTGTTCCAGGGACATACGGCCAGGCAGTCGTCGCATCCATAAATACGATTGCCCATGGCCGCACGAAACTCATGCGGGATCGGGCCCCTATGTTCGATCGTCAGGTACGAGATGCATCGCCTAGCATCGAGCCGGTACGGCGCGGGGAAAGCATCGGTGGGACAGGCGTCGAGGCAATTCCGGCAGGAGCCGCAATGGCTGCCGCCATCGCTGTCACGCGGCAAATCGAGCGTGGTGAAGATCGCGCCGAGAAACAGCCAAGAGCCATACTCGCGTGACACCAGGTTGGTGTGCTTGCCTTGCCAGCCAAGGCCAGCAGCATGAGCCAGCGGCTTTTCCATCACGGCGGCGGTATCGACGAACACTTTGACGTCACCGCCCGCATGGGCAATCAGCCATCGCGCCAGTGTTTTCAGGCGCTTCTTGATCGGATCGTGGTAATCGTCACCGCGTGCATAAACCGAGATCGCGCCGCGTGTTGTCTGTTCGAGGATGGACAGCGGATTTTCGTCGGGACCGTAGTTCACGCCCAGCATGATTACCGAGCGGACGTCACTCCATAGCACCCGCGGATGGGCGCGACGTTGCGGCTCGTTGGCGAGCCAGTCCATATCGCCATGGCTTCCATTGTCGAGAAAAGCCTGCAGGCGTTCGGCAACACCCGCTGTCGCGCCGGGATCGGTGATGCCGATCGCGCTGAAGCCGAGCGATTGCGCCTCGCGGGTTAGCTCCGCTTTGACGGCAATCGGGTCCAGAGCGCTCTCCTGAATCAGAAGTCGAGGTCCATGTAATGCGCAGATGCCGGGAACCCCGCCAGCCACTCGTTCAGCAGCGGCCGGAACGAGGGGCGGGATTTGATCCGCACATACCATGCCTTGGCTGCGTCGTCCTCGTTCCATGGCACATCGCCCAGATAGTCGATCGCAGATAGATGGGCAGCCGCGGCAAGATCGGCATAGGTGAGACGGTCACCTGCCAGGAAATTCCGTGTCCGCGCCAGCCAGCCAATATAGGCCAGATGATAGCGTACATTCGCTTTTGCCGCCCGCAGAACATCCGTCGACGGTGCACCCCCGCCCTGCTCGGCAGTCATGAACCGTTTGTAGATCCGTTCGGTCACCACAGGGGCGCTCGCCTCGTCGAAGAACTTATCGTTGAACCACGACAGCAGCCGGCGAACTTCGATGCGTTCGGCGGTCGCCTCCGGCAGCAGCCGATGTTCGCCGAGCATCGCGCCGTGACGTTCGTCAAGGTATTCAGCAACAATGCCGGCTCCTGGAATGGCCGGCGCTCCCTCTGCCATCAAAACCGGCGTGTTGCCGGCGGGGTTGAGGGTGAGAAACGCTTCTCGGCGATCCCAGACTCTTTCTTCAACCAGCCGGGAATCCAGACCATGCTCGCCTAACGCAAGCCGCACAAAACGCGATCGTGGACAAAAGGGATGATGAAAAAGGGTGAACATGAAGGTGTGATAGTCCGTTTAGATTTAACAAAGCGTCTCGAATAGCGGTTAACACGCTTGGCCGGTCGAGGCGAAAGGGGTGCACGTCATTTGCCATCTGCCGTGTCGATGTGTCGATTTGAAGTCCGGGCCGCATGTATTTGCCGTTGCAGCGACATGCCGAATGGGCGACAAGTTCGCCGGTCCTGGAACACTCGCATCCCGTTTCGGTGGGCGCCTCCTGCGAATGTCAAATCCACTCTACTAGCCTTGCGGATGACCCCTGATGTTAGCTGATCTATTGAGAGCCCTCGTCCTCGGTATCGTCGAGGGCGTTACTGAATTTCTGCCGGTCTCGTCCACGGGTCATCTGCTGCTCGTTGAGCGCTTCTTCAATCTCGATCAGGACAACTTCTGGAAAAGTTTCGCGGTGCTGATTCAGCTCGGTGCGATCCTGGCGATCCTTGCCATTTATTTCAGCAGGCTGTGGGACATCGCCACGCGAATGTTTTCGGATCCGGCCGCCCGTCGGTTTGTGATCGGTGTGCTTGTCGCATTTTTTCCCGCAGTAGTTCTGGGATTGCTGTTCGGTCATTTCATCAAAGAGGTCCTCTTCAATCCCTGGGTGGTTTGTTTCTCGCTGATTGTCGGTGGTGCTGTTCTGCTCTGGGTTGATCAGCAGGACCTCAAGCCGCGCTATCATGATGCGACGACGTTCTCACTGCCGATGTATCTCGGCATCGGCGTCGCGCAGTGCGCGGCGATGATTCCCGGCGTCTCACGTTCAGGGGCATCGATTGTGGCAGCAATGCTGTTCGGCGCAGACAAGCGCGCGGCGGCGGAGTTCTCGTTCTTCCTTGCAATTCCGACCATGGTCGGCGCGTTTGCCTACGATCTCTACAAGAGCCGGAATGACATGACGATGGACCATACCCTGATCCTCGCGCTCGGCTTTGTGGTGTCGTTTATCACCGCGATCATCGTGGTGAAGACATTCCTCGGTTACGTCACGCGCCATGGATTTGGGCTATTCGCATGGTGGCGCGTAGCCGTAGGCACGCTGGGCCTCATCGGGCTGGCTTTGGGATTCTAATCCGGCCGGACGACGGAACGGCCGCGTAATCGGAAATTACGCGCCGTTGGGTGCGAACTGTCCGGTCTTGCGGAAGCGCCACAGATAGGATGGCGCCACAGCTTCCAGCGAATCCGGCGTGATTCCCAGACCTTCCAGGGTTAGTCCCGCAGCCTTGGCAGCGTCAGACACGATGTTGTCGGTTCGGAGCAGCTCGACCTGGTCCGGCGTGAGCTTCAGGTCGCCCGGCGCGAACTGCAGGAACATCGACTGAAAGCGCGCCAGCCCGAACGGCAATGGAACCAGCGCCCGGTCGCGCTGGGTGATGGCGAGGATCGCCTCGAGGATCTCCCGCATGCTCATGACTTCCGGGCCGCCGAGTTCGTAGGTGGCCCCCGGCGTGGTCTTGCCGTCCACTGCATCGGCAATCGCGGTAGCGACGTCGCCGACGAACACCGGCTGAAGCTTGGTGTGTCCCCCACCGATCAGCGGCAGCATGGGCGACATGCGCGCCAGGGCCGCGAAGCGGTTGGTGAATTGATCCTCCGGGCCGAACACCACCGACGGGCGCATGATCGTGGCCGAAGGCGATGCCGCAAGCACGGCCGCCTCGCCGGCGGCCTTAGCGCGGGCGTAGCGTGATGTGGACGATGCGTCGGCACCGATGGCCGAAACGTGGACGACCCGCGCACTGATCTCGCTGGCGGCCTGGGCAACGGTTTCGGCGCCCTTGGCCTGAACAGCGTCAAAGCTCTGAGCGCCGCCCTCGGCGAGAATGCCGACCAGGTTCACGATGACGTGGGCGCCTCGCGCGGCCGCCTGGACTGACGCGGGGTAGCGCACATTGGCCTGAACGGGATGAATTTGACCGACTCTGCCGAGCGGCTGGAGGTGCCCGGCCAGTTCGGGGCGGCGAACACCAACCCGGATGCGGTAATCGCGCTTGGCGAGCGCCCGAATCACATGCCGGCCGAGGAACCCCGATCCTCCGAAAACGGTAACGAGCGTGTCGATGGGCGCTGGCATGAGGCGATTCCTGGCAATTTAAAACGGCTAAACGCGGGCATATCCCGCGTTTCGGCGATATGCCAGCATTTTCGCTCTGCATAGGGCCGCATTTGTTATCAGCTCAATTTGACAAGCGGACGGCCTGTCCGTAGTAAACCGCTCCGTGCCCAGGTGGCGGAATTGGTAGACGCGCTGGCTTCAGGTGCCAGTGGCTTAACGGCCGTGAAGGTTCGAGTCCTTTCCTGGGCACCATCTTTTCAGATGGCGCTGATTTGTTGGCCCCGACAAGATCTGACCGACTCCCCGGTCCCCTTGGTCCGGACAGAAGGTCCTGGGTGTCTCTCACAACAACTCCTGCGACGTTCTCCCTGGCGATGATTTGAGCCTGCTCATCCCGGCTATCGGAGCGGGGACTCGACGGCCACTGAAGACCCTGCCGGTAAGCTCCCTGACAACGTTTGAAGCTGATCTCCGGTCGCAGGGAGCGAGGCAAGCGATCGCTCAAATCTGACGCGCGCAATTGTGATCAAGAAGATTCCAGCAGCAACGATTGGTGCCACGAGGAAGCGCGGTGTTGCGTTGGTGTAGTGAGTGAAAATGCTTGCGACGTACAGACCGGCAATCGCGGTTCGTTCAAATGGCATGATGCCACGTGCGCGAGGCGCCTCCGTCAGCCAGGCAAAAGCGAGCACTAAGATCGCAAGATCGTAGTGCTGGAAAAGGGGCACGGTCAGGGGGATCGCGGCCAGCAGGGACGCAGAACGCAACGCGGGGCTGGTGTCGCGACGGTGCCAAACGATACCTACCAATGTGACAACGCAGACTGTCACCAGTGCCTGGACGATATAGGCTTGCGATGAAGGCAGCCCGAGAGCCAGCGATGCGCCAAAAGGTGTCGCGACACTCACCATGTCCACTGCGCCGGATTCGTAACTCGCACGCGAGCCTGCCGCAGCCTTAAAATAGGCTGCCCAAGTGGCCCACCCGAATTGCAGAAGCGAGAGCGTGATAAGCGCGGCGACACTGCCTGCTGCGGCAATGAAGGCTTTTACGTTGCGGGATGCAATGAATGCGACGGGCAGCAGCAACCCATAATGCGGCTTATAGCAAATCGCACCCAGAACGATGCCTGCGAGTATCGGTCGTCGTTCCAGGAGGAGAAAGCCCAGACCGAACAGCGAGGCCGTCAGAAATGCATTCTGTCCCAGCAAAGCGTTGTACCAGAGGGGCGGAAAAGCCAGCAGAGCGAGAACTGCGATTGGTTTGCGCGCAGCAAGAATTTGGCGCCCGATCCAGAGAAAAGCGGCAAGTGTTGTTGCCTCGAACAGAACAAGCGCCGTGACATAAGGCAGCTTCGCGAGCAGCGAGCACAACAGCAGAAAGACCGGCGGGTAGTAGAAAAAATTATAAGCCGTGGGTCCGCCGACAACGATGCGCTCCATCGCGTGATGCGCAGCCTGATCGTAGGCAAGTGCGGGCGTTCCTTGCTGCGCGAGAAGGCCAGCGGCATAGAAACTGGTGAAGTCTGTGCCCGACGCGGCGAGCGTCGCGTCGATCAGGCCATTCGCAAGCGCAACGAAATAGATGAAAGCGATACCTTCATAGGCCAGCAGAATAATGCTGTAGCCGATGACGCGCTCATGGGTCAGCCACGATCCGCTTCGAACTGCAGCCATGATACGGCTGGCCGTCATACTGTGTTCGCTTCCTGGATCGATGGATGGTGTGGTGGAGTTCTACGGTCGCACGCTGGTGTCCCGAATCCGAAGTTCGCTTGATGAACTTGCGGAGAAAATGAAGCGAACTTCTGAGCCGCCACACTAGGCGCAGACCCTTACGAACCGTTTAAGTGCAAACGCGGAAATTCGATGATAGGACTGGTCAACTTGGTCGCAGATGGCTAAAATCCTCGCTAAATCAATGGTTCTGTCGTCGGCGAACGTATCCCACATCGGGCATCACGCGTTTTCGAGGAAGATCCCTCCGGGAAATACCTCTCTTGGGCACCTGCTACCCAGCCCGCTTCGTAATGGTTTTCACTTGAAGTATCTCCCCCTCATCTTGCTCGCGGCAGCTACGACGGTCACGCCGGCATTCGCCATGGATCCCCGTTTTGCGGCGAGCCTGAAGAAACTGGATCCACAAACGCGGCTGGAGCAGGTCTGCGACCTCGAGGCCATGAGCCGTATTGCAAGGGACGCACGGTCCTTTCGCCCCGATCGCGCAAAAACCGACGTGATCTCGCATCCCCAGCACGTGGGCGATACTGTGAAGGGGGCCGGCGGGGCATTCCGCAGCAAGGGCCGTTGGTATTCGTTTTCGTTTGTGTGCAAGGGTACGCCCGACCGCATGGGTGTGCTGTCGTTCAGCTATAAAATCGGCGAACCGATTCCGGAATCGAAGTGGGCCAGTTACGGGCTTTGGCGTTGAGGCTTAGATCGCCTCTCGTCGATAAAGATATCGAGCGTTAATTTAGACCGTGCCGATTCGACGGCTTTGAAAAGCAAGGTGCTGTAAACCATGACCATCCGTCTGCATCGCGGCGATTTGCCCGACCTTTCGCGTTATACGCAGTCGGTCGCAATCGACACCGAAACGCTGGGACTTAATCCGCATCGCGATCGGTTGTGTGTCGTGCAACTATCAAACGGTGATGGCACCGCCGACGTGGTGCAAATCCCGGCCGGTCACACCGATGCTCCCAATCTCAAAAAGCTGCTCGGCGATCCCGGCATCACCAAGATTTTTCATTTTGCGCGGTTCGATCTCGCCGTGCTCTCGCAGGCTTTTGGTGTGATGCCGGCGCCGGTATACTGCACGAAAATCGTTTCCAAACTTGTCCGTACCTATACAGATCGGCATGGGCTGAAAGATCTCGTGCGAGAGGTGCTCGGCGTCGAATTATCCAAGCAGCAGCAGTCGAGCGACTGGGGCGCGGCGACGTTGACGGACGCACAGCTTGCTTACGCAGCTTCCGATGTGCTGCACCTTCATGCTTTGCGCGAAAAGCTCGATGCGATGTTGGCGCGGGAAAATCGCGAAGCGCTGGCCCAGGCCTGCTTCGAATTTTTGCCGACGCGCGCCAGGCTCGATCTTCAGGGTTGGGAAAACGACGACATCTTCGCTCATTCATAAGAGCGTGTTTGATCACCGCTCGGGCAAGGTCGCCTCGGTCTCTCTTTTTTGAAACATGCTTAAAGACGCCTCGTTTCGGTCACACTCCTTGTCCTGATGGCGGGTAGCTTGGCTCGTGCCCGAATCCAAAGTTCACACAGGCTTATGGCTTGTTCGGATGCGAACTTCGGAATCAAAGGGACATTAGCAAGCCTATGATTCTAGCGCCGCTTTTGGATTTGAAGTTCTTCAACGAGCTTGCGGCTTCATTTGGAAGAACGTCAAATCCGCGGCACTCGTAAATTTATGATTCTCGTGTGGTTTAGGTTCAAAAGTTCGCTGGAAGGACTCCAGGAAAGATGGAGCGAACTTCTGAACCACTACACGCGCGCGACGCGAAAGCCGGGCTGCAAAGGTCCGTCTTATCGCGTAGACTGAAGCGGGGCATCCGGTGTTTCGGAGCGGGTTTTGTATTCGATTCAGAGCCAGAACTATCAGGCGGACGCCGATGCGCGTTACGCGCGGGCAAGGCGCCACAGCCGGCGTGTGCGCCAGTTGCGCATTGTTGTGCCCGTGCTGGTTGCTGGTGCCCTGCTGACCATTGTCGGATTCTCGCTTTTCAACCCGTTCAGGATTTTGGCTCAGCTGCCGATCGATCTTACCAAGTTGGCGGTGTCCGGGACCAAGATCACCATGGACTCGCCGCATCTTGCGGGCTTCACGCCGGACCAGCGACCTTATGAGCTGTGGGCCAAGTCTGCGGTCCAGGATGTCACCAATCCCACCAACGTTGAGTTGAACGAACTGCGCGCAAAGGTTCAAATGGAAGACAAGACGGGCATCACGATGGATGCGCGCAGTGGATTGTTCGACA
>Ga0247779_1001318_pt1 | contig 12142 bp, 8 predicted proteins | sample UWRJL221509R5_FD_179925 | JGI IMG/M metagenome (GOLD analysis project Ga0247779, IMG submission 179925) | Plant litter microbial communities from Arlington Agricultural Research Station in Wisconsin, United States - UWRJ-L221-509R-5 | ecosystem: Environmental > Terrestrial > Plant litter >...
GCTCGATGACGACGACCAGCGGGTCCCCGGAGTCTTCGCGACCGGCTGGATCAAGCGCGGTCCAGTCGGGCTCATCGGTCACACGAAGAGCGACGCGATGGAGACGGTGAAGCACGTCGTGCGCGACCAGGCCAACTGGTGGACGCCATCCTCGCCGTCTGAGGAGTCGGTCGTCGAACTGCTGAAGTCGCGCGGGATCGAGTACACGAACCTCGACGGCTGGCACAACCTGGATGCGTTCGAGCAGTCGCTCGGCGCCGCAGAGGGTCGCGTGCGCATCAAGGTCGTTCCCCGCGACGAGATGGTGCGCGCCTCGAACGGGCCGGCTGCTTAGCCGCTAACCGTTGTTGGTTGAGCCTGTCGAAACCCATTACCGGGTTTCGACAGGCTCAACCAACAACATTTGCGGGCTCGAGCGAGTCCGCGGACCTAGACGCGGACGGAGTCCGGCAGCATCCGGCGCGCGATCTTGCGGGACGGCTCCTCGATGAAGCGCCAGAGGAGCCACGCGAGCGCCCAGGCGGCCACCGCGACCGCAACGGTCACGGCATCCTTCAGCAGGGTCGACTGCAGGTGTTGGAGCACCAGGAGCCCGAGCCCGATCACGAGCGCGTGCGAGAGATACAGCGCGAAGGACGCCCGCCCGCCGACCTGGAACACGCGCGTGGAGAGCAGCCACGCGAGCGGATCACGCCTGCCGATCGCGAGCCCCGCGATCACCAGGACGAACAGCGGAAGCACGATGATCGTCGAGCTGCGACCGATCATGTCGACCTGGTCGCGGAACTGCGCGGTGCCATGGCGAACCCACGGGTGCCTCTCGAGCAACGGCACGACGAACAGGATCGCGATGGCGACGATGGATGCGATCGTCGCGAGCGGGAACCGCAGCGGGCGATTCTCGGCAAGTCGCGGTTTCAGTGAAATCGCGAGGATGGCGCCGATCCAGAACTCCGTGATGACCCTGACGGCGACGACGCCGGGGGACAGCGTGAAGCTGTCGTTGGAGAACAGGAGGATCGTGTCGTCCTGCATGGTGCATCCGATGATGATCATCGGCAGCGTCAGCACCGCCATCAGGATGACCATGGTGCGCCGGGAGGCCGCGAGGGCGAATCGCGCGAGCAGCACGATCCCGAATGAGAACACCAGGTAGGCGAGCCACTCCGCGCTGATCGACCAGTCGAGGCCGTTCCAGGTGAGGGGGCCGGGAATCCAGGCCTGGATGAGCAGCAGGTGCTTCAGCAGCTCACCCGGATCGCCCTGCACCGCGTAGACCGGGTTGCCGCTCGTCGCGTACTGGAATACGAAGTATGCGCCGAAGAGCAGCAGCACAAACGCGGTGAGTGGCCAGACGCGACCGATGCGCAGCCACAGGAAGCCGATGGCCTTGCGCCAGTTCCAGGCATCCGCCAGCTTGTCGAAGTGCGTGAAGGTGAGGATGAACCCGCTCAGGATGAAGAACAGGTCGACGCCGAGGTACCCGACGTTGAAAAGCGGTGCGAGCACATGCAGGGGCGGGAATGCGTCGATCAGCTCGGTGCGGAAATGCCGGGTGAACACCCAGAACGCGGCAAGCGCACGGATGCCCGTGAGAGCCGGCAGCTGCACACGGGGAAAGAGCTGCTTCGCCTCGGTTTGCACGGCCCAAGCCTAACGACACAACCCCCCTCGGCCAGCGCGATCCCCGACGTATCCTTGAAACGCAGCCAGCCGACGCACGAGGAGCGCAATGACGTCGCCGACCGAGCACGAAGAGCACCAGCCGCAGCGCGGCCAGCCCGCGGAGCACCAGCCTCTGCACCAGGCCCGCAAGAGGGTTCCGCGCTGGCTGCGGGTCGTGATCCCGACCATCCTGATCCTCATCTGGGTCGGCATCGGCGGAATCGGCGGGCCATACTTCGGCAAGATCGGCCAGGTTTCGAGTAACGACGCGACCAGCTACCTGCCCGGCAGCTCCGACGCTGCGAAGGTGCAGGACCTCGAGGCGAAGTTCTCGTCGAAGAAGGTCATCCCGGCTGTCGTGGTCTTCGTTCGTGACAGCGGCCTCACTGCCGCAGACCAGGCATTCATCAAGGGCCGCATCACCGCCATGAAGTCGACGGATGGCGTCGCAAGCGGCACCTCGCCGGCCATCGTCTCGAGCGACAAGAAGGCCGCGGAGGTCATCGTCCCGATCAAGGACGACACCGCGACCGACTCGACCGTCGCCGATGTGCGCACGGTGATCGCGAAGGGAGTCCCCGACGGCCTGCACGGATACGTGACGGGGCCGGCCGGCCAGATTGCCGACCTCAGCGGCGCGTTCGCGGGCATCGACGGCATCCTGCTGCTGGTCGCCGTGCTCGCGGTGCTGGTGATCCTGATCATCGTCTACCGCTCGCCGCTCCTGCCGATCGTGGTGCTCGCGACCTCCCTGTTCGCCCTCTGCGCCAGCATCTTCGTTATCTGGCATCTCGCGAAGGGTGGTGCCGTCACGCTCAACGGGCAGGTGCAGGGCATCCTGTTCATCCTGGTGATCGGGGCAGCGACCGACTATTCGCTGCTCTATGTCTCGCGATATCGCGAGGCCCTGCGGGACAACGCCAGGCGCTGGGATGCGACGATCGCCGCCATCAAGGGATCGTTCGAGCCGATCATCGCCTCCGCGGGCACGGTCATCGCCGGCCTCCTCTGCCTGCTGCTCAGCGACCTCAACTCCAACAAGGCGCTCGGCCCGGTCGGCGCGATCGGCATCGCCTTCGCGTTCATCGCGGCGATGACGATGCTGCCAGCGCTCATGTTCGCGCTGGGGCGCGCCGCATTCTGGCCGCTCCGGCCGAAATTCGGTTCTCCGCACCCCGAGGTCGCGGCCGAAGGCGCCAGGCCGAAGGGGTTGTGGCCGCGGCTCGGTCGCGGGATCACTCGGCGACCGCGCTGGATCTGGGTGGTGAGCGCGGTGGTGCTCCTGGCGGCGGCCAGCGGACTCCTGCAGCTGAAGGCGAACGGGACGCCGCAGAGCGCCGTCGTCGAGGGTGTGTCGCAGGCCAGGGACGGCCAGAAGGTGCTCGGCGACCACTTCCCCAAAGGCTCAGGCAGCCCGGCGGTGATCATCGTCAGGCAGGATGCGCTGGATGCCGTCGGCAGGACCGTGCTCGCCACGAAGGGCATCGACTCGCTCACGGTCACCGCGTCGAGCTCCCCGTCCGGCAGCTATCCCGTGACGACCGCAGGCATCCAGCCGCTCTTCCCCGGTTCGCCCGCAGGCGACCCGACCGTCGTCGGCGGCAGGGTGCAGCTGCAGGCGACCCTCTCGAATGACCCGGATTCGGATGCCGCCCAGTCGACCGTGCGCGACCTGCGTTCACGACTGGCGAGCTCCGATCCCGGAGCCCACGCCCTCGTCGGCGGCACCACCGCGACGACCATCGACACAAACGATGCGGGGGCACACGATCGCAACACGATCATCCCGATCGTGCTGGTCGTCATCCTCCTGATCCTCATGGTGCTGTTGCGGTCGATCCTCGCGCCCGTGCTTTTGATCGGCAGCGTCGTGCTGTCATTTGCGGCGACGATCGGGATTTCGGCGATCGTCTTCAACAACGTCTTCCACTTCGTCGGCGCGGATCCGGCCGTGCCGCTCTACGGCTTCATCTTCCTGGTGGCGCTTGGCGTCGACTACAACATCTTCCTGATGACGCGGGTGCGGGAGGAGTCGGCGCTGCACGGAACGCGGCCCGGCGTCATCCGTGGACTCGCGATCACCGGCGGCGTGATCACGTCGGCGGGGATCGTGCTCGCCGCGACGTTTGCGGCGCTCGGGGTCATCCCGGTGCTCTTCCTGAGCCAGATCGCGTTCATCGTCGGTTTCGGCGTGCTTCTCGACACGATCGTGGTGCGCTCGCTGCTCGTGCCCGCGCTGTCGTATGACATCGGCCGGGCGATCTGGTGGCCCTCGAAGCTCTCCCGCGCCGAGAAGTGACCGCGCACCCGCAGCCCACCGGTCATGAGTTGCACGTTTCGGCGCTCATTCGGGCGGAATGACGACCGAAACGTGCAACTCAGGCGGGAACGGCTACTGGACGGCGGCAGTGAGGCGCGCGACGTTGTCGAGCACCTTGCTGCGCAAGGGGCGAGCCATCCACTCGTCCAGGGTCAGTTCACGGGACTTTGCCCGGTAACTTGCCTCAACACGGCGCAGCGACTCGACGAACTTCGACCCCTTCACCATCACCGAGATCTCGAGGTCGAGGCTGAAGGAGCGCATGTCCATGTTGCTCGAACCGATGACCGCTACCTCGTTGTCGATGGTGAGGTGCTTGGCGTGCAGGATCGTGGGTGCGTTGTAGAGCCAGATGCGCACGCCGGCCTTCAGGAGCCCCTCATAGTAGCTGCGCTGGGCGTGATAGACGACCGCCTGGTCGCCGATCTCCGAGACGAAGAGCTGCACGTCGACGCCGCTCTGCGCGGCGGTCGTGATCGCGTAGAACATCGACTCGTCCGGCACGAAATACGGGCTCGTGATGATCAGCTGCTTCTGCGCGGCATAGATGAGCGAGTTGAACAGGCGAAGGTTGTTCTCGCCGTCGAAGCCCGGTCCGCTCGGCACCACCTGCGCATCCAGCAGTGACGAGTCCTCGACCGGGGGAGTCCGCTCGGCTTCGCGCAGGAGCAGCTCGTCGGTCTCGCTGTACCAGTCCGTCACGAAGAGCGCGTTGATGCCCGCAACGATCGGACCCTCGAACCGCACCATGAGGTCTTTCCAGTGCAGTCCGCGCCGCAGGTTTCCGCGCTTGTTGTAGCTGGAGTCGATCACGTTCTGCGAACCCGTGAACGCGACATCGCCGTCGATCACCAGGATCTTGCGGTGGTTGCGCAGGTCGGGCCGCTGGAACTTGCCGCGGAACGGCTGCACCGGCAGCATCAGGTGCCAGTCTGTGCCGATGCGGGTGAGGTGCCTCAGCGTCTTCTTGTACCCGACGGAACGCAGGTTCGCGATGTGATCGAGCAGCACCCGCACGGTGACCCCGCGCTTGACCGCCGCCTCAAGCTCGTCGAAGAACGGCCTGCTCGTCTTGTCGAGCGCCAGGATGTAGAACTCGACGTGGATGTAGCGGGTCGCCGACCTGAGCGCCTCGGTCATCGCCGCGAGCGACTCCTGGTACTCGTCGTGCAGGGTCGCAGAGTTGCCGCCCACGATCGGCATCGCGCCGAGGTTGCGGTTGAGGGTCACGATGGGCTCGAGCCATCCCGGCCATCCGGTGTCGCGGCGAACGCGATCCATGCCCTCGGTCGTCTCGAGGATGTACGAGTTGATCTCGCGCTGCTTGGCCCTGCGCCTCTTCGGCAGGTGCCGCGAGCCGATCAGCCAGAACAGGATGATGCCGATGTACGGCAGGAAGAAGATGGCGAGCAGCCAGGCTGTCGCGGTCTGCGGCCGGCGGTTGCGCGGGATCAGGATGACCGAAAACACGCGCACCACGAAGTCGACGAGGACCAGGAGCACGCCGATGATCAGCGTGATGGTCGACCAGGTGAACACCACGCCTCGCAGTACCGACTAGCGGAAGTTCACGAACTGCAGGGCGACATCCAGGTCTTTGCCCTTGAGGAGAGCCATCGTCGCCTGGAGGTCGTCACGGCTCTTCGACTGCACACGCAGCTCGTCGCCCTGGATCTGGGACTTCACGCTCTTCGGGCCCTCGTCGCGGATGATCTTCGAGATCTTCTTCGCGTCCTCGGAGGAGATACCGTTTTTCAGGTTGACCTCGATGCGGTACTCCTTGCCGCTCGGGTACGGCTCGCCGGCGTCGAGGCTGCGGAGGGAGATGCTGCGCTTGATGAACTTCTGCTCGACGACCTCGAGCACCGCTTTCACGCGCTCCTCGGCGCTCGCCTTCAGGAGCAGCTTCTCGCCGCTCCATTCGACGGATGCGCCGACATTCTTGAAGTCGTAACGCTGGGCGATCTCTTTCTGCGCCTGGTTGACGGCGTTATCCGCCTCCATCTTGTCGACCTTGCTGACCACGTCGAATGATGAATCTGCCATGAGCCCCATGCTAGCGACATCCCCCGTCGCGCCGCCCGCTGTCCTGCTCGCCTGTCGCGCCGCTGGCCCTCGCTCGTTGGTCGAGTAGCGGCGGGAGCTTGCGACCCCGCGTTATCGAGACCACATGTACGACGTGGGCTTGGTCTCGATAACGCCGGCTCCTTCGTCGCGCGGCTACTCGACCAGCGAGGTAGGCGTTGTTGGTTGAGCCTGTCGAAACCCGGATGAGGTGGGGGTTTCGACACGCGGGCCTCGCTGGCGCTCGGTCGCTCTGCATCTCACGTCGCGCCGCCGGGCCTCGCAAGCTCGGTCGAGCTGCTCGTCCGTTCCGCTGGTCGAGTAGCGGCGGGAGCTTGCGACCCCGCGTTATCGAGACCATCCCTGCGACGTGGGGGGGTCTCGATAACGCCGGCTCCTTCGTCGCGCGGCTACTCGACCAGCGGGAGTGTCTTGTTGTTGGTTGAGCCTGTCGAAACCGGGATGTGGTGGGGGTTTCGACACGCGCGGCCTCGCTGGCGCTCGGTCGTGCTGCTCTACCAACAACAATGTGCGGCGCAGGGAGCAGCTCGCGACGAAGGAGCGCGCGGCGCCCCCACCCGTCGGTCGAGTAGCGGCGCCGCGCCGGACTCCGCCGCGGCTACTCGACCAGCGGAAGAGACCGGTGGGTTTCGACAGGCTCAACCAACGACAATTTGTGCGGCGTGGGAGCAGCTTGCGAGGAACGAGCGCGCGGCGCCCAATCAGGCGGGTGGTCACGGAAGCCCGCTGCGCCTAGTATTCTTGTTCAGCGCCTCCGGACAGGTGACTACACCTGGTCGGAGCAGCATGGCAAGTTACCCAAGCGGCCAAAGGGATCTGACTGTAAATCAGACGTTTTCAACTTCGGGGGTTCGAATCCCTCACTTGCCACCAGACAAATAAGGCCGACCCACGTTTTTCGGGCCGGCCTTATTTGTTCGGTGTCTCGTGCGGCATGCGCACCCCAGTGGGGGAGCCGACCTACTCCCCAACGAGTCCCTTCGCGACCATGCTCCTGCCGGCCGCGACGATGGCGTCGGTGGCGGGGCGAGCTCGCCACCCCAGCATCCGCTCGGCCTTCTCGCTCGAGACCCTTCGTGCGTAACCGAGGTCCGGCACGTTCGCGCGGAACTGCGGCGAGAACAGTGCTGCCAGCCGGATGACGAAGTTCGGGATCGACCTGGTGGGAACCTTGCCCGCGCCGGCACCGAGGTTCGCCTTCAGGATCGCGCCGATCGCGCTGAGTTCCATCGCGGGGCCGGTCGCGACGAGGAAGCGCTGGCCCGCGGCATCCGGTGTCGTCATGGCGAGGATGTGGGCGCTCGCGACATCCCGCACGTCGACGACGGGAACGAAGAGGTGCGGAAACGCGGGCATGGCGCCGTCGAGCATCGCCTTGACGAGGTGGTTGGAGCCCGAAATGTCGTTGCCCATCACCGATCCCATGACGGCGACGGGGAGGATCGTCGCGAGCTCCATGGGGCCGCCCTCGGTCGCGACGAAGTCCCAGGCCGCGCACTCGGCGAGCGTCTTGCTTTTGCCGTACGCATCGACGCCCGGGCCGTCGAGAACGGTCCAGTCATCCTCGGTGAAGACGTGGCCGTCGTGTGGGTGGCCCCAGCCGACCGCGTGGAACGCCGACGTGTGCACGACGCGCTTCACACCAGCATCGCGTGCGGCGCGGAGAACGCGCAGGGCACCCTCGCGCGCGGGAATGATCAGGTCATCCGCGTTCTCGACGTGTCCCGGCTGCACGGGGGAGGCCACGTGCAGCACGAAGTCGACATCGGCCACGGCATCCGGCCAGCCTGCGTCGCTCGTGAGGTCGGCCTCGACGAAGCTGAGGTTGTCGCCGTTCACCATGCCGGCGTCGGCGAGGATCCCGCGCACCGCAGCCTCGCGGCCGAGCGAGCGCACCGTCGCACGAACCAGGTAGCCGCGTTCGAGGAGCTGGATGATGCAGTGCCCGGCGATGAAACCGGATCCCCCGGTGACGAGGACGCGCTGTGATGTTGTCGGCATGATGATTCCCTCGAACGAAGTTGTCGGCCGGAGCGGCCGTGACCATGCTCCGCCCGGGCGATCTGCACGGCCAGATCCCTGCTGGTACTGGTACCGACAGGGACAGGCACCGATCGTGGGCGGCGGCATACGGTGGACGCATGGATGTCGAACCGAACCTCCTTGGCGAGTACCTGCGTGCGCGCCGCGAGCTGGTCACCCCGGAGCAGGTCGGCATCCCGGTCGTCGGCACGAGGCGCGTGCCAGGGCTTCGCCGCGAAGAAGTGGCCATGCTCGCGGGGATCAGCGCAGAGTACTACCTCAGGCTTGAGCAGGGTCGCGATCGCAACCCCTCTGCCCAGGTGCTCCAGTCGATCGCGCGGGTGCTGCAGCTCGACGACGAGGGCTATCTGCTCGGCCTCGGCACCCCGCAACCGAAGCGCGCGCGCAAGCGCTATCGCAGGGAGACCGTACCGCCGAGCTCCGCGCGGTTCGTGGCATCCCTGCCCTTTCCCGCGTTCATCGAGGGCCGTTACCTGGATGTCCTGGTCGCCAACGACCTCGCGCGGGCACTGTCACCGCGACTGGTGGTCGGCGGCAATCGCCTGCGGGACGTATTTCTTGATGCGGCCGAGCGCGACCTGTTTCCGAACTGGGAACGTGCCGCCGAGGCCCTGGTCGCAGGGTTCCGCCGGTCGATCGGGGGAGACATCGACGATCCGCGTGTGATCGAACTGGTCGGCGAGCTGTGCATCGCGAGCCCGCAGTTCGCGCGGATCTGGGCGCGGCACGATGTCGCAGAGCGCCGCGGGGCATCGATGGTGTTCACGCATCCGCAGGTGGGCGAGCTGCGGGTCGATCGCGAGAAGCTCGGCGTCAGCGGCACCGAGGGGATGATGCTCGTGGTCTATCACGCCGAGCCCGGAAGCGAGAGCGCAGAGAAGCTCGCTCTCCTCGCGATGGCGTCGCTCGAGCCAGCCGCACAGCCCTCGCGGCCGCTTCGCTCGGTCGACTGATCGTTGTTGGTTGAGCCTGTCGAAACCCGGATAGCAGGTTTCGACACGCGCGGCCTCGCTGGCGCTCGGTCGTGCTGCTCAACCAACAACAAACCCTTGCGGCCGCTTCGCTCGGTCGTGCTGCGGGGCCAACAACGGAGTTCGACGGTCGAGTAGCGGCGCGACGAAGGAGCCCGCGTTATCGAGACCATCCCCACGTCGTAGATCTGGTCTCGATAACGCCGGGCTCGTGCCTCGCCGCGGCTACTCGACCAGCGGGAGTTTTGTTGTTGGTTGAGCCTGTCGAAACCCGGATAGGAGGTTTCGACACGCGCGGCCTCGCTGACGCTCGGTCGTGCTGCTCAACCAACAACAAACCCTCGCGGCCGCTTCGCTCGGTCGTGCTGCGGGGCCAACAACGGAGTTCGACGGTCGAGTAGCGGCGCGACGAAGGAGCCCGCGTGATCGAGACCAGCCCCACGTCGTAGATCTGGTCTCGATAACGCCGGGCTCGTGCCTCGCCGCGACTACTCGACCAGCGGGGGAGTCGGCTCCGCGCGATGGCTACTCGACCAGCGGGAGTTCTGTTGTTGGTTGAGCCTGTCGAAACCCGGATGACGCGAGGGTTTCGACAGGCTCAGCCAACAACAACGAGCTCGTGCCCGGCGACTCCGGTTGACCGAATGGTTGTCCTCACTTAACTTGTCGTCGGCGCGTCGCGGCGACCGGTTTTGCCGTATTCCTGCTGGTTTCCGGGCCGATTTGCCCAATCGTTACCGAAACCGCTTGTGAACACCTGCGGACTTTTGTAAAGTGACGCTCAACACATCTACCTACGCAGAGGTAGTAGATGACCGATCTGGAGTCCACATGACCGACGCGACGACGCGTGAATCAGTGCGATTGAAGAGTGCGCGCTTTTCGATCTCCAAGGGGCTGCTCACCATCGCCAGCGCCACCATTCTCCTGTTCATCGTCAGTGGCATCTTCGCCCCGTCGAGCAACTCCGTCATCGGCCTGGCTGGCACCCTGCCCATCGCCGCCGTGCTTGCCATTGCCGGGCTCGGCCAGCTGCTGGTCGTCCAGCAGGGGGGAATCGACCTCTCGGTAGCCGGCGGTATCTCGCTCGCTGTCGTGATCGTCACCCACGTTCCTGACGGGAACAATGCGCTCCTCCTCCCGGCCATCCTGCTCGCGGTGTTCTTCGCGATTCTTGCCGGCGTGGTCAACGGCCTGCTCGTCGGAGCGCTCAGACTCAATCCGATCATTGCGACCCTCGGCTCGAACGCCCTGCTTTACGGCGTTAACCTCGCGATCTCGGGCGGTCGCCCGCGCATCACGACCGACGCGCTCGCCGCGATCGCAGGCGGCCAGGTCGGTCCGATTCCGAACGCCGTGTTCTTCGCGATCGGCGCACTCGTTCTCGTGTGGGTGTTCACCAAGAACACCGTCGCGGGCAGGCGCTTCGAAGCCATCGGCGCCAACCCCGCCGCGACTCGCGCGATGGGCCTGCGAGTCAAGCTGCACCAGACATCCGCATTCGTCTGGGCCCAGCTTCTCTACTGTCTCGCCGGCATCGTGCTTGCGGGAGTCACGGCCCAGCCGGACGCCTTCGTCGGCGACACGTTCCTCCTGATCTCGGTTGCGACCGTGGTCCTCGGGGGAACGAGCCTGCTCGGCGGACGAGGCTTCCCGCTCGCGACAGTCGTCGCAGCGCTGTTCCTTGAACAGCTGCAGACGTTCGTGCACTCCGTCGGGCTCTCGACCGCCGTCCAAATGCTCGTGCAGGCCGCAGCCCTCGCGCTCGGAGTCTCGCTCTACACGGTCAACTGGCCCGCGATCTGGGCAACGATCACCCGCAGATCGAGTGGTGCAGCGACCGCTGCTCCATCCCCATAGACCACCACCGCAACACCCAACCCATAAATCGAAAGCTCCACTTCGATCCCCAGCGTGACAGAGGCGTCGCGCGAACTGCAGGAGGAAAAATCTCATGAAACCTCGCACCAAAATCGCAACGATCGCGACAGCGGTCATTGCAATCTCGATCGCCCTCACCGGGTGTTCCGGCGGAGGCTCGACGGCCGGTGGCAACGGAAGCAACAAGGTGACGCACGTCGCCGGTGCCCCATCCTGGTGTGGAACGAAGAAGATCTCGTTCGCGCTGCTCGACGGTTTCGGCGGCAACAGCTGGCGCCTCGTCACCACCGCGTCCGGTAAGCAGGAGGCGCAGAAGTGCCCGAGCGTCACCAAGTTCCAGTACGCGGATGGCCAGGGCAACACGCAGAAGGCGATCTCCGACATCAAGAGCATGGTCTCGACAGGCGTCAACGCCATGGTCGTGTTCCCTGACGCAGGCAAGGCCGTTCTCCCCGCGCTGACCTCTGCGTACAAGGCCGGTGTCGTTACCGTTCCCTACCGCGTCTTCCCCGGTGGCAAGGCCGGAGTCAACTACGACAAGTGGATCGGCGACGACTTCGCGAACGACGGCACCAACTGGGGCAACTGGATCGAGAAGAATGTGCCGAAGGGCGGCAACATCCTGTTCATGGGCGGCCCTGCGGGCAACAGCCAGAGCGTCACGGAGTACAACGCGGTGAAGAAGGTCGTCGGAAGCGACTACACCTTCATCGACCAGACCCCGTTCGTACCGACCAACTGGGACCCGACGCTGACGCAGACGCTCCTGTCGGCCGCCATCGCGAAGTACCCGAAGATCGACGTCATCATCTCGGACTTCGGCCCGACGATGGTCTCGTCGCTCCCGCTGTTCACGAAGAGCGGTCGCCCGATCCCGGCGCTCGCCACCTCGGACGGCAACTCACTCGCGTGCTTCTGGAAGGACTCGCAGGCCAAGGCGCCGTTCAAGCTGATGACGGTCGCGACCGGTAACGACAACGTGCGCCTCGCCGTCGACTACGCGGTCGCCAAGGCGACCGGCGGCAAGATCCCGACGGCCGACTCATTCAAGGGACCGATCTTCGAGGACTCGACCGACTCGAGCAAGCCGGTCGACTGCCAGCCGAGCCTGCCAGGGGACGTCTACCTGTCAGCGCAGATGGACGGCGCAGCCCAGGCCAAGCTCGGCAAGTAGTTC
>Ga0247779_1001319_pt1 | contig 12139 bp, 8 predicted proteins | sample UWRJL221509R5_FD_179925 | JGI IMG/M metagenome (GOLD analysis project Ga0247779, IMG submission 179925) | Plant litter microbial communities from Arlington Agricultural Research Station in Wisconsin, United States - UWRJ-L221-509R-5 | ecosystem: Environmental > Terrestrial > Plant litter >...
AAATTGTCACGTCGATCTTCTTTGAAGTGCGTGCTTTTCCAAGCCATTTTATTTGGTTTAACACGGACTACGTTTGACGTTCAAAGGAAGAAGTCCGAGTCGGGGAATCAGACAAAGTCCCATGCCCTTAGGATGCAAAGGCATCCGATCTTCAAAGTTCGTGTTGCAATTGAAGTGGGCTTCGAGTGAATAGCAAGCACTTCCTATGGAAGGTCACAGTACAATCAATAATCTATGACAATGCATTAGGAGCATCTGCTTCAAACGATGCGCGAAGATTCCTGATAAGTGCCTCTCTTCAGGATCAAAGCGAACATCGAATGAATGACTCGGTGGTTTCCTGTTGAATAGGGAGTCGTCCGTCTATGGAGTAATCATAGTTGAGGAAACGCTTCAAGAAGACTTGACTGCAGCTCACGCCATTTTACTAGCATTATTGTATACAGTGACCTCTTGGAAGGTGTCTTTGAGGCCGGAATGAAGGAAACCGTGACAAACGTATAAATAAATATTCCAAGTCCTTGTTGTTTGGTTTCCACCCTTTTGGACAACAACAGCTTTTCGCGAACGCCGAACCGCAATGCGATTGGACTAACTTTAAAGTACCAGCTGTACTGAATACCCAACTTCGAAATGCTTGCATTGTCAAGAAAACGTCTCTTACCGAGTGCGGAGACCAGAGCACTCTATCAGCAGACATGTCGTTCAATTTCAAATTCTCCCTACGGCCGTACACACGTCTGGAAAAGACGAGCTCCCGTTCTACCAAACCCATTAGTCCCCAAGTTTCCGCAGAAAGTCATTCGCTCGGATGGAACTTCATTTACACATTGGACAACGTCTCCGAAATCACTAGTCAGACTGACGCGAGATACTACAAACAATCCTATATGGAACACTGGCAATCCAAATGACACTTCAATAGAAGAGGAGAGCGGTACAACCGGACGCATGGGCAGATTCAGCAGGAAGTTCGAGACTCTGGGGTCGGACTTGGAAGACGACGCATGGATGGAGCAGATGTCGACGGTGATGGAGGCAGAAAAGCTGGTGCTGAAGGAAAAGCCCACCAAAGGGAAATCCAAAAAGTAACAATGTTATGTCTACTTGGTGCGTTCAGGATTTCCGTATTCCTTGTTATATACTGAACCACTTTACAGGCTTCATAATTATAATGATATTATTAATTTCACCATATCTTTGCAACGTCAACGTATCGTCTAAGTTCATATTAGTGGAGAGGATGTGCTTTCGCGACTACATTTTTTGTAACACATTGATTTCTCGCCTACAGATGCCATACTTGTGGTTACAGAACGGTCATCCCAAAATTGCACTCGATGACGTGCCTCAGCTTCAATGTATGTCGTGTAAATGCAAATGCGTCTCGACAAACTGTGATTCATTAAAGAAGAGGTCGGCATTCAAAATTACCAGGCGGAACAGTCGAAATATTATACATGTTGACGCGAACTTGGCAATGCTACTCGGATGAGGTCTTCCTTATTACTCAAGAAATAGCTTTAATACGCGACTATGACATCCCAGCAGTCAGAGCACCACATTTGGACGGCAAGAAACTAAGTATAATGCCATAATATACGTTTACCATCTCAAGAACCTCCATTGAACAATTGTTCGCACCAAAGTCTAGGTAAGACATATTCTCAGGCGCCGTGGCATATCATCCTCCACTAAGGACGTCGATAATGCTTGCGGAGCTCTGTGGGTTCACATTACACCATTGAGGGAAGTACTGAAGTACTGCGATTTCAAGTCTGAGACAACCAAATCTTTTGCTATGTTCACGAGACTGATCATCATTCAAATAACAGTGAGTAACGAGACAACAGCTTCTCCAATGCAGCGCGCTTACATATTGTTGCAACAATCTGGAATGGCCAACGAAGTATAGAGGTAGAAAAGTGTTGTCTCCAGCTTCAGTCTTTCATCGGGCTCAGCAAACAATATTCTGTGGAGGAGTCCAAAATTCATCAGAGTTCGAGCCAAAGTAGCCGGATGGATATCCACCAGGGTCATGTAAACTCTAAGGTAAGGGCGAGCATTTACTAGAGTAAAAGGTTGCTGATGGGTGTTGGGTAAGGTCCCGAATGCATGACGGGCTATAAAAGAAGTCAGGCGGTTATATATTTCACTTCAAGTGACCGACCATCCTCCGAGCCTCCAACTAGGAATGTTAATGCTTCTTCCCTTTCTTCTTTGTCAACTGAGTGGAGCTTTATGGGGTACATGTTATCCTTTCCTTGTACACCCGCCAACCAAGGGTGAATTTCGTCATGTCCAAACCAGTCAAAGACAAGCAAGACGGCGGAAAAAATGCACGATGCTAGCATTTCTCACGTGATAGTGCTCTAAAGTAGGATCCCCCTACGGCGTTTCATCAGTGAAAAGACACGAATTTTATATAAGATAGCTTACGATGGCCACTTATATATTCTCCTCCCCTAAAACGAACCTGCGCCTGAAAGATTACTTGTTGATGCTGCATAGGTGTTTTCGAAAGGGGTTCCTCGGGGAATGGATTTATCAACATACAAAGAGTGTCGGATTAAACTTCCAGGTGTTAACTTCTTTTGCAGCATCGATTTTCTTCCGAGTTTCCCGTCCGTATGATGCAACATATTTGGCGATAGCAGGATGCCTGTTAAGAAATTGGTGCGGGGTAGCAATATTTTCAGGTGGTCGAACACGGTTCCTTCGCAATGTACGCTGAAATATGGGTCCTCTTCAAGTTTTTTGTTCCGCACAGTAAAAGAAGCGGAAAATTATCCTCTCCCGCTGTCTGCCCCGGTTTTGTCGTGCAAATCAAGGAAAACACGCGTCGACTTGGGCAAAGGTTTTGACCGATATGTCAGAACATCTACAATGCCTTTCCTGCTGCTTTCGTTTATATGTGACCATGTAGGAAGGCCTCCTCCAAGTTCTTTTTGGCAAGCTTCCTGATCAATTCCTTTGAAACATCCATAAGACTGCCCGTGCCCGATTGAGTGTATACGTCCATGCCAGAAACAAATTGAGACTAGCATTTGGCTGGAGTATTGAGGAATGACTATGCCAATATACTAGATGTAAAATAAGGTCATCTCAAGTTTCACTTCTTTTTCGAGATCATCCTCCTTAAAATTCTACTGACCAATTCGAAGATGAGCAGTACCCGGCCCAAACCACCGGGATGAACATCGATGAAAGTTAAAATGAAATTTGGGGACTTGTCTCTCTTCCTCGAGATCAGGTTCAACCTGCCGATAAATGTTCATGAGTGTGCCAAAAACGTGTCGCATTGAACAATAAAGGCCGTTAAGAAAACTGAACATTCCAAGGACGCGCACCATCTCCAGAACATCTGAATAAGAAAGAAAGACTGCCATTTTTCCTGTTTACCGAGCTTGGTCAACTTTATGGCAAGAAAGTCTCCCACTTGTCGAGTAAAGACATGACATTATTGTGACTGAACTAAGCTGGTTTGAGTTGGTAAATTATGTGCAAGAAGCGCTCCAAAACTCACGGAATAATATTACAATGTTTGATCGCTACAAGTAAACCAACGAGTCAATCGGATACCTTCGCAGTAAAAAAAACGATACATCAACTCACGGGTATGCTTTACAGATGGGTAGCGCCCGCAGACGTTTTCCCGCCTCCTGTTTTTCTCTCTAACATAGCCGTCAATCTCTTCTCCAACACGTAAAAGGTTTTTAGACGGGCCATGAACGACGTCTTGAGAGGGACTCAAAGTCGTAATATGCAGTGAGGCCGTACTGTTAGCTACGCGGTGACGATTGGCTTTCAAGAAACGATTTGCCAGTTTAAGGCGGAGCGAGTCCGACTTTGACTGAGGACTTCGTTAGTTGTTCACTGCCAACCACGCCTTCCCGACAGACTTGATGGCTTCATTGTATTTGCCTGCTTCATATTGTGCAGCACTGAGGTTTGATGAGTATTTTGGTTTTTTTGGGTTTACTTTAGATGCCTGAAACAGGTGTCCTTTGTCAGTCCTGAGTCCGTCGCAGATATGACACCGTATAAAATGGCCGTACCTTTGCAAAAAGCAATTGAGCTTTGCATACAATCCGCGTGACATCCGAAGAGGCATCATCAGATAAATTTAGTTCGAACGAAATACTCCTGCAATCAACCATTCTGCCCTTATCGTTCACTCCAAGAGTCCATGTCGAAAAAAAAGATCAGTTCAGAGTCATTGGAGGTCCTTTGAAGTCAGTTTGTACACATGTTCCGAATCCTCGGTTACAAAGCTTTAGTGGTGGCACCTCTTCTGTGGGCATTACATTGTTCCAAATGTTTATGCGTTACGCGTAAGTACTACCTATGCCTCAAAGTTCTGGTATATTACAGACAATAGGCAGGTAGGAACAAATTATAGGCAACAGGATCAGAAATTACTCCGCAAAAGTCAATGAAATCATATAAACAGGAAATGAGAATGAAACTTCACAGGGAGAAGCGGACCTGACTTAATGTACGTAAAATCTATATCTTAAATCTTAACTTGGATCAACGATGGCCTCGAGGCTCGTAGCGATTTCTCTCTTCTTTAGACTGTGCACACCTTAAGTGCCGGCCAATCGATAAAATGGCAGAGAAGGCCAACCAGGAAGGAAATACACTATACAAGGACGGGCATTTTTTGAAGTGAGCTATTGACAATCATGGTAGCAACATACTTTTAATCTTTCTGTAGGGCATCCAAGTGTTTTCAGAAGGTGATTTTATTTTATTTCTATCTAATAACGAATCTGATGATCCGCCGATTTTTAATCAAAGGCATCAAAACTAGACAAAACTGAACCCAAATACCCATCTAACCTAAGCGCTGCGCTATACGAGCTAGGGAGCTACGTCGACTGCATCTTGGCCATCCGACTGTCTTGGGAATGTCTTGTCGTCAATGATGGGCTGCTTGACTCTGATCCACTGGCAATCAAACTTGCGACGCGCTTTGCAAAAGCGAAGATCAACGGTGTAGCCTGTGGTGACATATCGTTGCACAAGAAGAAGAAGTCAAGCACTCAGGTCAACGAGAGGGTAGCGCGGATCGACACTGAGATCGACGCGTTTGTGGCTGCTTTTGACGAGAAAGGTAACGGAGAAGATCCAAAATTCAAGGAGATGCAGTTTGTGTGGCACCAATGGCGAAGCGTACGCGATGAATGTGCTCAACATAGCGCTGAGGAGTACAGGGCTAAATTGAATGCTGCTGCATCGCGATTGAGGGGTATTCCTATATATAAATGCGCGACGTGAGTTTGGTTAATCTTGACGAGAGATATAATCCTGATGTACCTTGGACTGTGTATTACGCAGGGATCCGACGGTGGAATATTTCAGAGTTAGTGCCTGGCCACTTCTTTTTCATGACATGTCCTGATCATGGGCTTTACTTCAGTTCGGGCACGATCCAGTCCAATCGATGATGAACGGTATAAACGGAAGCCCGGACGACGACTATTGCTTGGACATGCCATGGCACGCAGATAAACAGAACTGGACCTTCATGTTTGGGGGTTCAGGAGACTGTACGTCTTCCCTCTGATAAAAATATGCTGTAATTAAAAAAGGTGCCCTTGTCATCTAGCTCGACACGTCTTCGCCACTCTCATTCACCTGTCAGATATTGCCAACGAGTCTGGGGACGGCTCACAGATTGATGAGCTTTCCGTGCATATGACGCTGATCGATATACATCCTGCCACCCTGGCTCGTGTGGTTCTGATCTTTGGACTGTTACGCGAGATCCTTGAGACGCGAATCTCTAATGACAAAATTAGACGAACGGAACTTCATGCTACGCTGTTTTATCTCTACACTACGATGGTGATGCCGGAATATTGTTGTGAAATGTGAGCAATTGTCTTGTCCTCCTTTAAATCTTCTATGACTCCTGATCTAATCTTTAATTACCGTTAGCCTTTTGAGCGTGGCCGGAAAATTAGCGCAAGACATACCCAAAGGAACTTTCACGCTATCTAAATGCCTGTACATCAACGCCAAAAGTATGCCCGCAATACTGGACCATCTTCGGTATTGGTCGAAGCCTCTTGATAAATCCACCCAAGTATTCCTCCAGAAAAACCCTCCACCCGCAACGTCCAATATCGAAGCAATGGGCCTCGGGAACCTCCCCTTTGCCCCTGGGCTGGACATGGGCATGCTGAAATCAAAGGCTGCTCAAAGAAACCACATTGACGGTCCCGCAGGCTCTGTAGATCCCTATACTGATCAAGATGCGGAACCGATTTTGTTTAAGAGGACGAGAGTCCTGTTGCCTCCAAAAACGCTACTTTCTAGGCATCCTGCTCTTTCGAAAGTCGTCAAAGCCTTCCCAAAGCCTTCCGAGGCACAGTATGCTGCCGCATCTGATGAGGTTCGGAATAAATGGTATCCTAATCCAACTCTTTTCGTAAGCCAGTTCTTATACGTTGAGCTATGCAACTGCTAACCAAGGTACTTCTTGTAGGACTTGATGTATACTGAGAACAGCGATTACGGCCAAGAAAATGGTTACCCCAAGGTATCCAACAACCCATTCGAAACGATCACTTCGTTCGCTGAGTACAGCAAGGAATTCGAGAGAAGCAAATACAAATCCAGCAGTGGTTGCTGCAGCTTCGTGGCCTGCAGTCGTTTCTTCGAAATGGTGGCAGATGCCCTTTGGGAGCTCCAGAATACACTAAAGGTTGAGATCGTTGTTGAAGATGCGATCATGGCCTTACCGAAACTCTTCGCGGGAGAGCTTGGACAACGTCCAAAAACCTTCCCGAGAGAATATTCGCGGATTTTCTTGAGTAATGTTCCGTAAGTAAAATCATAACCTCAAAACGTGCATGTGCACCCCATTCCCGTTCGTCTGACAGAGCTTATCCAGAGATTACACGCATGGTGCTCTGAACACGGCAGTGCACTTAGTTCAGTATCTTGAAACCGATGCTATTGTCATGGCCAACTGTCTTCTGAACACTGGCAATTTCCGGAACATCGGGGAATACTGTTATAAGTGCGTTAGTTCTACTATTCTCTTCCTCGATGTAAGTCCCGTACTTACACAAGATTTTTTTCACCCCAGCTACACCCTACTACGTCCAGCAGATTTCCCCCGATTTCTAGGGTGTGAAATTGTGGAACCGCATCGCATCGCGTTTGATGACATTGCTTTGAAAAAGTTATCGCTTCCCAGGCCATTGGATCAGCTTGCCACTAAACAAGAGCTGCACACATGGCTCGCACATTTATTGCTATGCACCATATGTAATGGAAAACCACGTATGCCGCCGTCCAGAATTGACCTGCCTAATAACACCAACGCCTTCCTGCACGTTCTAGTGCAGTTACTTCGCGTGGGGTTCCCTGCGCACTGGATAGGTGACTTTGTGCAGTCCATGTTGTCCAATCGCATCGTCACGACCGTCCAGCCTTATCTAGGACTAACGCCCATACCGATGTCCGAGAGCAATAACCGGAAGCCATCTCGTAAAGTCAATTTAGAACCATGGCAGGCCGAGTTTGAGGTTATGCTTGCGTCGACACTGCCGGCTTTGCCCTTCGCTGTGTCTCTGCCACGGGACTATCCTGCGTTTTCGGATATCAGAACTTTCCAAGCCAGGACTGAGCGCGTTGACCTTACTCGACATTCAAAGGCGTATACGTGGAAGGTCCTGGTGTCTGGGTATACCAAGGCAATAGGATTGATGTTCTACAAGCGAACCTCTGGGGTCAGTGTCGAAGATCTAGTTAATAGCATTCCTTCAATGATCGAAGGCAAATCCAAGCACAGTGACGTGCAGATCCTACTAGCACAGGAGAGTGTTGATCTGAGGAAAGGAGAAGTGTCGTGGAAGATGAGCCGGCAGCGCTACGAAAGGATGAATAGCGAAGGTTGGTTTATGGCTGCTTATCGAACGGATTTGAATGCTGCTGGTAAGGATTACTCTTTGTTTGCTTTCCTGTGTTCTCATTATTATTTATTCCAGCAACTCTCCCCGTTTCTGCTGTGGATTGGGTGGAAGTTTGATTGTGTACCCCCAGGTCTACACACTTTATTCCACTTTCCGTAGCTCTCCTTCATTGAATATGTATAAGTATCTTGGATAGAGGATGATTTTGCCTGCAAGATCGTTGGAAAACCGGCCCCGCTTATAGACGCGACGTGTCTCAATAGTAAGCAAGTCCCAGCACATACTCCGCTCTGATTACACCCTGAGTAATAAATTAGCTAAAGTACTGAAGAACTTGTGAGCCAATATTAAATAAATTGAAGGAAAAGACAGACAAACACGCAATACTACTACGATATGTAATTACAATACTGTACAGACAACATCGCGAAGTTCTGCCCAATAAAGTAGAGTTATTTTTCCCCCTCCAGAGTCATTGTGAGTGAAGTGTTCTCAAAGACAAGATTTGAAAATGCCGAAAGGATAATAATTACGAATACAATCTTTACACACAAAAAGAGAGAAAGATGAAGGGTCGGGGGAGAGGGTAACGAAGTAAAGTATAAGAGTACGAAGACGACGACGACGACGTCATTAATCGATAGAAAGGATCAACGAAGATTCGGGAATAATAAAAAAGGAGACAGTGCGATGTCGACATGGATGAAGATGAAAAGCCGTTAGTCAAGTATGAGTTTCCTTTCTTCCTCATCATAGAAAATTATGTTTTTCTCCATGTGCCATTGCTTGTTTAAAGAACCGATCGTTTATTCGTCGTCTTCTTCATCGTCTCCACTACCACTTTTCTGCTTGTTCTGATGTGAAGGAAAGTAGTCAGCGAAAATGGCGACATGACAACATAGATATATACATACGTCGTATGAAGCCTTTTGCTCGTCGGCGCGCTCCTTATCACGGGCAGCCTTCTCGATGTATGGCTTCTTTTCGTCGTCATCGAGCTCCTTCCACTTGGCACCGAGCAGTTTGCCGACTTCGCCTGTGAACGGTTAAGTACGAGATGATATACAGAAGATATGCAAGCTTACCGAAACCAGCATCGGGGTTCTCGACCTTGATTCTCTCGCGCCAGTCTTGACTGAAGAACATGTATGCAGAGAGGGCGCGCTTGGGTGCGTTAGGGTCCTTCTTGCCCTTGCGCGAAGGCTTTTCGGCCTTTTCTGCGGCCTTGCGCGATGCCTATACGAGGTGTTAGCAAAGGCAAGGCTGAAACAGTAACGATGATGACGACGCGTTCTATTGCGAGAGCGCCGTATGATTTGGGGGCGTGCTGATGCGTGCGCGTCTAAGTAGTATCCCCACTCCTCACACTGTACTCCAACACCACTACCTCGATGTATGCGCGTCCGAGACATTCGTCAATGGCCCGAACAATAGCGAGGAGGACGGCTGTTAGATTCTGAGACATACACGCATTTCCGATAGAGCATCGGAGCGCGTATGGGATCAAAAGGCCCCGGAGAACGCAAAAATCCAACCCTCTCCCCATCGGTGACGTGTAAAATCGAACTGAGGCAACTCACTCTTGGTTTGGTAGATTCCTTGGGCATCTAGATGGGTAACGACACGTCAGATGGAGGTTCAGATACGGGTTGACGGATAAAAACTGTAAAAAGAAGGGAAAATGCCCATCGGAAGTGGTTTAAAAGTGTTACTCGTCGACGACGACGAGTAACATAGCTCTCACAACGTCCAACGGCGCGTGAATAGGCTTGTTTTGAAGGTAATTGAATGGTCGGAAGACGTTGAAGATGAGAGCGCGACGCGACTATAGGGGTCGGGGCCAAACAAACAAAGCCCTCATAGGCCGCCCGCGTCGATTTGCTCGCTATCGTTGGTAGGTGTTGGACGACTCGTACGGGGGAAAGAAAAATGGATATATGTATGGAAAAGCAAGGAGAACATGATGGATAGAAGAAAAGAATTTAAAGAGACTCACTGTTAAAAGATGAAAAAAATAAAGAAATTGGAGGGAGGGCTGGCTGGTACAGAGGCACTGCGCTGGCTGGCTGGCTGGGCTAAGGCTGGGGAATCAGTTTCACCCAGCACGCTTGCCCTCAGTAAAGAGCATATCAGGTGGGAAAATATCTCGGCAATTTCCGCGTGCACGGACAGCTGAAATCAATCAACAATCGGCCCGGCGTTCCCTTTCTCTCCTTCTGCGCCCTTTATTTGTCTTATCGTGACCACATATTTCACGCCAGCTATAACCGCTTTCTCTCCAGCTATTTTCTCGTACCTCTAATCTGAAATTTATCCTCCTCTTGATTTCTTATTTTCTTATTTTCTGCGCGGTCCAATCAGCTTTCTTCGCTGTCTGTTACGGTATGCGTATTACAAACATTTTTCCAATCTGTCACCGCCCTGCCCTGCGCAACCAATGTGTTTCCAATTTCCCTCTCCAAAACTTTGTTTATATTTCACACGCGCCTTGTCCTCTGTTCCGGTCCAACATTGCTCAGTTTTGTTCTTCGCAACGCCCATCTTACAGCCTCTTCATTTTTCAGAAACCCTTGACCATCCTCAAACACAGACAGGCCTCAGTCAGGCTGAAACTCCAAAAGGGATTTTTTCGCTCCAGAAGCACCCCTCTATTAATAATTGTTTTATCGCTGGCATAAATTGATGGCTCAAACCCCACCCATTCAGTCTTTGACACGCAGCTTGTTCACTGGGCCCATCCGGCTCCCGCTAGTCTCTACCGGCGACAGTCTGTTTCTCCTGCCTTTATCCGAGCCTTTTTTATCTGATATAAGTAAGCGGCCTGTTATCTATGTCGTTGAAAAGCGGAGCTACTGACTGTCAAATTCAACATACATCCCCCTTCCAATCCGATATTCTCAATGCAAGTGCCCCGTGCCAGTCATAACTTGAACCAAGAGAGCCATCAACCCCATGCATTCCATGTAATATGTAGTCTGCATATGTGTATTTTATTGTCCCTTCAACATGCTGATCCTCAATTCTAACAATAGACAGCGGGATTTTCAGACACGCAATGTCAGAAACATAGCGCTTCTACGTGCGCGCAGTTGGGAATTTTCTTCTAGCGTTGCGCATACTTACATTCTACACGCCACATCTGCACAAGCTCGGCGGTTCGTGTACAGACGCGCAGGAATATTTGATGTATATCGTATGTTTAACCTCTGTCCTTATCTTCATATTTGTTTGTCTTCCCACCTCGATTCACGGTGATGCCGACGGATGAATGCCCAAATATTTACTAGGCCAAACACGTTTTTTCCTCTTGCAGGGAGATCATATCTAGGCCCTTGTTCGCCTGCCATACAACCGCTTCTTAGGGTCCTTAAGTTTGCGTTTTGAATTTTAATATTCATCGATTTCTCGAGTGTCTAGCTATTTGCGCTACTGGGTTGGACGGCACGAGCGCCACATCTAGCACGCAGGCTGCCCTATTCTTTGAAGGCAGTCGATCGGACTATGTTACTCGGCGGTGTACGCATGTGTCGACCTTGAATCGGCCACACTAGCGTTGTGTCAATTGTCCCATAGCGACGTTGCCAACGCAGTGGGCACTGCGTTCAAATCCAGAAGACTCCCTGATAGCTGATCAAAGGGTTATGTTCCGACATAACACGGAATTTTAGTACTTGTACTTGTATAAAGCGATGACTTTTTGCACATTTTCGCCGATTGCGTGTGCACGCGTCTATTTGGCGAAAGATGGACATACAACGTACATAATGTAGTGGTGAGACGTATGTGAGTACATGTATATACTTCTAAAATAAAATAGAAAACGGAAAGGTGGATAGAAAATAAAAGCTAAAAGGAGACGACAACAAGCTCGACAAAAAATACACGATACATGCATATATGCCACAAAAGTTGGCACATCTATGCCCGACGACTCAACTCGAACTCGAGGAATCAGAGTCGGAAGCGGGATTATTGGCCATATACTCATCCAAAGAAGCTATGATGCTTGTTTGCTCTTCTTCGCTCATTTTGGCACTGATGAAAATATGAGCGATGATAAAAGAAGGACAGGAAAATCACATCACTCACAACTCGCGAGCAAAAGAGGGTACATCTTGTGGGTTTTTTATTAGTTCCAAGCGGATGAGAGCCTTTCGTCTGAGCTGAAGTCTAAGGGAAGGTGCTCAGCGACAGCAATAAAGATGGAG
>Ga0247779_1001320_pt1 | contig 12136 bp, 10 predicted proteins | sample UWRJL221509R5_FD_179925 | JGI IMG/M metagenome (GOLD analysis project Ga0247779, IMG submission 179925) | Plant litter microbial communities from Arlington Agricultural Research Station in Wisconsin, United States - UWRJ-L221-509R-5 | ecosystem: Environmental > Terrestrial > Plant litter >...
CGAAGCTTTGTGCGAGCGGATCGGCTCGACCGGTCTCTATCCTTATGCCGTGTCCGACAGCCGCGCGCAGATTGTCGATGCGCGTCAATTCCCGAAATCATCCGGCTATCCGGAAGATGCGGCGACAGGTATCGCCGCATCGGCGCTCGCCTTCGGCCTGCTCGCGAACGGCATGGTGGACGCAACGGACCGGCAGATAACGATCCGCCAAGGGCGTGCGATGCAACGCCCGTCGGAAATCCTGGTGCGCTTCCGCCTCAACGAAGGACGGCCGAACGGCTGCTGGCTGGGCGGCGCGGTCCGTCTGGAAACGGCCGAAACAGTAACGCCTTGATCATCAACCGAGCCGGCTAAGACAGGACCGAGAACGCTGTCGCCGGCCACAACACAGGGGAAAAACATGAATCGCAGACAGCTTCTTCAACTTGGCCTTCTCGCAGCACCCGCGTTGGTTCTTGCTCGCACCGTCAAAGCCGACGATGCCGCCGAACTGGTCGTCGGCTCGAATGTCGGCAGCCCGCCCTTCGCCTATAAGGACGGTGATCATTATTCCGGCTTCGACATGGAGGTCTTCGGCGAAATCGCCAAGGGCATGAACCGCAAGTGGCGGGTCCAGCCGATGGACTTCGGCGCCCTCATCCCGGCGCTGCAGACCGGCAATATCGATGCGATCGTCTCTCAGCTGTTCATCAAGCCGGCTCGACAGAAGGTGATCGATTTCTCCGATCCGTATTATCAGAGCGGATTGGTTGCCGTGACCAGCGTGAGCAACACGACCATCAAGACATCCGACGATCTTGCCGGCAAGACGATTGGCACCGAAACGGGCACCGCCGCCGTCGACTATGTTCAAAACCACATCAAGAGTGCCACCCTCGACCAGATGCCGAACATCGACAATGCGTTGCTGGCGCTGGAAGCCGGACGCACCGACGCTGTCATCTATGACACGCCAGTGTTGATGTACTACGCCAATAATAACGGCAAGGATAAGGTCCGGGTGATCCGCCCGACACTCGAGGGTCTCGATGTCGGCATCGGCTTCCAGAAAGGCAGCCCGCTCGTCGCCCCCGCAAATACTGTCCTGGCGGCAATGAAGGCCGACGGACGTCTGAAGGCCATTCGCGAAAAATGGTTCGGGCCCGACCAAGCATAAGCGGGCCAAGCATAAGCTGACCAGGCATAAGCAGCCAAACGCCGTGAGAGCGACAACGGCTCTCACGGCCGGCTAACGCTCCACAGGACCGCCAATGACTTTTGAATGGACCGCTATCGTCGACGCTTTGCCGGATCTGCTGCAAGGCCTTGAATTGACGATGCTGATCGCCCTCGCGGGCCTCGCGGGCGGCATCATTGTGGGCGCCCTTACCGGCGCCCTGCTGACCTATGGCGGCTGGCTGGCCCAGGCTCCGGCCCAAGTCTATGTCGCGCTCATTCGCGGCACGCCGATCACCGTGCAAGTCATGTTTATCTATTTCGCGCTACCCATCCTGATGAATATCCGCATCACCGCCACCAATGCAGGTATCCTGACGCTGATCATCAATTCCGGCGCCTATAATGCCGAGATCGTACGCGGTGCACTTGAGAGCGTACCCAACGGCCTCCGGGAAGCTGGGCTATCGATGGGGCTGAGCTTTCGCAAAGTGCTCGCTTATGTCATCGCGCCGATTGCGGTCCGGCGCGCGCTGCCGGCCATGGGCAACCAGCTCGTTTCCGTCGTCAAGGATACGTCGATCTTCCTCGTGATCGGTGTCGGCGAATTGACCCGGCGCGGTCAGGAAATCATGTCCGCGAATTTCCGCGCGGTGGAAATCTGGACGGCCGTCGCGGCAATCTACCTCATCGTCATCAGCATTCTTGCCGTCAGCCTGCGCGTTGCCGAACGGGCGGCTCGTCTGCCATGAGCATGGTCGAATTCAAAAAGGTCTGTAAGCAATTCGGCAGCCATCTCGTCTTGAAATCGATCGACCTTGCCGTCGACACCGGTGAAGTCGCGGTGGTGATCGGCCCGTCCGGGTCGGGCAAGTCAACCATGCTGCGCTGTATCAATGTGCTGGAAAAGGTAAGTACCGGCGATCTTCTGGTCGATGGGCTCAGCGTGCGCGGCAGTTCCCACGATGTGCGGCGAATCCGGCTGGAAGCAGGCATGGTCTTTCAGCAATTCAATCTGTTCCCACATCTGACCGCCCTTCAGAATGTCATGTTCGGACCAATCCGGTCACGCGGCAAAAGCAAGAACGAGGCGCGCGAGATCGCGACCGCGTTGTTGCACAAGGTGGGCCTTGCCGAGCGGATGAGCCATTATCCGTCACAGCTCTCGGGCGGCCAGCAGCAGCGCGTTGCCATTGCGCGCTCCCTTGCTGTCGAGCCCAAGTTGATGCTCTTCGACGAGCCAACATCGGCGCTCGATCCGGAACTGCGGCAGGAAGTGCTGAAGGTGATGCAGACCCTGGCCACGGAGGGCATGACGATGATCGTGGTGACGCATGAAATGGGCTTTGCCAGACGCGTCGGATCGCGGTTGCTGTTCATGGATGATGGCCAGCTCGTCCATGATGGCAAGCCGGTTGAGTTGCTGTCGGATCCACCGAGCGAGCGCTTTCGCGAATTCCTCAAGCATGTTGACTGACGGAGTATCGGTTATGGCAGGTGTATCAGCCTTCAGGGCGGCATATGGTTTCGACCGCGACGAGGTGCGGCTTGGCAACTGGCGCGCCGCACCCTGGAATACCTGGGCATTCCGACATGTGAGCGAGCTGATCCCAACCGCCCGCATTGCGGCGGTCCCGGGACTCGCCGAAGACCCGAAGGTCGATGCAAGTGCGTTGCTGGGTGAGACATTCATGTTTCATGATCGTCGCATCAGCGTCGCCGATGCACTTAAGGAGACCTTCACCGATGCGATGGTGGTGATGAAGTCCGGCCGCATCATCGGCGACTTCCATGCACCCAACGTCACACTTCAGACCCGCCATATCCTGTTCTCGACCAGCAAGTCGGTGACTTCGATCGTTGCTGGCATTTTGCGCGATGACGGCCTGCTCGATTTTGACGAATTCGTGCCACGCTATGTGCCGGAACTCAAGGCCTCAGCCTATGGCGATGCACGCGTACGCGATGTACTGGACATGCGGGTGAGCCTGGATTTCGAAGAAGTCTACCACGATCCGCACGGCCCCTATGCGCGCTATCGCCGTGCTGGGTTGCTCGACCCCGCCGAACCAGGCGACAAAATGGAGACCGTCGTAGACTTCATCGCCGGGCTGAAAAAAGGTAAGGGCGATCACGGGGGGCCTTATCATTACGCCTCACCGAACTCCGATGTGCTTGGCCTGGTGATCCAGGGTGCATCCGGGCAGCGTTTTCCCGACCTGGCGTCAACGCGCCTGTTCCAGCCGCTCGGCGCCAGGCAGGATGCCTATGTGACTGTCGACCGCGCCGGCACACCGCGGACAGGCGGCGGCATCAACATGACGCCCCGGGATCTCGCCCGTATCGGTGACATGATGCGCAAGGGGGGCGAGGCCAACGGCAACCGGATCGTCTCGCAGGCATGGGTGGAGGACACCGTCTCCGGCGGATCGCGCGAGGCCTGGACCAAAAGCACGTCCGCGTCATGGCTGCCACATGGCCGCTATCACAACAAGTGGTACCAGACGGGCAATGGCCCCTTCTTCGCACTCGGCATCCATGGCCAGTGGCTTTATGTCGATGCGCGAGCCGAGGTGGTTATCGCGAAAGTCTCTTCACAGCCTGACGCCATCATGGATGACAGCAAAGACGCCAACTTGGCTCTGTTCGCTGCACTGGCTCAAATGGTCTGAAGTACCCGCTTAAGCCGCGGCCGCCTTCATCGGCGGCGGCAGAGAGAATTTTCTTTCAGCTCGCGGCGAACTGGCCGGCAGCGGCCGGCGAGAGCTGCAGGACAAACCTTCTTTAAAGGTCATGCAGTTGTGATTCCGGAGTGGATGGAGCAATGGCAATCCACCAGCTTGCCCTCGCCCCTCGCCCCTCGCCCCTCACTCCCACTCAATGGTTCCAGGCGGCTTTGACGTGTAGTCGTAGACAACGCGATTGATCCCGCGCACTTCGTTGATGATGCGCGTCGCGACATGGCCGAGGAAGGCTGATTCAAACGGATAGAAATCGGCGGTCATGCCATCGGTCGAGGTGACGGCGCGCAAGGCGCAGACATAATCATAGGTGCGGCCATCACCCATGACGCCAACGGTCTTCACCGGCAACAGGACAGCGAAAGCCTGCCAGATCTCGTCATAGAGGCCGGCCTTGTCGATGGCGTCGAGATAGACGGCATCGGCCTTGCGCAGGATATCGAGCTTCTCGCGGGTGATCTCGCCCGGCACACGAATAGCGAGGCCGGGACCCGGGAAGGGATGGCGGCGGATCATCTTCTGCGGGAGACCGAGTTCAAGGCCGAGCTTGCGCACTTCATCCTTGAAGAGTTCGCGCAAGGGTTCGACCAGCTTCATCCGCATGCGGTCGGGCAGGCCGCCGACATTATGGTGGCTCTTGATGGTGACGCTGGGGCCACCGGTGAAGGAGACGCTTTCGATCACATCGGGATAGAGTGTCCCTTGCGCCAGGAAATCCGCGCCGCCGATCTTCTTGGCCTCTTCCTCAAAGACCTCGATGAACAAGCGCCCGATGGTCTTGCGCTTCACTTCCGGATCGGTGACGCCTTCGAGCTGGCCGAGGAAAAGATCGCTGGCATCGCGATGCACCAGCGGGATGTTGTAATGGTCGCGGAACAACGCCACTACCTGCTCCGCCTCGCCCTGGCGCAGCAGGCCATGATCGACGAAGATGCAGGTGAGCTGGGTGCCGATCGCTTCATGGATCAGCACAGCAGCGACCGAGGAATCGACACCGCCGGAGAGACCGCAGATCACCCGGCCTTTGCCGACCTGGGCGCGGATCTTGGCGATCTCGGCTTCCTTGAAGGCGGCCATGGTCCAGTCGCCCTTGCAGCCGCAGATCTTGTGCACGAAATTCGCCAGCAGCTTGGCGCCGGCGGGGGTATGCACCACTTCGGGATGGAACTGCACGCCATACATATGCCGCGCCTCATCAGCGATGGCGGCGAAGGGCGCGCCATCGCTGATCGCGATCACCTTGAAGCCATCCGGCAGGCGGACGACGCGATCGCCATGGCTCATCCAGACCTGGTCGCTGGCGCCCTTGGCCCAGACGCCGTCGAAGAGCTGGCTTTCCGCCGTGATGTTGAGCTGGGCGCGGCCGAATTCGCGGTGATCCGAGCCGGCGACCTCGCCACCGAGCTGGGCGCACATGGTCTGCTGGCCATAGCAGATGCCGAGGATTGGCAGCTTCATCTGCCAGACGATATCCGGTGCGCGCGGGCCATCCATGGTGGTGACGGAATGTGGCGAGCCGGAGAGGATGATGCCCTGGGCGCCGAAATCCTTGATGCGCGCCGGATCGGCGTTGAAGGGGATGACCTCGCAATAGACGCCCGCCTCGCGGACCCGCCGGGCAATCAGCTGGGTCACCTGGGAGCCGAAATCGAGAATGAGAATGCGGTCTGTCATGTCACTTCCGTTATCTAGGCACCTGACACGGTGCCGCTGTTCAGGCCGTCCTGGCCGTATGCGTCGCGCCTTTGCAGGCGGCAATCAATGTGCCGATATCGCGCCAGCCATAGGCGACGTCGGTGATGCCATCTTCATGGCCCTCGGCGACGATCTCGCCACCGAGGCGATCGTAGAAGCGGCGGAAGGCATTGTCCTTGAAGGCCCAGAGCACCAGCGATGTTTTACCCTGGCGCTGCAGGCGTTCGGCGAGCGCGCCGGTCAAGTCACGACCGAGGCCCTTGCCCTGCACTTCCTGGCGGCAATGCAGGATATATAGCTCGCTGTCGAAAGCATCGATGCTGCCTTCGGTGATATCGTGCGGCAAGACCACGCCACCATAGACCATGCCCATGACGTTGCCGGATGAAGTCGCGCCGGTGAGGACGATGCAGGCGGGATCGGCGATGCGACCCTGCCAGTAAGCGAGGCGCTGATCCGGCGCCTTGGCGCCGATCGAGCCTTCGCCAATGAAATCGCTATAGGCGAGCAGCCAGCCACGGTGATGAATCTCGGCGATCGCCGGCGCGTCCTCGACGATTGCCGGGCGGATCAGGAAGCCGTTCATGCCGCCACCACCGCGGCGCCACCCGCCGCTGCATCGCCCGATACGTCACTACCGGCCGCCGCGTCACCACCAGATGAATCACTGGCCGCCTCGCTCTTGCGACGCTGGAAGACGGCGGTGAAGAAACCATCGGTGCCATTGCGCGCCGGGGTCAGCGACAAGGTATCGCCCGGCACCGGACAGGCAGCACCGATTGCCTCGTGCCAGACCTGGGCCAGCGGCACCAGGGTGAAGTCAGGCAGGTTCTGAGCGATCCAGGCGAGATGATCCGCGTTCTCCGCCGGCAGCAGCGAGCAGGTCGCATAGATCATGCGCCCGCCCGGCTTGACCAGGCGCGACGCACTTTCGAGAATGCGCCGCTGCAACGCCGAGAGCTCATCGATATCGCCGGGCTTCAGGCGCCAGCGCGCATCGGGATTGCGCCGCCAGGTGCCCGTGCCGGAACAGGGCGCATCGACCAGCACGCGATCGAAACCGCCGGCATGGCGCTTGACCCAGGGATCGCGTTCGGAGCTGAGCCCCAAGCGCTCGACATTATAGACACCGGCGCGATTGAGCCGTGTCGCCGCGCGATCGACACGGCCCTGCAGCACATCGCAGGCAAACAGCTTGCCCTTGTTTTGCATCTGCGCCGCCAGCGCCAGAGTCTTGCCGCCGGCACCGGCACAAAAATCGACGACCCGCATGCCGGGCCTGGCATCGGCCAGCAAGGCAACCAGCTGAGAGCCTTCATCCTGCACCTCGATGAGGCCGGATTTGAAACTTTCCAAGGTCGCCAACGGCGGCCTTCCCTTGACGCGCAGCCCCAGCGGCGACAAAGCCGTCGGCGTTGCCTCGACACCATCCTGCGCCAAGGCGGCGATCGCCTGATCGCGGGTCGCCTTCAGGGCATTGACGCGCAGATCGGTGGCCGCTTCGTCGAGTGCCGCCGACATTTCGGTGTCGAGCCGGTCGCCGAACACGGCCATCAATTGGGCTTCGATCCAATTGGGATATTCCAGCCGCGCTGCCTGTGGCTGTTCCGGCGGGTTGAGCGCCTGCCCGGCCAAGGTCTTGGCCAGGTGCCGCTCCGCCGCATCCAGCATGACCGGGCGATAGAGACCGCCATCGAAGCCGCCAGCAACGCGATCGGCCGACCAGCCATCGATCAACAGCAGTTTGGCGATGACGCGCGCGCGTTCGGTATCGGTCAGCGGTACGCCGGCCTGGCTGATCCACCAGTCGAGTGCAGCGCGTCGCCGCAACACGCCATAGGCATGATCCAGCACGTCGCGGCGATCCTTGCCGCCGATGTAGCGGCGATTGCGAAAGAACCCCGCCGCCGCACGATCTGCCGGGGCGGAGCCACCATGGATCGCCTGCAGCAGCTCGATCGCCGCCTGGATGCGGGCGCCGGGCGTCATTGCTTCACCTGCCGGGTGCGACACAGGACGTGGTGGCGACAGCTGCTCAGGTGAACTTCATTGCGATGAGACCGGAGCTGCTGCCCCCTCACCCCAACCCTCTCCCACGAGGGGCGAGGGAGCTCAGCGAGTTCGTTGTCAACTGTCACAGCAAGCACGATGGACGGCGAAAGGGAATCGGGCTCTTCACAGCAGCACTCCCTCTCCCCTCCGTCGGCGTAGGCCGACATTCGTCGGCTGGGCGGGAGAGGGTTGGGGTGAGGGGGTCTTTGACGCCGAGCGAAAGGCCTAGCGGTCTTCAGATCACGTAAGGTGGTAGGTCGGCCTGGCATCATCAACTCAGGCACTCACATATTCTGCCGGTAGTTCGGTGCCTCGCGGGTGATCTGCACGTCATGCACATGGCTTTCCTGCAGGCCGGCATTGGTGATGCGCACGAAGCTGCATTTGGTCTGCATATCGGGAATGGTGCCATTGCCGGTATAGCCCATGGCCGCCTTCAGCCCGCCGACCAGCTGGTGAATGACCGTGCCGGCAGCACCCTTATAGGGCACCCGGCCTTCCACACCTTCGGGCACCAGCTTCAATTTGTCGGAGACTTCTTCCTGGAAATAGCGATCGGCCGAACCGCGCGCCATGGCGCCCAGCGAGCCCATGCCGCGATAGGATTTGTAGGAACGGCCGTTATAGAGGAAGACCTCACCAGGGCTCTCTTCCGTGCCAGCCAGCAGCGAGCCGATCATCACACAGCTGGCGCCGCCGGCGATCGCCTTGGCGATATCGCCGGAATATTTGATGCCGCCATCGGCGATGACCGGCACACCGGCCTTGGCTGCCCGCTCGACCGAATCCATGACGGCGGTCAACTGCGGCACACCGACACCGGCAACCACGCGCGTGGTGCAGATCGAGCCCGGCCCGATGCCGACCTTGATGGAATCGGCGCCAGCATCGATCAGCGCCTGGGCGCCATCGCCAGTCGCCACATTGCCGGCGATCACCTGGCACTCATTGCTGAGACGCTTCACCGTGGTGACGGCATCGAGCACGCCGCGCGAATGACCATGCGCCGTATCGACAACGATGATATCGACACCGGCTTCCAGCAGCGCCTCGGCGCGGCGGATGCCATCCTCGCCCACACCGGTCGCGGCGGCGACCCGCAGGCGGCCGTTCTCATCCTTGCAAGCCATCGGATAGGCCTGGGCCTTTTCGATATCCTTGACGGTGACAAGGCCGACGCAACGATAGGCATCATCGACCACCAGCAGCTTTTCGATGCGGTAATGATGCAGCAGGCGGCGCGCTTCGTCGCGGCTGACGCCGAGCTTCGTCGTTACCAGCCGGTCCTTGGTCATCAGATTGGCGACCGTCTCATTGGGATTGCTGGCGAAGCGGACATCGCGGTTGGTCAGGATGCCGACCAGCTTGCCGGGGGTCGCGGTATTGGGGCCGCGCTCCACCACCGGAATGCCGGAGATCTCGTGATGCTGCATCAGCTGCAGGGCATCGGCGAGGCTCTGATCGGGATGGATGGTCAGCGGATTGACCACCATGCCGCTTTCATAGCGCTTCACCTTGCGCACTTCCTCGGCCTGGCGAATGATATCCATGTTCTTGTGGATGACGCCCATGCCGCCATGCTGCGCCATGCAGATCGCCATGCGCGCCTCGGTGACGGTATCCATTGCCGATGACAGCAGGGGGATGTTGAGATTGATGCGGCGGGTCAGCCTGGTGGCGGTATCTGCCTGGGCCGGCAACACCGAAGAGGCCGCCGGCTGCAAGAGCACGTCGTCGAACGTATAAGCTTCACGGATATTCATGCCGAACCTCAAGATCGTGTCGTCCCAGACGGCCGATCTATAGGTAATAGAAGATCGCCCCGGGCACCGCGGGTTGGCGCGCCATCATACACATCGCCGCCGCTCGCACAAGTAGAGCGGACCGATAAAGTGACGCAGGTCCCGTATGCAGTTTTGTTGGCATGCTGGTGACTTCATCTGCCACGGCGAAGCTGGGGCGCGGATGGAAATCGATCCGATATCTGGCCACGATCTGCCCAGTAAGCGATCGGCCCAAGGCTCAATCTCCGGGCAAGACCGGCTTTTCCCCGGCCTACCCCTGCTTGGCGGCCTTGTTACCGCGGAATTTCAAGGCGACGACATAGATTTCCGCCGAATCGGCCCGGCTGGCGGCCGGTTTGACATGCTTTACCTCGACAAAGTCTCGTTTCAGCAGGGCCAGCAATGTCCCAGTCGCCCCGCCCTGCAGCACCTTGGCGATGAAATTGCCACCCGGCGCCAGCACTTCCGCGGCAAATTCATAGGCGGCTTCCGCCAATCCCATGATCTTCAAATGGTCGGTCCGGGCATGGCCGGTGGCGGAAGCCGCCATGTCCGATAGCACCAGATCGACCTCCCCCTGCAACATGGCCTTCAGCGCGGCAGGGGCTTCCGGCGTCATGAAATCCATCACAGCGAGGTCAGCCCCGGGAATGGGATCGACCGGCAGCAGATCGATGCCGACGATCTTGCCACCACCGGCCTTGAAGACCTTGGCCGCCGCCACCTGGGTCCAGCCGCCCGGCGCGCAGCCGAGATCGACCACCCGGATACCGGCCCGCAGAAAATGGAATTTCTCATCGAGCTGCAGCAGCTTGAAGGCGGCACGAGAGCGATAACCCTGCTTGTTTGCTTCCGCCACATAGGGGTCGTTCAACTGCCGTTCCAGCCAGCGCGCCGAAGAAACGCTGCGCTTGGTGGCCGTCTTCACGCGCACGGTGATACCGCGCCCTGTCGGTAGCGTCACGGTGCTCTTGCTGCCGGATCTGCCGCCGCCAGCACGGCGATTGGTGGTCATGTGAACCTGTCTCCTTTTTTCCCGGTAATGCCGCCTGGGTCATGCCACCGGGGTCATGCCGCTTCGGCAAATCCCTCAAGCGATAGCCTCTTAGGCGATGCCCTACTTAGGCGGTACCAGGTCGATATCGTTGCCGCTGCGACTGACTGCCGGTCAGCAGACTCATGAGAATACCTTCGCGCACACCGCGATCGGCGACCCGCAGGCGGCCGATCGGCCATTGCCGGCAAATCGCCGACAGGATAGCGCAGCCGCTGACCACGAGGTCGCAGCGATCGAGCCCGACACAGGGAACCTCCGACCGCTCGGCGCAGCTTTGCCCGGCCAGCTTGTTGCTGATCTTCTCGACATCGCCGTAATTCAGGTAGCTGCCATCGACCAGCGCCCGGTCATACCGCTGCAGGCCAAGCTTGATGCCGGCCAGGGTCGTCACGGTCCCGGAGGTACCGAGGATCTGCACCTGACCGCCGGCGATCAGGCGATGGGCGCCGATAGCCTGGGCAAAGGGCGCCAAATGGTCGGCGACCTTTTCCACCATGGCTTCATAGAATTCCCGGCGATCCTCGCCCGCCGGCGCCTCGATACCGTATTCCTCGGTTAAGGTCACCACGCCGATCGGCATGGAATGCCAGGCGACGATGCGGGGTGCCTGGCCGGGCTTCAGGGAGAGCCAGCCCAGTTCGGTGCTGCCACCGCCGATATCAAAGACAATGGCCTGGGGATGTTCGGGGGTCAGCAGCGGCATGCAGCCGCTGAAGGCAAGCTGCGCCTCTTCGCCCGAGGTGATGATTTCGAGATCGATCCCGGCCTCGTCGCGCACCCGCTCGACAAAGCCGGCGCCATTCGCAGCACGCCGGCAGGCCTCGGTCGCCACGGCCCGCGCCAGGCTGACGCCTCGGCGCTGCATCTTCGAGGCGCAGACCTTCAGCGCCTCGACCGTACGGTCCATCGCTTCCGGCGCCAAAAGCCCGGATTGCCCGACACCCTCGCCCAAGCGGACGATGCGGGAAAAGGCATCAATGACCTGGAATCCGGACCCGCTTTGCCGGGCAATCAGCAGCCGGCAATTATTGGTCCCCAGATCCAATGCCGCCATGATCTGTCCCGGCCGGGCAGGTCGCGCTGGCAAGCGCGCTGCGCCGGCTGCCGGGGGAACTTGGTCCAGCAACCACTCATCTCCTGTTCCGGGGAGGCAAGCCATTGAAAGAACTGCCCAAAGCAGATCCGTCACAGCGCCCGCACCCGGGTTTCGTCAAGAGTTATCCTACATGGAACCGGTAGCGAGATAAAGCGCCGCGCTTTCAAGGGGCTGAAGCCACCCCAGGTTACCCACCCGGTGCGGGCACCACGAAAAAGGGGGTTGAAACCAACGACTTCACTCAGTACATTCCCGGCCGCGTCGCCAAGCGGCGCAACCGTTGCAGCCGGCTCGCCGGCCTGCATCCCTGCTGGGGGATCGTCTAGCGGTAGGACTACGGACTCTGACTCCGTCAACCTTGGTTCGAATCCAGGTCCCCCAGCCACTTCCTTCTGTATAAACCATCATCTCCCGTCGCCCCGCCTGAGAGAGCCGCATCAAGCGGGCGCAACTCGCAACGGCGATTGTTTTGAGACTAAGCACCGAGACGCATGCGGCTATCGGGGCGACACGCCCCCCCGTCACGAATGGCCTGCAGCTTAGATCTCAGATAAAG
>Ga0247779_1001321_pt1 | contig 12129 bp, 9 predicted proteins | sample UWRJL221509R5_FD_179925 | JGI IMG/M metagenome (GOLD analysis project Ga0247779, IMG submission 179925) | Plant litter microbial communities from Arlington Agricultural Research Station in Wisconsin, United States - UWRJ-L221-509R-5 | ecosystem: Environmental > Terrestrial > Plant litter >...
CGTCTACTCCAACTATTTTTCTCTGGTGAGCCAGCTTCTCCATTCGCAGCGGGCCTGGAAGCCCTTGTACATTTCTTCTGTCCCGCTGGACTAGTCGAAACCAGATGGACGAAAGATACACAGATTCACAGGACATGTCCTACCCAAGGACAAAGCTGTTAGGTCCAGGAAGGAGAAAACGGAGTTGCCACATGGTGAGGATGATTTACTCTTACACAGCCAAAACTTACCTTACAATCCCGTTACACAGCCCTTTATTTGCAAGGTTTGAGCTGGACACAACATACCAAAGGACAATATTCTCTAGCTAATACGCCGTTTGATGTTCTAGCTTCGCGAAAAAGGATACCAAGTACACACAGTCAGGACCGGTGGTCCCAGTCCGCCTCTTTCAACTGTTACTTTCCCGGAAGATGTAAAGACGGATCAGAAATTTTCTGAATATTTAAATCATTTCACAACGGACAGTATTGGTGACAATGGTTCTTCTTTCAACATTCATAGTGGTACTGACATTGGATCCATAGTGAAGGACTGAATTTACTCGTAAAGCCCTTCTTGGAGAAAAGGAAGGTATGAAAGAAGCGTTCATTGTCGGTGGCTTGGCATCTATCATGATTAAAAATCCCGACGAGTATTATGGGCCTTGATTCGTAAGTATCCATTAACATTTGTTCGTTTGGGCTAATTTAAGTATAAATCCCCCCTATATTTCTCTTTCAATCAGGTGTCGTCATGAAGCGAAACGAGATATATTACGCGAAGTATCCTCAAGATATTAACAGAGTAGGTGGCTTTTTGACGAAGCATGAACTCCACACTGAACCTCAAGACTTCCTTTTCGAAGATTTTTGAAATCCTTTCGTATCTGGATAGCAATGAGGTTCTATTGCCAAACGGTGGTCATCTAAAAACAACCTGGGTTTCCTGCTCTAGGTGTACACGGTTCGAGTTTACTCATTCGTCGTCCAATAAGCTTCTGACTTGAGTATTTACTCAGGTAGGATTGACAATTTACATCGTAAGGATTCCGTGTTATGATGCCACAGGAAGCTTACTAATAATGCCCACATAGAAATTGTTTTTCGAGCTACGAACGACCCTACCTTTTTCTTGAATAAGCTGTCTTATAAGACCCTGCAGATCATAGAAGAACGACAATCCTTTGACGGTAATCCCCTGGCTGCGGTACAGCACGAACCGATACACTGTCAAGGGTACTAATATTTTTATTTTACTGTTTTCCAGAATGAGCATCTCACACATCCTTTTCTGATAGAACAGCGCCACACTGGTCTACAGCTCGGGTGATTCAGAATTCTCCTGGAAGAAAATAAAGCACCAACCCATCGGGATGGGTCGTGTCTATACCTGGGAGAAGGTGATTCTTATTATTTTTTGTTTATCCCTCTTGGTCGTAATTAAATTTTTGACATTCTTGTTCGGCTCCAGATATCCTCGGAAGTGTTTAACTACTATGCTCATCTACCCTTAGAAGGACGCCGCTGAAATTCTCGCACAAGACAGTTCATAGGGGGGCGCTCTACGAGCTTGAACAATTAGCAAGGAACAAAGCGAAAGTTTCTGCCGTCACGTATGTATTTAGTCGCTGCTTTCCGGATCATGTTAATCTTTCTAACTACTCCTCGGTTAATTTTCTGGCATCGTGAGCAGATTTGTCAATGATATGTTCGTTGAATTTGGCTACCCGCAGGATACAGTATCGAGGGTGAAGAATATCGAGCAATACATAACCAATGAACTGGTGCACGACGGCACCGAGGAGGATCCAGGCCTCATAATTGAAAGATCTTTTCAGACTTTCGAAACGACAATTCGATTGACGCTTGTTATCATCCATCTGTCAATCCATGAGAAAAAAAGGATGTTCATGATTAGCAACGAACATATATTTTTACTTGCTTCCGTTTATGGCGCGCGCAATGTTTGAATGTATGTGTTTACCATTTCCGTCATTTGACAAAAAAAACCCATATGGATTTTGAAGGATTCACTGCTGACCCAAATACTTCAGGCCCGTCATATGAGTGGCGGAAAACTAGCTTCTGGCGTTGATTTATTCATGGATATCTGTATGCCGGGTTTTTTGCTGTGTAATCTCGGGGCATCCGTCTGACCTTAGGACTACATTGGTATATAATGGGGAGGAAATCTTCGAGTAGGATCCCTGACGGCAAAAGAGTGTATCCTGGTACGTTTCCCGTCCATTCACTCCAGCATAAAGTAAACTGATATCCTCCCTCAACAATCTAGCTGTAATGAAGAACCAGAAGATGCCATCTTTTATCGGAATAGCCTTCATTGGCTTGTTTATATTCACACCCAATGTCATGGCTCTGCCGACTGCGAATCCGCAAAGTTGCTCAAACATCTGCCTCCCAAATCCACCTCCTTGTCCATTCCCGTTCACATTGGGGGGGACACCTGGATGTTTTACATGCTGTAGCCCAGATGCTGTATGACCTACTCTCGATGGTAGCATTAAAGGGTAAAAACACTATGAAATGGCCCGATGTCTTTACAGCAAATAAAACTCCTAACCCTTTTAAGGACTACATTGGATCCAAGTATTTTTTGGGTGAACGCAAAGTCTAAGCAGTTCCTCATAACAGAATACAATTTTTTCGACGTACTAACAGTGTGTGTGCCAGTTGCTGGTCATTAAGATTTTCGACAAGACTATGTAATTCAAAATGTTGTGGGCTCTTTCTTTCTTTGGGGCGGCTACTGAAGTTTATAATGTGCAAATCAATCGTCCGATTATAACAAAATAAGGAATTCACAACGGGGCAAAAGGGAGCATTCCATCCGCACAGAGATAGTATTACTCTCTGAGAGCTTGACCCTCCGTTTGCGATAGATTCGTGATCATCTGACATGCCTGGAGCCGAGTATCCTCACGGTCTGAGGTCTCATAGTATTAGTTAGAGTTCAACACCCAATTGCTCCCGAAGGATTTTTTTTTTTTTGGGAACATCGAGGATCGAACAAGCGAGGTCTGCAAATCCATTTACACACGCTACACCAGTAATTGAACCATAATGGCTCAAAATATTGGCAACTCTGTTTGATGAAGAACATCATGACGGTCAGTCTAGTCATCCTTATGTTATGTTATATGCCTGGTTATCAGCTACTTTCCAGTCTCAGTCTTCAGCGGGGCATCTAAAAATAATAGCCCCTTGAACCCTGGGGGTTTGAAAAGTGAATGGTTTGCGGTTCTGTTCCGTTTGCTTTCTCTTTCACATATACTTATATAGTATATAAAACTGGCACCCAGGTCCCTAGAGCATTGATCCCAACCGCCTGATTAACAAAAATAATCTGATAATGCGAATGCGAATAATACAAGAGGCGGCTCGCAGGTCGCAAAAAGAAACAACAGTATAAGAGAGACTACAAAAAAAAGATTTGACGTGAGTACTTCTCGATGCCGGTCTCCGTCACGCAAGACAATAGCATAGGCGCTGGCTGCCACCGAAGCAGACTGGCGCGTCAATTCTGCATGATCATCAAATGATGATGTACAGAGTCTATACAACTAGACAGGGTCATTGTCCCAACAGTGAACAATATATAATTATATATCAGTAAATATGAAAATGTATCATTATAAGAACGTACAGTGTCTTTTGTCGACCTTTTCCTGCAGAAATTGACTATATATTGCCAAGCTGACGCGCTTACGGTCTCTTTAGCCATTTAAAGTGCACGTGACAGTCATATGAACGCGTCACGTCGCGACAGTTACTAATTTATGATTGTGCACGTAATAAGGGTTTAGCAATAAGAAGAATGATCCGAAAAGGGCCCGACACTGAGCTCGGTGCTTGGGATAGTGAGGTTGAAAAAGTTCCACATCAAATTTGGATATTTGCTCCTGTAATTAAGTAAAGAAACATTTACTGCGGGTGCAGAGAAGCCTGTAACAAGTCCAACCGTATCCATCCCTGAGTCCAGGGTCATAGACTATTCTTTGAAAACATCACCAACAGGATCAACAGTGCTGCCGGTATCAAAGCTAATGTTGTATTTGTGTTTCAGATCTACGAATGTATAACTGGCCGCGCTATCGAACTTACCTGCGTACATGATTTACAACGGTCGCCTGTAGCCACAGAGAAATGTGGATCCATTTACTATTAATATTTTGGGGGCCAAGTTACTGATCACGTACTTCTGACCACCAAGGCATAACTCCCCGTATAAAAAATAACCTGTGGTTTAAATTGTTACGTACTTCAGTCAACGGCGTATCTGCAGCTCGGATGGAAAAGTACTCACGCTAAGAATTTGAGAAGGAGTTCCCGCCAAAAATAATTAACAAGGAACTCATTTTGAATGACATAGATTGCAGGCGCACTGAAGGTCAGTTCCCGAGAGGAAATCATCCAGTGGCAAAATGACTGGTGACAAATTCCTACGCCTGAACGGCGAAGCTTTTGGCAATGAGCGCGACTGCAAAGTGATGACTTGAGACTTGAATGTGACATGCGATGTGTCTACTTGAGCTCTCAGATTGCTAGTAGAGCAGTAGTAAAAGGTCGTCGGAAGCAGGGGAAACAATGTAGAGTTTACCTTAAACTTCATGCTGCGTGGGTAGGCTCCTTATATATTTGACGGCTGCGGTAGCGCGTATTTGAAAACAGCGCTGATAGCATATCATTAGTGTATTATTCATTGTCTTTGCCGATCGCGCGTCTAAGTGAGGCTAGACGCAAAGGTTGAGCGACTTATAAATAGTTTATGTGTCGCTAACTTGTCTGAAATAAAGAATATAAATTGAATCGAAGCACAGAGTTTTCTGCATTAAAACTAGTTTAACTATCCACATCCACACATTCGCGACTACGCAATGCACACTGCTGCCTAGGATATCAAACAAGTTTCTAGATCTTATAGCTGAGTTTGATACAACAGTTAATTTGAAGCCAATACAATGAAGAGCACAAACACAAACCTTTGCCAGTGAGAGTGCCAGCCCCATCAAAACCGCAACAGACGCAAAGTTGGCTCCCAGAGGCTTAGCTGGAGCTGAGGATGGCTTATTCGACGACCCACCAGTGTTGTTTCCACTGTTACTGCTGCCGCCGTCAGTGTTGGTAGTATTGCCCGTAGACGATACGTTAGCCGAAGGAGCAAATCCGATTCGCTGGGCGCCAATATCGAAGATGGTATAGTAGTGCTTCATCAAGCTTCCTCCAACAATCTCACCTTCCTCCAGGTCCAATTCCAGAGCGTTGATGAGCGTTTGGCAAATAGACGAGTTACCACTGAACGGACCGACGCTGAGCTCGCTGCTCGGTATGGTGAGATTGAATGCAGTGCCGTTTTGAGAAGTGAATGCAAGGTCGATGTCCGCTGGTAAGGACGCAATACGGTCACATGCAATACCGTACGTTCCTGGCAAATCAGCATTAGGTTTGATATCTGGGGAAATGAGTGCATAGATCGCCTAATATCATATGAATTTGAATAAACCAGTTATTGGATGGCATCTAGAGACTGACCTCTGTGGTGTTCTTCGCGAATAGAACGTTACTTGTTCCGCTGTCAAATATGATTTTGCGAGAAGTGTTCAAAAGTGCTGTCGTCTGTCCATTGACAGCAAGTCCAGGTGAGGGGAGTACCCAAAGTCGTGGCGCCTCGCCAGAGGGATCCGGAGGAACAGTTCCATAAATTGGCTCTCCTGCGCATGGATCTTAGCTCAGGTTCTCCTTTCAATTAGAAAGTAATATACTCACCAGTGAATTTCGTGTTATTAATGCCTCCTAATGTAAGTTCAGCATGTCCAACTGCCTTCGGTGTGAAGTATATACTGAACAAAGCTATATGATTATCCCCATGTATCAACTCCTCAGGTCATAACTTGATTCACTCGAAGTATAAAATAATCTTACATGGTAAACCCTGCTTGACGAGAGCGGCGAATAGGCCTTGCGCAGTAGCACCCAGTCCTAGAGTATTTATAAATGTTTAATATGTTTTCCCGTAAATCGTGACAATTTCGTACCTTGAATGCCGCTATAGGGATCGATATTAAACTTGGGGGTTTGATCTATAATCAGGAATACGTCCATATTAGGTGCCGAGAAGCCTCCAGGGAGACCAACGGTATCCGTTGCAGAATGTAGAGTCAAGTTATAATTGTGATTTATCACTGGGTCAACTCCTCCGCCTGTATCGAAGCTAATGGTAGCGGTTTGGTTTCCATCAACTAACGTAGAGCTGGCTGTCGTGTTGAACTTGGCTTGGGGACATGTCTTGCAACGATCACCTAGGAGTAGTAGTTATAAGTTTCTTGCGAAGGTAGAAATTTGACAGTTGAACGTACTGGTAATTTCCAAGGTGGTGCTCCCCGTATCGAAAACGACCTGATTGAAAATATGTGGATTAGAAAAGTATCTATTGGGCGGAAGAACAAACACTCACGGTAAGTATTTGAGGCGGAGTCCCCACTGAACACGCCGCAGACATATGAGAGAGGAGCTTCAGATATTCCTCGAAACACTACTTACCAGTGATGTTACCAAACCATCTAAGGGAATGAGTGTCAGTAAATGAACAGCAGGCCAAGTTGCTGAATTCATTGAGCTTACTGGAGGTCTGTCCCTAAAAAGAAATCATCCAAAGGCACGTTGATTGGTTCCAATGCCCTACGCCTGAGGAGAGAACCTTTCGGAGAGGTGCGCGACTGGAGGGCAATGGTATAAGGAGTAGCAGCGGGAGCAGCTTCTACCGGAACGCTGATGCCACTGGCAAGATTAGTATAAGAAAAGATTATAGCGAGAGATATAATAGCGCTCTTGAGCATTGTAAGCAATGAAGAAGAAAAAGTAAGGAATGTATGTGATATTCAGCGTTTGACGAACTTTTATACTCCTGCATTCTCTCTCTCGCGTGATAAATTCCCGCGCAAGTGATACATTCCGTAACGTGAATTCATTCAGAATCCCCTATTGCCTACTTCATACATACAGGTCAGTCAGTCCCATTCATCATTGCGGACGCAGCAATTACTTCCGCGCAGTACGTCTGTATCACGGCCACCTCCAGAATCAGTGTCTGGTGGGTGTCACGGAAGGGTTTCCCAGTCTCTTTGGTGATCTTTTTGCGATGTTGAAACTGAATACGAATCGCTTTCCGAGAAGCCCTCGCAACAATCCTCATTCGACATCTCCAACCAAGTTTTGACCCATGGAAACCTACCAAAATAATGCACTACTTTGTGAGAACGGAAAGCAAAGATCCTCATTCGCTCTGAGAGTGATAAATAAATTTCAGAGAGATAAGAGAGGAGGAAATGAATAGATCTACTTACAAGCAGCTATAGCATGTCTCACCACCAAGCTGCTAACAGCCCAGAAGTTTCCGCAGAACCGGGTAATAAAGGGAGGATATGACTGCCAAATTCCTGTCTATGCCGCCAATCATCATTCTATCACCGTGCCAATCCATGTTCAATTGCCTTTGATGATGCTATGATTTAAATTTACCATTGAGAACTCAAAGACATACGAGCTCAGGCTGAACCGCGTGCACTGGCAGAGGCGTTCCGCAGCATTCCAGTATTACCAGAACATACTTTGCATTCCTGTGTCGCGGGGTGGATTTCTTTTTGTGAAACCATAGATGGATGGAGGTGAAGAGATATTAAGATTTTGGGCTCGTTCGCATTTCGACAAGCAGGTGCGTGCGCTATTGTTGTCGATTCCAGTTGATAGGATGTCTCAGAAGTAGAATTTGATACAGTGATAGCCTTGTTCAAAATTTACGCACGATCTTATACACATTGAAACCCAATATTAGTTGCCCGCTTTGATCCCCAAAAGAAAAGAAAAGAAAAAATGTACTAAATATCATCCAACATCTTGCCTGTCATTGTTTCATCATGTTTTTTTGAACTGATCAACGAATCAGCCATTCCTTAACATCAAACTTCCCCGCAAGCATGGATTTCTCTTCTGTGCTCATCATAGGCGTAAGCTGTTGGATAGCCAGCGTGCGTACGGAGGCGAACGTCCAACGAGTCGAGAGGGAAAGGATAGAAAGCCATTCTTCTTTGGTTCTTCTGTGCCTGATATCCGGAGTCATAGGGTAAAGGATCGACAGGAAGCGATCGAACTCTTCGGCTTTCAGCTCGGAGAGAACGATGGGTTCTTTTTGTGTGTTCGGGCTCGGGGAAGGGGTGAGTCGGAGAGCAGTAAATAGGTCATGGAAGAACTTTGAGTGGGTTCCGAATACATTCAGATGAAGATTGTAAAGAACGTTTGAAATCTGTCATAGATTGAAGAAAGATGATATATTGGATATTGAGATAAAATACTAACTCGGAATAATACGTCTCCGTCTCGAAAGTAAAATCGTTCATGTGGACTCCAGCCATGAGGAGAGGATGAATTGACGACTCGTCGGGTGTCGATCTGACGCGTTGTATGCGGAGGTGGAATACAAGTGTCCTGCATGGGCGCATAAGGGCTGAAGTAGTCCTCTGCGACAGGAAACGAGTGCTGTACCCTCGGGTTGGGATGTGTAGGATACGAGATGTGCATCCTCTGCAGCGCGATAGCCTGTTGCTGGACCTCGTCATGTTCGACATTATTTTGGTGAAAAGTGCTATCTCCCAATGCTTTCGCGCGAATCGATGACCCCTTCATGTTCATGACTACCGGTTGAGGGTAGGATTTTGCGAATGGTGATCCCTGTAGCTCCAATAAAGACGACTGGGCAGACCGAACTATGTAGTAGCTATTAGAACCGGTATCATTGGTGTTATATGGCGGTAATCCGTCGAGCGTTTCTTCTGGCCTTTTGTTATCGTGTGTAGGAAATGGCATGGCGTGAGGGGTTTAGAACAAACATCTTGCAGTCGACTCGTCTTATATAGACAGTATTAATCCGAAAGCGAAACTGGGATGCATCGATGGTTAGACAGGCACTGGAAGATCATTGGATGAAGGCGATCGTGTAGATATTGGCGACGTGAGGCCTCGATTCGCAATTCAGTTTTGCTATGCGGCTCGTGAGTAAATGGCGGTCTAAAATATATCGAATTCTAGACCTGACAAGGCTGTGTCAAATCAAAGCTTTAGCCATATTTGAGCGATGTTTTCAGAGCAAAAAATACGGGAGATTACTGGAAGATTTAAGGAAGATTAGATAACAACCTGAGTCGAACGGCAGAAATTCAGGTTCCTCTTTGGATTATCGGCATTCACTTTTCATACGGTGTACATATGTACGATTTGCGAAGTAGGTCATCACTCACTTGTGAAGAAGATAACTCGCGGGTGAATTTAGAGATTTGTTTCATGCTGTATGTACAATGTACAAAGTCAAAAGTAGACTCCGACCAGTACGTTGGGATTTGAAAATCAACGGGTGATTACTTCCGTAAGCAGCCCTACTTAAAGATTCAATCGGAGATGGTCTGTCGACTTCGGTTAAAACTCAGTTCGGCAAAGCTAAAATCAGTGTAGGTCAAAATTATGAGATAAGATAAGAAATCGAGTCAGAATCTCTTTTTGCTTCGTTATATAGTTACAAGTATTTGCTGGCACTTGGATACGAACTACAACTAGTACGATGTCTGCGATCTACATCGACGAAGCCGCCGGCTCAGATGTAACTGGCCAAGGAAGCAAAGAATCACCATACCAATCGCTCGCACTTGCTGTGTACAAGAACGGTGGCGAATCTGCACAGGCAAATGCTTTCCAGATTCGTAAATCTGCAGAGGTTGAATACGAGGAGCCTACACAATCTTCGCTGAAAAAAGCCAAGAAGAACGCCGCCGGTATCGAGAAGAAGCTCAAGAAAGAAAAAGAGCTTGCCGAGCGCGAGGCGAAGGAGAAGGGCGAGGAAAAAGAGAGAAAGGAGAAATTGCTGGAAGAGAGCAAGAAGATCATACTGGAAGAGGATGCGAGCCTTCCAAAGGCTGTCAGGGTGAGTTTATCACATAGGATATTATTCGCAAACAATATTACGCTGTATCGAAGGAAATTTCGAAACACTCCGAATTGCGAATAATTTATGTTCAATAGGCTGACTATATTTAACAGGCAAAAATTGCCCATCTTGGTGATCTAAGGTCAAAGAGAATTCGCGTCTTTGGATGGGTCCATCGTCTGCGCCAACAGAAAGATATCATCTTCATCGTTCTCAGAGATGGAACAGGATACCTGCAAACTGTTTTATCAGGCCGCGTTGTACGTTTATCGCGCGTGACTTCTTGAACGAGAACACTCACAATGAATTAGGCCCAAACATACGACGCTCTAACTCTGACTCTCGAGTCATCTATCGAAGTCGTTGGAACACTGCAGGAACTTCCCGAAGGCAAGACTGCACCTGGCGGTCATGAACTCGTCGTTGACTACTGGCGCGTCGTCGGTTCTGCCCCCGGAGCTGAAGACGCGTTCACCAACAGACTTAACGAGAAATCCGACCCTTCGATTCAAGCCGACCTCCGACATCTTGTCATGCGCGGCGAAACCGCATCCTCCGTGCTTCGTCTCCGCTCATTCCTACTTTCTGCTTTCCGAGAGGCACTCACTTCCGAGTCTCTTATCGAAGTGACTCCCCCATGCCTCGTGCAAACGCAGGTTGAGGGTGGCGCGACCTTATTCAAGTTTGACTATTACGGCCAGCCGGCTTTCTTGACCCAAAGCTCCCAGTTGTATCTTGAGACATGTCTTCCTAGCTTGGGAGATGTATTCTGCGTGCAGGAGAGTTTCAGGGCGGAGAACAGGTAGGTCGAATTCCTGATTGTTTCAGTGTTGAAAAAGAAACGACCTGATCTCTTGCTAGTCATACGAGACGCCACTTGAGTGAATATACCCATCTTGAAGGAGAGTTGGCGTTCATTACCTTCGATGATCTCATGGCACACATCGAACAAATTGTCAGTCTTTTCTCATTTCCTCTGAACGTACCATTACAACAAGTAGCCCTAACACCGTAAATACCCACACCCAGATCTGTAAAACCGTCGATATCCTCTTGGCCAACCCAACATCCGCAGCTCTTGTCAAGCAGCTTAACCCCAACTTTGTTGCCCCAGCACGCCCATTCATGCGTCTCTCTTACGTCGACGCCATCAAGTGGCTCAATGAGCACGGCATACAGCACCCTGAGGAAGACGCTGAGGGCAACGTCATCAAAGACGAAGCCACAGGACAAGTGAAGATGGTCGACCATAAAGTCGGAGACGACATTGCCGAGGCGGCGGAGAGGCAGATGACTGACATCATCGGCACACCGGTCTTCTTGCACGGGTTCCCGGCCGAGTTGAAAGCGTTTTACATGAAGAAGGTCCCTGTAAAAGATGGAGAAGACGGAGGATATATGTTCACAGAGAGCTGTGATTTATTGATGCCTAATGTTGGAGAGATCGTCGGTGAGTCATTTGTCAATTTTACTGTGGTTTACTTTCTCTTTTCACCCGCAATTTTTCTTTCTTTCTTTCTTGGAGCCTTTTGTTATGGTTTATGCGATGGAAATTATCTCGCAATTTCAGTTTTTCTGTATTTTTTTTTCTAGCCAGTCACGTTATTCTTGCGTCCTTTTCCAGTATCGCTGCGAATCGATCATCTGGATTTCCATCCAGCTTTGGCCGGCATTTACGTTTCTCTGCCACTTTCCTTCTCTCCTCTTTGAACTTTCTCTCACCTCCGCCATACCCATACCCATTTCCATTTCCATTCTTTTTTTTCTCCTTTCCACGAATGTCTTGTCACGAAACACTGCCTATAAACCAAGGCCCCGTTTTTGTTCTCTTTGGGTTTCTATTGCCTAGCGTGTCTTTATATTACGGCACCTGGACGTCTCTTGCCGTGCCCTAGGAGGTGCTTGGCCTATCCTGCTTTTCAAATTTCCGTCCGTCTTCCCTGCTCTCTTTTGATCCAGGCTGTCGTTCTCTTTTGGTTTAACTTTCATTTATCTCGTTTCCCTCACTCACATTCACTTGTGTTTTCACACCGTATAATCACATTTTCAATGTGGAAGTTCCTTGGCTGTCCGACATGGCCTATCATCTCCTGTTTTCCCTTGGAAGAATCCAAGGGCTCTCCATCCCTTTGCCTACTCTGCTCTTTTCATATTCGCCCC
>Ga0247779_1001322_pt1 | contig 12116 bp, 11 predicted proteins | sample UWRJL221509R5_FD_179925 | JGI IMG/M metagenome (GOLD analysis project Ga0247779, IMG submission 179925) | Plant litter microbial communities from Arlington Agricultural Research Station in Wisconsin, United States - UWRJ-L221-509R-5 | ecosystem: Environmental > Terrestrial > Plant litter >...
TCCAATGGTTGGCAGACCCTGGTCGCCGTCGAACTGCTCGCCTCGACCGAGGGCCTCGGTTACCAGATGGCTTATGGCCGCCAGTTGTTCCAACTCGAAGTGGTGATCGCGGCGATGCTGGTGATCGGCCTGATCGGCTACCTCTCCGATGCCCTGCTCGGTCGTATTGAAGCCCACCTGCAACGCTGGAAGGTCAGCCGATGAGTACGCAAACCGGGAGCGTCGAGATGGCGATCATCCAGGCAAACAACGGGCAGACCGGGCGCCGCCCCGCCGACGGGGATAAGCTGTCGCGGCTGCAGCGCAATCTCGCTCTGCCGCTCCTGCTGCTGTTGGCCTGGGAAGCAAGCGCCCATCTTGGCCTGGTCAATCCGCATGTGTTGCCGCCGGTGGAAGATGTCATCGGTCGCGGCTGGCATGAGTTTGCGCAAGGCGATCTTGCGACCAGCCTGGGTGCCAGCCTGGCGCGCGACCTGATCGGCTTCGCCATCGGTGCGGCAAGCGGTACCGCCGCCGGCCTGGTGGTCGGCTTCTCGCAGCTGGCACAGCGGATTTTCGGCCCGACCTTGCGCGTGCACCGGCAGATCGCCCTCTTCGCCTGGGTGCCGTTGATCGCTGTCTGGTTCGGCGCCGGCGAGACCGGCAAGGTCATCTTCATCGCCCTGGCGGCCTTTCAGCCCAGCCTGATCAACACCTGGCGCGGGGTGCAGGAAATCCCCCATCGCTATCGCGAACTGGCCGCCGTGCTGACCTTCAGCCGGTTCGACTTCCTGCGCTTCATCGCCATCCCCGCCATTCTGCCGGCGCTCTTTACCGGCCTCAAGGCGGCCTTGATCTATGCATGGCAGGCGACAGTGGGCGCCGAGCTCTTCATGACCATCGCACCCGGCATCGGCGGCGTGATGATGCAAGGCCGGCAATTGTTCCAGATGGACCTGGTGCTGCTGGCCATCCTGCTGCTGGGCCTGATCGGCGCCGGTTTCAATTCACTCGCTGCTGTCAGCGAAACCCTTTTGTTGCGACGGAGGACATCATGACCGACCCGACCGATTCACACTGGACCGATCTGCATCAGCGCACCCATCTGCATGAGATCGATATCGATGACGATAGATTGCCTGCGGCCGAGACGGAGAACCGCGCCACCATCCTCAGCCTGACGCAGGTCAGCAAGACCTTCAACGTCGCCGGCAAATCGGTCGAAGCCTTGTCGGATATCTCGCTCGATATCGCCGAGGGCGAATTCCTCAGCATCGTCGGCGCCTCCGGTTGCGGTAAATCAACGTTGCTGCGGCTGATCCTGGGCCTTGACCGCGCCTATGACGGCGAGATCCTGCTCGATGGCACAGCGGTCAAGAAACCCGGGCTCGATCGCGGCATCGTCTTCCAGGAACATCGCCTGCTGCCCTGGCTCAATGTCACCGCCAATGTCGGCGTGGCCCTGCGCCGCAGCAAGCTCAGCCCCCGGCGGAAGCGCGACACGGTGCGCGAACATCTGGATCTGGTGGGGCTCGGCAGTTTCGCCGAGGCCTATCCCGCACAGCTTTCCGGTGGCATGCAGCAGCGCGTCGCCATTGCCCGTGCCCTCGTCAACCGGCCGCGCTTCCTGCTGCTGGATGAACCGCTGGGCGCCCTCGATGCCCTCACCCGCCTGCGCCTGCAGGATGAGTTGAAGCGCATCGTGCGACATGAAGGCATCACCGCGATCCTGGTCACCCATGATGTCGATGAAGCCGTCTATCTCGGCGATCGCATCGTCGTCATGCAGCCACATCCTGGCCGCATCGCCAGCATTCTGACGGTACCGCTGCCGGCTGAGCGAAACCGATCGGATGCAGCATTCTTGCGACTGCGCGATCATGTGCTGGCGGAGCTGGGTGTCACGGCGCCCAGCGCCAAGGCCGCAAGCTTCACCGATCTCTCGAAGCTCGGCCCGGTCTGGCACCGACACGATGCTGTGGCGTAAAGCCACTCGTTCGACAACTCTGACTCTCAGTAGGTGGCGACTGAAGAACGTGTGGCTTCGCGCCACGGCTCATGCAGGACCAGGCTGAAGGCAACAGATCGCAGATGGATGAACGGGCCCTTAAGCCTTGGCAGCCAGCGTTTCGAGGATTTCCATCGCTTCGTCGGCGCGATCGACCGGCACGAAGAGATGATCGTGATAGAAAGCCGAGACGGGATTGCAGCCCATGCCGGCGGCGGCCAGGTGGCTGGTGATGACGGCGAGGAAGCCGACCGCCTCCAGCGATGAATGGACATCGAGCGTGATCAGCCGCGAGCGGAACACCGGATCGAGGCCAAAAGCGCTTGCCTCCTCCTCGGTGATGATCAGGGTCAGGCCTTCGACTTCGCGGAAACTCATCAGGGGTTCGATCCGCAGGCGGTCCGATCCCGGCGGCAGGGTGACGAAGACGTAGATGCCGTCGCGCAAGACCGGCCGCATCCCGCGCAGCAACTCCGCGAGGTTGGTTTCGCCGACGCTCTGCTTGTCACTCATCATCCGCCCCAATTCATGCGGCCGGTAGGCCCGGCGATGGGCGCGACTTTAACCGGCCGTCACCCGCTTGCCAACAGGCCGCGCATTCCCTGCCGGATCGTGGCCGGCCTCAGCCTGTATGCCGCGAAATCCGCACGGGAACGGATTTGTAAGAGGGCGTGCCGCTGTCAGGGTCGTGATAGCTGAGCGGCACCAACCCGTTAGCCTCCGGGTAATAGGCGGCGACGGAGCCGCGGGCGATATCATGGGCGATGGCGGTCAGGCCGGCCAGGTGCAAGACCCGGCCACCGGGCAAGGCGGTCTGGATATCGACCACGTCGCCATGTTCCAGCTGACGGGCAGCGAGATCGGCCTCGTTCATAAAAAGGACATCGCGCCGACCGAAAACACCGCGATAACGGTCATCGAGGCCATAGATCGTGGTGTTGTACTGGTCATGGCTGCGGATCGTCGTCAGCTTCAGCACATCCGGCGCAGCAACAATCGGATCTTCGGCAAGGCCGCTGAAAATCAGGAACTCGGCCTTGCCGGAGGCCGTCTTCCAGACACGCTCGGTCGGCGGCAGCGGCAGGCGAAAGCCGCCGGGAATGCGGATGCGGGCATTGAAATCGGCAAATTCTGGGAAGACCGCTTCGATCCCCTCACGGATCTGGTCGTAATCGGCAATCAACTCCAGCCAGGGCACCTTGCTGTGCGGCAAAGTCGCCAGCGCCATCCCGGCGATGATGGCCGGTTCCGACCGTAGTTGGTCGGAGGCCGGCGCCAGCTTGCCCTGGGAGGCATGCACCATCGACATCGAATCCTCGACGGTGATTGCCTGCGGGCCACCGGCCTGGATATCCAGCTCGGTGCGACCCAGCACCGGCAGCAGGATCGCTTCCTTGCCGGTCAGCAGATGCGAGCGGTTGAGCTTGGTGCCGAGATGCACTGCGAGATCGAGCGAGGCCATTGCCGGCAGGCATTGTGCCGGGTCCGACATGGCGACAGCGAGATTGCCACCGAGGGCCACGAGTACTTTTGAGCGGCCATCGATGATCGCCTGCAGCGCCGCCACGGCATCATGACCATGCGCGCGCGGTGGCTTGAAGCCGTAGCGGCGCTCGATATTGGCGAGCATCTCGGCGCTGGGCTTTTCGGTGATGCCGACCGTGCGATCACCCTGCACGTTGGAATGGCCGCGCAAGGGACAGATGCCGGCACCGGGCTTGCCAAAATTGCCGCGCAGCAGCAGCAGATTGGCGATCTGCTGCACATTATGCGTGCCCTTGGCATGCTGGGTGATACCCATGCCATAGGTGAGGATCGTCGCCTTCGATTGCCCATAGATCTCGGCGACCGATTGCAGGGCAGCGCGCGGCAAGCCACAAGCCGTTTCGATATCCGCCCAATCGGTTTGCCGGAGATCAGACACGAATGACTCGAAGCCATGGGTATGGGCCTGGATGAAGGCATGGTCGAGATAACCGCTGCCACCACCGGCGCCATCATCCAGCGCGATCAACGCCTTCATGATGCCTTTCAAGGCCGCAGCGTCACCACCCACCTTCACCTGGTAATAGGTGGAGGCGATCGGCGTCGAGCTGAAGGTGAGCATCTCCAACGGATCTTGCGGATCGGCGAAACGCTCCAGCGCCCGTTCCTTCAGCGGATTGAAGACAACGATCGGCACACCGCGCCGCGCTGCCTCATGCAGGGTACCCATCATGCGCGGATGGTTGGTGCCGGGGTTATGGCCCATGGCGATGATCAGGTCGCAATGATCGAAATCCTCCAGCGAGACCGTGCCCTTGCCGATGCCGATCGATTTCGGCAGACCGACGCTGGTGGCCTCGTGGCACATATTCGAGCAATCGGGAAAATTATTGGTGCCATATTCCCGCGCGAAAAGCTGGAACATGAAGGCAGCCTCGTTGGAGGCGCGGCCCGAGGTATAGAACTCAGCCATGTTGGGATCTGGCAGGCCGCGCAAAACCTCGCCGATACGGGCGAAAGCGGCCTCCCAGGTGATCGGCCGATAGGTATCGCTGGCGCGGTCATACTCCATCGGCTCGGTCAGCCGGCCCTGATCCTCAAGCTGATAATCGCTCCAGGTCAGCAGCTCTGTGACGGTATGGTCGATGAAGAAGCCCGGCGTCACGCGTTTGTTGGTCGCCTCCCAGGTGACCGCTTTGGCGCCGTTCTCGCAGAATTGGAAGGTGGAGGTATGATTCTTGTCGGGCCAGGCGCAACCCGGGCAATCGAAACCCGCCGGCTTATTGGTGCGCAGGAGCAGCAAAGGCGCTTCGGTGAGATCCATCTGGTCGCGCACGGCCTTGGCCGTCGCCCGCAAGGCACCCCAGCCACCGGCCGGATTGTTATAGGGTCGAACTCCGGGAACCTCGCGGCGTGTTGTCATCTGCTTCTCCGTCCTATCCCCAGCACGCTTCATCGAGCGCTGCGGAACACTTCCAATGGAATGACAGGAAAAAGGCCGGCTGAATCTGGGACAATCTTCCGCTGCCCGGATCAGTGGCGGCGCATCTCCTGCGGCGAATGTGAGATCATCCTAGGCCGCGTTGATGACAGATGGAAGCTGCTTGCCGCGTCATCGCTGCGGTATATACCTAAGATATTCAGGCGGCATGGATGTGACGATTGTGCAGGTGAACTGAATATCCGACGCGCGAATGTTTTGATCTCGAATGCCTGGCCGCCGAGTTGCTTCATCGAGTGGACGCTTCGGCCGCCTGGGAAAATGCGTCTCGGCAAATCTTGCCGGCGCCAGCGACGTCGTACTCGACAACATATGCCCCAGCCCCGGACCCATCGCGGGCTTCCTTGGCCTGAAGGGGTGGCACGTCGCATGCTTGTCAGGCCATAGCCTAAACTGCCGAGCACGGGGAATTTTCGATGATTATCAGCAGCAATCCGCCGGCCTACCTCGCCGCACAGACCCGCTCGACACAACGCACGGGGCAGTCACAACAGACTGGGCAGTCGGATGGCGCCCCAGCTGCTACATCGTCAGGTACATCGGCCGGCGCGCTGGTTGATACACCGGTGCCAGCTCAGAACACCGGCTACACCACGCCGAGTGGCGCACCGGTATCTGGCGCATCACCCTTGGGCGGCTTCCATATTCTGTCGCGCATCCAGACGACCTTGCCCAATGGCCTCACCCTGGCCATGGTCCGCTTCGACCACGGGACGGGTGGTCTCGACGCTTCCAGTGCTGACGCCTCGCCGCCGAATCCAACACCCGAAGACCAGCGCCAGGACGAGGCCATGCTTAAGGCCTTTATGCAGATGGCGCATAGTTTCAATGACAACCCCAGCGCATCGGATATCCAGCTGGAGGGAACCGCCGCGGTGGATCTAGATTTAAAGGCAGATCTGAAAGCATGAACAACGGCCGGATCACGCGCGCTGACAGACACGCGCTTGATCCGGCTGAAACGGTAACCGCGCCCTGCAAGGGCGCGGTACGTCAGATCGTGACTGCGATCTCGCCCAGCCGCTTGGTGAGCTTCGGGTTCTCGCGGTAATCGATCGGCAGGACGATCAGCGACGGACCCTTGTGGTCGATCGCCTTGCGCAAGGCCGGCGCCAGATCCCGGGCATTCATGACATGCTGGCCCTGCCAGCCGAAAGCCTTGGCAAGCTCCAGCCAGTTGGGATTGCCAAAACCAAGATCGGTATGCTTGCCGAATTCATTATCCTGCTTCCAGGCGATCAGGCCATAGCCGCCATCTTCCCAGACCATGACAGTGATATCGGCATTGAGCCGTTTCGCCGTCTCCATTTCCTGCACGTTCATCATGAAATCACCGTCGCCGCAGATGGCGAAGATCTTGTTCTCCGGCTGCACCAGATGCGCCGCGATTGATCCCGGCAAAGGCAGGCCCATGGAACAGAAGCCGTTGGGGATGATGCAGGTATTGGGTTCGTCGCAATGATAATAGCGGGCGATCCACATCTTATGCGCGCCGACACCCGAGAGCAGGACATCCTTCGGCCCCAGGGCTTCGCGCACATCCCATAAGACTTTCTGCGGCCGGATGCTGCCTTCGGTATCGTCATCCTTATGGGCGGCCAGATCCGTCATCATCATCTGCCGCCAGTATTGCTGGCGCGGCAGGTCATAACGTTCCTGGCCGATGGCGGCCAGCGCATCGGTCAGCAAGGTGAGATTGGTGGCGATCTCGCCGGTCAATTCGACATGGGCCTGATACTGGCCGTCGATCTCCGCCGGCAGGGTATCGATATCGATGATCTTCTTGTCGCCCTTGCCGTTCCACAGACGCGGCGGATATTCGACGAGATCATAGCCGATGGTGATGACGAGATCCGCTTCCTCCACGGCAAAGGCGGGAAAATCCTTCTGCTGCAGGCCGATCGTGTAGAGGCAATACGGCGAATGACGATCGACAGCGCCCTTGCCCATGAAGGTGCTGATGACGCCAATTCCCGTTGCTTCGACAAAGCGCCGCAGTTGCGGCGTCGCACGGCGGCGCATGGTGCCATTGCCGGCGATGATCACTGGCTGCTTTGCACTGCGGATCAACTCGACCGCTTCGGCCAAGCTGGTGTCATCGGCTCGGGGCCGGCGATAGCGATGCGGCTCGATCAGCTCGGCCTTGGCATCCATCTTGGCGATATCTTCCGGCAGCTCCAGCAAGACTGCGCCGGGCTTTTCCGAGCGTGTCAGGCGGATCGCCTTGCGCACCATTTCCGGAATGGCATCGGGATGGCGGATGCTCTCGGCCCATTTGGTGACTGGCCGATACATCTCCACCACATCCATGATCTGGTGGCTTTCCTTATGCAAGCGATTGGTCGAGCCTTGGCCGGTGATCACCAGCACGGGGGCGCGGTCCATATTGGCATCGGCGACGCCAGTGATGAGATTGGTGGCGCCCGGTCCCAAGGTGCCGAGGCAGACGGCGGGATCGCCAGTCAGACGCCCATGCACCTCCGCCATGAAGGCAGCGCCCTGCTCATGCCGCGTCAGCACGAAGCGGATCGAGGAATTCTGCAGCGACATCATGACATCGGCGTTTTCCTCGCCCGGCACGCCGAAGATGTATTTGACACCTTCGCGTTCGAGGCAGCGGACCAGCAGATCGGAAGCTTTCATCGGTGGTACTCCAGAGGCGGAAACGGATCGGGACGACAATAGGAGGGAGCCTAGAACGCGCACGCCCGGGATGGAAGCTTTTTACGGATGAAAAGACAGATACGCCGAGGTTACCGCCCGGTGCGGGATGTTTGATCTTCGTCAATCATCGATCATGGGGCGATTATCACCCGATCATCAGCTTTGCCCCTCACCCCAACCCTCTCCGCTGTCGGCGGAGGCCGACATTCGTCGGCCGTGGGTCGAGGGAGGATAAGGCCATCTAGCGAGAATCAATTTGAGAGTATTTGGCAAAAACCAAAAATCTCTTTTTGCCCCCTCGCCCCTCTGGGGAGAGGGTCGGTGTGAGGGGCAAGACTAAAGAACACCGCCATTGAAGCTATCTCCACATCAAGCACTTAGCCCAACCCATCACTCATCCCGCAAAGCCGCCAGCTTCGCCGCCAGAAATGCGCTCTGTGCCGGGTCCTTGCTGAGATCGATGGCGCGCGCATAGGCGTTCCCCGCCTCCGCGAAACGCTGCAATCGCCTGAGCAGATGCGCCGCCGTGGCCCAATAGGGTTGATAGCCCGCAACCATCTCCGCCGGTATCGCCTGCAGCGCCAGCCAGCCAGCTTGCGCATCCCGGGCTTCGGCAAGGGCGGCGGCACGGCTGACCAAAGCGCCGATGCTGGGGGCGATCCGCACCAGCCCATCATAAAGACCGGCAATAGCAGCCCAGTCCGTCATGCCGGTGATGGTGCGGGCCGCATGTACCGACTGGATAGCCGCCTCCAACTGGCAGCGGCCCAAGGTGCCGGCGCGACCCGCCTGGTGCAGCAACTGATTGGCCTCGGCGATCATCGGCATCGACCAGCGCCTGACATCTTGGTCGGCCAACGCCACATAGGCGCCGTTTTCATCGCGCCGGGCCAGCCGGCGGGAGGCGCTGAACAGCATCAGGGCCAGCAGACCCAGCACTTCAGGTTCATTTGGCATGAGCTGCAACAGCAGCCGGCCAAGATCGATCGCGTCTTCCGCCAGACCGGCGTGGCGGCCGGTACCGTGCAGCGGATCGTCCCAGCCGCTGCCATAGGCGGCATAGATCGCATCGAGCACGGCATCGAGCCGCGCCGGCAGATCCGGTGCGCGCGGCAGGTCGAAGCCGATGCCGGCATCGCGGATCTTCACCTTGGCGCGGCTGAGGCGTTGTCCCATGGTGCCCGGCTGCACCAGGAAGGCAGCGGCGATGCGCTGGGCATCGAGGCCCAGCACGACCTGCAGCATCAAGGGCGTGCGAGCACCCCGGTCGATCGCCGGATGGGCGCAGATAAACAACAGCTTCAGGCGTTCATCGGGGAAAGCCATCTCACCGCTTGCCATCTCTTGCGCTTCCTCAGTCAGCATCAACAGATCTGGTTGTGCTGCCTCTTGTACCTGATGATGTCGCGCCCGATCGATCAGGCGGCGTCGCGCCGCCGTCAGCAACCAGGCTTCCGGTTTCTCGGGCACACCCGTCGCAGGCCAGGTTTCCAAGGCGATCCGGCAGGCATCGGCCAGGGCATCCTCGGCGGCAGCCAGGTCACGCGAGCGCGCCGCCAGAAAGGCCAGCAGACGCGCGGCTGACTCGCGCACCACGCGATCGATGGCGTGATGTGTCGGCGATGTCCGGTCGGATGCGATCTCGCCGCTTGCTGCGCTCATCTGGCGAGTTTCCGCGCCCCTGCAGTCATTGCATCAGCTCGGCAGAGCGTCGCACCTTGCCGCCGGCAGTCATGCCACCACCGCAACAGGCGGTGACCTCCACCCCTTCCTGCCCTGCCACTCTCCGGCCCGGCGGATGCGGCCGTAATTCGACAACACCCGTCCGGATCGCCGGGCAACGCCACATCCAGGCAACGGCATCGGCGATATCGGGCACGTCGATGGTGATGATGCAAGCCAATTGTTCCTTGGTATCGGCATAGGGTCCGTCTTCGACCAAACGCTGGCCGTTGCGCAGGCGCAAGGTGACGGCACTGTCCGGCTGTTGCAGGCCAATACTATTCACCAGAACGTCCGTCGCGCGGAGCTCATTGAGATACGGAATCCAGGATTCCCGGAAGGCCGTTCGTTGCGCCGGGTCGTCGCGCCGCAAGAAGTTCTCGGGCGATTGATAGATCAGCAGACTGTATTGCATGCGTCGCCTCGCTGTCGTGGCTTGGCTGTTTGTAGAAGTGCATGAGAGAACGGCTACCCCTGGCCGACTAGGTACAGGGGCAGCCGGTTTGCTCTTTCAACCTATTTCATCGGTGGCAGGTTGGGGCGGATTTCCAGGCTGCCGGTCTTGGCCCCTGGACATTGCGCCGCCCAGTCGAGCGCGGTGTCGAGATCCGGCACCTCGATCATGAAGACGCCGCCCAGTTGTTCCTTGGTATCGGCATAGGGCCCGTCTTCCACCAGGCGCTGGCCGTTGCGCAACTTCACCGTCGTTGCCGTATCGGGTGGCATCAGGCCGGTACCGCCACGCATGATGCCAGCCTCGCGGACGCGCTCGAAATATTGCATCCAGGCGCCGAAATGCGCGCCCTGCTTCGCCGGATCGGTCCGCAGCGCGAAATCCTCGGCGGTTTCGTAGATGAAGATGCTGTAATTCATGATGGCTTCCCTTCTTGCCCTGTATGCAGGGTTAATGCGCCCTGCCAGTCGCGCGACGATCTCGCGCCTGAAGCAATGACGATTGAGCGGAAGCCATTTCGACAAAAGCCGCAAATAAAATTTGCGGCTTTTGCATTATCCGGATGAGAAACTGGTTTGCAGGGCCGACTGGCTTGGTTGTAACGCCCAGCCTGCTGTTAACGTCCCGCCTGCTCGCGGCGAATGTCCTTCGCCCAGCAGAAGCCCAGCACGCCACCCTTCATATAAGGCAGCAAGGCAATCGACATGATGGCGGTCAGCGGCAGCCAGATCGAGGCCGACAGCCACATCGGCGGTGAATAGGCGCGTTCGATCGCCATGTAGAGCGGCACGATGAAATGGCCGGTCAGCACCAGGGTCAGGTAGGGCGGTGCGTCATCCGACGGATAGATCGAATTATCATTGCCGCAGACTTCGCAGTTCTTCCTCACCTTGAGGAAGCTGCTGAACAAATGGCCCTTGCCGCAATTGGGGCAGCGCAAGGCAAGGCCGCGCTTCACGCCGAGCTTGGCGGATCGGGCGTTGATTGATGTCGCGGGCTGGCTCATGGCGTCTCTCCTCTTGCGATCTGTCCGGCGGCCGCAACGGCTCCTGCTGACGATCACAATTGACTGCACACTTATGCTTATTGAATGCAGTCACTTTGTATTGTATGTATATACGTGAAGTTGACGGCAAATTCCAGCGCCGGATTGCCGCAGGCCGAAATAAAAATGGATCCGGCGGACGCCGCGATCTCGCGCATCCGTGAGCGAGCTTACACCGATGTGATTACCAGTGTATTCACATAATTAAATGAACTGAAACAATGGGATGAATGGAAAAAACGCCACTTGGCAACCGGATCTGAGGGATCGCCAGGGACCGCTTTACCTGGCCATTGCCGATGCGCTGGAAGCAGACCTTGCCGGTGGCAGGGTCCAGCCCGGCGACAGGCTGCCGGCCCAGCGCGAGCTGGCAGCGACCCTGGACATCGACTTCACCACCGTCGGCCGCGCCTTTGCCGAGGCGCGGCGGCGCGGATTGATCGAGGCGACGGTGGGCCGGGGCAGTTTCGTGCGGCAACGCCCGACGGCGGATCTTTCCACCGTTGATATGACGATGAACCTGCCACCGCAGCCAGCCAGCCTCGATCTCCGGGGGCGTATCGAGCGCGGTTTGGCGGCGGTCCTGGCACGGCCGGATTTCGCCAGCCTGACGACGTATCGCGATGCCGCCGGCGCCACCGCCGATCGCCGGGCCGGTATTAACTGGCTTGCGCCGCGCCTGGGCCTGCCGGAGACATTGACCGACCGGCTGCTGGTCGCCAGCGGCACCCAGACAGCCATCGCCGCCAGTTTGATGACCCTGGCCAGGACCGGCGATCTCATCGTCACGGAATCCCTCACCTATCCCGGCCTGCGCCTGGTCGCGCAACAACTTGGCCTGCGCCTGCATGGTCTCGCCATGGACCAGTATGGCCTGCTGCCGGCAAGCCTGGAGGAAGCCTGCCTTCGCTTGAAGCCGAAGGCGCTCTATTGCGTGCCGGTATTGCATAGCCCGACGACAGCGACGATGCCCGCAGAGCGCCGCCACGAGATCGCCGCGATCGCCATGCGGCATCGCCTGCCGATCATCGAGGACGATACGTATGGGTTGCTGGCACGCCAGGCACCACCGCCCCTCGCCAGCCTTGTGCCGGATCTCACCTATTATATCGGCGGTCTCGCCAAGGTGCTGACACCGATGCTGCGGGTCGCTTATCTGGTGGCGCCGGATACGGCGACGGCCATGCGCCTGACCAATGCGCTGCGCGGCTTGACCGGCATGGCGCCGCCGCTGATGGTGGCCCTGGCCACCCAGTGG
>Ga0247779_1001323_pt1 | contig 12115 bp, 7 predicted proteins | sample UWRJL221509R5_FD_179925 | JGI IMG/M metagenome (GOLD analysis project Ga0247779, IMG submission 179925) | Plant litter microbial communities from Arlington Agricultural Research Station in Wisconsin, United States - UWRJ-L221-509R-5 | ecosystem: Environmental > Terrestrial > Plant litter >...
TAACGGCTTGCCCGCATCGGCCTCAATCTCCGGCGCCACCCCGTCGGCCTGCAATGCCGTCAGCCACTCATCTACGGATCGTCCCAACATATCGCGCTCATGTTCGTCGAGATGTTGCACCAGGGGTTGAAGATGGGCAGGCGTCAGGCTTGGATCGCTGAGGACCAGGCCCAGCTGGCGGCACAGATCGAACAGGCTGAGCTGGCGCAGATCGCGACTGAGATGCCAGCGATCATCGTCACTCCGGGCCGCCACATTGATCCGCCGCAAGCTGTCGAGCATGGCGGAGAGCCGGCCGGGATCGGCCTTCAACTCGTGCTGCAATTGGGCGGCTTTCAGGCCGCCGCCATAACTGGAAGATTGACGCAAGGCCTTCAGCACATCCATGACCAGAGCAAAGCTATCGGAGCGGCGGACATCGCCACCGACCACCCGCCGGCCAGATCGCCATTCCGGCAAGGCCGCCACGATCTCGGCGCCGACCAAGACAATGAGCCACGCCAGATAGGTCCAGAGGAGAAGCACCGGGACCGTCGCCAGCGCACCGTAGACAGCCTGATAGGTCGGGAAATAATGAAGGTATAGGCCGAAGCCGCGCTTGAGAAATTCGAACAAAAGTGTCGCGATAAGCGCACCGGTGGCGGCGTCGCCAAGCCGGACATAACGCGACGGGATGATCCGATAAAAGATCGCAAAGCCGACTGCTTCCAGGACAAAGGGCACAACGCCGCTCAGCAACCGGAACCCGCCGGACAGCCCGATGACCCCCGCCGATTGGACCTCGGCAAAGACATAGCCGGAGATCGAAAAGCTGGCGCCAAACAAAAGCGGGCCGAAGGTCAGGAGCGCCCAGTAGATCAACAATCGATTGAAGGTCAGGCGGGCTGCCTCCGAGCCCCAGATTCGGTCGAAAGCCGTCTGGATCGTGTTGATCAGCAGAATCGCGGTGACGCCCAGCGCGATCACGCCGGCGCCGGTGGTCTTGCCCGCATTGCGGATGAAGGTCTGCAGGTATTCCTGAACCGTGGCGCCGATCGAGGGCGCGAGGTTAGTAAAGAGGACCGACAGCAAATCCTGGCGGATATTGCCGAAGGCGGGAAAGGCCGCAAACATGGCCAAGCCGATTGCCAGTAACGGCACAACCGCCAACAGCGAGTTGTAGCCCAAAGCCGCGGCGATCGACGGACATGAATCCCGCACGACGCGTTGCAGCACGTAACGGGTAAATCCCGGTGCTTGTTGCGCCGCCGCTTTGCCAATGGTGAGAGCCTCCTCCGCTCGCCCCATCAACTTCCCTTCCCTCATTCCGGCACTCCCCAAACGCCTTCCCCGCCGAGACAACGCGGAAGGCTCCTTATCTGACTGGGAAGAGCCGCAGAAGTCGGGGCCGATCACCCGGCCCGGTCTGCTCAACGAATATCGAGCGGCGCAAATCCCTTAATTAGATCGTCCAGCGCTTTCATTTGTTCCAGAAAAGCCGGCAGTTTCGCAAGCGGTAGCGCACAAGGCCCGTCACACTTGGCATTATCCGGGTCCGGATGTGCCTCGATGAACAAGCCAGCGATCCCGACGGCGAGCCCCGCACGGGCGAGCTCGGCAACCTGGGCGCGGCGCCCGCCGGATGCCCCGGCCATTGGATCGCGCATCTGCAAAGCATGGGTCGCATCGAAAATGATCGGCAGATTGTTACTGACCGTCTTCATGGTACGGAAGCCCAGCATGTCGACCACGAGGTTATCGTAGCCAAAGGAGCTGCCGCGCTCACAAAGCAGGATCTTCTCATTGCCGCATTCGCGGATCTTCTCGACGATATTCTTCATCTGCGGCGGGCTGAGGAACTGCGGTTTCTTGATATTGATCACCGCGCCGGTACGCGCCATCGCATCGACGAGATCGGTCTGGCGGGCGAGGAAGGCCGGAATCTGCAAGACATCGCAAACGGCAGCGACCGGTGCCGCCTGTTCTTCCGTGTGCACATCCGTCAGAACCGGCACACCGAAATGCTGCTTGATGTCACCGAGCAGTTTCAAGCCTTCATCGAGGCCGGGACCACGGTAGGAATGGATGGAAGAACGGTTCGCCTTGTCGTAGGACGCCTTGAAGATATAGGGCATGCCGATGCGTTGCGTTGCCTCGCAGAAGGCCTCAGCCACCCGGAAAGCCGTATCCCGGTCCTCCAGGACATTCATACCGCCGATCATCACCATCGGCTTTTCATTGGCGATATCGAGATTTCCAACGCGAATAGTGCTCATCGTAGATCCGGCCTCATGGCATTTTCATCCTTGGTATCTGGCTTCCTCGCCTAATCCCTGACGCCGATCCGAGGAACCCTCGACCCGGGACTGGCATAGCATCGATCACCGTCGATGAGGGAGCAAGCAAATTGGCCCCTCAAAGAGACTGCCATTAAACCAAAATTACGATCTTGGGGTAACTTCGGGGAATGTCACCCGGCACGCGATCAAACCAGGCGCGATTGGGTCACGGCAGCCGCAATGAAGGATGAGAAGAGCGGATGCGGTTCGAAGATGCGCGACTTCAATTCAGGGTGGAATTGTACACCGACGAACCAGGGATGGTCGGGAATTTCGACGATTTCCGGCAGGACGCCATCGGGCGACATGCCGGAAAAGCGCAGCCCGCACTTCTCCAGACGCTCTTTATAGTTGATATTTACTTCATAGCGATGCCGATGCCGCTCGCTGATCGATGCCGCGCCGTAGATATCGGCAACCAAGCTGTCAGGCGCCAGATGGCACTCATAGGCACCAAGCCGCATGGTGCCGCCGAGATCGCCATGCGCCACCCGTTTTTCCAGGGTATTCCCGCGCACCCACTCGGTCATCAGCCCGACCACCGGCTCATCGCTGGGACCGAACTCGGTGGAACCGGCATTCTTGATGCCGGCGAGATCGCGCGCGGCTTCGATCACGGCCATCTGCATGCCAAAGCAGATGCCAAAATACGGGATCTTGCGTTCACGGGCGAATTTGACGGCGGCAATCTTGCCTTCCGAACCGCGTTCGCCGAAACCGCCGGGCACCAGGATGCCATGGACGTTTTCCAGATGTTCGACCGCATCGTGGCGCTCGAAAATCTCCGAATCGATCCAGTTCAGATTGACCTTCACATTGCTGGCGATGCCACCATGGCGCAGTGATTCTGCCAGCGACTTATAGGCATCGAGCAATGACGTGTATTTGCCTACGACGGCGATCGTCACTTCGCCTTCCGGCGACCGGATGCGGTCGACCACCTGCTGCCAGCGGCGGAGATCCGGCTCCCTAGTATCGAGGCCGAAATGGCGGCAGACCTCGCGGTCATAGCCTTCAGCATGGTAGGCCAGGGGCACCGCATAGATGGTATCGACATCGAGCGCCTGGATGACAGCCGCGGGCCGCAGATTGCAGAATTGCGCGATCTTGCGGCGGCTCTCCGCCGGAATCTCACGATCACAGCGGCAGAGCAGAATATCCGGCTGAATACCGACCGACTGCAATTCTTTGACGGAATGCTGGGTCGGCTTGGTCTTCAACTCTCCAGCCGCCGGAATCCAGGGCACCAGGGTCAGATGTACGAACATCGCACGATCGCGACCGACTTCATTGGCGAACTGGCGGATCGCCTCGAGGAACGGCAGACTTTCGATATCGCCAACCGTGCCGCCAATTTCACACAGGACAAAATCTTCGTCGGTGACGTCGGCCTTGATCCAATCCTTGATGGCATCGGTCACATGCGGAATGACCTGAATGGTGGCGCCCAGATAGTCGCCGCGCCGTTCTCTTGCCAAGACATCGGAATAGATCCGGCCAGTGCTGACACTGTCCGTGCGCCGCGACGAGATACCGGTGAAGCGCTCGTAATGGCCAAGATCGAGATCGGTTTCCGCGCCGTCATCGGTCACATAGACCTCACCATGCTGATACGGGCTCATCGTGCCCGGATCGACATTGAGGTAGGGATCCAATTTCCGGAGACGAACTTTGAAGCCGCGAGCTTGCAGCAAGGCACCAAGTGCCGCCGACGAGAGGCCTTTCCCCAAAGAGGAAACCACGCCGCCAGTGATAAAAATAAAGCGAGTCATGGACCGACGTTATGAAACGAATCAAGGGATGAGGGCAAGCGAACAATCGCCGCCCCGGCGCAACTTACATCTTGACGTGAATCTGCGGCCGAAGCCGCGACTCAGGATTTACCTTACTGACCAGCCGGTGCCGCTGGCTTGGCCGGAGCCGGTTCCGCGGGTGCCGGTATGGTCGGCAAGGCCGGTTCCGAGCCATTGCTGGTGCCCGGCAGGGTCGTGCCATTGGTCACCGGCAGCGGCACGCTTTGCGAACCGGCCGGCTGATTGACGTCAGGCACCAATACCTCGCGGCCGCCATGGCTCGAGAAAACCGCCAAGGCAACGCTGGTCGCAAAAAAAGCCGCCGCGAGAACGGCCGTCGTCCGGGTCAGCAGATTCGCCTGGGTACGGCCAGTCAGCAGCCCACCCATGCCACCGCTGCCAGAACCGCCGCCGCCACCGAGTCCACCGAGACCGCCTTCATTCTTCTGAATGAGGATGATGCCAACCAGGAACGCGGCAAGCAGGATATGCACTACTAGTACGACAATCATCGCACCAATCCTTTGAATTCATGTCGATTTAGTCGGGGTTCTAACTGGTTTAACCGGCGATTGCCAGCGCGAATTGCGTCCACTTTTCCGACAGCGCTGGTTGGCGGTACGGGAAGCATCTCACGTATTGGATGAAAACAGCCTACCCGTCCGCGACAATCGCAACCCAAACAGATAGATGGGCCAAACAGATAGATGGGGAAGCCGGCGTCAGCGGCAAGCCGCGACAATGCCCCAGAAATCCTCGACCTTGAGACTGGCGCCACCGACCAGGGCGCCATTGACCTCGGGGATCGCCATCAGCTCGGCGGCGTTGCTGGGCTTGACCGAACCGCCGTAGAGGATCCGAACGGTACCGCCATCCGAGAGCTTTTGCCGGAGCAGATGGCGAATTGCCCCATGCACCGCCGCGACATCGGCGCCGGTTGGCGTCCGCCCCGTGCCAATCGCCCAGATCGGCTCATAGGCGATCACCAGATTGGCTGCCGTTGCACCATCAGGAATCGACTCAATGATTTGTTTTTCAACAATTTTAATTGTGTCACCGCGATCTCGCTCGGCTTCCGTCTCGCCGACGCAAACGATAGCGGTCAGGCTTGCGGCCAGGGCTGCTGACGCCTTGTTCTTGACGCTGGCACTGCTCTCCTGGTGATCGGTTCGCCGTTCGGAATGCCCCAGGATGACGTAACGGCAACCGAGATCAGCCAGCATGGCGGCCGCAACATCTCCTGTATGAGCGCCACTGGCTTTGGCATGGCAATCCTGCCCGCCGACAGCCAGCTTGCCACCGGTGGCAGCGATCACCGACTCAAGATAGGGGAATGGCGGGCAAATCAGCACGTCGGCGACAAGGCCAGCTCCAGCCTCGGCAACTTTCGTCGCCAGCCCCGTCGCCAGATCCAGGGCAAACTGGCGCGTACCGTTCATCTTCCAGTTACCGGCTGCCAAGGGCCGGACATGTGCTGTCGTCATTCTCGCTCACCCACTCCTGATTTCATCCTGCTCGCCTGCCCGGGCTAGGTACCACAGCGGCTCAACAAGCTCCAGTCAGCCGGTTCAATTGCACCTTCTGCCAGGGCGCTTGCCGCAGCCAGCCGCTATCCCTATGATGCCGGCCGATTTTAACCGGAACATTAATATGCTCAGCACGATCCGACATAAGACCGCCTCTTGGGTTGCCAAGCTCCTTTTCGTCATCCTCATCTTCGCCTTTGGCGCCTGGGGTGTCGGGGACATTTTCCGTGGCAATACCAAAAGCGCCCCGGTCGCCAAAATCGGCGACCAGGAATACAGCCAAGCACAATTGAGCCATGACTTGCGTCAGGCACTGCAGACCTATCAGCAGCAATATCCGCAACTGAGCATGCAGCAGCTGAAAGCGCTTGGTGTGGCGCAAAAGGTTGTCGAACAGGGCATTAACGAGAACCTTCTGCAGGTCTATGCCAAGCAGCTTGGCATTACCGCGCCGACCAGCTTGGTGCAGCAGAGCATTCAGGTTAATCCGGCTTTCCTTGGACCCGATGGCAAGTTCAGCCGGCAGCAGTTCCTGTCGCTCCTCAGCCAGAACGGCCTCGACGAAGCCGGCTATGTCGCCAGCATTCGCAATACGTTGCAAAACCGGCAACTCTTCCGCGCCTTGTTCGGCAGCATCACGGTGCCGACTGCGTTGACGAATGAGATCTACGGCTATCAATCGGAAACCCGGGCGGCCGACGTTCTCGTTCTCCCGACAGCTTCGGCAGCCAATGTTCCGCAGCCGGATGATGCTGCCCTCGCCCAGTTCCACAAGGATCACGGCAAGGACTACATGCGGCCTGAATATCGCGCCGCAAACATTCTGCAGATCGCGCCCACTGATTTCATCAAGGATGTGACGGTCAGCGATCAGGAGATCGCGCAGAATTACGATGCGAACAAAGCCCAATACTCCACGCCGGAAGCGCGTGATATCGAGCAGATCGTGGTCCAGGATCCTGCCATCGCCGATAAAGTCCTGGCGACGATGAAGAGCGGCAAGACCTTTGCGGCCGCGGTGAAGGATGTGACCAGCAAGGATCCGGTCGACCTCGGTATGGTGTCAAAGGACTCGCTGCAGCCGAAAGAATTGCAGGATCCGGCCTTTGCTCTCGCGGCCGACGCGGTTTCCACACCGGTAAAATCGCCCTTCGGTATCCATCTCCTCCATGTCAAATCGATCACGCCCGCCGTGACGCAGACCCTGGACCAGGTCAAGGATCAGATCCGCAACAATCTCGCTTTGGGCAAAGCCAATGACAGCCTGGTCGGCATCCTCAATCAGCTGGATGATTCCCTTGGCGGTGGTGCCAGCGTCACGGATGCGGCCAAGAAGCTTAATTTGCCGATCAAAACGGTCGATGCGGTTGACAATCTCGGCAGCGATAAGCAGGGCAAGGACCTCGGCCTGCGCCCGGAAGTCATTGCGCTCATCCAACAGACCGACAGTGGCAATACCAGTCAGGTTGTGCCGTTCCAGGATGGCGCTTATGCCGTGGTCCAGGTGACCGGCATAACCCCGCCCGAGTTGAAGCCGCTGGCCGAGATCAAGGATCAGGTGACCAAGGACTGGACGGCCGATAAGCAGCGGCAGATCGTGACCGAGCAAGCCAAGCAATTGATTGCCAAATTGAAGAGCGGCAGCACGCTGGCAGCCGAAGCCGCAACTCTCAAGCTGACCGTGAAACACAGCCCGAACTTTGCCCGCAATATCGGCGATCCCGATAGCGGCATTGATCCGGATTTGGCGAAGCAATTGTTCGGCGCCAAGGTCAATGACTACGTCGAGGGTGAGGCGACCGAAGGTGCCGTCGTCGCTCAATTGACCGGGATCACCCCGGCAATCGCCGCAGATCATAAGGCCGATGCAAAGCTGGTGACCGATAAACTGAAGCAGGATATCAGCAACGAACTGACCGGCCAGTTCTCCGCAGCCTTGCAACAGCAGATTCCGGTCACCCGCAATGATCAGCTGATCGATAAGGTATTGTCAGAAGAATGATAGTCGAACCGCACGTCGACGGCTTTACCACGACCTATGACAGCGGCAAACCGCAGGTTGTCTGGACGAAGCTGGTTGCAGACCTGGAAACACCGGTTTCCGCCATGCTCAAACTGGCGGATGGCCGGGCCAATTCCTTTTTGCTGGAATCGGTCGAGGGCGGCAACGTGCGGGGTCGCTATTCGCTGATCGGTTTGAAGCCGGACCTGATCTGGCGCTGTCGCGGTGCTCAAGCCGAGATCAATCGCCAGGCCCGGTTTCAGCCGGATGATTTCATTGCCACCGACAAGCCGGCACTCGAATCGCTCCGCGAGCTGATTGCCGAAAGCCGCATCGATCTGCCGCGCGGATTGCCGCCGATGGCCTCGGGACTGTTCGGCTATTTCGGCTATGACATGGTCCGCCAGATGGAGAAGCTGCCGGATCTGTCGCCCAACAAGCTGCCGCTGCCGGACAGCGTCTTCCTAAGGCCGACCGTAGTGGCGATCTTCGACAACGTCGAGGACATGATCACCGTGGTGACGCCGGTCTGGCCGCGTAGCGATGTGTCGGCGCGGGCCGCCTATAATCAGGCACTGGAGCGGCTGAACGATATCGTTGCCGATCTGGACCGCAGCCTGCCGCAGCAGCGCAATGCCAGCGAGCCCTTGCCGACCCTGCCGGAACCCACCAGCAATTTGGCTGGCGAGCAGTTCCGTAACATGGTGGAAAAGGCCAAGGAATACATCCTGGCCGGCGATATCTTTCAGGTCGTGCTGTCGCAACGCTTCAGCCTGCCCTTCACATTGCCACCCTTCGCGCTTTATCGCGCCCTGCGCCGGGTCAACCCCTCGCCCTTTCTGTTCTTTCTCGATTTCGGCAGCTATGCGGTGGTCGGATCCAGCCCGGAAATCCTGGTCCGGCTGCGCGATGACAAAGTAACCATCCGGCCGATCGCCGGCACCCGCAAACGCGGCGCCACGCCCGAGGAAGACCGCGCCCTCGCCGCCGATCTTCTCGGCGATCAAAAGGAACTGGCGGAACATCTCATGCTGCTCGACCTGGGGCGCAATGATGTCGGCCGTGTCGCCAAGGTCGGCACCGTCAAGGTGACGGACAGCTTCACGATCGAGAACTATTCCCACGTGATGCACATCGTTTCGAATGTCGAAGGCGAGATCGCCCCGTCATATGACGCGATGGATGCGCTGCGGGCCGGTTTTCCGGCCGGCACGGTGTCAGGCGCGCCGAAAGTGCGGGCGATGGAAATCATCGAAGAGCTCGAACCGGAAAAGCGCGGCATCTATGCCGGTTCGGTTGGCTACTTCGCCGCCAACGGCACGATGGACACCTGCATCGCCCTGCGGACCACGGTGGTTGCAGATGGTGTCATGTACTTCCAGGCCGGTGCCGGCATCGTGCATGACAGTGTTCCCGAGAGCGAAAACCAGGAATGCCATAACAAGGCGCGGGCCCTGGTGCGGGCGGCACAGGAAGCCATCCACTTCGCGGCCAACCGCGGCAATCGCTGATCCCACAGGTACTGACTAAAGGCGTCGGCCAGAGGTCGCTGGACGTCAACCTTTAGCCGGGCACGCCGATTTCCCGGCGTGCGACAGTGCTGAGCGGCACCAGGATGAAGCCGCGTTGCTTGGCTTCCGCCATCCACTTCCGTAGAACCGCAACCGTTGTCGGATGGGGGTGCCCGATGGCAACGACAAAACCCTGTTTGGTGGCGATGCGCTCCGTCAGCGCCAATTGCCGCGTCACCGATTCGGCACTCATGTCATCATCGAGAAAAACGTCGCGGCCGATATGAGGGACACCGATTTCGGTCGCCATGCGTTCCCCCACGCTATTGGCAATCGTGCGGGAATCGAGGAACAGAAGGCCTCGGGACTGCAACTCATGCATCACCACCCGCATGCCGGCATCATCCTGGGTAAACCGACTGCCCATATGATTGTTGATGCCGATAAAACCGCTGAAGCGGTTTAGCCCCCAATCCAGGCGTCGCTTCAATTCCTCGGGGCTAAGATTGACCATCAACGCGTTCGGGCCGGGATCAACCTTCGGATTGACCGGCTGCATCGGCACATGCAGCATCAATTCATGCCCCCGCGCATGCGCTTTCACGGCCAGATCGGCGACGTCATCGGCATAGGTCATCATCGAGAGCGTGATCGGCGCCGGCAGGTCGAGCGCCAATTCGGCATCCGGTTTATTGACCCCGACATCATCCAGGACAATCGCAATCATCGGGCCGGTAATGGGCGCATGGAACGCAACGGCATTGCGCAACCAGGCAGGTTGGTCACCGTCGCGTGGCGTAGGTGTGATCGCCGAGGGTGGCTTTACGGGCAAGGCTGCCACGATCTCCGGTCCGCCAGATGTACCTGGTGCCGGCTGTTTTGGCGGTGATACCGGCACAACTGAATTGGCTGGCGCACTCGCCGCCGCGGTAGGTGACACACTATCCGGCTCGGTGATCTCGGACTGGGTGTCGGTGATCAACTGCTCCATCGTCTTGTTTGACGATGCTTTATCAGATGGTGCCTTTTCAGCTGTTGCCGCTGCCTGTGGCGCCTTTGCCGCCGGCTTGTTGAGGTCGTTGATCGCTGGTGCCGTCAATTCTCCCGTCGCTTGCACGTGGTTCTCGGGCGATTGCGTGATCCAGTGATTGAAACGGTTGAAGCCGAGCACCACGATCAATCCGACGAGCAACCCGATACCGATACCGATGCTAAATCGACCACCAGCATGATCGAGCCACGCATCCAGGCGACGCCGCAGCAGGGCAATCGAGAGCGCTGGGCGCAGGGGTGCCTTGGCTGACGTGCGGCGACGCGGTGACGCTTTGCCAGCCTTGTTGGTCGCTGGCCGTTTTGGCGGCCCCTGTCTGGTGCGTTTGGCTTTTGTACGGGGTGGTGTCTTGGCCACGTGATCTGATCCTGAACCCGGAGAACAATCGCGGCAGTTGGAAGCCGGCTGCTTCCAATACTTAAGGCGACGCCCTTACTTTTGAGAGACGGCGGGTGAACCGCCCCTAATCTTCGTGCTCGTCATTAGCGAGACTATCGACAAGTCGCAAGAGTTGAGACTGAACCAGCGCAATCAAAACGCCGGCACCAAGGCAGGCGAGCCGCAGCATCGGCCGTATCGCCAGGAGACCAAGTCCATCTGCAACCAGCGGCCATCCCGTCAGCCAGACCAGCAACAGCGTCAAAGGCAGACGGCGTGACATCACCTGCGCCAAGACGATGAAGTCGAGGGCATGACGTGTATCATTGCGCTGAATGCCGAATGGCACGCTGGGCAAACGCTGCAATGCCGTTTCGCCAAGCGCAACTGCATTCTCATAACGTTCCAGCAACTGGATATCGCTCATACGTGCAATGATCAGCGTCGTTTCTTCGTCGAACTTGCCGACATCCTGTTCCAGGACGACATTTTTTACACCCGCCAATCCGGCCAGCGTCGCCGTCGCCGTCTGGGTGATATCGCCGATGAGAATGGCCTCAAAGCCAGATTGCTTACAGGTCCGTATCAATTGGCTGGTCCCCGCCCGGGTCGGATCGGCGAAGGCGATGACACCGAGGCACCTCGGCTCGGGTGCTGCAATTCCGACAAACAGCATTTGGCGACCGAGGCGCCGGTGTTCCTGGATCGGCTCTTCCAGCCCCTCGATCGCGACGCCATGCTGTTCCAGCCAGGACGGGTGACCCACCAAAACTGTTTTGCCGTCAACCAGCGCGGAAAGACCTTGGCCGGGCTCCACCAGCACCTTTTCGGCCGGCCGGAGATGCACCCGGTGCGCTATCCCGAAAGCGAGGAAAGCCTTCCCCCAAATATCCTCGACATCCTGATGCGCAGAAGCCGCCAGGACCACCAGTTCGCCCGGCGTGGCATCAGGCGCCGCCTGCAGGCTGACGATACGCAAGTGCCCCTGGCTCAGCGTACCGCTGCGGCCAAAGACGATCCGGCTGATCCGCAGCAGGTCATGCAGACGTGCGAGATCCGGGCAACGCAGCCGATGGAGTTTCAGCCAGCCACGCACCGCCAATTGCTGCAGCGGCCAGACCAAAAACAGGCCGGGCGAGATGAGGCCGACCAGGATCAAGGCCAGGCCGGAGACGGTGACGGGCTGGCCCTGCCGCAGAAGCCAGAAAATCGCTGCCGCAAAGGCCGCCAGATCGATCAGGAGAAGGCGTCGAAGGTGGGCGTGCAGGAAGGGCCCGGCCAGCATGCCACGAGATGTCATCCGCACCAGGGCCGGTGCGGTAACCGGCATCTCCGGCTCGGGCAGCAGGACAAGCATACCGGCACCATTGCGGCTGCCGGCAAGCAGCCTGTCCCCCGCTTCCTTCCAGACCGGTAAAACCTCGCCCGTTACCGCCGATTCGTCGACCTCCGAACGGCCCTCATGCACCGTCCCGTCCCGGGTAATAGGTGCAAATGCGGCAATCGTCATCGCCCCGGCAGATGGTGACTCCGGCA
>Ga0247779_1001324_pt1 | contig 12106 bp, 14 predicted proteins | sample UWRJL221509R5_FD_179925 | JGI IMG/M metagenome (GOLD analysis project Ga0247779, IMG submission 179925) | Plant litter microbial communities from Arlington Agricultural Research Station in Wisconsin, United States - UWRJ-L221-509R-5 | ecosystem: Environmental > Terrestrial > Plant litter >...
ATGACCTGCGCGCCACGCGAAGCGAGCACCTCTGCGACCCGGAGGCCGAGGCCGCCGGTCGCCCCGGTGACGACGGCGACCTTGCCATCCAGCGCGGGGACGGTGAATTCAGGCATCCCTGCGACAGTACCCGCTTGGACTCTGTACTACAGGCCCTCGTGATTCAGCCAGGCAAGCACCTCGTCCGCGACCGAACGCCAGCCGCTGTCGAGCGTGAGCGAATGGCCGCGGCCCTCGAACTTCTCGATCGTCGTCACGGCCGTCGAGTGCCGGTAGAGCTTGAATGCCGCCTCGGTCGTGACGTCGGGAGCGGTGTGGTCTGCCGTGCCGGAGACCAGCAACAGCGGACCGCGCGAGTTGTTGTCGACGTTCGCCTTGTTCGCCGGGTGCGGCGTGAAGTTCGACGCAGCAACCTCGAACAGCGCGTGCACGGGAGATGGGATCGTCCACTTCTCGTACAGGGCGTCAGACTCCTCCTCGGACAGGGTGTTGCCGAAGCCGTACTTGAATTCCTTCGATGTGAGGGCGATCGCCTTCGAGATGTTCGCGGGATTGCCGAGAGCCGGCAGCCCGGCGCGCAGTTGCGCAAGGGGAAGGGGAAGCACCCCCTTGATCTGGGCGGGATCGATCGCGACGCCTGCCGTGCCGAGGCCCTCACCCATGAGGAGCTCTGTGATCAGCCCGCCGAACGAGTGGCCGATGATGATCGGATCACGGTCGTACGCACCGACGATGGCCTTGAAGTGGTCGACGACCTCGGAGAGCTTCTTGCCTGCCACAAGCTCGGGATGCGCGCGTGCCTCGGCGACCGTGTCTGGCTCGCCCGGCCAGCCCGGCGCCACCGGGTCGTACCCCTCCTCGCGAAACAGGTCGATCCAGGGCTGCCACGACGATGCGTGCAGCCAGAGGCCGTGGATGAAGACAACGGGGATGGGCGAATCAGCCATGCGGTATTCCTCTTCTCCTTGTTCGGGGGGCGTGTCGAACTACAGCTGTGGGGTGCAGTTCTCAGCGTGGCCCGAAACCACGGAAATGGAAAGCCTTGAGGCAGTGGCCGCTAGAGAAAGTCGAAGTCGCCTGTCGTGTCGTCGTGCCAGGTGTCCGTGCGCGCCGCATAGCTTCGTTCCGGCGCGAGAGCGCGGATCCGGGAGCGCAGCTCATCCACGATGTCTCCGTCGGCGAGATCGACATCAGGTTCATGGGACGGAATCGAGATGATCTGGCTGCTCGGACCGATCAACAGGCGCGCGGTCGCTGTGCCGTCACCGTCCGCGACCGGGATGTCCACGACATCCGCTGCGCTTTCCGCGGCAAGCGCCCGCGCATAGTCGACGACTGCGTCTCCCATACGGTCACTCACGACGACCGTCTCCCCCGAGTACGACAGAATCTTCATGTTCCAACACTCGTCGCTCATGGCGCTCCTGGCCAGTCGTTGCGGTTTGTGCCTGCGCGGCGTATCTTGCCGCCGGACGAGACGAGCCGCTACGAGTAGACGGGCAGTCCGAGCATCGAGAACTGCCGACCCTTCTTGCCGAAGAGCTTCGTCGGCGCACCGTCGCCGGGCGACCATTCCCACCACGATTCGCCATCGCCTGCGGTGTCCACGAGCACCAGGTCGGTCCAGCTTCCCGGATCGGCTACGGGTTGCACCCGTCCTGCAAGCTGGGTGTGGTCGGGCAGGGCGTAGTCCCAGTGAATCTCTGCGGTATCGAGGTCGATGGTCCCGAGTCTTCCAAACTGCGGAACGTCGATGCGCGAATTCGTGGCCAGGACCTGCACCAGATCGCCGCTGCTGCCCGCCCATTCCATGGTCACGTCGCGGGTGCGCGTCGGCTCGAGTGCTCGCGTCGTCGCGGCGGGCAGCGTGCGGATGGCCAGCGTGGCCGCGTCGACTTCGAGCGTCTTCGGCGTCAGCTTCGGATTGATGACCGGCCCTTTGTCCGGCAGGAGGAATGCGACGCCGTGCGCTATCGTCCGGACGTCGGAGAGGTGCACCACGAGAGTGGACGAGTCGGCCAGCCACAGCATGGTGTTCGGCTGCCCGCTCGCCATGCCGGGGATCCTCACGGTGCGAGTGACGCCGGTGCGAGCGTCGAAGAGGGCGATCAGGTCGCTGGTGTCGTAATAGCTGCCAAACTTGTCGGTTCTTCGTGTTTCCGGCAGGTAGGCGAGCATCGCGCCGTCCGGGCTGATGGTCGGCTCGATGCCCAGGCCGATGTCCGTCACGGGACCGCCCGCCGTATTCACCGACCTGAGATGCAGCGCTCGGGCTCCCGTCGCATCGTTCGAGGAACCCTCCTCAACGAAATAGACGGTCTTGCCGTCGTTGCTGACCTGCAGCCCGTCCTGGGTCGGCCACAGGGGAACCGTTTTCCAGGCTGCGACCCTGGGATTCTGCACCAGCGTCCTGACCGTCTTCCCGGTTGCGGGATCAATGACCTCGAGGCCTCCGGGATGCGCACGCGTCCCCCCGTCGTATTTCACTATCAGGCGCCCGGTGGTCGCCGACGCCTGCGGGGGGCCGTGAACGCCGCTCCGCGCGCTGCCGGCGGGCACCGCGGCGGGTCGCAGCACGATGATGCCCGCGGCCCCGATGACGACGACCATCGCTGCGACCGCGATGGCCAGGTACACCCGCCTTCTCCTGGCGCGCTGCCGCGCCTCGGCGAACAGAAGGTCGACCTCGAGGGCGAGCCCCGTGGCATCCGGCGCGCCGGCCGGCCGGCCCACTCGCTCTCGCGTTGTCGTCATGAAGCTACTATGATTAGTTTCATGGCCGATGTCAATGCACGCGACGACGATCCGCTGCAGCTACCCCCGGTAAGCCGGGACGGTGAGCTGCTGCTGCACGAGCAGGTCGCGGCATCCATCCGCAAGGCCATCGAGGATGGCGAAGCCTCGCCCGGCGACAAGCTGCCGCAGGCCAGGGATCTCGCCGCCGTGCTCGGCGTGAATACCAACACGGTATTGAGAGCCATCCGGCAACTGCGCGAGGAAGGCATCCTCGAGGCGGGACGCGGCAAGGCGACGACCGTTGCGGGCACCCCGGACCGGAGCGCCCTCATCGGTCGCGTTCGCGAACTGGTGGATTTCGGCGCATCGCAGGGCTACGACCGCGGTGAACTCATCAAGCTCATCGCGGCCCTGCCCTAGCTGCGCACAGTAACCCCGTGCCGTGACTCCCGAGTCAGGCGATGTGGCCCGCGCCACCGGCTCGGCGCCGCGTCGCCCGAGTCCTCCGCCCAAGGACCGCGAGCACCAGGCCGATCACCACGAGGACGGACCCTGCGGCACCGATCGGCCAGGCATCCGCACCCGTGGTTGCGAGAGTGGGCGTGTCACCCGCCCCAGCACCGGAACCCGGGCTCGATGGCGCCGCCGCCGCGAACTGCGTCGTCGTGATGGTGTAGTCGTGAGTCGCATCGGGTCCGATGCCGTTCGAGACGTTAATCGTGAAGTCGAACGTTCCCGTGGTGGTGGGCGTTCCGGTGATGGCGCCCGTCGTCGGGTTTAGCGTCAGTCCGGGCGGCAGCGCGCCGGCGCTCAGCGAATAGGTCAGCGCCGGCGTTCCGGTCGCCGGAACGATGAACGTGTACGGGTTGCCGATGCTCGAATTGGGCGGCGTCGATCCCCCGATGGTCGGACTGCTCGAGACTGTTGTCCCGCTGGCATCCGCGCAGCCGGTCGGCACCGTGATCGTATTGGTGTCGAGGGTCACTGCGGTGGTCCTCGCGAGAAGGCGACCGGTGACGGTCGCCGTCGTGTTCGCCGTCACGGCCTTCGCGGCGAGGATCGTGCCGACGAAGTGCGAGCCGCTGCCGAGCGTGGCAGAACTGCCGACCTCCCAGAAGACGTTGCACGCGTTCGCGCCGTTCGCGAGGATGATGTGGCTGGCCGACGCCGTCACGAGAGTGCTGGCCGCCTGGAACACCCAGACGGCGTTGGTGTCGCCGCCGCCGTCGAGCGTCATGTCGCCGGATAGCGAGAGTGCACCACCGCGATACACGCCGGGCACCAGGGTCTTTCCGACGAGGTCGCCGAGCCCGGACGTGCCGGGGGTCAGGCTGGCCGCGACGTTAAAGGCGGTCGTGGTGTCCGCCTGCGCGCCCTTCGCCGTCGCGTCCGTCTTGTGGACGGTGCCGTTCACGATGCCGGGCGGGAAGCCCGTGATCGACGTCTTCGGGCTGAGCCCGACGTTGCCGTTGATCACGGACGTGCCCGTGTTCGTCACGGTGCTCGCGCCGAGCACGCCGAATGAGGTTGCGCTGCCGAGATTGATGGGGCCGTTGATGGTGGTCGCTGCGCCGGCCGGTGCGGCCTGGGAAGCGACGAGGAGGCCAGCGCCGAGAACAGCTGCCGCGATGGCGGCGAAACGCCGTCGGTTATGGATGGATCGCGCCTGGATGGGTCGCGAATAGGTGGGTGTGGTCATGAGAGCCCTCGCTCCGTAATAGGAGCGATGCCCGAGCATCGGTAGACAGGGCCGGGGACTTGGACAGACTGTTCTACTTCCTAGTCTGAGGTCTACACCCTCTGCGCAAGAGTTCGGCCTGAGCCGGGCGAACTCACAGGAATGCCCACGTGTCCATGACACCGTCGGCACCGCGCAGCAGGAAGAAGAAAGGCCCGGTTTCCCGGGCCAGTGGTACACCCCCCGGGACTTGAACCCGGAACCCACTGATTAAGAGTCAGTTGCTCTGCCAATTGAGCTAGAGGTGCCTGGGACGCTCACCAAAGAACGACCGAGAAGCAAGGTTAGCATGAGAGCAAACGTTCAGCGAGCCGTGGGAGTAGCGACACATGACCGACATCAGGTTGGAAGCAGGAACGAGCGCACCGGCGTTCACCCTGGAGGACCAGGACGGCAACAAGGTCTCCCTCTCCGACTTCGCCGGCACCAGGACGATCGTCTACTTCTACCCGGCAGCATCTACTCCGGGCTGCACGAAGGAGGCCTGCGACTTCCGCGACAACATCAACTCGCTGAAGTCGGCCGGCTACCAGGTGCTCGGAGTCTCGAAGGATGCGCTGCCTGCCCTCAAGGAGTTCCAGGCGGAGCAGGGCCTGAACTTCCCCCTCCTCAGCGACCCCGATCTCGTGGTGCACAAGGAGTACGGCGCCTACGGCGAGAAGCTGCTCTACGGCAAGAAGGTCACCGGCACGATCCGCTCGACCTTCGTCGTCGATGAGCACGGAGCCATCCAGCTGCCCCTCTACAACGTGCGGGCGACCGGCCACGTTGCGAGCCTGCGGAAGAAGCTCGGGCTCGACGCGTAGACCCGGCCGCCAGGCATCCGGCTAGTCCTCGCGGAAGCGCGAGGTCGCGGCCATGACCGGCTTCGTGAACACCAGCACGATCACGGCGACCGCCGGCACGATGAGGATGGTCGCGAAGGCGATGGAGGTCGCCGCACGCGCCTGCAGGATACTGATCGCCACGAGTACCTGCAGCACCTGCCACGCGATCGCCGCGCCCCGGATCCACGGCCGGGCGCGCAGTGTCGAGTACGCGACGAAAATCATGCCCGCGCCCGCGATCACGGCGCAGACGGCGAGGGCGACCGCGCTCGCGATCGAGTCCGTTGGAGCCACAAGTATCTCGACGACGAGATAGATCGCCGCACCGCAAAGTGCGATTCCCTCAAGGAATAACAGGGCTGCAAGCACATACAGCAGTGCCGCCTTCGGCCTTTCGCTCACAGCTACATCCCATACAAAGCTATTGATTTGACTACGTCCATATGAGAGCCTATGTGAGGTTGATTTGATGCTTACAGTGTTGTGAGCGAGTCCCGACTGTTCATTCCCCCTCAGATTTCAGGCCTCCCGGAGTTCCGGGGCAAACGGCCCACACAACTGTCGAACTCGGTTTTTTCGTGCGCCTAAACGAGGCCACACCGCAAGCAAGGAGCACCCCTATGGATTGGCGCGACAAGGCCGCCTGCCTCACCGCAGACCCCGAGCTGTTTTTCCCTGTCGGGAACACGGGACCTGCCGTCGACCAGATCGACAAGGCGAAGGCCGTTTGCGCGCGCTGTTCCGTCACCGAGATGTGCCTCCAGTACGCACTCGAGACCAGCCAGGACTCCGGAGTATGGGGCGGCCTGAGCGAAGACGAGCGCCGCGCCCTCAAGCGTCGCGCCGCCCGCGCACGCCGCGCATCCTGAACCAGTAGCTCCGCACCGCTGGTAGTTCGCAGCGCTGGTTCTTCTTCAGCGTTGGTTGCTCGACAGCGCTAGTTTTTCGTCAGCCAGTTCAACGGCACGTTGATCGTGACTTCCGTGCCACTGCCGACGAGCGTGTGCCAGTCGATGGTTCCGCCGAGCTCGCCCTGGATGAGGGTCCGCACGATCTGGGTTCCGAGGCCTGCGCCGACCTTGCCCTCCGGCAGCCCGACCCCGTTGTCCCGCACCTTCACGCTCAATTCGTCGTCGCTGCGCTTCGCGATGATCGCAACCTCGCCGTCGCGCCCGGCCAGCCCGTGCTCGACCGCATTGGTCACGAGCTCCGTCAGCGCCAGTGCCAGCGGTGTGGCGTACTCGCTCGGAAGGATGCCAAAGCTTCCGCTCGACTTCGGGTGAACGGTCGTATTGTGACTCGACGCCACCTCGGCGATCAGGAGCAGCACTCGATCGAAGACGGCGTCGAAGTCGACATTTTGCGAGAGGCCCTCGCTGAGCGTGTCGTGCACGACCGCGATCGCCGCGACCCGGCGCATGGCCTGGCCGAGGGCATCCCGCGCGACGTCGTTGTGGGTGCGCCTGGCCTGGATGCGCAACAACGACGCGACCGTCTGCAGGTTGTTCTTCACCCTGTGGTGAATCTCGCGAATCGTCGCGTCCTTGGTGATGAGCTCCCGCTCCTGGTGGCGCACCTCCGTGACATCCCGGCACAGCACGATCGCGCCAACACGCTCGCCGCGATTGCGGATCGGGATCGCGCGGAGCGACACCGTGACGCCACGCGCCTCGATGTCGGTGCGCCACGGGGCGCGACCGGTGACGACGAGGGGAAGCGACTCGTCGACGACATCCATGCGGTCGGCGAGCAGTTCCGTTGTGACCTCGGCGAGCGACTCGCCCTCGAGCTCTCCGGCGAACCCCATCCGGTTGAAGGCGGACAGCGCATTCGGGCTCGCGAACGTCGCGATCCCGTCGATGTCGAGCCTGATGAGACCGTCGGATGCGCGTGGCGCGCCCCTGCGCGGGGCACTCGGCGCATTCTGGTCCGGGAAATCACCGGATGCGATCATCTGGAAGAGGTCGTTGGCGCACTCATTGAAGGTGAGCTCCTGGCGACCCGGCGTGCGCGCCTCGCTGAGGTTGGTGTGCCTCGTGATGACGGCGATCGGAAACTCGGTCGTCTTCTTGCCGCTCGGCGCGATCCGCCGCAGCACGGGAACGGCGCGCACTCGCGTCGGGGTCTCCTCGTACCAGGTCGGCGTCGTCGAATCGATGATGGTTGCGGTCTCGAACGCCTCCGTCACCTGGCTCGCCCACTCCGGCTTGATCGCCTGGCCGACGAAGTCCCGATAAAACAGCGTTGCGGAACTGGATGGCCGAGCGTGCGCCACGGCGACGAAGCTGTGGTCCTTGCTCGGCACCCAGAGCACGATGTCGGCGAACGCCAGGTCGGCGAGCAGCTGCCAGTCTCCGACCAGCAGGTGCAGCCATTCGACGTCAGCCTCGTCGGAGCGGCCCTGGGCGAGCACGAGGTCGGAGAGCGTTGACACCCTCCAAGGCTAACGGCACTCACGCGGACCGCGCGCGCTGCCGCCTGCCACGGCGTCGGCCGGGATCGGGAGGCAGCAGGCGCGACTCGACCAGGTCGCGGATCGCGAGCCGCGCCGGCGAACGGGGCGCGGCATCCGCGAGGCTCTGACCGGACAGGATGGCCGCGTCGAGGCCCGCGGAATCGAACGGCACCATTCCGGCGGCCACGATCCCGCCGAACCGGGCGAGGGTCTGGGTTACCTGCGCCGTCGGGTTCAGCCCGATCGCGCTCGCCCTCACCTTGTTCATCACGACGATCACGCGGCCGGCCGCGACCGTTTCGACCAGGTCGACGTGTGCCCTGAGGTACCGGGACAGTCCGACGGGGTCCGCCGCACCGACCGCAATCACGGTGTCCGCGGCGCGAAGGGCGGCGATGCCTGCACCATTGCGCCGGGGCGCCGCGAGGTCGCTCACGAGCTCCTCATCCGTCTCGAGACTGAACCCGGTGTCGACCACGGTGAAGTCAACCCAGCGTCGGCAGAGTTCGAGGGTTGCCTCAACGCGGGCGGCCGAGAGCTCCGGCCACCGCGTCGGCCGCCCGATTCCGGTGAGGACGCGAAAGCCGCCGGTACCCGTTCCGTACTGCTGTGCGATGCGATCAAGCTCGCCAACCGTCAGGCTGTCGGCGCCGGCCAGGCGACACGCGGCGGCAAACCCCGGTGCCTCGTCGAGCAGGCCGAGCGCCGGCGCGACCGAGCCGCTGTAGGTGTCGACGTCGGCGAGCACGACGGATCGGCCGGCGGCGGCAAGCTCCGCCGCGATGGTGATGGCGAGCGTCGTCCGCCCGGGAGCACCCGCTGGTCCCCACACGGCAACGATGCTGCCGGCTCGGTCGCCGCGCGCGCCGTCGTCGGGGTCGTGGTTGTCGGGGTCGTGGCCGTCGGAGTCGATGCCCTCGTGAGTCCCGAACGCCGGTCGCGCGGTGAGGAGAAGCTCGATGTCGCTCCAGGGGGATGCCGCATCCGCGGTCTCGTTCAGGCCGAGCGATGCCGCGAACCTGCACTCGGTCTCCCCCACTGTGACAGCCACGAGGCGAATGCCTGCGTCATCGCAGGCAGCGAGCAGCCGCCCGGTGAGGAAGGGTGCGCTGGCGGCGACGATCGCGACGTCGACGACGTACGCTCGGCCCGCCGCGGGAACGGCGATGCGCGCCTCCAGTTCGAGCGCGCTCACGCACCGTTCCGCGACGACGTGACCGTGTCGCTCGGCCTGGCGGGCCAGCTCGCCCTCGATCGCCGGCGGCAGGGCGAGGGCGATCCGCATCTCACCGGCCAAGGGGAAGGTCGACCGGCACGATGCTGAGCGCCGCGCCGTTCGCGATCGCATCGAGCACATCCGCCGTCGAGTCCCGCGCCACAAGCAGTTCGACAGACGTCGTCGCACCCGAGCCGACGAACTGCTTGTCCTGCGTGACCCGCACGACGACCGCGCCCGGCACCAGCACGGCGGGCGCGTCATATGCTGCGCCACCGGTCGGGGGTGGGTCCTCTCCGTTGGTGCCGCTGAGGCCCGACCGTGCCGCAGACCAGAGATCGACCCTGGCACCCGGCACGACCGGAGTGGGAAGCGCCGTCGTGACGCTGACGACCACAGACGAGAGGTCGATTCCATCGGCGCGGCCGAGGGCCGAGCGCGGGACCAGCTCTCCAGCCGAGACGGGGCGAGTAACGACGACCCCGCGTCCGGGCACATCCCTCGCTGTGAGGTAATACCTGCTCTCTCCTCCTGCACGCACGCTGGTCGCGACAAGGTCGCTGCGCGTCACCAGCTGGCCCGGCGAGAGATCGGCTCGCGCAGACAGCACGTCGACCGATGCGCCAGCTGCCGTGACGATGCCTGCAACGCCGGCGACCGACAGCACGACGAGGACCAGGCCGAGCGCAAAGCGCGGGTCGAACCAGATCGCTCTCCCCCGAGCGTTTCGCGTCTCGCCCGACCGGGCCGTGAGGCGGCCGGCGCTGCCCGCATTCTCCCCGGGCGCGGACTTCGATCGCATCGATGCTCCCCCTTCGTCTTGTGCTCCCTGTGGCGCGACGTGTCCATCACGGCGACACCCATGGTCACGAGGAGACGAAGCGCTCGGTGGAAGTTATCCACAAGCCCGTTTTGGGGGTATTCGGGGTCTCATAATCGAGTGCATGAGCGATGCATGGGCCGGGGCGAACTTTGGTCGGTTCCTGACCCTGGCCGATACGGCCGAGGTCTTGAATGTCACGGTTTCGCAGGCATCCGCGCTGGTGCGATCGGGCGAACTGCCCGCCATCAGGGTCGGCGATCGCGGTCACTGGCGCATCGAGCGATCGGTGCTCGAGTCGTACATCGAGGCGCTCTACGAGGAGTCGCGGCGAATCGGGCTCTGGAACCAGTCCGACTTCAGCAGCATTGCCGACTTCGCGGCAGCGCCTCGAGACCGAACGGACGACAAGCTGCACGGCTAGCACCGGTCACAGTCGAACCAGGGCGATCTGCGCGAGTGGAACGATCCTGATCTCGGTCACGGCGCGCTCCCGGCGGGCGCTCGTCCGGTCGTGCACGGCCAGGTCCAGGTGGTCGCGGCCGACCCTGTCGATGGTGCCATGCACGCGGGTTCCGCCCGCGGCCCCGCCGATGAGCGCAATCTCGACCGCGGCACGACGACGGCACAGGTCGCGGAGCACCAGCGAGAGGCCGAGTCGTTCGGACAGTGCGGATGGGGCGGCGGATGGCACTCCGTCGCCGGGCGTCGGGGCCTCGAGGCTCCGCAACACCTGCTGGCGCGACAGCGAAAGGGCCGCGATCGCCGCGATCGGGACGACGCAGGACGACCACCGCCCGGACGGCGATGCGAGGTCGCCGGAAAACCAGTCCCGGCCGAAGTTCGACGGCACAACGCACGCCCGAGACCCGTCCGTCAGGGCGAGCCGCAGCATCCGGTCGTCGGGACTGCCTCCCCCCGCATGGATCGCGAGCAGCCGGTCTCGCAGGCCGAGCCTGGCCAGTCGCAGCCGCTCCTCCTCGGCCTGGATATCGAGTTCGTCCGCGGAGAGTTCGTGCGCGAGCTGGCTCTCCAGGTCGTCGAAGAGGTTGTCCCAGCGCACACCCCACCGTCGCACGTCCGCCCGGCCCGCGGGCAGGTTGTCCACACCTGCCGCATCCACGGGACGTGTGGCGCTTCACATCGCGAGTGCCGCGTTCGACTGCTCCAACCTGCGGATGAGTCGGAACACGATGATGAGGGGGATGATGCCGATCACCCCGAAGGACATGTCGATCAGCTGCCAGCCGAGCGGGATACCGCGCACGGCCCCCGCGATAAGGGCGAGCGGGATCACCCCGACACAGGCGATCATGCCCCACACGACGATCCAGATGTTCCGAACCGGGTCGCGCAGCGGGCCGATGAATGCCACGGCGATGACGAGGTGCGCGAACGCGAGCCAGTCTGTGCCGTAGAAGATGAAGGGATACCGGCGACCGGTGAGGACGACCGCGTTCATCACCCGGTCGACCCATTCGGTGAGCCCGGGAAACCATTGCGCCAGCGGCGCGCCGATGCCGTGCAGGGTTGCCGAGGCGAAGCGCAATTCCGTCGCGAGAGGGAACGCGGTGATGCCGCTCGCAGCGAGGCAGACGATGAACAGGATGAGCCACACGCGGATCGCCGGGGTGGTGCGATGAGGCTGGCTCGGGGGCGGACTTGATGTCACAATCGAGAGCCTAGATCCTCGGGCGAAACCAGTGAATCCGTCTTGCGGCTGACCCTGCTGTTCCCACCGCATCGGAACCGAGTTATCCCCAGCCCCCTCACGGGGGCGTGGCGCCGGAACGACCTGTCTGCTTTAGTTGCAACACCCCGATCACGGGAGATCACCCGGTTTCACTACTGAAACTCCTGGAGCACACGTGACGTCTGCAACTCAACCAGTAGGGCCAGCGCCGGCCACCGGTGCACCGCGCGAAGCCCACCTGCACGCCGTACCGCGCACGTCACGGGGTCGCATCGACCTCGTCGACTTCTTCGGCCAGCAGCCGACGGCAACGGCAAGCCTGCCCGACCCGACGCCCCTGCTCGAAAACATCACCCGGTGCGTTATCGAGGTCCTCGCCGGCGCCCGCGATCTCGAACAAGTCGCCCGCTGGGTGACGGACGACGTCTATCGCCACCTGCTCAAGCGCGTCGTGTTGTCGAGCCGGGCACGGGGCGCGCGCGGCCAGAAGGTCGTGCGTCCGTCGTTCTCGCTCGGCTCGACGACGATCTCAGAGCCCCGGGACGGCGTCGTCGAGGCCGTCGTCATCGTTCGCGGCCGCGCGCGAACGCGTGCCGTCGCCATCCGACTCGAGGGACTCGA
>Ga0247779_1001325_pt1 | contig 12096 bp, 8 predicted proteins | sample UWRJL221509R5_FD_179925 | JGI IMG/M metagenome (GOLD analysis project Ga0247779, IMG submission 179925) | Plant litter microbial communities from Arlington Agricultural Research Station in Wisconsin, United States - UWRJ-L221-509R-5 | ecosystem: Environmental > Terrestrial > Plant litter >...
CCAGCGGCAATCTTCGCGTCAATCTCAACGCGTGAATCAGGAGGAATGAGATGTTCTTTCAAAGAAAACTATCAGCTAAAATGGCCAAACGAGAAGAAACACAAAAAAAAAGGTAGACGAGAAAATAAACATACCAGGAATATCGTATCTCTTGTGAATCGGAATCCCGCTCTTTACGATAGCATCATACTTCATATCACTCATCGACACCATATTATCGATCTTCTTGATGCCCAACCAGTGCAAGACGTCAGGCATCAGTGCCTGGAAGCGCATGTCCTTGACACCGGCTATCATTTCTGTGGATTTGAAGTATTTATCGGCAGAGTCGCCTCCGCGTTTACGCAAGTTGTAAACGAGATATCTATAAGTTCAGGTCGTTAGAAAGATATAATTTCGCGATAAGGATAAAACATACTTGGTGACTTCTCCTAGTGCTCTTCCTTCTTTACGGAAATAAACGACCACGCCAACACCACCTATATGTTTCTTGTCAATTCCACTTCGAAGTTTGATAATACTATGGAAAACGCACCCTTCTGAGCACCCCTGATACATTCTTCGATAGCATATGTCAGGTAAGGCTTGCACGTACAAATATCCGAGCCGAACACGTCGGAACCATTGCCTAGACGCATCGGTTAGATAAGACGCTGCGAGGAAGAATAGGGGCATCTTACATTCGTCGTGAACACGCAGAGTAAGCTCTTTGGACTCGTCAGACATATACGCAGGGTTACCAACTAGAAAGCGTCAGAGAAAGTCAACCATTAGACGATTGAGAACGTACAGATATAAACAGTCAAGTTTCCAATCGGTGGCAGGAAAACCTTGATATCGGGGCGGGTGATAAGTTCAGGATACATTCCTCCTGTATCCTCGAAAAGAGCCCTCCTCAAAAGCGATTCAGAACTACAAGAGAGTTATTAAACGCAAAAGGGAAAGAAAAGACCTGAGAACGTACATCCCAAACCTCTCTGCAACTCCAGGAAGATACCAAACAGGCTCAACCGCAGCCTTGCTGACAGCAACCTCCACTCCAGGCGGCGCCTCGCTCGGCGTGCCATCGACGTTCGAGATGGGTCTGCTCCGCAACACGATATGGCCATCCACAGTCAAATCACCCTTCCTCTCGGCATCGTCCAGCTCGCTCATCTTCAGGTGCGCTTTGGTGACTGCGATGCTGGGGCGGATGTCTAGGCCCTGCTCGATCTCCTTGCTGTATAATTGTGGCACCAAGTGCCCGTATGGATCGAACGCGACGATCTTGGACGGGTCGGACCATGTTGGGTTTGGAGGGATGGACACTGGGGGTTCGGTGTTGCTGTAATCTGGTTTGTGGGTGGGGTTCAGCGCGCCCATCGCGATGGATAACGCGCGATAGATGGAGTATGACCCTGAGTGGGCTCCGATGGCGTTTCGTTGCTTGATGGAGGATGGAAGACGCGAGCAGATGATGGGACCGCGTTCTTCTGGTGTCGAAGCTCCCCAGTGTAGAGGGTGGGGTGCGATACCATGTTGGTCGGGATAAGCTGAACGAAAACCACGCTTAGTAGAGCTCATAAATCCAGAAGTTGCGACGTACTCGTCAGATTCACGCGTCCAGGGTACAATAGCTTCTCCCTCTCTTTGTCCGTCAATCCTCCAACCTTCGTTCCAACCGCAGGTGGTGAACTGGCCAACACGGTCTTTGGCGTATCCATTGATGTCGCTTTGGGTAAGTTGGGCGTCGACAGCGTAGGTATAGAGTCTGTGGACTTTGGTTCAAGTGGTGAAATTGGGGTCTTTTCCAAGGACAATGCATCAAGCTATATAGCAGAAACAAAATGCGATTAGTATCCCGAACAACGTCAAACTCGACAGAATCCATTGCATAACGTTAGATATAGCGCCAGCGACTCTCCACACCTCGCTTTCGCTCTAATGCCGCGACATGAACGAAGTATAGAGCTCACCTTTGCCTGCATCGTCTGTTGGGCGACCTGCATCGCATCGAGCTGTCCCAGAATCTGCGTCAAGATAGCATCTGAGACCGGCATATCGTGTCCTTCGTCGTTTGGTGAGTTTGTGTGGGGTAAAAGTTATCGGTGCAGCTTATTCTAATCTCGGATTGGATCCAAGCCCTTAAGTACCCTATCGAAATAATCGAAACGCGAGATAATCAACCACGCGGCTCCTCCATATCAGGCCTAGTACCTCCATGTGCACTCACCTTTAATGAACAAAGTTGAAGATTCGAATGTCAAAGGTATAATGAGTTCGTGTTTCGCGACGATTTCAAGCAGGATATATGATACGGATACACCAGAATTGGGGGAATCGAGGTGAAAGTTTGCTTATTGACACAGCCTATGCATTCATGATCCGACCCCTGTGTGCGGGCATACTACGTAATGCCGAATATCTTGCCGGCGCCTCGCCCTGTCCGCATGTTTTACCCTGGTAATCTTGGTAGGAGAGAGCGGATTTTGCAAAATGTAATTCGGGCATTTACAAAGGCCTATGATAGAATTGGATTCAAGTGCGTTGCGAATATATTAATCATATAGCGTGGAACGACAATCTGCGCCATTCCCAATTTTGGATAATTTTGGGCCTGCCGCCGGTATCTCCTGCCGAGCGCTTAGCGCGCCTATCTGGCGGATCATATGGGTTGGTTTGCCTTACTCGATCGTTCTGGATGGACAACGAAGTGAAGGATAGATAACAAGTTTAAATGTTTTATGCATTGAAGATAACTGTAGCATGTTAGCGCGGGCGGTAAATATTTGATTTTCTATTTACTGCGGGATCTCCAAGATACTAATAACTTGAGGATTTCGCAAATAAATGCCCTAGATAGACTTTCTCTACAATATTTTGAGCATGTGGTTGCATCTCCTAGCTGGGATGTACTGAGGTAGGTGCTGATAAGACATAGTTATGACACAGTAATTTTTACTTCGCGTCCTCTCTGCTGCCTCGAGCTCATCACAACCTTCAAGTTTGCTTATATACTCTACTTCAACTCTAAAGCATGGATATTTCTCTTATCCCGAGTCCCGATACGCTCGAATACACTCATTTCTCTATAAAAGCGTGGATACGCTGGTCTCCTTTCAAATTTTGGAATCTCTGCACATCTGGAGGGTTCATCTAGTAGGATGGCCTAGCAGGATTTCTCAAAGATATTGACGCACAGCGTCGTTTTCGAGGCCACTCGGGGTGTAGTAGGAACCCTCGCAATCAGGCAAAGTTTGTATGATATTTATTTCATGTAGCTACGGCTTAAATATAAGATACGTGAATTCTACGGAGACTTAGCTGTCAGAATACGTATATTTGATGAATAGTGGCAAATATAAGAACGCAGAAAGAACATTTTTGAGGATCTGTGTGTGTACTTGATATTTCCATTCAGGTATATTCATGCGACCACATCATTTCTAGCAATTGTATCATCGCGGACTGACCATTGATAAACTAGACTAAAGAAGATCTTCTTAGCTTTCTACAAGTTTGAGCGCTTTTTACCCCCCTTTTTTAGGTTACATGACCATAAAAAAGTAAATTATCAAACTACTGATGGTCTAGTGTGCACTACTCTTTCGCGAATTTGGCCTATTTTAAGGGTGGGCATCTTAGCATACTGATGGGAAACGCTTTTAAAACTACTAGACAAAATCATATGCGTCGCCACATTCGATCCCGTGTTTCGGGAACTCGCTGAGAATTTCAGCTTCTCCAGTTGAGGTATACCACGTCTATTCAGATAGAGGCGCCCACGCTTTCCGTTTATGCTATTTTTAGATATACTTTTGAAGAGTGAAACGATATTCATGGGATATCGGTGAGTTACTTCCCATAATATTGGATTTTTAACATTTTAATCTTACGCTATGGTGATATATCTGTGGATCCTTCCCAGTTTCAGTTCCAGAACCTTTTCCCTGTGCGTTTAGCTATGATTTATGTAGTCCCTGCGTCAATTGTAACAGGAGATTTAGTGCTGTCGTTCATGGTATTCTAATTTGTGGATTTTTTACTATTGCATGCTCTCTACTCGTTCTAATGACAGTAAGCAAGCTAAAATATCCCATGTAAGTTATTCTGCACCTTGAGTCGACGCCGACGAATCTAGTTTTCTGGCGAGTGTCGTTCCTTCTTGAGAAGCTGACGTCGCATTTGATTTCGACATTTATGAGTCCATAGATTGAACGCACGAGCTATCAGTGGCACTCCAAGTGGATTAGACTCTGGGGTCACGAGAGGGAAGGGCGGCATGGCGGACCTAGATATGATTAGGCCTCGAGCACCCCACGATGAGTCTATCGGTACCTTAAAAATTGGTGAAAAGACAGGTTTCATTCACATTTAATGGACCAACAGCTGGTGTGAATTCTTTTCTTTTTAAATTCCATAATTCTAGGCTTATGCCTTATTGTCATAGATAGTTGTACACCGAATCGAAGAGCGCACATATGACGAGGCTGTTGCCGAAGCATGTCGATTTCTATACTATCACACCGGACTGAGCATAGCGATACGAAGTCGCACTGATGAAAGCGCCCTCCAAGCTCCTCGACGCATCCTCGACGAGGTATTATTAATACGTCAGTCCATTTATCTTATCTTATCTATCGGGCCGACTATATAACCGGTGCCTAAACGATGTTCAGCTCCAATTCAACTTGAAATTTTAACCAACATAGCAACGATTACAAGAAAACTCCCTTATAACCTATCCTCAGGTTTCTGCTCCCATTTTTTATTGGCTTTCATACCGATTCCTAGCGTGCAGCATACTCATGCATTTGACCAGCTTTTTGAAGAGAACCGACTCAGCTCGGGTTATTTGCCAAGTGATTCCGTGGTTACTGAGACAGGCAAAAGTTAAAGCCGCTGCCTTTTGTGCATAACTCCTTTTCTGTTTGACGATCGGTAATTATCGTAGATCTGCGCAAAGATCGATAGAGATCGACGCCTTTATGACCTCCACGTGGTTGGAACACTTGAAGCGCTCGCCAACGTTCACAACAATAACTCTAGGAAGTTGAAGCGATCGCCAAATCATTTAATTTACATGTACGGGCAGACCACATGAGGGGAACCAACACTCTACCCATCTTTCACTCGTTTACATCTATAAGGCTGCACAGACCTGCTCCAGCAGCGGGACGCTTGTCGATGGACCCGGTATTTCACAACGTGTTCACTCGGTTATGGGTTCGGGATCTGTAGGATTGGAGCCCGGGCCCCTGTATTTGGAATCAAAATGCAGCACTGACCTAGAAAACGGGGCTGAAAGCGTACAATATTTCCATTCCCTCTCGCACTTGCTTGTCCCCTTCTCCTCCGCTCCTTCACCTTCTTTTTGTAGGGCCATCATGTCCGTCGACAACACTCTGGGGGCAGGTTTTATAGGGGACATAATTGCATCCATGTAAGCCCCGTTATGTAAAGTACGCAAAGGGAAACACTGACATCCTTCGAGTCTTTTCGGAATTTCGTGCAGTCAGGCATACTATTATTACCTCAATTACCCTAAGGATTGGACCTTCCAGAAGATTGCAGTGAGTAAAGCGTCAATTTGACGATCTGCCCTCATCATGATTTATTGTTCAACTTAGGTCGCCCTTCTAATGTGCGGAAATATGTCAATCGCGCCACGAAGACTTGCGGCTGACCTTCATTGTGCTCTGTAGGATTCTCGATGCTGTTCATCTCTCCATCACTACGCATGCCATGTACTACTATCTCGTTTCAACCTACGGGAAAGTATCCACAACTGTGAAGGTTGTATGGTACGTTGTGCTTCCCTTACTGACGCTTTTGTACCCTTACGATGGATTTAATTTGGTAATTGAAGGAGTTTCAAGGTAAGCTCTTCAATTTAAGCTTGGCGGGAGAATTTATGAACCATCGCTTCTGTCCTTTTAGTTACAAATGGCTTTCAACGTACGTTCCGCGATGGGAAAGAACGATGCTAGATCAATGATCTAACGTCATTGCGCATTCACCAGGTCGCCATCGTTGTTATCGTTCAGAGCCTGTACGCATTAAGGGTATGGAAACGTGAGTCGCTTCTTCTTTTTGCACCCCATCGAGTGTTCTTTGTTCTCAATATCAATAGTCGGCGGGCATTTTTCCGGAATCTGGCCTATCGTTGTGGTGAGAGCCAAATACTTGTTGTGTTCAGGGTGAGTTTTAATCAATGTATCAGTTCTTATTCGTCGCAGCTGGAGCCGGTGAGTAAGCTCTATTCTCGTTAGCCAGATCATGGGAAATGCTCATATATATTGCTACGTAGTTACTGGTACCAGTAAGTTCATCTCATATCATTTTGAGATACTTCTCTCAACATTTAACGCTAGTCCTGGTGATCAAGTCGTGAGTGCAAAAGTTAGTGCTACGAAACATTCACCATATTAAGAACGACACCATAATACAGGTACGAGATCAGACAGTGGTCGGATCTTCACAATATGTCGGTAAGTGAAGTCAATCACTTCAAGTACATAGCGTACCCATTGACACCCATGTTCGAGTGAAGTGGTCAATTTATGCCACATTTTCTATATCAACTGGTATTGATATCGCTCTCGCCGCTGCCATGTGCTTCTACTTGAACAAAGCGAGGACTCCTTTCTCATCGTAAGTCTTCTTGCGTATCGTATCGCCATCAATGTATGTTAACTATCTATTCTCCAGTACAAACGGAAGAATAACTCTCGTGATGCATTATATTTTAATATCGGGGCTTTTGACTAGGTGCGTACTGTCATATTTCTGCCTTCGGCAGTCGCTGATTTATATGCCTCGAAGTGCCTGTTCCTTGACTGTATTGATTACTGTACGTACCGTCGCAAATATTATTCATTACGCACAAGCTAATTTGTGCCATAGTACTCTGCGATGCCCTCAAATCTCGTCTTCTTAGGCGTATCATTCCTTCTTACAAAACGTACGTTCGAGCCGAATATCTTCACTAGCTACTCACGGACATTTTCCCACAACACAGTATACGTAAACAGCTATTTAGCTATGTCAGCATTATAGTTATACGCGGTAACGGTCATTTCGCTGACATGAATCCTGCAGGTTAAACTCCAGAAATCGTATTCGGAGCAGCAGCAACGCTTCAAGCGGCTTGAAAGCGGCAGGCTCGATGATGAATCTTCGTAACTTGAAAGCACAGGTTGGACACAGTACTCATGCCACCCCAGAAGAGAAGGTAATCGGCGTCCTTCCTCATGGTTCACCGTGTCGTTAAAAATCGTTTTTCAATTATTTTTAGGAATCCGTTGGTGGGTATGCATTTGCATCGAAAGTTGACTATGTGTCCGGGCAGGAATCCAGAGCTGGCTCGGAGATTGATAAGTCTATAGAAGGGGTATGTTGCCGTCAATTTGTCTCTTTCAAGAAATGCGTTTTTCAACTTCATCGTGACAACAGATCTTCGTGCAAAAAACTGAGGAGCGGCGGTACGACAACTCCGACGTATAGATACAGTGAAACTATATTATTGTTATTGATATTTTAAGATAGAATATGTCGGGACCATCCACTGGAAACATAGAGTGTCCTATAATAAATTTCCAATGTACAGATTACGTCGGTTCGTGTGAGGTTCGCTTCCCCAAACTAATTAAAGATAGGGTTTGCTGTCCAGATTCTAGCCATGCGCGTTTCTAACCGCGTACGTTTCAACTTTGGGTTACTGAGCTCAGGGTCGCCTGCCAGCATAACCAAAATTCGAACAAGTTGAAAAAATGACAGCGCCGACGTTTTTGCTTCGTTCCCAAACACAATGGTACATCCTCGGGTTTCCAGCTAGGTCTTTTGTGAGGAAAAAGGAACAATAATGAATACGCCGAACATTCCAGCAAGTTCTGATTGTACTCGAATTCAATTTTCATTGCGCTTACCAGACACATTGACTGGTACTCTGCATCATTCTCATTGTTCATTCTTCAATGCGATATATTATAAAGGGGGTAACAGTGGCATCGAGTCTTGTCTGCATTCCCTGTCGACCTACTAACTTGAACGTCCCACAGCCCGAACGACTCGGAGGATCTACTTCCTTGTCATCGTGAATAGTATATCCACTTCAACCCCGTGTCGCGTTCTTGATTGATCCCGACAGGGCGTTACCTCGAAGATAGCATGACTTGGTCAAGAAGGATACTCACACATCCCCGTGTTGCTGAACTTAAAGGACTGTAAGTACATCGGATTTCCGAGTCCTTTCTTTCGTCGCGAACTACTCATTCAAATCGACTACAACTGTAGACCTACCAAAAAATTTATCCCAGAAAGAATCCGACATTACTATGAGTCCAGTTTATCCAGTAATGACTTTTCTGACTCATGGCTTGAAGAGGAAGTGGCACCGCCGTATGCGCACGAGTACGACAACGTCGACGACGGCGAGATTGTGATTGACACAGACGGTCTCCTTTTGTGGCTGGAAAACCAGACACCGCAAATTGACGTGCTCAGTTCGTTTAGCATGCGTACGGAATCCGAGGGGCGAGGTCGGGGTATGCGAAGAGGACATGGTCGAGATCGTGTGGACATGACAGAGAGTGTGCCGAAGGAGCGCGTGTATGGGGACAAGTGAGTTTGGGAATCACAACTAGATATATATCTAGCATCCGCTAATTATTGGATGGAAATCAAGAAGCATGCAGCCTATGGTCATGTTCTCTTTCAGAATGGTTAATGGCCATCAGGAAACTGGTGCACTGACCCCAGTATTCAACCACGATTATCCAGCTTCTGAATCCAGCTTGTTGCCAGCAGAGTATGCCGACATCGACTCAGACGATATCACAGGCCCAACTATGACAATAGACATTGGTACAGGCGAAGTCAACGAACTTGGCCTCCTTCCATCGTATACAGACAGCATTGAGAATAAGATTCTATGTTCTACCCAAAAATCATCACTCAAAAACGACGTAATCGACTTTAAGATGGACTCATACTACGACATATTATTTGCCGACAAAGAGGACACGATGCCCCTCTCCTCGATCAGATTTTCCTTTTTCTTTTCGAACGAATGAAGACCTGCGACAACATCATTCTTCGTCCACATATTGGACGATAAAGATGAGATAAGATACCATTTTCAGAGAGTCGATTTAGATGACCTGTTCGATAGAGATTACGGTAAAGAAGTATCACTAAGTCTAGAGAGTACCCAGTGATATCCGTTAGGGCGACCCGGACGAACTTAGGGATTGGAAGAAATTGAGCTGGACGTTAGCAACGTGATTCCCGACTATTGAGCTGACCTAGGAGAAGGTACCATTCGAGTGGGAAATGGAGGCCCATGCTTTAAACCTTTTCTTCACGTCCAGCATCATATCCATAGAATTTAGATCCCTTATTTGGGATATATTGCAATATCGACTTCTTGATACCTTGATATTGCACAGGAAAGCAGTCGCATATATTTGATCGTATACATATATGTATAGACGAATGTCTTTAATATTGGGTTGGTACAGAAATAATTAACTATAGCTCCCTAGGACAATTTCACGCCTCTGCTTGTTCGACTACGCGTCACTGTAAAAAATATCGAAACATCAATACCATGTTTAAATTGAATAGATTAGAAGCTGAAATATCCACAGGACAAAGCTGATTACGGTTCACGCAAATTGGAGGCTCGCATTCTCCATCTGAACAGTACGCAGAATCGCAGAGACGCTTGCCGGAGGCACACACCAGGCTGTGGCAGTCTGCTGTGGTGCTGCAGGATAGCGTGGTATGCACGGAAGTCGTGCACGCTTTCTGCGTGGCTAGAAGCAGCGTAATAAATAAGGAGAATGTGAAGTTGGGGTGCATTTCGTGGCTCCTAGTTTATAGGAAGAGAGCAAACGATCTTATTTATAAATACCATTGAGTGCTATAGGGATCAAATCAGCTAACCGTGACTATCTTCGATTAGGTAGAAGAAGGGACGGCTTTCAACAAACACGTAACATGGTAAGTACATTCATATCCACATCGTTGCTCGCTCACTCCTATTATCGAATCAAACGCGACACATGTTCAAGGGGGCTTTACTCCACAGTAGCTGATACGGGGCTCAATGGGGACAGGCTATAATACATTAATGACCGAGACGTAATAGCTGGAGCAAAGTTTAATGTACTCCCAGTCCCTTCAAGGAACACTGATCCTCTTGCTCTTATCATCGAATTATGTGCATAATTTGAAGAGAACATCTTGTAATCTAAATGGCAGTATAAGTGCCTTATATCCCTGTTAGCGTTCAGATTTTCTTTACCCGTTTGTGCAAATCGTTGGCAAATCGGCGAAGTTCCTTATCTTTCGGCGGCAGTTATCAATCTGAGTTCTAAAATGGCTCCATGCACGTTTAATGTGTGCTGTCGGCAGTTGATTGCCGTACTCCGATGTCCACTCCGCTTGCTCGCCCCTGACAGATCGCGTCCTGTATTTCTATTCTAGGCAACTTCTAGTCGGCCCCGCCCCCAATCTAGTTCGGTTCCCTGTCCACGAGAAGCCATTTAGACTTGTTCCAACTCCCCCGTCATCGTCAGAGATGCCCCGAATAAGGTCAAGCTCGGGTTTAAACGACATTGTCTCAGTGATTATTATTGTCTCAGAGACGGGCTAACATTGCCACCACGTATGTACCTTGTTATCCCTTGGCCTTGGGTTCAACATGCGACGCGTGTTTATTTCTTTTTCTTCCTTCTTGCTGTACCACCACCGCGACCGCTGTCGCTTCATCCCGGGCACCATCCCTTCATTGCTGTACTTTACTTTCTCCTAGTAATACCCCGGATTCTCGTTTCGCCTGTACAAATCATAACATCCATACCCGGCATACTTCCCCAAATTCCCAAAAATGCAGCGCGTTTGGAGCACTTACCTCGATACGCACCCGTATTTATATTCGCAGCGGAGGGCGGGCAGTGCGAGCAGTAGTACTGAGGGTCTTTCAGTATCGCACACGGTTAGTCCATCCATTCGTGATTTCATTCTTTCATTCTTTCGTTTCATTACATTCTTTGATCGTTTCTCTTCTTCAATGCATTCCTTCCACAACATTTGGGTTAACCAATACCGAACTTCTCTGATGTCGACATGGAGGAAACTTGACTTTTCTTTGCCCTTTCTGTTACGCGAAAGCACGTTACTGACGCAACCGCTTTTTTGTTATTACATGTTTTTCCACCGCGCTGCGCATTGCTTTCCTTGGATTTGCTTGGAACCACCTGGGCTTGGCACACCTTCATCACCATCGCCATCGCCGTACTCGCCCTGAGCTGTATCCGGACCATGGTATTTCGTGACGTGGATGTTCTCTTCTTGTATCAACGATCCCCTCCTCAACCACCACCATCTCTCCCGGGCTGGGGCATAATTTGACGGAAGCAGATGGATCCGAGCAACCATAATTATCGAGGCCAAAACAACAGCAACGCTACTTCCCCATCTCCGTGAGTATATCTTTTTCAGTCATGGAAACTGCGTCATTGCTGACGATGATTACTCGGAATCTTTAATTTCACATTTTTTTCTTTCCTTCGTTCCTCTTCGCCTCCTTTGATCATTATTTCATTCGCCGCGTCTGGTCCTTGGTTTTTCTTTTATCCATAACTCTTTCATCCATTGGCTGAACCTTCCGTTCCCCCTCCTTGAACTCGGACTCGCCTCGATTCCCTGTGCTGTGTTCGTCGTTTCGTCCTGGACGATGATACACAATAATACCCATACCCCTCCTCCCGGGACGGGCCCTACACATCCTCTGACAAACACATCCGTATCATCAACGTCCTCTCCTCCCTCTTCCTTCCCATTAAACCTCAATCCGCAACCCGACGACTCCCTGACGAACATTGACCTTGGTTTCTCCAACATTAACATCCCCACCGACTTCCACGCACCCCAACCTCTCAAACACACATCGCTCAACTCGACGAACCACTCCTTGTCCAGGCGCGCGTCCGTCATATCGTCGTACTCCCAATCGGGCTCGACGCGGCACATCCTCGCAGACATGAGAGGACACGGGCACAACAACTCTTCGTCGGATTTTAGTGGCCCAGGTGGCGGTGGGTACACTGG